>Ga0097691_1001037_pt1 | contig 21623 bp, 24 predicted proteins | sample NGESurdeep072012_8_FD_72858 | JGI IMG/M metagenome (GOLD analysis project Ga0097691, IMG submission 72858) | Arctic peat soil microbial communities from Barrow, Alaska - NGEE Surface sample 210-1 deep-072012 | ecosystem: Environmental > Terrestrial > Soil > Wetlands > Peat ... | reverse complement strand
CATTGCCGCCAACGATCCAGCCCCAGCCCTTGAGGCTACGTGAGTGAAGGGGATACCCATTTAAAGCGATTACCCGTGAGTTCCTGTTCGAGGAGGAACGCATGCGGAAAGTTTCCAGCGCTACCGTGGCCATGATCCTGGCGATCGCCCTCTACTTCACGCTGTTCTGGGGCTTCGACGCGCTGCGCATGTTAACCTCGCCGACCTACGGCCTCGAGGACGTGTGGCGTTCGCAATTTGTGTTCGGTATCGGCCGTGTGTTCGGCCTCGGGCCCATGGGGCTGATCCAGCTCGCCGCCTTCTTCGGCACCCTCAAGCTCGCCGTCGCCGGCATCTGCGCCGTGCACATCGTCGACCGCTTCCGCTGCCTCGCCGGCGGCAAGGCGGGTTCGGAAATTTTAGAAGGCGGCCTGATCTTGGTGGTGCTGGTCACCATCGCGTCGGTCGGCCCGGCGGTGTGGGCGCACAATACCGACCTGGTGCGCGAGCAGACCCTCCAGCTTCTGCTCGCCGGCCTTGCCTCCGCGCTCTGCATCGTCGAGCGCAGCTACGGTCGCCCGGCCACGGCCGACGAACCGGTTGTTGCGACGGCCACGGCCACGGCGCCGCAAGGCGCGACCTGGTTCTCGCCCTGGCGCTAAGGCGCGCGGGCTTCAAATGCATCTGATTTTGAGTAATCCCGTAGCTTGTCCGTAAGGACAGGTCACTTTGCCTTTGCGACCTCGGCGATCACCTCGGCCGCTTCCTTGAAGGCGTGGTTGGCCGCCGCACGCCGCAGTAGATCGCCTGCTGCATGATGATTTCCTTGATATCGTCTTCGGAAAAGCCGCCCTCGGTGAGCGCCGCGCGCACGTGCATGCGGAACTCCTCCCACTTGTCGAGGGCGAGCATGGTGCCGATCACCAGGATGCGGCGCGTGCGCTCGTCGTAATGCGGGCGCGTCCAGATCGCGCCCCAGGCGGCGCGGGTGATGAAATCCTGGAATTCGGCGTTGAACGGCGTCTTCTTCGCATTGGCGCGATCGACCCAGGCATTGCCCAGCACCTTGCGGCGCCTGGCCATGCCGCGCTCGTGGCGTTCTTTCTCGTCCATCGCGATGACCTCTTACATGCGCATGTTCGCTTCCGAAACCAGGTTCCCACCCCGGATCAACTCCGGGGCAGGCTTTTTCGGGATCATGCGCTATCCGCGCAGGAAGTTGACCACGGTCTCGGTATAGAGCTGCGGCTGCTCGATGTTCGAGATATGCGCGGCGTCGAGCGCTACGAGCTTGGCGCCCTTGATCTGCTTAACGATCGCTTCGCCGGCGGCGGGCGGCGTTGCCGGATCCTGCTTGCCGACGATCACCAGCGTGGGCGCGGTGATGCGCGGGTTCGAGGCGGTGAAATCCATGTCGCGGACCGCCTCGCTGCTGGCAATATAGCCCGCCAGATCGGTGGCGAGGAACATCTCCTTCATGCGGGCGATCGCCTGCGGCGCGCGCGCGCGGAAGCCTGCGGTGAACCAGCGCTCCATGTTGGCATCGACCAGCGCGGCGAGGCCCTTCTCGCGCACGAATTTGATGCGGTCGTTCCACGGGCCCTTGTCGGCGTAATGGTAGTTCGTGTTCGAGAGAATGAGCTTCTCGATGCGGTCGGGCGCGTTAGCGCCAAGCCATTGCCCGACCATGCCGCCCATCGACAGGCCGCACCAATTGATCTTCTTGATCTTGAGTGCATCGAGGACGGCCAGCACGTCGCGCCCGAACCGCTCCATGGAATAGGGGCCCTTCGGCACGCCCGATTTGCCGTGACCGCGGCGGTCGTAGCGTACGAGGCGGAAGTGCTTGGAAAACTCCGGCGCCTGGTCGTCCCACATATGCAGGGTGGTGCCGAGCGAATTCGACAGCATCAGCACGGGCGCGCCGTCGCGGCCTGCGACCTCGACATTGATCGGACAGCCGTCGTCGGCATTGATCATCGGCATGAATTCCTCCCGTAATCTTGGATTTTGGTTGTTTGGGCGTGGCGTTAAGCGACACCCTTAAAGCGGTTCGCGCCCGCCGCAAAGCTCTTTTCAGCGACGCTGCGAGGGCTTAAGCCGTGGTCCAAGGCTAGGATAGGCCGGTGCGTGAGAACGGGAGACGACGCCGATGGCGATGACAATGACGGGGGAGGTTCAACTTGCCGCGCCCCGCGAGGTGGTGTGGGCAAAGCTCAACGATGCCGAGGTGCTCAAGGCCTGCATCCCCGGTTGCGAGGAGCTCAACAAGGCCTCCGACACAGAATTCCAAGCGGTCGCCGTTACCAAGATCGGGCCGGTGAAGGCGCGCTTTAAAGGCAAGGTGCATCTCACCGATCTCGACCCGCCCAACGGTTACCGGATTTCGGGCGAGGGCGACGGCGGCGTCGCCGGCTTCGCTAAGGGCGGCGCGACGGTCGCCCTCTCGGAAAAAGACGGCGGCACGCTGCTCACCTACAATGTCGAGGCGCAGATCGGCGGCAAGCTCGCCCAGCTCGGCCAGCGGCTGGTCAACGGCGCGGCCAAGAAGATCGCCGACGATTTTTTTCGCAATTTTGCCGCGACGGTTGCGGCCGGCTAGCGCTACCGATCACCGCGGTTTGAGCCGTCTCCGTCCTTTGACTCCCTTGACCCGGTATACGGCGGGGGTTCAGAGTTGTTCTAGTTCCAAGGCGCATTCGGGCGGAATCGGCTTGATTTCGCACCCGAGCCGCCGGCGCCCGCAGCGGGCGAGGCAAAAAGAGGGCTTTTGGCCCCGAATTTGGGAGGAAGGTCATGCCTGCCGTATCCATGACGGTAAACGGCAAAGCCGTCACCGGCGATGTCGAAGCGCGCACTTTGCTGGTTCAATTTCTGCGCGAGCATTTGCGGCTTACCGGCACGCATGTGGGTTGCGACACCTCGCAGTGCGGCGCCTGCGTCGTGCATGTCGACGGCATCGCGGCCAAGTCCTGTACGCTGCTCGCGCTGCAATGCGAGGGCGCCAAGATCACCACCATCGAGGGCCTGGCCGAGCCGGGCGGCGCGCTGCACCCGATGCAGGAGGCGTTCCGCGAGCACCACGGCCTGCAATGCGGCTACTGCACGCCCGGCATGATCATGGCGGCGCTCGATATCGTGCGGCGCCGCGGCAACGATCTCGACGAGCACACCATTCGCGAACAGCTCGACGGCAATATTTGCCGCTGCACGGGCTACCACAACATCGTCAAGGCCATCGCGGCGGGAGCGAAAAACATGGCCAAAGGTGGCGCGCCGCGTCGGGCCGCCGAGTAGCGTCTAAGAAAAATTCAACGGGAGGAGACCGCCATGAGCGCGACCGGGATCGGCGCGGCGGTGCGCCGCAAGGAAGACTTCCGCTTCATCACCGGCAAGGGACAATACACCGATGACGTGGTACGGCCGGGCGAGACCCGCGCCGTGTTCGTGCGCTCGCCGCACGCCCACGCCAAAATCAAGAGCATCGATGTGGCTGCTGCCAAGGCATTGCCGGGCGTGGTGGCGGTGCTCACCGGTGCCGATCTCGCCACCGACAAGATCGGCAATCTGATCTGCGGCTGGATGATCCATTCCAAGGACGGCACGCCGATGAAGATGGCGCCGCATCCGGCGCTCGCTGCCGGCAAGGTCAACTGTGTCGGCGATGCGGTGGCCGTGGTGATCGCGGAGACGATAGCGCAAGGGCGCGATGCCGCCGAGAAGGTGGCGGTCGATTACGAGGTGCTGCCGTCGGTGTCCGATCCGGCCAAGGCGAAATCGGGTCCGCAAATCCACGAGATCGCGCCGAAGAACACGATCTACGAATGGCATCTCGGCGACCCCAAGGCGACCGCGGCGGCCTTCGCCGCCGCCAAGCATGTCACCAAGCTCGATATCATCAATAATCGCTTGGTGCCGAACGCAATCGAGCCGCGCGCGGCGCTTGCCGAATACGACACCGGCACCGACAACCTCACTTTATGGAATACCTCGCAGAATCCGCACGTCGCCCGCCTTGTGATCTCGGCTTTTATCGGCATGGCGCCGGAGCACAAATTGCGGGTGATCGCGCCCGATGTCGGTGGCGGCTTCGGCTCGAAGATTTTTATTTATCCGGAAGAGGTCGTCTGCCTGTGGGCCTCGCGCAAGGTTCAGCGGCCGGTGAAGTGGACGGCGGATCGTTCGGAGTCGTTCCTCACCGACGCCCATGGCCGCGATCACGTGACCCACGCGGAGCTGGCGCTCGACGCCAACGGCAAGATCCTCGCGCTGCGCGCCAAGACTATCGCCAATCTCGGCGCCTACATGTCGACCTTCTCGTCGTCGGTGCCGACTTATCTTTACGGCACGCTGCTGTCGGGCCAATACGACATCCCGTCGATCTATTGCGAGGTGGACGCGGTCTACACCAACACCGCGCCAGTCGACGCCTATCGCGGCGCCGGGCGGCCGGAAGCGACCTTCGTGGTCGAACGGCTGGTTGAAGTCGCGGCGCGGCAGATGGGCATCGAGCCGGCGGAATTGCGCAGGCGCAACTTCATCAAGACGTTCCCGCACCAGACCCCGGTGATCATGTCCTATGATGCCGGCGACTATCACGCCTCGCTCAAAAAGGCGCTGGAGCTCGCCGACGTAAAGGGCTTTGGCAAGCGCAAGCGGGAAGCGGCGCGGCACGGCAAGCTGCGGGGCTTGGGCTATTCGACCTATATCGAGGCCTGCGGCATCGCGCCATCGCAGGCGGTCGGCTCGCTCGGCTGCGGCGTCGGCTTGTGGGAATCCGCCGAGGTGCGGGTCAATCCGACCGGCAGCGTCGAAGTGCTCACCGGCACCCATGCGCACGGCCAGGGCCACGAAACTACCTTCGCGCAATTGGTGTCGGAGCGGCTCGGCATCCCGTTCGAAAATGTCAGCATCGTGCATGGCGACACCGACAAGGTGCAGTTCGGCATGGGGACCTACGGCTCGCGTTCCGGCGCGGTCGGCATGTCGGCGATCGTCAAAGCGCTCGACAAGATCGAGGCCAAGGCCAAGAAGGTCGCCGCCCACATGCTGGAGGCGGCGGAAGGCGACATCGAGTTCAAGGACGGCAAGTTCACGGTTGCCGGCACCGACAAGTCGGCGGCCTGGGGCGATGTGTCGCTCAACGCCTATGTCGCGCACAAATTCGCCGGCCAGGAGCTCGAGCCCGGATTGAAGGAGACGTCGTTCTACGATCCGACCAATTTCACCTTCCCGGCCGGCTGCCATATCTGCGAGGTCGAGGTCGATATCGACACCGGCAAGACCGAGATCGTCAATTGGACCGCGATCGACGACTTCGGCACCATCATCAATCCGATGATCGTGGAAGGCCAAGTGCACGGCGGCATCGCGCAAGGCGTGGGGCAGGCGCTTATGGAAGGCGCCGTCTATGACAAGAACGGTCAGCTCGTGACCGGCTCGATGATGGACTACACCATGCCGCGCGCCCACGATCTGCCGTCGTTCCATGTCGGCCTGACCGAGACCAAATCGCCGTCCAATCCGCTCGGCATCAAGGGCTGCGGCGAAGCCGGCGCAATCGCCGCGCCCGCCGCGGTGATCAACGCCATCACCGACGCGATCGGAACCGAAGACATAGCCATGCCGGCAACCGCCAATGCGGTGTGGTCGGCGCTGCAGCGCGCGAACCCGCGCCAAGCTGCCTAACATTGCCGCCTAACAGGAGAGACCGATGTACAACTTCACCTTCCATCGTCCGACCACGGTCCGCCAGGCGGCCGGTCTGCTGGGGCGCAATCCGGAGGCGAAACTCCTCGCCGGCGGCCACTCGCTGATCCCGGTGATGAAGCAGCGGCTGGCGAGCCCGTCCGCGCTGATCGACCTCGCGCGAGTCGAGGGCATGGTCGGGGTGGAGCAGAAGGGCCGCTCGGTCGTGATCGGTGCCATGACGCGGCATGCCGACGTCGCCAATTCGACGGTGTTGCAGCAGGCACTGCCGGGCCTCGCCGCGGTGCCGGGCGCGATCGGCGATCCGCAGGTGCGCAATCGCGGCACCATCGGCGGGTCGATCGCCAACAACGACCCGAATGCTGATTATCCGGCGGCCTGTCTCGGGCTCGGCGCCACCATCATCACCAACAAGCGGCGCATTGCCGCCGACGATTTCTTCACCGGCATGTTCTCGACCGCCTTAGAAGACGGCGAGATCATCACCAAGATCAGCTTTCCGATCGCCAAGAAGGCGGCGTACGAGAAGTTCAAGCACCCGGCGTCGGGCTTCGCGCTGGTCGGCGTGTTCGTGTCCAAGCGCGGCTCTGACATCCGCGTGGCGGTGACCGGCGCCGGCAGCAATGGCGTGTTCCGGGTCAAATCGTTCGAAGAGGCGCTGAAGAAGCGTTTCGCGGTGAAGTCGCTCGATGGGCTATCCATCCCGGCCAACGGCATGAACAGCGACATCCACGCCAGCCCGGAATATCGCGCGCATCTGGTCAGCGTGCTGGCGCGCCGCGCGCTGGCGAAAGCGACGGCGTAGACCAGCACGTACAGGTCATTCCGGGGCGCGGCCGTAAATCGGCGTCAGCCAGGCTCCATCCCTCGCTTTTTGATCGTTGGTGCGGCGGTTGGAGAGGTTAGAAATTTCACCAGCGTAGCCGCCGCGTCCGGTTGTTTTGCGCTGACAGCGATCCCAATTGCCATGACGATGTCGCCACCGAATTCTTTCGGCAAGGCGCCGACCACCTCGACGCCAGCCTTGCCGTCCACCACTGTCAATTGGTCAATGCCGAGATCGGCCTTCTTGCTGGCAATCGCCTCGACCAGCGCCGGGCCGCCGGGCGGCACTAGCATGGTCTTCGCTTTCATCTGATCGGCGATGCCTAAGCGCTCGACCAGTTGCACCATCAAGGCACTCGATCGCCCGCCTTTCGCCGGATCGCTGTAAACCACGGTTTTGGCCGCGAGCAGTGCGCGCTTGAACGCGTCCGGCGAGGAAATATCCGGCTTCGACGCTCCGCTCGGCACCACCACGGCGATGAACGAGCGCCCGACCGTGCTGATGTTCTTTGCTTTTCCCTGCGAGGCCAAGGCTTCGAGCGCCGGACGCAAGGTCAACACGACATCGGCCTCTTCCCCGGCGGCGATACGGTTTTTCACGCCGAAGACAGAATCGTAAGTGGCTGACAATGTGTGGCCGCTGCTTCGTTCGAAATCCGGAGCGATGTCGGCGAGTAGCGGCTGCATGGTGCGTGAGGCGAGGACCTTAATTTCGGCCGCACTGCCCGGCATTGGCGCTACGGCTCCCACCAGGACAAGGTAAGCGGCGATAATTTCCTTTCTCATTGCCTGATCCCTACGGCGTACGCCGGCCGCCTAGTCTGGATCGCGCTCATTAGCGGTCCAACTCCGCCAGCAGGTCGTGTAGGTTGAGCGGGTGGGTGTACATCTGCAAGCCGCCATCGGGACGCTTCGGCCACATCTCCTTCGGCCGGTCCCAATAGAGCTCGACGCCGTTGTCGTCCGGGTCGCGCAGATAGAGCGCCTCGCTCACGCCGTGGTCGCTGGCGCCTTCGAGCGGGATCTTGGCGACGATCAGCCGGCGCAACGCATCGGCGAGGAGCGGCCGGCTCGGGTAGAGAATGGCGGTATGGTAAAGGCCGGTCGAGCCGGGAGGCGGCGGTGATCCGCCCAGGCTCTCCCAGGTGTTGAGCCCGAGATGATGATGATAGCCGCCGGCCGAGATGAAGGCGGCGCCCGGCCGGCTGGTGGTCAGCTCGAAACCCAGTACCCCGCAATAGAAATCCAGTGCGCGCTGGAGGTCCGCGACCTTTAGGTGCACATGGCCGATCCGCACGCCGGCATCGATGGTGGGCCCGCGCAGGGCGTCTTTGGTCAGTTCAACCGTCTTTGACATGGGGGCCATTCCGGGCTGGCTGGCGGGACTTTCAGTGCACACATGTAAGCTGCGCCCCCGTTAGGTTAAAGTCCCTTGAAGGACCGCAAAATGACCATGAAGCCGCTGCCGACCTCCATCGAGGCCACCCTCGACCTGCTGGCCAAGGCCGACTACATCGCCGATCGCTCGCTGGCGACGGTGCTGTATCTGGCCCTGCGCATGGGCCGGCCGCTGTTCGTCGAGGGCGAGGCGGGGGTGGGCAAGACCGAGATCGCCAAGGTGCTGTCGGCGACGCTCGGGCGCCGGCTGATCCGCCTGCAATGCTACGAGGGGCTCGATATTTCGTCCGCCGTCTATGAGTGGAATTACGGCGCGCAGATGATCGCTATTCGGCTGGCGGAAGCCGAGGGCGACCGCGCGCGGATCGAGCACGACGTGTTCTCCGAGCGCTTCCTGATCAAGCGGCCGCTGCTGCAGGCGCTCGAGCCCAATCCCGACGGGCCGCCAGTGCTGCTGATCGACGAGATCGACCGCACCGACGAGGCATTCGAGGCGTTCCTGCTCGAAGTGCTGGCCGATTTCCAGGTCACCATTCCCGAACTCGGCACCGTGAAGGCGGCACAGCCGCCGATCGTGCTGGTGACTTCCAACCGCACCCGCGAAGTGCATGACGCCCTCAAGCGCCGCTGCTTGTATCACTGGGTCGGCTATCCGAACGCCGAGCGCGAATTGAAGATTCTCCGTGCCAAGGTGCCGGGCATTGCGAAAAAATTATCCGAGCAGGTGGTCGCCTTTGTGCAGGCGCTGCGCAAGGAAGACCTGTTCAAGTTGCCCGGCGTCGCCGAAACACTCGACTGGGCCGGCGCGCTCACCGAGCTCGACGCAGTCGCGCTCGATCCGGCGATGGTGTCGGACACGCTCGGCGCGCTGCTGAAATATCAGGACGACATCGCCCGGCTCGATGGCACCAAGGTGAAGGCGCTGCTCGACGAGGTGAAGTCGGAGCTGCGCGCGGCGGAGTGAATTCCATGGCCGAAAGCCAAGGCCGGCTCGCGGAAAATATCCTCTACTTCGCGCGCGCCCTGCGCGCCGCGGGCATTCCGGTGGGGCCCGGCGGCGTGCTCGATGCGTTGGAAGCGATCAGCGTCGCCCATGTCGGCGATCGCGAGGATTTCTACTGGACGCTGCATGCCGTGTTCGTGAAACGGCACGAGCACAGCATTCTGTTCGACCAGGCGTTCCGTATCTTCTTCCGCAAGCGCGGCTATATCGAAAAACTGATCGCCTCGATGCTGCCGGAGACGATGCCCAACGCAGCCAAGCCGCCGCCGCCGGGCGCGCAGCGGGTGCAAGAGGCGCTGTTCTCCGGCCTCAACGAACGTGAGCACAAATCCGAGGTCGAGATTGACGCGCGGCTGACCGTCTCCGATCGCGAAATCCTGCAGAAAAAGGATTTTGCGCAGATGACGGCGGCCGAAATCGCCGCCGCCAAGGAAGCGATCGCGCGTCTTGCGTTGCCGCTCGACCACGTGCGCACGCGGCGGATGGCGGCGAGCCGCCATGGTCATCTTATCGACATCCGCCGCACCTTACGCGCCAGCATGAAAGCGGGCGGCGCGGTGATCGACCTGAAATATCTCGGCCCGCGGGTGAAGGAGCCGCCGATCGTGGCGCTGCTCGATATTTCCGGCTCGATGAGCCAGTACACCCGCCTGTTCCTGCATTTCCTGCACGCGGTCACCGATGCGCGCAAGCGCGTGACCACGTTCCTGTTCGGCACCCGGCTCACCAACGTGACCCGCGCCATCCGGCAGCGCGATCCCGACGAGGCGCTCGCCGCCTGCAGCGTCAATGTGGCGGACTGGGCGGGCGGCACGCGCATCGCGACGTCCTTGCACAGCTTCAACAAGCAGTGGGCGCGGCGCGTGCTGAGCCAAGGCGCCGTGGTGCTGCTGATCACCGATGGGCTCGAACGCGACGCCGACGACACGCTCGCCTTCGAGATGGACCGGCTGCACCGCTCCTGCCGGCGGTTGATCTGGCTCAACCCGCTGCTGCGCTTCAAGGGTTTTGAGGCGCGTGCCAAAGGCGTGCGAACCATGCTGCCGCATATTGACGAATTGCGGCCGATGCACAATCTGGAGTCGATGGCCGATCTGGTGCGCGCCCTGTCGGGCCAGCCTGCCAAGGGATACGATCCAAAAGCGTTGCTGCGACACGTTGCCTGACGGAGGAACCATATGCTCTCGCGCGATGAAGACATTCTGAAAGCTGCCGAGGACTGGCGCAAAGCTGGGCGCGGCGTGGCGCTGGCGACCGTGGTCGAGACCTGGGGCTCGGCGCCGCGGCCGGTCGGCTCCAATCTGGTAATCGACAATGACGGCAATTTCTTAGGGAGCGTCTCCGGCGGCTGCGTCGAGGGCGCGGTGGTGACCGAAGCCATCGACGTGATCGAAAGCGGCAAGCCAAAGATGCTGGAATTCGGCGTCGCCGACGAGGCCGCCTGGAACGTGGGGCTGTCCTGCGGCGGCACCATTCGCGTTTACGTGGAAAAGGTGAGCTGACGTGAAACTCGACATCCTTCAAACGCTCAATGCCGAACGCGCAAGCCGCCGCGCGGTGGTGGTCGTCACCGATGTGGCAACCGGCGCGCAGCGGCTGGTCAAGGCCGCCGACGTCGCCACGGATCCGCTGAAGGAGCTGCTGGAGAAGCGCCTGCGCATGGCGAAAAGCGGCATGGAGGAGACGCCGCAGGGCCGCGTCTTTCTCACCGTGCACGTGCCGTCGCCGCAGCTCGTCATCACCGGCGCGGTGCATATCAGCCAGACGCTGGCGCCGATCGGGCAGTTGCTCGGCTATGACGTCACTATCGTCGATCCGCGCACGGCCTTTGCGTCGATCGAGCGCTTTCCCGACGTAAAGGTGATCGCGGAATGGCCGGACGTGGCGCTGCCGCCGCTCAATGTCGATCATTACACCGCGTTCGTCGCGCTCACGCATGATCCGAAAATCGACGATCCCGCGCTCAAGCACGCGCTAGCGCGCGACTGTTTTTTTATCGGCGCGCTCGGCTCCAAAAAGACCCACGCCAAGCGGGTGGAGCGGCTGAAGGCGGTGGGCTTAAGCGACGCCGATATCGCGCGCATCCAAGCGCCAATCGGTCTGCCCATCGGCGCAGTGTCGCCGGCCGAAATCGCGGTTGCCATCATGGGCCAGATCACGGAAAAATTACGCAAGAAAGCGGAGGCGGCATGAAGTTCGGCCCGGTCGCCCCTGGCGATGCGCTCGGCGCCACGGCGGTGCATTCGATCCGCCAGGCCGACCTGGTGCTCAAGAAGGGCACGCTGATCGGGCCGGCCGAAGTTGCCGCGCTAAAGGCCGCGGGTGTGAAGGAAATCGTGGTCGCGCGGCTCGAGCCGGGCGACGTGTCGGAGGATCAGGCCGCCGCCGAGATCGCCGCTGCGAGCGCGGGCGAGGGCGTTCGCACCGACCGCGCCTTCACCGGCCGCTGCAATTTGTTCGCCGAAACCTCGGGCGTGCTGGTGGTCGACAAAGATGCGATCGATCGGCTCAACCGCATCGACGAAGCGGTGACGCTGGCGACGCTGCCGGCGTTCAAGCCGGTGGTGGAAGGCGAGATGATCGCCACCGTGAAGATCATTCCGTTCGCAGTCGCGGCCAGCGCGCGCGACAAAGCGGTGGTTGAGGCGGGCAAGGCCAAGCCGGTCATCCGGGTGGCGCCTTACAAGGTGCGCAAGATCGGCATCGTTTCGACCCTGTTGCCGGGCCTCTCACCCAAAGTGCTGGAGAAGACGCTCAAGATCACGACGGCACGCATTGCGCCGGCCGGCGCCAGTATCGTCGCCGAGCGCCGCGTGCCGCACGAGCAGGCCGCGCTCGCGCGCGCCATCGACGAGGTGCTCAAAGCGGGCGCCGAGCTGGTGATCGTGTTCGGCGCCTCGGCCATTGCCGACCGGCGCGACGTGATCCCGGCAGCGATCGAAACGGTCGGCGGCGAGATCGAGCATTTCGGCATGCCGGTCGATCCCGGCAATCTGATGCTGATCGGTAGGCTGCGCGGGCAGGCGATCGTGGGCGCCCCGGGCTGCGCGCGCTCGCCGAAGGAGAACGGATTCGACTGGGTGCTGATGCGGCTGCTCGCCGGCATATCTGTGTCGCGCGCCGATATCACCGGCATGGGCGTCGGCGGCCTGCTGATGGAAATCGTGACGCGACCGCAGCCGCGCACCGAGCCGGCGCCGGAAAAGGGCCGCCGCATCGTCGCGGTGGTGCTGGCCGCCGGGCGTTCCACCCGCATGGGCGCGGTCAATAAGATGCTGGCCGAGATCGGCGGCAAGCCGCTGGTGCGCATTGCAGCCGAGCAGGCGCTGGCTTCGCGCGCCAAGCCGGTGATTGTCGTCACCGGCCATGAGCGCGAGCGGGTGGAAGCGGCGCTGGCCGGACTCACCGTGCGCTTCGTGCACAATCCCGGCTATGCCGATGGCCTCGGCACCTCGCTGAAGGCCGGCATTGCCGCCGTGCCGGAGGATGCCGACGGCGCCATCGTCTGCCTCGGCGACATGCCGCAGGTAGATAGCCAGCTGATTGACAAGCTGATTGCCGCCTTCGATCCGGAACGCGGCGCGTTGGTGGTGGTGCCGAGTATCAACGGGCGGCGCGGCAATCCGGTGGTGTGGTCGCGCCGGTTCTTCCACGATCTGATGTCGATCGATGGCGACATCGGAGCCCGCCACCTGATCGGCAGCTATACCGAGGCGGTCGCCGAAGTGCCGGTCGCCGGCGAGGCGGCGCTAACGGACGTGGACACGCCCGAGTCGTTCTCCGCCGTCAAGGCCGAAATTGAACGCGCTTAAGACTCGAATCGTTGATCGTCACCGCGACTCACCCCTTAGCTAACTGTGACGTTCGGGTAGGGGACGATGACGGATATCTACACTCCGGTGATACGCGCGCTTGTGGCCGCCAGCCTCTTGCTGGCGACCGCGACGTTGATGCTGGTCGCGGTCAACACTGCGCGCGCGGCCGGCGCGCTGGAGATTGGCGCGTGCGGGGCGTTCGGCGAGGCCTTTGATTTCGGCACCGTCGAAGAAGCCCGCCAGAGCGCGCTGTCGAAATGCGTTGGCGACACCTGTCGCGTGGTGACGACCGCCAGGCATGGCTGCGCGGCCTTCGCGGTCGATTTTGCCAACCCGTGCGGTGCCCATGGCTGGGGGCAAGGGGCCGCGGCTCGGCCGCAGCCAGAACGCGGCGCGGCAGGCCTGCTACCGCGAAGGCGGCAAGGAATGCGTGATCCGCACGTTCTTTTGCGACGCCAAGGGCTGAGGGCTAGCGGCCCATTCACGTCGGTGGTGCGCCCGGCCAGCCAACATCAGTCATCGCATTGATTTATCGGCAGTCTTAGCGAGCCTGCTTTGCGGGCTTGCCCGATGGCTGCGTTCTAGGTATAAATGACTGACCGGTCAGTCAGTATTATGGCAGCAACCCGCACCGTGCCCGCGAGAAAACCAGCGCGCCGCAAAACCGCCGCGGCGCGGCCATCCCGCAGCGCCGAGAAAGAAGCCGGCCGTGGCGGGCGCAAGGCGCGCAGCGCCGGCCGGCGCGATGCGATCCTAGCCGCCGCGCTCGAGGAATTTTCCGCCCGCGGCTTCGAGGCCACAAGGCTCGACGACGTGGCCAAGCGCGCCGGCGTCGCCAAGGGCACCATTTATCTCCACTTCCGCGACAAGGAGAGCCTGTTCCAGGAACTCATCCGCGCGATGCTCACGCCGCTGGTCGGCACCATCGAGGCGTTGGGCGAGGCCGACCTGCCGGTGAGTGTGCTCGCCGACCGCATCGTCGAATTCTTCGTGCGCGAGGTCTACGAGACTCGTCGCAAGGACGTCATCCGCATGATGATCGCGGAAGGCCGCCGCTTCCCGAAGCTTGCTGAGTTCTACTACCGCGAGGTGCTCGCGCGCATCATCGCCGCGGTGCGCGCGATTCTGCGCCGTGCCGCCGCACGCGGGGAAGCGCCCGAGACGCTGGTCGATTTCCCGCAAATCCTGGTCGCGCCGGGCCTGGTAGCCATCATCTGGAGCGGACTGTTCGAACGCTTCGAGCCGCTCGACGTGCGCGCGATGATGAAGGCCCATGTCGAGCTGTTGTTCGCTCCGAGGAGAGCAGAATGAGGATGAAGCTCGCCGCTCTGCCGGTGGTGGCGCTGGCTGCGTTCGCGCTCGCCGGCTGCGACAGTAACAAAAATCAGATGCTGCAAGGCTGGGTCGAGGCCGAGCTGATCTTCGTGAGCCCCGACGAGCAGGGCCGCGTGGAAGCGCTGAAAGTGCGCGAGGGCGATCGCGTCGAAAAGGGCGCTCTGCTGTTTGGCGTCGACGAGGATCTCCAGCAAGCCGACGTGGTGGTGAAGAAAGCCGCCGTGACCACGGCGCAGCAGGCCTTCGATCGCGCCAAGGAACTGTTGAAGACCGCCTCCGGTACGCAAAAGAACTTCGACGATGCCGAGGCGGCGCTGCGGCAGGCCAATGCCAATCTGGCCTGGTCGCAAACGCGGCTTGCGCGCCGGCGCGCGGTCAGCCCCGCGGACGGCACCATCCAGCAGGTCTATTATCGGCCGGGTGAAACCGTGCCGGCCGGGCGGCCGGTGTTGGCGCTGCTGCCTCCGGGCAATCTGAAAATCCGCTTCTTCGCGCCGCAGCCGCATTTGCCCGAGATCAAGTTCGGCGACACCGTGAACGTCACCTGCGACGGCTGCGAGAAGGGGCTGACTGCAAAAGTGAGCTTCATCGCTCGCAGCGCCGAATTCACCCCGCCGGTGATCTACAGCCTGGATGAGCGTGCCAAGCTGGTGTTCCTGATCGAAGCGCGGCCCGAGCAGCCGGAGAAATTTCGCGTCGGCCAGCCGGTGAGCGTAAGCTTGCCGAAAGAGGCGCCGCGGTGAGCGCGCCCGACATCGTCATCGATGTCCATCACCTAACCAAAAAGTTCGATGGCCGCGCCGTGGTGCGCGACCTCTCCATGCAGGTCAAGCGCGGCACCATCTACGGCTTCCTCGGGCCGAACGGTTCCGGCAAGACCACCACCATCCGCATGCTGTGCGGGCTGCTCACGCCCAATGAAGGCACCGGCACCTGCCTCGGCTACGACATCCGCACCGAGACCGACAAGATCAAGAATCAGGTCGGCTACATGACGCAGCGCTTCAGTCTCTATCAGGACCTCTCGGTGCGGGAGAACCTGGAATTCATCGCTCGCATCTACGGCATCGACAAGCCGGCCGCCGCCGCGCGCGCGGCGATTGAGCGGCTCGGCCTGACCGGCCGCGAGGAGCAGATCGCCGGCGAATTATCCGGCGGCTGGAAGCAGCGGCTGGCGCTCGGCGCCTGCACCTTGCCGAGCCCGCAGTTGCTGCTGCTCGACGAGCCGACCGCCGGTGTCGATCCGAAGGCGCGGCGCGAGTTTTGGAATGAGATCCACGCGCTCGCCGCCAACGGGCTCACCGTGCTGGTCTCCACCCATTACATGGACGAGGCCGAGCGCTGTCATGAGATCGCCTATATCGCTTACGGCGAATTGCTGGCGCACGGCACGGTCGACCAGGTGATCTTGTCCTCGCACCTGACGACCTACATCGTCAGCGCCGAGCAGGGCGAAAGATTGAACGCGTTGGCGGAAGAGCTCACCGGCCAGGCCGGCGTCGACATGGTGGCGCCGTTCGGCACCAGCCTGCACGTGTCCGGGCGCGAGGCCGGCGCGCTCGAGACGGCGATCGCGCCCTTCCGCAAACGCAAGGGGCTGGACTGGAAGCGCTCCGAGCCCTCGCTCGAGGACGTGTTCATCGATCTGATGAGCAAGGCGCGGGACAATTTCCAATGAGCCACGTGCTTCCCACGCAAGCGCCGCGCCGCCACCGGGGCAACGGGTTCTGGCGCAAGACCTGGGCGATGCTGGTGAAAGAATTCATCCAGCTTCGACGCGACCATGTATCGCTGATGATGATTGCGATAATGCCGCTCGTCCAGCTCATGCTGTTCGGCTACGCCATCAACACCACGCCGCGCGATCTGCCGACCGCGGTGCTGCTGCAGGAGCACAGCGATCTCGCCCGCTCGATCCTGGCGGCGTTGGAGAACACCAAATATTTTAAGGTCACGCAGCTGCCGAAGACCGAGGCCGAACTCGATCAATTGCTCGCGTCCGGCAAGGTGCTGTTTGCGATCGAGATCCCGGCCAATTTCGAGCGATTGGTGCGGCGCGGCGACAAGCCGGCCATGCTGGTCGTGGCCGACGCCACCGATCCGGTCGCCGCCGGTTCCGCGCTCGGCGCGCTCGGGCAGGTGGTGCAGACCGCGCTCGTGCATGACCGCGCCGTTCCCGACAGCGCGGCCTTGCCGTTCGAGATCCGCACCCATGCCCGCTACAATCCGGCCGGCGTGACGCAACTCAACATCGTGCCCGGGCTGGTCGGCACCATTCTCACCATGACCATGCTGATCTTCACGGCGTTGTCGGTGACGCGCGAGATCGAGCGCGGCACCATGGAGAATCTGCTCTCGATGCCGATCACGCCAGTCGAGATCATGCTCGGCAAGATTATTCCCTATGTCCTCGTCGGCTTCGTGCAGGCGGCCATGATCATCGCAATCGGCGTGTTCCTGTTCGGCGTGCCGATCATCGGCAGTCTGCTGGTGCTGGCGCTGCTGTCGACACTGTTTATCACCACGAATCTGTCGATCGGCTACACGTTTTCGACCGTCGCGCAGAACCAGCTGCAGGCGATGCAGATGACCCTTATGTTCTTTCTGCCGAACATCCTGCTGTCCGGCTTCATGTTCCCGTTCACGGGCATGCCGACCTGGGCGCAATGGGTCGGCGAAGCATTGCCGCTCACGCATTATCTGCGCATCGTGCGCTCGATCATGCTGAAAGGCTCATCGGTTTCCGATCTGCATTACGATGCGGCGGCGATGTTCGTGCTGATGCTGATCGCGATGACGATCGCGGTGACCCGCTTCCGCCGCACGCTGGATTAAATTTACTGCCGCCTTACCACGCCGAGGCGCAGATAGGGGCTGGAGCGCCCGTCGGAGTCTCTTGCCCAGCCGCCGGCCGCCAGCCATTCGTTATTCTCGGTCTTCAATGCGGTGAAGTGGACGCCGAGCCGCAGATGCCGATAGCCGTCGGAGGCGAAGAACTGAGTTTCCGGCCCGGCATAAAACTGCTCGAGCCCGCGCCAGCCATAAGCGGCGCGGGCCGAGTGATTGGTCGCAATCGATGACATCGCAGCATCCATGGCGACCATGGTCGTGGCCGTGGGCTCGTACCAGAGAGTTCGCTGGCGATGCGCAGGCCGAGGGAGCGCCCGCGCAGGAGGTTCGACGGATCGTCTGGTCAAAGGCGGTGGTTCTCAACGTCGAGACCGAAGAAGACCTTGACCTCCAGATCGCCGCGCTTGACGCGCTAGCCCGGCAACACCTGGGCCGCCATTTCGGCACCGATCACCCGTTCGCCGCCGAGACTACTGGCGTTGTAGCGGTAGAGGTCGCCGGAGAGCATGAGCTTGAGGTTGATGCCGTCTTGATCGACTCCGCCTGGCGCCAATAGCAGGCCGCCGTAAGCGAAGGCGCCGTTGCGCCAGATGTCGCGGCCGGAGAACAGGAGGACCCGCGCTTCATCGTCGTCGGCTGCCCAACCGGGGCGGGCCGATACGCACAAACAACAAACAACAAAGGCCGCCGCGATGCGCACCGCCGCGCGTACGCGCCCCCCGCGACACATCGAGGCCCCCGAGGCCCAGTCCAGTCCGGCAGTTACGCACCGTGATACCTTTACAACTTAAGGGTGGCGTCCGGTTGTTGTCCAACGGTATCGCGCTAATCGCGCAATAGTTGTAATAGCCTGAAGCTACACCAGCTACTGCGCCTGCCGCCGCTGTGCGAAAATCGGCCGAACATCGCCAAATGGCGGGGCTATAGTGCGATTCTTAGCGAGGTTCTGGCCGCATGACCCTGACCGATAGCCCCGCCACCTCCGCGTCCGACGAGGCCGCCCGCCGCCGCTCCATCGCCTTCCTCAATTGGGCGCATGCGCTCGATCATTTCGTGCTGCTGATCTACCCGACCGTCGTGATCGGGCTGGAGGTCATTTACCAGCGGCCCTATGCCGAACTGATCGCCCTGTCGACGGCGGCGTTCGTCGCCTTCGGCGTGTTTTCGCTGCCCGCGGGCTGGCTCGCCGACCGCTGGAGCCGCCGCAACATGATGGCGGCGTTTTATATCGGCTGCGGGGTCTCGCTGGTCGGCATCGCGGCCTCGCCCAATCTTCTCATGCTCGCGGCCGCCATGTTTTTGCTCGGCGTGTTCGCCGCCATCTACCATCCGGTTGGCATGCCGATGCTGCTGGAAGCCTCCCAGGCGCAGGGGCGCACGGTCGCGTTCAACGGCGTGTGCGGAAACTTAGGCGCGGCGCTGGCCGCCGGCGTCGCCGCCGCGATCGCGTCCTGGCTCGGCTGGCGCGCGGCGTTCCTGGTGCCGGCGATCGTGTGCATCGCCACCGGCGTCGCCTACGTCATGCTGGTGCCCGACGACCGCCACCACACGGCGAGCCGCAAGAAAGTCGCCGACGTGGTGCTCTCGCAGCGCGCGGCAATGATCATGTTCGGCCTCTATGTGGTGATCTCGCTCGCCGGCGGTCTCACCTTCAACACCATCTCGATCGCGCTGCCGAAGATTGTCGACGAGCGCCTCGGCGAAGGTGTGCCTCTGCTCGCGGTCGGCTCGCTCGCTACCGCCGTGTTCATGTGCGGCGCGGTGGCGCAGATCGTGGTCGGACGCCTGGTCGAACGGATCGCGCCCTATCAGCTGTTCGCCTTCATCGTGGCGCTGCAATTCCTCGGCATCCTGTGGGCGACCAATTCCAGCGGCATGACGCTGATCCTGGCGCTCGCCCTCACCATGGCCGCGATCTACGGGCAGGTGACGGTCGGCGACCTGGTGATCGCGCGCTACACCGCCGATGCCTGGCGCGGCCGCGTCTACGCGGTGCGCTATTTCCTCACTTTCGTATCGGCTGGCGCGGCGGTGTCGATCATCGCCTTCCTCTACAGCCGCGGTGGCTTCGACCTGCTGCTGATGGTCGTCACCGGCATCGCCGCAGTTTTCCTGATCGGCGTGCTCGGCATCGTGTTCCTGGTCGCGGGCGTCGAGCGCGCGCGCAGCGGTGCAGCGCAGCCGGCTGAATAAAATGTTTCTTGGTCGCAGGATCTTTTCCGAAAACCGGTTCCCACTTTTCGGGACCATGCGCACTAAAAAAGCGGCGGGATCAGGTCCTCGACCTTCACGCGGGTGCGCTTTTTGACGTTCGCCACGATGCGGTCGCGATGGCACGCCTTCGGATCGCGGCAGTAGCAGAGCAGGCACACGCGCTTGCCCGACTTGATCAGCGCGATCAGCTCGTCGAGCGCGGCTTGCGCGTCCGGGGTTTTGATGTGCTTGTCGTAAATGCGCCAGAGCGTGTCGATGGCGCCCGAACGCGCGGCCTGCCGGCCTTCCGCAGGCGTCCGGAGCTTCTGCAAATGCACGTAAGCGATGCCGGCCTCATCGAGCGAGGCCGCCAGCTGGCGCTTGGAAAAGCCCGGGCGGCGCGACGCCGCGACCGCGCGGGTATCGACCAGCAGCTCGATCTTGGCGCGCTTGAGTTCGCCCAAGACTGCCTCGGGCTTGGCCTGCTGGTAGCCGATCGTGAATAAAGGATGCATCTTGCCGTCACAGGGCTGACACAAGCACGCGGTATATAGGCGTCAAGTTGGCGATTGGAAATTGTCGAGTACCGATCGCCGTGACGGCCACGATGAGAATCAGGCGACGCCGGATGTAAGCGCGCCTCTCATTTGTGGTCGTTTTCGTTTCAGTGCTGCTTATCAAGCAAAAGGCCCGGGATTGCTCCCGGGCCTTGGTGTTTCGTGTCGATGGGATGAAGGACTTTAGAAGTCCATCCCGCCCATGCCGCCGCCGCCCATTCCGCCGCCGCCAGGCATACCGCCGCCCTGGCCCTTCTTCTGCGGAACCTCGGCGACCATCGCCTCGGTGGTGATCAGCAGGCCGGCAACCGATGCCGCGCCCTGGATCGCCGAACGCACGACCTTGGTCGGGTCGATCACGCCCTTGCTGACGAGATTGCCGTACTCGCCGGCCTGCGCGTCGAAGCCCCAGTTGTACTGATCCTTCTCGAGGATCTTGCCGACGATGACCGAGCCGTCTTCACCGGCATTGGTCGCGATCTGGCGTGCCGGTGCCTGGATCGCCTTACGGACGATGTCGACGCCGTGCTTCTGGTCTTCGTTGGCAGTGCGCACCCTCTTCAGGGCGTCGGTGGCACGCAGCAGAGCGACACCGCCGCCCGGCAGGATGCCTTCCTCGACCGCGGCGCGGGTCGCATGCATCGCGTCGTCGACGCGATCCTTGCGCTCCTTCACCTCGATCTCGGTGGCGCCGCCGACGCGGATCACCGCAACGCCGCCGGCGAGCTTCGCCAGCCGCTCCTGCAGCTTCTCCTTGTCGTAGTCGGATGTTGTCTCCTCGATCTGCACTTTGATCTGAGAGATACGCGCTTCGATGTCGGCCTTCTTGCCGGCGCCGCTGACGATCGTGGTATTCTCCTTCTCGATCATCACCTTCTTGGCGCGCCCGAGCATGTTCACAGTAACCTTGTCGAGTTTGATGCCGAGATCCTCGCTGATCGCCTGAGCGCCGGTGAGGATCGCGATGTCTTCGAGCATGGCCTTGCGGCGATCGCCGAAGCCTGGTGCTTTCACCGCGGCAACCTTGAGGCCACCGCGCAGTTTGTTGACGACGAGCGTTGCCAAAGCTTCGCCCTCAACATCCTCGGCGATGATGACGAGCGGCTTCGAGGTCTGCACAACCGCCTCAAGCAGCGGCAACAATTCCTGCAGGCCCGAAAGCTTCTTCTCGTAGATCAGGATGTAGGGATCTTCCATCTCAACGCGCATCTTGTCGGCGTTGGTGATGAAATAGGGAGAGATGTAACCGCGATCGAATTGCATGCCTTCAACAACTTCGAGTTCAGTCTCCAAGGATTTTGCTTCTTCAACCGTAATCACGCCCTCGTTGCCAACTTTTTTCATCGCATCGGCCAGGAACTTGCCAATTTCGGAATCGCCGTTGGCGGAAATAGTGCCAACCTGAGCGATTTCTTCGTTCGAGGTGACCTTCTTCGAATTCTTCTTCAGGTCTTCAACCACCGCTTCGACCGCAAGATCGATGCCGCGCTTGAGATCCATTGGGTTCATGCCGGCAGCTACCGACTTGGCGCCTTCCCGTACAATCGCGTGCGCAAGAACCGTGGCGGTCGTGGTGCCGTCACCGGCGAAGTCGGACGACTTCGAGGCGACTTCGCGCACCATCTGCGCGCCCATATTTTCGAACTTGTCTTCGAGCTCGATCTCTTTAGCGACGGTGACGCCGTCCTTGGTAATACGCGGCGCACCGTACGACTTGTCGAGCACAACATTGCGCCCCTTGGGGCCGAGCGTCACGCGCACTGCATTGGCGAGAATGTCGATGCCATTCATCATCCTGTCGCGCGCATCGACTGAGAATCTAACTTCCTTGGCAGCCATTTTTGTTCTCCGTTATGTTTGACACGGTAGCCCTTAGGCGGCCTTCTTGCGGGCGACGGTCTGTTCGATCACGCCCATGATGTCGCTCTCTTTCATGATCAGATACTCGACGCCGTCGAT
>Ga0097691_1001034_pt1 | contig 21675 bp, 21 predicted proteins | sample NGESurdeep072012_8_FD_72858 | JGI IMG/M metagenome (GOLD analysis project Ga0097691, IMG submission 72858) | Arctic peat soil microbial communities from Barrow, Alaska - NGEE Surface sample 210-1 deep-072012 | ecosystem: Environmental > Terrestrial > Soil > Wetlands > Peat ... | reverse complement strand
GGCGGAGTCCGAACTCGGGGTGCTTTCATCCCAGTGCCTCGACCGCCGGATTCCCGACAAAGAGATCCTCGTCGAGGAAATCGCAGCATGGGAGCACGATCGAAATGCCAATAACACCGGGGCAAATTGGCAGTTCACAACCCCCAATGCACGTATCAAACTCAAGCACCTTTACCCTTCAAACTGAATGAATCGGGCGACTAGGCCGATGATGCCCAGCGTGCGGCCAAACAGGTCAAGGCCCACGTTATTGTCTCGCCACGACCAGTTTCCGTTTCGGATAGCCCGGTCCGCCGGCGCAATTCGATGCGCGAGAGCGATCATGCTGCCGATGACATGCTCGGCGACGGACTCGGTATTGGCATCGGGCGTAAAAGTGACGGGTATGCCGAGCTGGGTGCAGACGTCCACTGGAATGTAGTCCAGGCCGACTCCATGTCGGGCGACCACGCGAGACGCTTGCCGGCGCGAACAGCTTCGGCGGTCACCGGCATCCGCACTAGAAGAGCGTCGGCTTCCGGGATCTCCCGCAGCAGTCCGGCTTCGTCCGGTTGCGAAAGTATCCGCACTTCGGCAACCGAGCTGAGTATTAACAGCATGGCCTCGGCGTCGATTGAGTGAGTGAGAAGCACGACCTGGCCCACGGGCATCCCCTATCGCTTGACAAGTGTTCAATAAGGAAACTAGGATCCTAGGATCAAGTCAACTAGTCAACTAGTATGTTAGGTGACGTTTCTCAACCATAAAGCCTCCTTCGAGGCCTACGAAAAAATCAAAAGAGGCATTCTCGACCTCCGCTACAGGCCGGGCGAAAAACTATCCGAAACCCGGCTTGCCGAAGACCTCAATCTCGGCCGCTCCCCGATTAGAACTGCGCTTACCCGACTGGCAGGAGAAGGGTGGATCAAGGTCTTGCCGCAAAGCGGGACGTTCGTGCGCGAACTCTCGCCGCAAGATGTCACCGATCTCGCGGAACTCCGTCTTCTGCTCGAGGCACACGCGGCCCAGCGGGCGGCAGAGCGCATCGGCCCCGATGATCTTAACTTGCTGCGCACCGAGTTCGAATCGCTAAAGGCCAAGGGCGTCGACGGTCATTTCGACGAGTTTCTCCGTCTCGACGACCGCTTTCACACGACCCTGCACCGGGTTGCCGGCAATCAGCGCGTTGCCGAAATCCTTCAAAACCTGCGCGATCAAATTCACTGGATCCGCGTTGTGAACGCGATCGTCCCAGGGCGTGTCGCTGAATCCCTGAAAGAGATGGATCGCGTTCTGTTCGCGCTGGAGCGGCGCGACGGCGAGGAAGCCGCCAAGGCGATGCGCCAACACATCGGCAACATCGCGAATTCGTTTGCAACCATCTCGGTTGAGGCCCCACAGCCATGAATGAGTTTCGATCGGTCATTTTCACGGACAAGGCCCCGCAGGGTCGAGGTCCTTTCCCGCAAGCCCTGCGCGTGGGGCAGATGGTTTTTGTTTCGGGGCAGGGCCCGCTGGATCCTGCGGTCAACGCGCCGATTTCCGGCACCTTCTCCGAGCAGGTTGATCGCACGCTCGACAATCTCAAGGCGATCCTGGCCGCAGCAGGCCTCGGCTTTTCCGATATCGCAAAGGTTACGGTCTATCTGAGCGATCTCCGTCACGTACCAGAGTTCAATGCGATCTACGAATCCCGCATTCCCGCGCCGTTTCCCGCTCGCACCCTCGTCCAGGCTGGGCTCAGAGGCATCGACGTCGAAATCGACGTCATCGCAATCGACTCCCGGCAAGCTTCCACGGAGCAGACGTGACCAGCCTACCGTCGTACTGGATCGGCGCCGATATCGGCGGGACGTTCACGGATCTCTTCGTGATCGACCGGGTGAGTGGCGCGTGCATGACCGGGAAGATCCTTACCGATCACGCGGATCCGACCAACAGTATCATCGACGGATTGAAGTCGCTCGCTGAACGCGATGCCGTTGATCTGACGGCGGCTGAACAGGTCTTTCATGGCACGACACTGGTGACGAATGCCGTGCTCCAGCGACGTGGCGCCCGAACGGCCCTGCTGGTCACTGAAGGTTTCCGCGACTCGGTCGAAATCGGGACCGAGCACCGGTTCGACTTGTATGATCTCAATCTCGAAAAGCCGGCACCGCTTGTTCCGCGCCGGTGGCGCAGGCCAGTGAGAGAGAGAATTCTCGCCGACGGAACGATCGAGCGCGAACTGGACCGGGCGCAGGTCGAGGTCGAGGTTAGCCACCTGTTGGCGCAGGGCGTCGAGGCCTTCGCGGTCTGCCTGCTTCATTCGTATCGCAATGCAGTCCACGAGCGCGCCGTGCGCGACATTATTCGCGAGCTCGCTCCCGGTATTCATGTGTCGCTGTCTTCCGAAATCGCTCCCGAGATCCGCGAATATGAACGCGGATCGACAGTATCGATCAATGCCTATGTCGCGCCGATCGTGGCGCCATATCTGCGTTCGCTGGGAGAGCGGCTAGGGCAGATGGGCATTCCGGCCCAATTGCTCATCATGCAATCAAACGGAGGCATCTGCTCGCCGGAGGTTGCGGAACAACACCCCGTTCGCCTCTTGGAATCCGGTCCGGCCGCCGGCGCGATCGGAGCCGCCTACATTGCGCGGACGGTCAAACGGGACAGCGTTCTGTTCTTCGACATGGGCGGCACCACGGCCAAGGCCTTCATCATTGACGAAGGACGTCCTCTCCTGGCCCGCAAGCTCGAGGTCGCTCAGGTCTACCGCTTCAAACACGGCAGCGGCCTACCGGTTCAGACGCCTGCGCTGGAAATGATTGAAATCGGCGCCGGCGGTGGCAGCATCGCGCACATCGATCGCCTCGGACTTCTCAAGGTCGGGCCGGAGAGCGCGGAGTCGGAGCCTGGTCCGGCCTGCTACGGCCGGGGCGGAACGCGGCCGACTGTCACCGACGCGGATCTCGTTCTCGGATACCTCGGCGCGGACAGTTTCCTGCGAGGCCGTATGCAGCTCGACCTGGAGGCGGCGCGGCGCGCCATAGCCGACCACATTGCGTCGCCGCTAGGGCTCTCCGTCGAAGAAGCGGCCTGGGGCATCCATCAGGTGGTCAATGAAAACATGGCTGCGGCGGCGCGGGTTCATCTTCTGGAGCACGGTCGAACGCCCGAGCATTATTCCATGGTTGCTTTCGGAGGCGCGGGTCCAACGCACGCCTATGGTGTCGCGCGCGCACTGCATCTGCCCGACATCGTTGTGCCCTGGCAAGCCGGTGTCGGCAGTGCGTTCGGAATGCTCTGCGCGCCGGTGGCCTTCGAGATGGCGCAGAGCCGAACGATCGCTCTCAGCGCTGTCGATTGGTCGGACATAGGAGAGATGCTCGACGGCATGGTCGGGGAGTGCAGAAGCCACGTGATCTCGGCCGGCATCGACACTAGCGCGACCACCGCGCACCGCTCCGCCGATTTACGCTACCGCGGCCAGGGGCACGAAATCCAGATCGATCTTGAAGAACTGTCCTGGCCGAACATCGACTGGCGCGAAATCCATGGACGATTTCGGGCTGAGTATCAGCGGCTGAACGGGGTCGACGGTCCGGACCTCCCGGTCGACGTCATTACCTGGCGTGCAAGCGTCCGCGGTCCGATCCCGGATTTGCCGCTCGCGGCGACGAATGCGGCTTCCGAGCCTGCACACGCGGCGAGAACACGCCCGGTTTATTTTGCCGAGGCGAAAGGTTTCGTCCCGGCCCGAATCGTCTCGGCATCAGTTCTGAAATCCAGTGATCGTGTCGAAGGCCCCGCGATCATCGAACTGGGGGACGCAAGCATCACGGTCGGGCCGCACGCGACCGCGCATATCGGCACCGACGGACTCGTCCGAATTGAACTTGCGCAGAGGCAGCAATGAAGGCGATGCAGGCGTACGTACTGGAGATTCTCTGGAACCGGCTGCTCTCGATCGCGGAGGAGCAGGCGCAGGTTCTGATGCGGACGGCGTTCTCGACAATCGTTCGGGAAGCCGGCGATCTGTCAGCTGCCGTTTTTGATCGCCGCGGACGCATGGTGGCGCAAGCCCGAACGGGCACGCCGGGCCACATCAATACCATGGCGCGAGGAATGAGATTTTTCCTCGAGGAATTTCCGCCGGAGACGATCGAGCCCGGGGATGTCCTGATCTCGAATGACCCCTACAAGCTCGCGGGTCAACTCAACGACATGTGTGTGGTCACGCCGGTTTTCCAAGGCGCACGGGTCGTAGCGTTCTTCGCAAGTTGCTGCCATATGGTCGATATCGGCGGAGTCGGGCTCACCGCCGACGCCCGCGAGGTGTTCGAGGAAGGACTGCACGTACCTTTCTGCAAATTCCACATGCGCGGAATCGAAAATCGCGATGTCGCTCGGTTCATCAGGTCGAATGTGCGGACGCCCGACGAAGTGATCGGCGATATCTATGCCCAGATCTCGGCTGGCGAAATCGGCGCCAATCGGCTTAGGCAACTGCTGGGCGAATTTGAACTCGGCGATATCGAGGGGCTGTCCGACGAGATCATCACCCGGTCGGAACGCGCGATGCGCGAGGCCATCGGACTGTTTCCCGCCGGAAGGTTCGAATTCGCCTGTATGAACGACGGGTTCGATGAGCCGATCCGTCTGGAAGTTGCAATCGAGAGGCGTGGCGAAAACATCGTCGTCGATTTTGCGGGCACGGCGTCTGCGCTGCCGCGTGGCATCAACGTGCCCCTGGCGTATACGACCGCCTATTCTTCCTACGCCATCAAATGCATCGTAGCGCCGGACGTTCCGAACAATGAAGGCAGCCTGCTTCCCATCCAAGTGACCGCGCCCGACGGGTCTATTCTCAACCCAAGGCATCCCGCTCCGACGGCGGCCAGGCACATTCTCGGGCATTTCCTGCCGTCGGTCATTTTCGGTGCGCTGGAAAAGGCCTTCCCGGATGGTGTCCCCGCCGACAGTGCCGCGGGTCTATGGGTCACGCAACTCACGGGCCGCAGACTTGACGGGGAGAACTTCGCGTTCGCCTTCTTTGCATGTGGCGGAATGGGCGCGCGTCCAACTAAGGATGGTCTTTCAGTCACGTCATTCCCTTCCGGGATTCAGAACGTCTCCACGGAAGTGATCGAATCCGTTGCGCCCGTTGTTTTCCACGAGCGCGAGCTTCGACCTGACTCCGGCGGCCCGGGACGATTCCGCGGCGGATTGGGACAGGTCATCCGCTTCGAAGTCCGTACCGATGGCCCGTACAATCTCTCCGCGATGTACGACCGGATCATCTACGCTCCGCGCGGATCCTCGGGGGGAGAAAATGGAGCGAATGGCGCCGTCCTGTTGCTGGGCAAGCGAGGCGTCTCTCCCAAAGGCCGCTCCACGGTTGAGCCAGGTGAAGAGGTCACCCTGCTTCTGCCCGGAGGCGGCGGATTCGGCCCCGCGTCTCAACGTCCGGCTGCAGCGATCGAAGCGGATATCGCCGACGGCTATGTCAGCGCGTCGGCCGCGGACGACTACAGGAAATCAAGCTGAGCCGATCCGGCTCGTAAACTAGGAGGGAAGAGAGAACATGAAGCAGCTTTGCGCGTCCTTCGCCACCGTCGGCCTACTATTGGCGGCCGAACCGGCCTCCGCAGAAATCAAACTCGGCGTCATCGCGGGGATGTCAGGGGCCGGAACGTCCTACGGAATCGGCATTCAGCAAGGTGCTGAAATGGCGATCAAGGAAATCAACGATGCTGATGGCATTGGCGGTGAAAAGATCAAGCTTGTCATCGTGGACGACGCCAGTAACCCTGCGCAATCCGTGACGGCCATGCAGCGCCTCATCAGTGAAGGCGTGGATGTCATCGTCGGTGGCTGGGGAAGTTCCCAGGTTCTTGCCAACATGGAAGTATCGGAACGAGCCGGCATTCCTTATGTGGTGGTGGGTGCCACAAATCCCCGCATCACTAGCGACAAGAACAAATGGACGTTCCGGGTCATCCAGACCGATAGTTTGATGGCTGAACAAATTGCTCAGTCTGCTACCGGCCCCATGAAGATGAAGCGTATCGCCGTAATGAGCGACTCAAACGACTATGGGGTCGGCAATCGCGATATTTTTATCGCCGCGCTCAAGAAGATGGGCATGGATCCAGCCGAAGTTCAGTCCTATCAGTCATCGGACAAGGATTTCACCAGCCAGTTGGCGCGTATCCGCGCAGCGAACCCCGACGGTATCGCCATTTTCTCCGGCGGCCCCGGCGATCATGAATCAGGCACGTGACTTCGGCATCAACGCACGGTTTATCGGAACCGGCGGTCTGGCGAACGAAACACTGATCTCTCTCGCCCCGAAGGCCTCCGAGGGGACCGTGCTGACCACCTATTTCGATGAGGACGTCGATGCCGACGGCAAAGCCTGGGCCGAACGGTACGTGAAGGAATTTTCCGGAGGGTCGCAGACACCTCGTCCGGTTCTCGCAGCCTGGGAATATCGCGCGATCAAGTTCATCGTCGCGCCCTGCTTCGCGAAGAACGGGGTCGACAAGGTGAAGGTGCGAGAATGCATCGCCGCCTTCAAGGGCAAGCTCTTCGCGCTGCCCGGTGAGACGCACTTCGACAAGACTGGACAGCTCGAGCAGCAGCCGGTGCTGGTCGAGGTCCGCAACGGAGCGTTTCGCGGCTTCAAGGCGAATTGAGCCAACACCCACGGAGTAGCCGGCATGCTTGCTCAGATTCTGATCGGAGGAATTGCAACCGGCTGCATCTACGCAATCGTCGGTCTCGGATTCACGCTTGTTTATCGCTCGATGCGAATGGTCAATTTCGCGCAGGGTCAGGTTTTCATGGCGGGGACGTTTCTGGGGCTTGTGATTGCCAACCGCTTCGAGCTTCCGGCCGTGCCGCTGATCATCATCGTCGGCGCGGTCGCATTCCTCATCGGTCTCATCGTCGAAAAGCTGGTTTTCCGCCGTTTGTATCACAATCATGAGGTGTTCGTGGTCGGGTCCATCGGCCTCGGAATTGTCCTCACCAACGCGATACGAATCATGTTTCCGGAACCTGTGCCTTTCCCAAAGGTGTTCGGGACCGGAATCGTAACGGTCGGCGGCGCCTTCTTCCAGGCAGCATATCTCTGGGTCGTCGGACTCACAGTGATCCTGGTGGTGGGCCTCCATGCGCTGTTTAGCTACACGAAAGCAGGACGGGCGCTGCGCGCGGTCGCTTCCGACATTGAAATGGCAGGCGCCGTGGGCGTCGATGTTCGCAAGGCGATCGCACAGACCTTCGGCCTGAGTTTTGCGGTCGCGGCGATCGCCGGCGTCCTCATCGGGCCGCTGTACTTCGTGTCGTTCGACATGGGCGACATGATCGGATTGAAGGCGTTCAGCGCTGCCGTGTTCGGCGGCATCAACAGCATACCGGGAACGATACTCGGAGGCGTCATCATCGGCCTGCTGGAAAACCTCGCCGGTGGCTACATCTCATCGGCCTACAAGGATCTTGTGGCCTTCATCATTCTCCTCCTGACGCTTGTCGTGAGGCCAAACGGCCTTCTGGGACGCGCAACACCGGTCAAGGTGTGAGGATATGATGAAGACAGCAATGACCTTTATCGGAATCGGGGCTCTGTTTCTGATCCCCGCCGTCGCACCCGCTTATCTTGTCCATATCGCGACATTCATCGCCATCTACACGCTGCCGGTGATCGGATTAGGGTTTCTCACAGGGTTTACCAACAGGATATCGCTCGCGCAGGGGGCAATCTTCGGCGTCGGCGCCTACGTGACCGCGCTCCTGACAACGCAGTATGGATGGTCGCCGGTAGCCGCATTTCTGCCCTCGATAATCGGGGCTGTTCTCGTCGCAACTGTTCTGGGCGCGCCGGCGATGCGGCTCGCAGGGCTCTACTTCGTCATGGCGACGATCGCGATCCATCAGATCGTTTGGATCGTCCTGATGAACTGGATCGACCTGACCAACGGGCCTCAGGGCGTCCGTTCGATCCCGCCCCTCGCCATCGGCTCGCTGAAGCTGGAGACGCCGCATACGTATTATTACGCAGCGTTCGGCGCGGCGCTTGTTTCCTTCTTCCTTGCTCGCCGAATTGTTTCGAGCCGCCTCGGCCTGCAATTGCGCGCTCTTTCCGAAGACGAGCTGGCATCGGCGATGTCGGGAGTTCCGGTATACCGCGCCAAGGTGGTCGCGCTCGCGCTCAGTGCTGCGTGGGCAGGAGCCGGAGGCTTTCTCTACGCGCACTACATGCGCTTTGTTCATCCAGAGATGTTCACACTCGAACCGTCGATATTGTTTCTGACGATGGCAATGTTTGGCGGCTATCGGTCGCTGATAGGAATGGTGATCGCCACTGCGGTCCTCGAATCCGCGACGGAGTTCCTCAGGCCGTTCGGTGAATTTCGCATGATCGTCTATGGACTCATCCTGATGCTCGGAATGATGTTTTTTCCGAAGGGCGTACTGACTCTGGGGCCGGTCTGGCACCGCTGGTTCGGTCGCTCACGTTCAGCGAACGCCTGAGGCCCGTATCATGCTCCTCGTGGACAATGTATCGCTAAGCTTCCGCGGATTGCGCGCCCTCGATGGCGTCAGCCTGTCGATCGGCGCGGGCGAGATGGTTGGGATCATCGGGCCAAACGGATCCGGCAAGAGCACGCTGTTCAATGTCATATCCGGCATCTACCGCGCCGACGCCGGAGACGTTCGTCTCGAAGGCAAGTCGATCGCGGGTCAAGGTCCGGCGGAGATCGTCGGCCTCGGCCTGGCGCGCACATTTCAGAACAAGCGCCTGTTCGGTAACATGACCACACTTGAAAACGTCATGGTCGCCGCATTCCGGAATCAGAGGGGGAATGCATTTGGCGACGTTTTCGCGCTTCCGAATTCCAGAAAGGGCCGCGAATCCAGTGAAGGGCTCGCCCGGGAATGCCTGAATCTGGTGGGGCTCTCGGATTTGGCCGAAAGTCTGGCGCGGGATCTTCCGTTCGGTGCTCAAAACCGTCTTGAAATCGCGCGCGCGCTGGCCGCAAAGCCGAAGCTGCTTCTTCTGGATGAGCCCGCCGCAGGCCTCAATCCGTCGGAACGGCACGACATACGCAGCCTTGTGGAGAGGGTGTTTTCGAGTGGAGTGAGCGTCCTTCTCGTCGAACACGATGTCCGGCTAGTCACGGGGCTTTGCTCCCGCGTGATCGCCCTCGATCATGGAGTCAAGATCGCCGACGGTCTGCCTGCCGATGTCATCGCGGATCGCCGCGTTCAAGAAGCCTATTTCGGCCCGGAGGATGGTATCGATGCAGACACGGCAGCCTGAGACACCTGACGTTCTGCTGTCTGTTGACAGCCTTGCCGTGGCCTACGGCAAGGTCGCCGCTGTTCAGGGCATTTCATTCGACCTGCGCAAGGGTGAGGTTCTCGCCCTTCTGGGAGCGAACGGCGCCGGCAAGAGCTCGGTGGTGCGCGCGCTCATGGGCATGGCGCCGATGGCGGGCGGTACCATCCGGTTCCGCGGGCAAAACATCAACGCCTTGCGCCCGGATCAACGCATTGCGCTCGGTCTCGCCTATGCACCGGAAGGCCGGCGGGTCTTCGGGGACCTCACCGTCCACGAAAATCTGCAGATGGGAGGCTATTTGTTGCGCGACACGCGCGAACTCGCCCGCAAGCTGGATGATGCCTATACGCTTTTCCCCCGGCTGTCCGAACGCAGGAGCCAGCTGTCAGCAACATTGTCGGGCGGGGAACAGCAGATGCTGGCTATCGCAAGAGCGCTTGTCCGCGGGCCTGCTTTGTTGCTTCTTGACGAGCCTTCACTCGGCCTTGCCCCGGTCATGGTCAAAGTCATCTACCAGACCATCCGCCGCATTCGCGATCTCGGCATGACAATTCTTATCGCCGAGCAGAGCGCCCATGTGGCCCTGAAGGTTGCGAACCGCGCTCTGGTTCTCGAGACGGGGCGTCTGGCGTTTCAAGGCGACGCCAATGCGTTGGCGCTCGAAGCCGGAATTAAGGAAGCATATTTCGGCGCTGCTCTTTGAAAGCAGGCCCCCTGGAGGAGTGTTCATGAAAATCATCGAAATTACCGCGCATGCCCTGTCGTTCCCGGTCTCGGCCGAGGGCGGCGTCTCGCTCGGCATTGGACGAACGGTGAAGCGCGACACGGTCGTCGTCAAGGTCACAACATCGGAGGGTCTCGTCGGCTTCGGCGAGGCGCATCACGGCCGCGCGCCCGGTGCGATCGCGCATCTCATCAACACCACGCTCCGTCAGCTCCTGCTCGGACGCGACGCGCTCGACGTGGTGGGAGCCTGGCAAGTCGTTTATCAGATGCAGCTCAACAGCCACGGAATGGGCGCCGCTACAGCGATGGGACTGAGCGGCATCGACATGGCCCTGTGGGATATCCGGGCCAAAGCGGTGGGCTGGCCGCTCTATCGCATGCTGGGTGGCGCTTCGCATTCCATTCGCGCTTATGCGGGAGGCATCTCGCTGGGCTTCCAGCCGCCGGACGATCTCGTTCGAGAGGCCCAGGGTCTCGTGGCACGCGGTTATCGCGCGCTAAAGCTCCGCATCGGCGACAGCGTGGAACGGGACAGCGCGCGCATTTGCCGGGTCCGGGAGGCTTTGGGACCGAACATCGACATTCTGGTGGATGCCAATGCGGCCTATAATTACGACGACGTCCGCCGCATCATGCCCGTGCTCGACGCCTGTTCGATCGGTTGGCTCGAAGAGCCCTTCGCGCCTCATGATCACCGGAACTATGCCGACGCGGCTAGGCTTGGCCGCACCCCCCTCGCGGCGGGCGAGAACCACTACACCCGCTTCGAGTTTCATCGGCTGATCGAGGACGGAGCAGTCCGCATCCTCCAGCCGGATCTGTCCAAGACCGGCGGCATTACGGAGGGGCTCCGCATCGCGGCGATGGCCTCCGCGTGGAAGCTACCCATAAATCCGCACTCGTCGACCACCGGTATCAACATGGCTGCGACGATTCATTTCCTTTGTGCCATCGAGAACAGGGGATATTTCGAGGCGGACGTGGCGCGGGAAAATCTCTTTCGAGATCGACTTTGCAGCACGCCTTTCGCAATCGACAGTACGGGATCTGTACGCCCCCTCGAACATCCTGGCATCGGAGTCGAGGTGGACGAAGATTTCATCAAGGCCCATCCGGTGATTGAGGGCCCTTGCTATGTCTGAAGAAGGTCCGAAGAACACCGGATCGAACGGCCTCTGATCGAAGATTGCGTGGTGCAAACTGACTGTCTCTTGGTTGCCTGCAGCTTCAACGCTGATTAGCGAGAAAATCGGTGACCGACCGCTTATGGCGCAAAGCGGTCGTTCATACGCAAACAACATCTCGTGACTGATAAGGAATAGGTAGAGAGCTTATCAGTCTGGAATCAGGCTCGGGGAGGGAGCGCTTAGCCGTTCACTGCAGTCCGCGGTATCAGTTCGCATAATGACCGGTCATGGAATGAAGGCCTTCTCGAAAATGGAGGCAAGTTAATCCAGCTTCACTCCCGCCTCGCGCGCGACTGGCTCCCAGCGCTTTCTTTCGGAGGCGATTGTGTCGGCAAAGCTCTGCGGTGAGCTTCCGGTCGCCTCAAGACCGAGATTGGCGAGCTTTTTCGTTACATCGGGCATGGCGAGGGCTTCGCTGATGGCTTTGGAATATTGGTTCACGACGTCCGAACCCGTCCCGCCGCGCACAAAAAATCCCATCGTGGTTTGGCCGTAAAGCTCCGCGAATCCCTGCTCCTTGAAGGTCGGAATGTCGGGTGCGAGAGCCGAGCGCTTCTCTGTGGTGACGCCGAGCAGTTTAACAAGGCCGGATCGGTGCGGTTCGAGATAGTCGGACAGGACGGATTGACCGGCGGGAATATGGTTGCCCATCAGGTCGGTCAGTAGCGGCTGTCCGCCGCGATAGCCGACCAGCCGCAGGTCCGCGCCGGTTGTCTTGCGCATCAGATGAATGAGAAACGCGCCGACGCTCCCCAGACTTGATGTCCCGATGCTTCCAAGCGAAGGATCTCGGCGCACGGCTTCGATATATTCCCTGAGGTCCGATGCTGGAACCGCTTTGCTGACGCACAGAGCATTCGGGCTGACTGCGCCTTCACACACCGGTGCAAGGTCACGATCAGGATCGTAGGGCAGCGACGAGTAGAGAAACGGAAAGAACGCGACCGTAGAAATCGGCGCAAACATGATGTGCGAACCATCGGGCGACGTACTTTTCATAAAGGACGCAGCAACCAGGCCGGTGCCTCCGACTCGGTATTCCACTACGATGCTTCGCCCCAGAATTGCGGGCAGTTTGTCAGCGACAATCCGGACAATCGAATCCATGGAGGCGCCGGGTGGGACGACGACAATCATCTTGATTGGCTGCTCAGCACGCAGAACTCGGGGCGCCGCAACTGCGACGGAGAGCGCTGCGGCGCCGTAGCCAAACCGGCGGCGTGAGATAGTCTTCATGTTACTCGTCCTCTTCGACAACCGGTTGCTACTCAGAAATAGGGCGTGTTGAATTCGAATTCCTTGGGCTTGATCTTCTTCTGGATGCACCGCGCGGCCGCAAATCCGGCAATCTCGCCAGTTTGAGTGCACCAGGGAAAATTCCGCATCACCATGAACAGGGTGTCATAGTTGAACGACAGCGACGCGCCCGTCAGGATCATGTTGTTGATCATCTTGGGCAGGAAGCACCGGAAGGAAACCTCGAACGTATGCTTCTGGAACCCATTCCAATGGAACATTTTGGTCATCGGCTTGGTCACGGCATCGCGAAAGGTCCGATTGTTGTGCACGTCGTGCAGATTGAAGACATGCTCGCCGATCGGATGCCGTCCGTCGCGCACGCCGACGAATCGCCCGACATTGGAGACTTGGGCGTTCTCGAAGCCCGGGACATACTTCTTCAGGAACTTGGCTTCGATATTGATAAATCCTCGCAGCGCTTCCTTGGCCTTGGCGTGATCGTTCGCATTTTCGTCCATGTGGAGCGCCCACTCGTATGGCACGTTCTGCCAAAGCACATAGGTGCCGTCGGCGTTGATCGGGCTCATATCCAGCGTCAAATGACCGATATACATTTCGCCGTAGATATTCTTGCCGTTCATCCGCGGACGATAAACGCCGGCCGGCAGGTCGCCGGCGGCGACTGCCTCGGCCATCAGTTTTTCGAGAACAGGGTCTTTTGCGGAGTCCTGGTGTTCGCGAACCTTCTGAAAGTCGATACCGTCCATGATCCACAACAGCCCGCCGGGAATCGGCCGCTTGACGCCGTCCCAGTCGGCGGTCGCAGGCTGGCCGCCGCCGCCGCTGACGAATGGCGCGCCGGATCGCGCGACGAGTTCGCTCGTTCCCGACCCTTCGATGAAGATCTTTCCCGCGATCGCCTGCCGTCCGCTGGCGTTTTCGACGATGATCGCAGTGATGGTATTGTTTCCGGAGCCCTGGGCGACGACTGCATCGACGAAGCTCGTGCCGTAAAGGGCGACCACGCCGGCCTCCTTGAGCATGTCGGCCATCACGCAACCGGCGCCTTCCGGATTAAAGCTCATGCGCTTGAAGTCGCTACCCGAATCTTTCTTGCGCTCGTAGTGCGACAGCGGATTGCCGGCCCATCCCGGATGGGTTTGCTCGGTAGCGGTATAGATATAACCCTCCTTCGCAAAGCGGTTCATCAATTCGGTATGGATGCCTCCAACGCCGACATCGGCGGAGCCTTGCAGGCCCGAGGTATGGACGCCGCCGGGCATATCGAATTTCTCGACCATGATGACGCGAACGCCCATCCGCGCAGCGTGGAGAGCTGCGGCGAAGCCGCCGGGTCCGCCGCCGACCACTACGACGTCGGCCTCGTAGGCGATGGGGAACTCTCTCTTCGGCTGGATAACTGGGCTCGGCACCTGATCTGAGATGGCGCTGGACACGATTGGCATTTTCTAATCCTGTTCTTGCCAGTTTCGCTGCGATGAAATGATCGCTTTTAGCTCGCGAAAAACGCCGCGTCCGCAGGCTTCGTTAAAACGCCCTGGCGGACCAATATCTCAGACGCCTTTGTGATCGTCTTTTGCGTAGTCGGGTTGGACGCCGCGCCGTACTTGAAGCGAAGGCGTCCCGCCCGCTTCGCGGACTTGAGCACGTCGGCGTCGATCAGCGCCCGCGCTGCATACTTGTCGGCCACTTGATCGAAATTGGCCTCAATGCCGGCGACGCATTCGGCGAACATGGCGTTGAGTTTCGTCGACATTCCCGGCGCGCGGTCGAGCAGTTCCTTGCGCACATTGACGCAGAAATAGGGCAGATCGAGCGAGGTCTTGGCTCGGAAAACCTCGCCGGCATTGTAGATGACTTTCAGATCGGGACGTCGAACCATGCCCGACGAGATCATCGGCTCCCAGGCAACCGCCGCGTCGGCCCGGTCGGCGATTACCAGCGTAACGCCCTGCGCCGGGTTGTCGGCGTTCTGGACCTGGGCGACCGCTTCGATATCGACGTTGTCGAACTCCTTGAGGAAGGCCCGCGTCATCCGGTAGACCCCGGACTGTTGCGGCGCGGCGATGGTCTTGCCCTTGAGATCGGCGACGCCGGCAGGGCCTGATTTTGTTGCGACGATTCCGATCATGTCGGCGGTCATCAGCGTGCACAGCAGCTGGCACGGCACGCCGGCTTGCTGGCGCACCAGAATTGGATCCCAGCTTGCGATCATCAGTTCGTAAGAGCCTGCGACGAAATCGTTGAACAGGGTTCCGATCGACGAATTCAGGATCGGCTCCGGAAACCGCAGGCCATATTTCTGGTCGAGCCTGTTGTCCCGGATATAATCATAGAACACCACGGTAAAACCCGGCGTGGCCGTGGCCCATTTTGCCGTGACGGTTTCCTGCGCGCGCAGGATCGCTGGCGCCGGAAACCCCGCGATGACTCCGGCGCTCGTGCCGCCGCCCAATACAACGTCACGTCTTGTAAGCTTGCCCATCTGATCCCTCCCGTTCGTCTTGCTGCAATTGTCCGGAGCCTGATGACTCCAGCGCCATTTCGATCTGCCGACGCAGCGCGTTCCGCTCCTGGGTATCCCTGGCACGACTGCTGAGGTCCAGTTCCAGGGTGATCCGCGCCTGCGGACCGAGCACGATGACACGGTCCGCCATCTCGACTGCGTCCTCGATCCGATGCGTCACCATCAGGCAGGTCTTGTTGTAAGTCCGGGCAACATCGCAAAAATCCCGGCGCAGGCTTTGCGATGTGACGTGATCGAGCTGGCTGAAAGATTCGTCGAGCAGAACAAGCTCGGGATCGACCGCCAGCGCACGCGCCAGCGAGACACGCTGCCGCATGCCGCCGGACAGTTCGTGCACATATTTGTTTTCTGCGCCTTTGAGGCTGACCCGATCGAGCCAGGACATCGCGATGTCTCGTGCCTCGGCTTTGCGCAGGCCCAAGATGAGAAGCCCGAGTTCGGTGTTCTCCACCGCCGTGCGCCAGGGCAGCAGGCGGTCGGTCTGGAAGCTTACCGCGAGATGGCCGCGCAGTTGCTTGAACTGGCTGAACGGATTGAATCCGGCAACCCTGATTTTGCCCCGGTCGGGATTGATCGTTCCCATGATCATATTGAGCACCGTCGTCTTGCCGGCGCCGGTTCGGCCAAGCAGCGTGATGATTTCGCCTTGGCGGACGTTGAAGCTGAGATTCTCGACAGCGAGGTAGGCGCCGAAGCTCTTGTAGACGCCGTCGAGCGAGATAACGCTGTTCGTCCCTGGCACGGTCACGTCGCTCATCGAACCGAGGCCTCCGGGCGCCATTTCAGAAACAGCTTTTCGGCGGCTGTTACGAGCAATTGCAGGGCGACGTTGAGAGCAATGAGAAAGAACGTCCACGCCATCACTTCATCGATGTGAAAGGTGGATTGGGCGAGCCCCATCCGCGATCCCACCCCGACCGCCGATGCGACCAGCTCGGCGAAGATCACCATGCGGGTGGCATATCCGATCACGGATTTGGTCGTCAGCAGAATGTAAGGGACGATGTGCGGGACCACGAGATAGCGGAGAACCTGCCAGCGCGACGGCCGGAAGCTCTCAATCATGTCGACATGGTCCTTCGGAAGCGCGCGAATCCCGTCGTAGATGCTCAGCGCGTAAAACGGGAGCAGAATAAGGGTGAGGATGAAAAAGATCCGGATTTCCGGGTTCTTGAACCAAAACACCGCCAGCAGGATCCACGAAAGCGCGGGAATGCCGGTATCGATGATCACGAGCGACCGGATGAACGGCCTCACCGACGAAAACGTTCCCATGATCAGCCCCAGCAGAATTCCGGTGACCATCGAAAAGATCATGGCGAGCAGCAGCCGGCCCAGCGTCACCAGAACATGGACGTAGTCCGTCGAGGCGAGCCGCCAGACCGCCTTCAGCACCGCTATCGGAGAAGGCATGATGTAGTCGGGCACGAAACGGCTCGCGACTTCCATCGTGAACAGCAACAACGCCACGACGACGATCATCGCACCGGCATCGCGCCACGCGCCGATTCGAAACCGCGATGCTTCAGGAGCGTTCGCGGTGTCCGCGATGGGTATCTCGCCGGCCATCCTGCTTCCCGACCAATCTTGTTTCAGAAAGACGGGAGATTGCCAGAGCCAGCCGCGGCCTGATCAAACTGATCCGGGCAATCATGTTCGTATGCCAACAGGTCCGACCGGAAGGTCATTCAGCGTTTCCCGTCTGCGCGCCGGGATTGTCTCCCGAGCATTTGCGAAGTTTCTTGTATCTGAGTTCGACTTAACATGTTACTTTCTTGTTATCAACCAATCTCGCAAAACAGATACTTGATTCTAAAAATTGCATCAGGCAAGGCTGCTCCGTGGAGCTTGCGCCGTAAGTAAGAAAGACGAATCGTGCCATCCCTCGTCGTGAAACCGGTTCCGAAAGAAGGCAAACGCCGCCCTGCGTCGCAATCCAAGCCGGTCCGGCCGGGAACCAAGAGCTCACCAGGACGGCGGCACAAGCCTGGAAAAGTGGATGAAGCCCAACCGCAGGAAAGGGCCCTGCCGGTAAGCCTGCTTCGGGCGCGAGAAGCAGTCATGCTGCATATGCGTCCGATCCTTCGAGCGCATGGCTTCACCGAGCAACAGTGGCGGGTTCTTCGGTCGCTGGACCAGTCGAAACCCCTCGACAAGACCACGCTCGCGGTCCGATCGACCTTGTTGATGCCGAGTTTGCTGCGAATACTGAAAGATCTAGAGCAGATGGGGTTGCTGCGGTCGGTACCTTCGATCAGCAATCCCCGGCTCGCGCGGATCGTGCTTTCGGCGAAGGGTGCTTCCGCCGTTGAGAAGGGATCGCGCGACCTCGCGGTCATGAGTCAGATTGTACGTGATCGGATCGGTGGGGAAATTGTGGATGAGATACTGAGATTGCTTCATATTGTGGAAACCAGATTACTCGGATTGGGATGACGATTGCGGACAAGCTCTTCCGAGTTGAAGTGAAGGTATGGAGACTCTCTGCCTCTGATGTTTGTAAGCAAATATCGCGCGATCACGGGCCGCTGATCATCATTCGCCACACGCGCGGATATCGATCCGGAGGTTGCTACCTTTAGACTGCACGGCATGCGGCATGTGTTCGAGGCCGATATCCGCAGCTACTTCACCCGTATTGATCATCAGTGGTTACGCCGGATGGTGGCCCACCGGATCGCCGACCCGATTATCCTTCAGCTGATCTCAAAATGGCTGAAGGCCGGGGCACTGCAAGACGGGGTCTTCCTTCCAGCCAAGGAAGGGACCCCGCAAGGGGGTCCCATATCGCCTGTGCTCAGTAATCTGTACTTGCACTTTACGCTCGATCTTTGGTTTGCGAAGAAATTCAAATCACTGTGTCGAGGCGAGGCATACTTGGTGCGTTTTGCTGATGACTTCGTGGGGTGCTTCCAGTTCCAGGACGACGCGCAGAACTTCCAGCGCAGTTGCGGGAGCGGTTCGCGCGGTTCAATCTGGAGCTGGCCGAGGACAAAACTCGGATGCTACTCTTTGGACGTTTTGCCGCCATCATGCGGGGCAAGCATGGACAGAGGCCGGAGACGTTTGAGTTCCTCGGCTTCAAGCATGTCTGTGGGGTGGATCGGAGAGGGCGGTTCGCCCTGATCCGTATCCCCAGCACCAAGAGCTGCAGAAAGTTTCTCGCTCGCACCCGCGAGTGGCTGCTCGAGCATCGGCATTGGAAGAGACGCGAACAGCAGCAACACCTGACGGTGATGCTGCGCGGCTTCTACCAGTACTTCGCTCTGCACCACTGCGACCGTAGGCTGAGCTGGATCCGCCATGAAACCCAGCGACAGTGGAAGCAAGCCCTACAACGCCGTGGCCAACGCCGTCGGCTGAGCTGGGCACAGTTGGGCGATCGCCCGTGGTTCGAGCTTCCGTTCGCTCGAAACTTGCATCCGACGGTGTGATATGGCGCTCTTCGCGAATGTCATCTGGGGAGCCCGGTGCGGGAAATCTGCACGCCGGGTTCTGCTTGGGGAGGCGAGTTCAAGAAGTCATGCCGGCTCGGTGAGGGCACTGACGTGAAAGGGTCAGCAACAGTGAGGCTCCGCAAAGGCTACCGCTTCAAGGCTCGTCTCTACCATCCTGTTCGACCTCTGGGCGAGCGCTGGCGACGGCACGAGGCCACGGGCGACATGATCCTTATGCGGTATGCTGACGACATAGTCGTCGGCTTCGAGCACGAGGCGGACGCCCGGCGCTTCTGGGACGATATGCGCAAGCGGTTCGAGGAGTTCTCGCTGTCACTCAATCCGGACAAGACCCTCCTGATCGAGTTCGGCCGCTTTGCGGCGGAACGACGCGCTCATCGCGGGCTCGGAAAACCGGAGACCTTCAACTTTCTTGGCTTTACCTTCATCTGTGAACGCAACAGCCGTGGGCAGTTCCTTGTCAAAAGAACAACACGGCGCGATCGCATGCAGGTAACGCTCAGGAGGATCAAGGAGGAACTGCGACGGCGCATGCACGAGCCTATCCCCGAGCAAGGGGCTTGGCTCAAGCAGGTGGTCAGAGGCTTCTTCGCCTATCATGCCGTGCCGACCAACGGCTCTGCACTGAGAGCATTCTACTATTATGTGAAGCGCATCTGGTTGCGCACGCTGCGGCGGCGTAGCCAGAAGGACCGCTTCTCGTGGCAGCGAATGCATGGGCTAGCCGCCGACTGGCTCCCCCAACCGCGTATCCTTCACCCGTATCCTGATAGACGTTTTGCCGTCATGCACCCAAGGTAGGAGCCGTGTGCGGGAATTCCGCCTGCACGGATTTGGGCGGGGGGCGGTCAGCAATGACCGTCCCTACCGCGCTTCGTAGCGAGTATTTCGCCTTTTGACCCACAGCGGCCTCTTGTGACGTAGGGCAAGCATCGCGTTGTGCGCTGCGGTCGGTAGGCAGCCCGTCAGCAGGTCTCGTTACGATTATCGTTGCCGGATTACCAAATGGGGCGCGTGCGTAGCGATTTATGTATCTTCGGACCATTCGTTATGGCCAGATCAGTGGGGCCGACCTTCAGTGGTTGCAGCTCAGGGAGGATCACCATGCAAAACTTGACACGGCACGCGCTTGCAGCCGCCAGCTTTGCTTTGATTTGCGCCGTGGCGCCGGCATCAGCGCAGGAAACCGTTCGCATACGGGGTACGATCGAACGAGTGGAAGGCCCGATCTTCGTGGTCAAGAACCGCGACGGCGCCGAGGTGAAATTGACGGTCACCGACAATCCGCTGTTTGTCGCAATCGTAAAATCGACGATGGCCGACATCAAGCCCGGCATGTTCGTTGGCTCAACGGGGATTACGCAGCCCGATGGCAGCCAAAAGGCCATCGAGGTGCACATCTTCCCGGAATCAATGCGCGGCACCGGCGAAGGCCATTACGACTGGGACCTCAAGCCGCAGACCAAGATGACCAACGCCAACGTCGAGCAGACTGTTGCGGGGGTTGACGGACAGATGCTGTCCGTCAAGTACAAGAATGGAGAAAAGAAGCTGCTTGTGACCCCCGAGACCGCGGTCGTCACCTATGTCACCGGGGACAGGAACGACCTTAAGCCGGGGATTAAGGTTTTCGTCGCCGCTGCGAAAAAGCAGGCTGACGGAACTCTGCAAACTCCGCGTATCACCTATGGCAAGGATGGATTAACGCCGCCGATGTAAATGCGACGTTATCGACGGTCTTTACGACAACAACAACTTCAACCGGGAGGATATCATGGGTGGCAAGCTCATCGGTGCAGTCGGTTGCAGCGGTGGCACTGGCGATCAGGACGCCGTAGTTTTGCAAGGTTGGCGCTGACGTAGTGAAATAGCACGACCGTCTTTTCGATGTGATTGCGACCACGGCTCATGTCCGTTCAGGCACAAATGCGAAGTGCCGACTGACTCCGCAATTGTCTGCTTAACGGGTTAGACCGGAATTGATAGGCGCGCGGTCATTATGGCGCGTTTGACCCGGAACGGTTACCTGATTTCGGCCAGACGGTCGAACCGGGATCGTGTTACGTTCCCTCTATCGATACGAGACAGTGCAATGAAGCGGCGCGAGTTCATCACGCTTATTGGCGGCGCGGCGGCTGCGTGGCCATTCGCGGCGCGTGCGCAGCAATCGGCGAAGCAGCACCGCATCGCGTTCGTTCATTCCGGCATCCCCGCCGACCAGCTGACCGAGACCGCCGGCCCGTTCTGGGTGCGGCGGTTCTACGAAACGCTGCGCGAGCTCGGCCATCCAGAGGGAGGCAATCTCGTCGTCGAGCGCTATTCCGCAGAAGGTCGTTCCGAGCGTTTTGCTTCTCTCGCTGCCGAGGTCGTGAGCCGCACCCCGGAGGTCATCGTCTCAAACCTCAACAGTCTCGTGAAAGCGTTCACGGTGGCCACGACCACGATCCCGATCGTCGCGATCACGGCAGATCCGATCGCGAGCGGATTGGTCGCGAGCCTCGCACATCCCGGGGGCAACCTGACGGGCGTCAGCATCGACCCCGGCATCGAAATCGTTGCCAAGCGCCTGCAAATTCTGAAGGACGCGATGCCGCAGGCGGCCAAGGTTGTTTATCTGCTGTCGAACGCATGGGACAACCAAACGGGCTCGTTATATCGCGAAGCCGGGCAACAATTGGGAATCGCGTTGATCGGGAATTTCCTTCCCGAAGTAAATGACGTGCAACTCCGCCGCGTCTTCGCCGAACTTGCGCAACAGCAATTCGACGCGGCCATCGTTGACGAGGGCGGCAGCTTTTTGGCACACCGCGCCCTGATCGCCGAACTGGCCGGGGAACGCCGTTTTCCGGTCCTTTATCCCTACCGCGACTATGTCGACCTCGGCGGGCTGATGACCTATGCGCCGGACCTCGGCGAACTCGCCCAGCGCATGGCCAATGATGTGCATCAGATCTTCAATGGCACTAAACCCGGCGACATCCCGTTCTATCAGCCCACCAAATTCCTGCTGATCATCAATCTGAAGGCCGCCCGGACGCTCGGCCTCGAACTGCCAGCGGCATTGATTGCCCGCGCCGACGAGGTGATCGAATAACGGTCCGGACTTCCGTTCATGGCACGAAACGGACATGCCGAACCTCACGATGAATGTCGGCTTTCGGGGGTAAAGCGGAAGTGGCTCGGACATCGCCAAACCGA
>Ga0097691_1001030_pt1 | contig 21740 bp, 23 predicted proteins | sample NGESurdeep072012_8_FD_72858 | JGI IMG/M metagenome (GOLD analysis project Ga0097691, IMG submission 72858) | Arctic peat soil microbial communities from Barrow, Alaska - NGEE Surface sample 210-1 deep-072012 | ecosystem: Environmental > Terrestrial > Soil > Wetlands > Peat ... | reverse complement strand
TAAAAAAAATCATGAAGGCAGTAAAAATTTAAATTCTCCGGAAAAAACAAAATCTCCCAGGGGAAGAAAAAGCTTAAAAGATATTGTTGATAACGATGCGATCGTGATACCGGAAGATGAAATACTTTTTAAAAAAATGTATTATTCAATTGGTGATGTAGCAGCAATGTTTAATGAAAATGCATCACTGATACGTTATTGGGAAAATGAATTTGATATTTTAAAGCCAAAGAAAAATGCAAAGGGTGACAGGTTCTTCCGCCCGGAAGATATAAAAAATCTTAAGCTCATTCATCATTTATTAAGACAGAGGAAATACACTATTGAGGGCGCCAAAGAATTTTTAAAAAGTAATAAAACTGCGGCTGAAAAATTTGAGATGATACGCTCATTGCAAAAATTAAAATCTTTTTTAAATGAATTAAAAGCAAGCTTATAAAATATCTTTGCATCCTATGAAAACAAAATTTTTAGTTACAGGCATTTTAGTAATACTAAGCATCGCCACATTTTCGCAAACCCAGTACGAGGTTAATCCTGATCCAAAACATCCCGAAACCAAAATACTTAAGGGTATTATCAATAAAGATTTGATAAAAAATGATACTGCATTTAAATGGTATGCAGATAATCAAAAAATATATAACAACCCTGACACAGCGATTGTTGGGGTATTACAAAGAAATAATAATGTGAGCTATATAATTTTTGTCGGCACATGGTGTGAGGATACTCAATTCATTTTACCTAAGTTCTTTAAGCTGCAGGAAAAAGCCGGTATTGCAGATGACAGGATAACCATTTTTGGAGTAGACAGACAAAAGCAAACCATAGGTAACATAGCTGCTGCAATGAACATTACCAATGTTCCCACAATTATAGTAATGAAAAACGGCAAAGAAATTGGTCGTGTGGTTGAATACGGTAAAACAGGAAAATGGGATAAAGAACTGGCGGATATTGTAGCTCAATAATATTTCGAAATCATTGAAGAGAATAAATCTGCAGGTTACTATCCTTTAGAAAATAAATTTTATTTGTACCTACTTTTAAAGAGGTATAATTTTTAAAAGCTGCCGGCAACGGATATTGTTTTAAGCTAAGAGAACCCAGGCTGTATATGTGATCTACTTTTCAATTGGTATAAAATTTCAGTTGTACATTTTCACCATCAAAAACGGCGTAGCTGTTATACTTTATCCAGTCGCCCAAATTAATATACCGGGTCAGGTTGCTTAATTTAAAATCAATTGGTAAATGCCGGTGACCAAAAATAAAATAATCATAATGCTTTGCTTTCAGCATCTCCCTGCTGAAAATGATCAGCCATTCTTTGTCTTCTCCTAAAAAGTGTTCATCTGTTTTTCCTGTTGTTGCCCTGCTTTTACTGCTGAAATAATCAGCCAATCCAATTCCAAAACCGGGATGTAAAATGCCAAACAGCCATTGTGAAAATTTATTTCTAAAAACTTTTTTTATAAACTTATAGCGATGATCTCCCGGGCCTAATCCATCTCCATGACCGATAAAAAATTTTTTGCCGTTCAGGTCAAACTCTTCAGGATGCTGATATACTTTAATGTTGAGTTCTTTTTTAAAATAATCTTTCATCCACATATCATGATTGCCAACAAAAAAATGTATCTCAATTCCTGAATCAGTTAACTCTGCCAGCTTTCCTAAAATTCTTACAAATCCTTTCGGAACAACTCTTTTATATTCATACCAAAAATCAAACAGATCTCCCAGGATAAATATTTGTGCTGCATCATTTTTTATTTCATCCAGGAATTTTACAATGCGTTTTTCTCTTATCAAACTTGTAGAATGATCGGGTGCGCCGAGATGGAAATCGGAAAGAAAATATATTTTTTTGCCAGCAGTTAGTTGCATATTTATCCGGGGAATTGCTACCAGTTAAAAAATTTCTTTAGCAATTTCTTCTTTTGTTTTTTTAAAGTGATTAGCAATATCAGTAATTATTGAAGATAATGTACCTAATCTTATTGGATCGTGATTTGGAATAGTAATGTGGTGTTCGCCTTGCTTTGTAGTTGTAAGTCTTATATGACTTCCTTTTTGACGACTTATTTGATAACCAAATTTCTGTAGAAGTTTAATTAATTCTGTAGAAGAAATATCTCTTGGTAATCTCATACAGCAATTACTTCTTCTTTTATCATGTGAAGGCGTATCAGTTTTGGCTTCTTTCCTTCATCAAAATGACATTCAACAGCTTCTTTGATATTCACTTTAATTTCATCCATAGTATCAGCTTCAGTGAATATACTTTCTCCAATGGCTTTAGCTGTATAACCACCTTCCAAAGCCTCTTCTACCAAAAAGATAATTTCATTCATGCTATAAAGTTAGCTTAATCCTTAAATAAATTTCTGTAAATATTATGCTTTATCTACCAAAAACAAATAAACTTCCTTAGGTCCATGAACACCAACTACTAAAGTCTTTTCAATATCAGCAGTACGGCTTGGCCCGGTAGCAAATGTTATTGATGAGGGAATATTACCCTCATATTTTTCTTTTAATAATTGCAAAGCTTCTTTTATGTCATACACAAGCTGATCTGAATAAGCAATGCAAATATGAACCGGCGCATATACACTTACAGACCGACCTGTTTGTGCTGTACTCATAACAATTGTACCTGTACGTGCAATTAAATATTCACAGGTAGTTATAGATGCATCGCAATCCGCCAGCGTTGATTTATCTATTTGGTAAGGAGCAGAATGAGAAATTATATGAAATAATTTTTCTTCGTTGCAATAAATATTTTCCCATTTTTTTTCTGTGAGTAGTTGTTCCAGCTGCCTTGTAAGATCAGCCTCATTTACACAAAAGGCAAACTTTCCAAGCAGCCTTGTAAACTCTTCAGCAAACTGAACTTCCAGATCGTCTGTCTGTGGTTGGAACACAGAATTATTGCCCTCGCTTTTTGGAAATGGAACAGGCACCGGATTACTCAGTGCCTGACGTATTTTTTTTAAAATATTTTCTTTTGAAGAAGATACTTTCATAATGAAAATTATGCAGGAGTGGATACTACACCGGGCCTAGGATCGTCTATTACTGCATCTTTGGGATTATCAATGATATCCAATACTTTCTTTTCTTCGTAAGGACGTTTGCCTATTAATGCTTCTACATCACTTTTAAACAGAACCTCTGTTTTTAATAATTCCTTTGCCAGGATCTCCACCTCCTGCTTATGTTTTATAAGTAATTCTTTTGTTCTTTCATATGCATCATCAACCAGTTTACGAACTTCCTCATCTATCATCTTTCCGGTTTCTTCACTATAAGGCTTGGTGAACATATTTTCCTGCTGAGGATCATAAAAACTAATATTACCAACTTTCGCATTCATGCCATATACAGTAACCATTGCATACGCCATCTTTGTTATCTGTTGAAGATCGTTGCTTGCCCCGGTAGAGATCTTCTTAAAAAATATTTCTTCTGATGCTCTTCCACCCAATGTCATACACAGCTGATCTGTTAATTGATCTGTATTATACAAGTATTGTTCTTTTGGAGTGTATTGAGCATAACCCAATGCAGCAGTGCCTCTTGGCACAATGGTAACTTTTAATAAAGGATAAGCATGTTCCAAAAACCAGCCACAAATTGCATGACCTGCTTCGTGGTATGCTATGATCTCTTTTTCTTCGGGTAAGATAATTTTGTTCTTTTTTTCCAACCCTCCGATAACCCTGTCAATTGCATCCTGAAAGTCACTCATATCCACAGCATCCTTTCCTTTTCTTGCTGCAATAAGGGCAGCTTCGTTACAAACATTTGCAATATCTGCTCCGGCAAAGCCCGGTGTTTGTTCAGCAAGTTTATGAATATCGAGTGTTTGAGAAATTTTTATCGGAACAAGATGAACTTTAAAAATCGCTTCACGTCCTACAAGGTCAGGACGATCTATTGATATCTGTCTGTCGAACCTTCCGGGTCGTAATAAAGCATTATCCAATACATCAGGACGGTTAGTTGCTGCTAAAATGATAATGCCAATATCGGTTCCAAAACCATCCATTTCTACCAGCAACTGGTTCAAAGTATTTTCTCTTTCATCATTGCTCATCATCATATTTTTTCCTCTTGCCCGGCCGATGGCATCAATCTCATCAATAAAAATTATACAGGGCGCTTTTTCTCTCGCCTGTTTAAAAAGATCTCTTACCCGGCTGGCGCCCACACCTACAAACATTTCCACAAAATCACTTCCACTTAGGCTAAAAAATGGAACCTGTGCCTCACCCGCCACTGCTTTTGCCAGCAAAGTTTTTCCTGTACCCGGGGGGCCTATGAGTAAAGCGCCCTTTGGTATTTTGCCGCCAAGCGCTGTATATTTTTTAGGATTTTTAAGAAAGTCAACAATTTCCATTACTTCCACTTTGGCTTCATCCAAACCTGCAACATCTCCAAAATTTATGTTTACCCTTGTTCCTTTATCAAATAAAGTAGCTTTCGATTTACCGATATTAAAAATTCCTCCGGGTCCGCCGCCGCCGCCAGATCCACCAACTTTACGCATCATCATAATGAACAATAGTCCTATCAATAAAATAGGTAACAATGTGCTAATGATTTGCCCAAATAATTCTCCTTCATCATCATAGGTGGTGCTGAATGATTTTAGCGTTGGGTTTTCTTTTCTGAAATTTTCCATCTGCTCGGTAAAATTCTTATCATCACCTATGGTAAAATATAATTGCGGCGAATCGACTTTTGCAATTGTTTCATATTGCCCTCTTTTTAAAATACTATTATATATAGCAGGCTTATTACTGATACTGTCTTTACTTACAAATACTCTTACTATTTTTTTATTTCTGATGATCTTGATCTCAGTAACATCACCCTGCTTTGCCAGTTCTTTAAAGGCTTCAATATTAGTTTCAACACCTGCAGGGGATGTACTTCTGAATAAATTATAACCTACAATTGCTGCGAATATTAATCCGTAAATCCAATATACATTAAAACGCGGACGTTTTTTAGGGTCTTCATCAGTTCCCGGAAGATTATTAGGGTTATTCTTTCCGGGAGTTTGTTTTTTATAATCTTGCTGTGCCATAACTACTTTTCTTGCAATATTTATTTCGGTCTAATCCCGAAATTTCGGGATTAGATATTTTTAAAGTTATTTATTTAAGTTCATTAATGTTCCAAAGCAGGTCCATCGCTCCACATTTCTTCCAATCCATAAAACCTTCTTGGCTCAGTTAACATTATATGTACAACTACATTTACATAATCTATCAAAATCCATTGTTCACCCTGCCTTCCTTCATGTTTATATGGCAGTTCGCCACAGTTTTTTTTCACTTCAAATTCTACAGAATCAGCAATAGCTTTTAATTGGGTATTGTTTGTGGCTTCGCATATGATAAAAAAATCTGCCACAGCTTCCGGTATTTTACGAAGATCGAGACTTACAATTTTTTCACCTTTTTTTTCCTGTATTGCGTGAATGATGTTTTTAAAAATCTTTCTATTCCTTGTTAATCTTTTCTGACTGTTTTTTTTTCTGTTAGCCAATACGGTTAAATTATTCAAATGTTATCCTTTTTAAATTATTATCTAAGAGATTTATCTCCCGTAGAAAATAAATTTTATTCGTGTAAATTGCAGCGATTTATTCAATTTTTTAACTGCAGGTTTTCATTCAAAAATACTAATTCTTTCCCAATCGTAAGCAATGTATGCCGCTGCAAATTCTTTCGTAATTCTTACCAGCGTGGACAGTACCAACAACTATGCCATGGGAATGATTCGTGACGGCTTTGCAAAGCACGGAAACGCCTGGTTTTCATATGAACAAACACATGGAAAAGGAAGAAGGGGAAAGGTTTGGAAAGTGGAAAAAGGAAAAAATATAATATTGAGTATTGCAGTAAGTACGGGCTTTTTAACTGTTTACCAACAGTTTTACCTGAGCATGGCAGTATCGTTAGGTTGTATCGATCTCTTTAAAAAATATGCAGACGATGAAACAAAAATAAAATGGCCAAATGATATTTTTTGGAATGACAGGAAGGCAGGAGGGATATTGATAGAAAATATAATTAAAGGAAAGGTTTGGCAGTGGGCTGTGATCGGGGTTGGTATAAACGTTAATCAGACAGCATTTGATTTGGATACTGTGTTTCCACCTGTTTCACTTAAGCAAATAACAGGAAAAGAATATGATGTTATAAAACTGGCAAAAGAACTTCATAAAGCAATAATGACGAGGTATGAGGAGTTACAAAATAACGGATTTGAAAAAATGCTCATAGAATACAATCAATATTTATTTGGTTTGGATAAGAAAGTAAAATTGAAAAAAGATAATATTGTTTTTCAAACAACTGTAAAAGGTGTATCGCCACAAGGACAATTAATTACTGTTGATACAATAGAAAGGGAGTTTGATTTTGATGAAGTAATGTGGCTAAGATAAGCTAAGAGAAGTTAAGAGAGAAAAGAGGCGGCTGTTAGGCATAGTTTATAATCAAAACATGTATCCTAATTTTAAATTTATAGGGAGATTAAAGGTCAAGTTTTTTCCTTCAGTCTCTGCTGAATAAAAAAGGTTAGGGTCTTTTGGTGCATTCATTGGATGTGTTCTATTTGAATGCACTACATCTCTATATTTTAAACCAACTCCTACACACCAGTCGATAATAAACCTGTTACGTAGAATTTGTTTGCCGAATTTTAAATTTAAAGAAGCCGTCATTCTATTCACCGAAAATGTTTCTGAAATATTTAAGTTGTTTATCGTGTCACGAAAAGTTGTTACGTCTTTGAAATTGCTGTTATTATAAACTATATCTGCGGATAGATAATTTCTGGCTTTTGTTGATAAGTGTATAAAGTATTTTTCTTCTAACGAGACTCGATAGCCTCTCAAGTTCGTATATGGAAATTTTCCAAAAACATCGGTCATATATGCTACTGATAATTGAGTTGAAAATCTTTTTGAATGAAGCCGTTCATAACTTATTTCAACTCCAGGATTTACTGGGTCTACAATTCGGAAGGGTGAAATTTTAATCTGATTTTTATACGTACTATCAATGTGTTGTCCAAATACAATGACAGGAAAAATAAGTATTGCCAGAATAATTAATTGTCTAAGCATTAGTGGTTTTTAAATTGTGCCTAACACATAAATTTAATACGTATTATCTAAAACAGGCTTTTTTCTATAATATTTATTCCAAAGAATTATTAAATGTTTGAGACGTAATCAGTACGAAAACAGACGGTCTCATTTTGTTACAGATTTATGAACATTAAAATCAATTTTATCTAAGCGGCTTAGTACTTTTTGTTTTCCTCTTTTATCTTTTAGCTACCCCCGGCTTCTCTTGCCTCTACCTCATACTTGTTATTGAAGTATCCATGTTTTATACTTTCCCATAAATATTTTGCAATGAACCGCAGATAACCATTTTGTTGAAATTGCTTTACATGACAAAGCTCATGCTTAACCCATTTTTCATCTTTTAAAAATTCCTGTTTAGTAGTATTATGAAGATGTATGGTTTTACCAATTACTATCGCAACTTGTTTTGATCTTAATTTGAATGCAGCAAGTTTTGCGATCCACGAATTTTCTTTAATGAAATAATCAATCATCAAAACTAATTATTTGGTGCGACACTGTTTTTGCCACAGCTTACTACAAAAAAATTATACAAATAATTAAGCCGGAATAAGTATTTTTTTCAAAGAATGTTTTTATAATGTTATCATTCCTGCCACGCCTTCAAAATTTCTTCTGAATGAATTTTTGATCTTGGCTTTTTGAATATTTTTTTGATAATGCCTTTTTCATCAATTAAAAAAGTGGTACGATGCAATCCCATATATTTTCTGCCATATAAATTCTTCTCTCCCCAAACACCATACTTATCAATTATTTTTTTGTCTTGATCTGCAACAAGCGTAAAAGGAAGATTAAATTTTTGCTCAAATTTCTTATGCTTTTTTTCATCATCAGGACTAACACCTAACACAATTATTCCTTTTTGTTTTAATAGCGAATAATTATCCCTGAGGTTGCATGCTTCAATAGTACAGGTTGGCGTATCGTCTTCCGGATAAAAATACAGCACAACTTTCTTTCCTTTAAAATCACTTAATGAAACAGGGTTTCCATTTTGATCTTTTGATTTAAAAGCCGGGGCTTTGTCGCCTTCTGATAAATGTGTCATGAATATTATTGGCCTCACCCTCAATCCCTCTCCTTCAGAGAGGGAGGTCGGGCGTTTTTTAAAAATTAAACATTAGTTTTTTACTTTTCAACATAATTCAAATATCAACTTATTTTTAAGATCATCTTTAAAGTCTCCCTTTTAGGGGAGATTTAGAGGAGTTTATCTTACAAAGTGAAATATTTTTGTCGCTACATTTCCTGCCTCATCCTCCACACTAACTTTTAATTCATGATTTCCCGGAAGACACATTTCATCAAATTTATAAATAAAGCTTCTGCCTTTGTCATTAGTGAAACGCAGCCATTTACCATCAAGTTCTGCCCGAAAGTTTTTTATTTCCTTCATATTATCGGTTACCGTAAAAATTATTTGCGATGATCTTGAAAGATTTGCATTATCTCTTATGCCTACCGGAGAAATTACAGGAGGAACATTGTCAACCAATAATTGAAAATTTCCAAACTCCCTGAATTTCCCTGTGAACCATTCTCCCTCTTTGTTAGGTTTTACTACATCCATTTTACTCCCCCATGTTCTTTGCATAATTATTTTATCATCATCAATATTTTGTAAAGATCTATCAGTCTTTAATCTTATTGTATAATACCCATGAACTGGTACCAGTGCGGTATGTACTATATGCAATGCAGAAACAGCTTGAGGTGTTATTGAAGTTTTTTTAGCATAAACGAAATTGATAGAATCATACAGATCCTTTTCGCCAAGTATTACCTGGATATCTTCTCTCTCAAACACATTCACAAAGCCGGGGCTAAACTTTTGTTCTGATAGATCCTGATTGTATTTGTTTTCATTTATATATCCACGCTTTATTGAGAATTGAAGAAGCGAAATGTTATCATAGGCATCTTTTACTTCTGCTTTTATTTGATGAACACTATCATCTTCTAAATTAATTATGCCATCACCTGAAAAATCTTTGTATACACCCTCAGGATAGCCGGGAAGTCTTGAAAGATGCTCAACAAAAGGTCCGCCACTGGCTCTTAATTTATGATCAATATGTGCATTTAAATATCTTGTTTCATCATAAGAAATATTATCTAACTGAAACCCAACTACAGGCTCGTCATCATTGTAAAGTACCGCTTCATAAATTCCATTTGGATTATATGAGCCTGTATATTTATCCACTGCAGAAATACCAAAGCTTACTCTATCAGTATTCGTAATAATGATCGGAGATGCAGGAATGTATTTACCCTGCCCGACTGCGTCATTCAGGCGGGCATTTATTTTTTTTAATACATACAATTTTGGTGTTTGCGAATAGGTGCTTATGCGTCTGTCGTACACTGCTAAGCGAATTAATGTTGGTGGTACATTATCAGGAATTGGAAAACCAAACAATGAAGGATTAAACACCTTATCGGTTTTGGTATCTCTTATTTCAAAATGAAGATGCGGTCCCTGAGAACCACCTGTATTACCACTGAAAGCAATGAACTGACCTTGCTTCACCGGGAATAGATCTGGAGGAATGTCTAAGAATACCAGCCATGATTCCATTTTATATTGTTGCTCTTTTACATATTTTTCCAGCTCCGGGAAAAAATCATTCAAATGCCCGTATAATGTTGTTAAGCCATTGGGATGATTGAGGTAAATGGATCTTCCAAAACCTGATGGTTCAATTCTTATATGGGCAATATATCCGTCCGCAGCCGCTACCACTCTGGCATTTTGTTTTTGATCTGTTTTGCAATCAAGCCCCATATGATAGTGGTTCGGACGCAATTCCCCGAAATTGGCTGCCAGTGCAATTTTTGCCTGCACAGGATACATAAAATATCCCTTTGGATAATTTTTTGCAGGAAAGACCTGTGCTGAAAGTGAAAAGAAAAAAATCAGGAAACAAAAAAAGAGGAACGGTTTATGTAAGGTAACAATTCTAAAGTTTATCATATTTATTTAAATACAAATCTAACGCCTAAAACTTAAAATATTTGTTATGTCAAAGTCAAATACAATAGGAGCAATAATTCTGGGAGCTGCCGTAGGAGTAGCGATTCTTGAATTTTTTAACATGCCCGATGATGAGCGCCGGGAATTTCTTTCTCATTTAAAAAACCGTGCTCACGATTTATTAGATGATGCAGAAGACACCGTGGACAGGGTAAAACAGCATTTTGCAGAAATAGATAGGAAGCCAAAGGAAGAATGGGTTGATAAACTTTTTGTTGCAAAAAGGTTGCTTACAGAATTATTCGGCTCCGAACGAAGATTTTTAATTTAATTAACTATGGTCTGACCGTCCCGGTCTGGCCATAGTTGTTAGAAACTGTTACATTTTTCTAAAACGCATCTGCATCATTGCATTTTCTTGCGAAAATTAAATTCATGTGTAGTACTTTTGCCCGCCATTTCGAAGCAATAAACTATGCCTAAAGATTCATCTATTAAATCAGTTCTTATAATCGGTTCCGGACCTATTATTATTGGTCAGGCGTGTGAATTTGATTATTCCGGTACACAGGCTGCAAAAAGTTTGCGTGAAGAAGGTGTTAAGGTAATTCTCATCAATAGCAATCCCGCTACCATCATGACAGACCCTATGATGGCGGACAAAGTTTATCTTCTTCCATTAACCATAGAAAGTATTGAACAGATATTACAGGAAAATAAAATTGATGCCATTCTGCCAACAATGGGCGGGCAAACTGCCTTAAATCTTTGTAAAGAGGGAGATGAACTTGGCATTTGGGAAAAGTATAAAGTGAAATTGATTGGGGTAGATATTAAAGCAATTGATAAAGCAGAAGACAGGGAAAAATTCAGGCAATGGATGATTGGCTTAAAAGTTCCTGTGGCTTTGGCAAAAACTGCTAATTCATTTTTAGAAGGAAAAGAATTTGCGCAGGAGATTGGATTTCCTTTGGTGATACGTCCTTCATTTACATTGGGTGGTACAGGTGGAAGTTTTGTACATAGTAAAGATGAATTAGATGAAGCGCTTAACCGTGGGTTGCAGGCATCACCAATGCATGAAGTATTGGTGGAAAAAGCATTGTTGGGGTGGAAGGAATTTGAACTGGAGCTTTTAAAAGATGCCAACGATAATGTAGTTATTATTTGTACTGTAGAAAATTTTGACCCAATGGGTATTCATACAGGCGATTCAATAACAGTAGCGCCTGCCATGACTTTGAGTGATACGGCCTATCAAAAAATGCGTAACACTGCAATCGCTATGATGAGAGATCTGGGCAATTTTGCAGGAGGTTGCAATGTTCAGTTCGCATTAAATCCACAGACAGAAGAGATCATTGCTATTGAGATAAATCCAAGGGTTAGCCGTTCCTCTGCACTGGCTTCTAAAGCCACGGGTTACCCAATTGCAAAAATTGCTGCAAAGCTGGCTATCGGTTACAATCTTGATGAATTAAAAAATCAAATTACCAAAACCACTTCAGCATATTTTGAACCGGCACTGGATTATGTTATCGTAAAAATTCCCCGCTGGAACTTTGATAAATTCAAAGGCGCTAATGATACTTTAGGGCTGCAAATGAAATCAGTTGGTGAAGTAATGGCAATAGGGAGAAGTTTTCCTGAAGCCATTCAAAAGGCTTGTCAGAGTTTGGAAAATGAAGCAGTAGGTCTCGGCTATTATGGCAAAAGCCTGATGTATGCTGAAGAGATCATCGAATATTTAAAAGTGCCGAAGTGGGATAGGATCTTTCGCATTAAAGATGCATTGATGATCGGGGTAAGTGTAAAACGGATATGTGAATCCACAGGTATTGACAGGTGGTTCATTTACCAGATACAAAAAATTTGTGATTGTGAAAAAGAGATCGCAAAGTATGATCTTGATTCTATTCCTGATGATCTTTTAAGAGACGCAAAACATTTAGGGTTTAGTGATGAGCAGATGTCAAGGATCATGAATGACGGAAGCACCGATGAAGATATTTATGAGAAAAGAAAATCGCTTGGTATTACCCGTGTTTTTAAAATGGTAGATACATGCAGTGCAGAGTTTGAAGCAAAGACTCCATATTTCTATTCAACTTTTGAGGATAATGTAAATCATGAATTATCCAATGAAAGTAAAATATCAAAAAAGAAAAAAGTAATTGTTTTAGGCAGCGGACCAAACAGGATCGGGCAGGGTATTGAATTTGATTATTGCTGTGTGCATGGATTGATTGCTATTAAAGAATGTGGCTATGAGTCCATCATGATAAATTGCAACCCCGAAACAGTTTCTACTGATTTTGATATTGCTGATAAATTATATTTCGAACCTGTTTTTTGGGAGCATATCCGGGAAATAATTGAGCATGAAAAACCCTTGGGAGTTATCGTTCAGTTAGGGGGACAAACGGCTTTAAAGCTTGCCAAAAGATTGCATGAAAAAGGGATTAAAATTATCGGTACCTCATTTGACAGTATGGATATTGCTGAAGACCGGGGAAGATTTAGTGACCTGCTGAAAGCTTTGGAAATTCCTTATCCAAATTATGGTACTGCTTATTCAACTGACGATGCTATTGAAGTTGCGAAAAGTGTTGGCTATCCTGTATTAATTAGACCCAGCTATGTTTTAGGCGGACAAAGAATGCGTATCGTTTTAAATGATGAAGAACTGGAAAAAGGGGTGCTGAGTTTATTGAAGCATCTCCCTGGAAACAAAATATTGATAGATCATTTTTTAGATAGATGCCAGGAAGCAGAGATAGATGCCATATTTGATGGTGAAGATTTTCATGTAATGGGGGTGATGGAACACATTGAGCCGGCTGGTATTCATAGCGGCGATAGTAATGCTGTATTACCGCCATTTAATTTGTCGCCATTAATTGTGCATACCATGGAAGAGTATGCAGAAAAAATTGCAAGGGAATTGAACATTCAAGGACTTATAAATATTCAATTTGCCATAAAAAACAATGAGGTTTTTGTTATTGAAGCAAATCCCCGTGCATCCAGAACAAACCCATTCATTGCCAAGGCATATCAAATCCCATATTTGAATATTGCGACCAAAATAATGTTGGGCAAAAAAAAATTAAAAAACTTCACTTTTGATAAAAAGCTTAAAGGTTTTGCTATTAAAGAGCCTGTATTTTCTTTCGATAAATTTCCCGGAGTAAATAAAGAACTTGGTCCCGAAATGAAAAGCACCGGCGAAGCCATAAGATTTATCAAAGATCTTCGTGATCCTTACTTCAGGCAGTTATATAAAGAGAGAAGTATGCATTTGAGTAAATAAAGTAATCTTAAATATAGTGGCCCCTAAGCGTATGAATTATAATCAATTCTTCTTTTACTTCATAAACAAGTCTGTCTTTTTCTGTAATACGCCTTGACCATTTACCCGAAAGGTTATATTTCAAAGGTTCCGGTTTACCTATTCCTTCAAAAGGAGATTGTAGCATTGATTCAATCAAAGAACGAATTCTTTTTAATACGGCAACTTTACCGCTTTTTTGCCACCATTCTAAATCCCTTTTAGCCTCATCAGTAAAGATCATTTCCATATTTCGTCCAGATTGATTTTATGAACCCGGCCTGCTTTAAAATCTTCTTCACTACGTTTGACTTTAGCTACAAATTCTGGATTGTAATTTTCTGCTTCAGGTTCTTCTTCATAAGCTACTTTCAAAGCCTGACAAAATGCTTTTACAGCAGTTTGTTCCGCTTCATTTTTCGGAAGAATTAATAATGTGTCCATACACCAAATTTAAGTTATTTTATTTAGCATCTTCTTTATTCATATATTCTTCTGCATGTTCTTATGAAGTAAAAGCTTTATGAATAGTTATCTTTATAAGATGAAAAAATTATTGTTTGTATTCTTTTTGTTTTATGGAAACGTATTCGCTCAAACGTATATCGTAAAAGATAATTCATCTATTGATCAAACAATGTTTTTACAAAAAGCATTTGATGATCCTCAGATAAAAGAAGTTGTTATTAGTGCCTCAATAATTATTAATGGAACGCTTAATATTCCTCAGGAGAAAATATTAAAATTTGAAGGAGGAAAATTTTCAGGCAAAGGAACTATTAACGGAGGTATAATAGAGGCTAACTCCCATGCAAATATTTTCGATACAACCTTAACTGTAAACCCCAAAGCAGTTGATCAATATTTTTCTGTTAAATGGTTTGGTGCAACAGGCAATAATATTGATGATTATTTTGCTATCCAGAAATCAATAAACACTTGCATAAGAAATAATATACGAACCATTTTTTTACCGGCAGGAAAATATAAGATATCAAAACCATTAATTATTCTTAATAGCGCAGGCAGTTTTTGTACACTTGAAATGCTTGGTGAATCATCGTTTTGGGATTCCAATACTGGCAGTGAATTATATCCAACTTTCACAAATACTTTTGCTATAGGAATACAAAATGGAAAGGGATGTAAGATCAGAAAGTTAAAGATCACCGGACTTTTTTCTCCCCCAAATACAAACGACCGTCATAAATTTTTTAATACCTCTTTTGAAAATTTTAAAGATAATGTGTGCAGAGACAGCAGGTATTCACCTTATGCAGCTATTGTCATCGATCCTTTTACAAATCTTTCTACCAACAAAATGCCTTCTGATGGCGGCTATCCGGGGTTAGCTTCTTACTATGGCATGTTCAACGGATTTTCAACACAAACAGGGAGCACAGGAACCGAGATTGAAGAAATGAGCATTAATAATTTTGTGGTGGGTATTTGCTCTTCTCCCAACGGGCTTACACGAAATGCAGAAATTACAATCATTAATAAAATTCAATTTGAAAATTGCAAGCTTTGCATTTCGGGCGGGCAGGACCAGGAGAAAGCAAATGTTATTTCAAATATTTATTGCTGGGGTGGTACACATACAATATTTGCTACAGGATTATATGGCGGAGAAAGAATGGCAGGTAACTGGAACATAGATCATGCAAATATTGCCGGGGCAGTTGTAAGATTTATATACAATGAGCAACATGGATATTTTCCAACTTATATCAGCCATGTGTTTGCCGAAAGTCTTGGAACCTGGGGCACAATTAATTCAGAGCTTGCCTGTGAAATTTCTGATTGCCATATTGATTTCGAATATCCAAATGTTGCCGGTGAACAAACCTTAATTACATCATGGGGAGAAAATATAGTTTACCGGAGTTGTAACTTTAGATATTATGGCGAAAATACACCAATGAAGATTGAAGGTAATTGTGTTTTTGAGCATTGTTATTTTTCAGGACCAATAGTTAAGAAGAGTGCAGGCATGAATAATTTCTTTGTATTTCGGCAACCTTTTAATAAAAATATTCTATTGTACGCAGTAATAATTTTAGCAATAGCTGTCTTACTATTTTATTCTATTAAAAAGAAGCATTGGAATTATTCATAGATCGCTGTTCATCTTTTATTTATTAATTGGGAATAATTTATTTTATACTTAACTACCATTTATAAAAATGCATGCGATATAGAAAACAATTAATTTTATTTTCGCAACATTCATTATCAAACCAGCATTATTTTTTGCTCTAAACCCGTAAATCACTAAAAACATAATATGAAATTGAAAAGATTAATTTTTCTCCTGCTGATTATTTCCCATTCAGTGGCAGTGTCAGCACAATCAAAGTACCAGTGGAAACAGGCTACTGCGGCAGGTTATACCTATAAGTATGTAACCAACGATCCGATGGCAACCCGTTTTTATACTTTGAAAAACGGGCTTACAGTAATCTTATCTCCTAACAAAAAAGAGCCAAGAATATCAGTAAAAATTCCTGTAAGAACCGGCAGTAACAACGATCCCAAAGATCATACAGGGCTTGCTCATTACCTTGAGCATCTTTTATTTAAAGGCACTGATAAATTCGGATCATTGGATTGGTCAAAAGAAAAACCTTTGCTTGACAGCATTGATAACCTTTATGAAGTATATAATCATACCACTAATCCCGCAAAACGTAAAGAGATATACAAACAGATAGATAAAGTATCCGGCGAGGCATCAAAGTATTCAATAGCCAATGAGTATGATAAAATGATGGCTTCGATAGGGTCACAAAGAACCAATGCACATACGTCGGTTGAAGAAACTGTTTATGAAGAAGATATTCCTTCAAATGCTATTGATAAGTTTATGACGATACAGGCAGAACGTTTCAGAAATCCAATTTTCAGAATTTTTCATACAGAGCTTGAAGCGGTTTATGAAGAAAAGAACCGGTCATTGGATAATGACAATTTTAAGATGCAGGAAGCTATGCTTTACAATGTTTTTCCAACAAATAATTATGGACAGCAAAGCACTATTGGTACAATAGAGCATTTAAAAAATCCTTCATTAAAAGCTATTCGTCAATATTATTATAAATATTATGTTCCTAATAATATGGCAATAGTAATGGCTGGAGATTTTGATCCGGATCAATTGGTTAAAACTATTGATAAGGATTTTACTTATATGAAACTCAAGCCTGTAGAGGAATATAGGGGACCTGTAGAAAAACCAATTGCCGGGCCAATAGTTAAAGAAGTGTACGGACCCAGCGCTGAGAGTATGCGGATATTATATCGTACCGGGCCCAGCAACACTAAAGAAGCAGTTATGGTTGATATGTTAGGATCAATATTAGCTAATGGAAAAGCAGGGCTTCTTGATCTTAATCTTAACAAACAGCAAAAAGTTTTGGGAGCTGCCGCCGGCAGTATTCAATTTAAAGATTACGGAGTGTTTCTTGTGCTTGCTTCACCTAAGCAGGGACAAACACTTGAAGACGTGAAAGACCTTTTAATGGGGCAGATTAATATGCTGAAAAAAGGTGAATTTGATGAGTCGCTTTTAAAAGCTATTGTTGCTAATACAAAATTAAGCAGACTGCAAGCATTGGATAACAACAACAGCCGTGCAGTTAACATTGCTGATGAATTTATTAAGAACCGTGGCGCTAAATGGGAAACGGAAGTTGCTTCTGTTGAAGAGATGAGCAGGATAAGCAAAAAAGAACTTGTTGATTTTGCTAACAAATTATTCGGCGATAATAATTATGTGATATTATATAAAAGAAAGGGAGAGGATAAAAGCATAGTAAAAGTAGAGAAGCCCCCGATCACTCCTGTGGAAACAAATGCCGGAAAACAATCTCCATTTGTAAAAGCTATTACTTCCACACCTTTGCCAACCATTAAACCTGTATGGATAGATTATACTAAAGACCTGCAAAGAGGTAAGCTGGGCAATGCGGATGTTTTATATGTGCAGAATAAAGACAATGACCTCTTCCGATTGTTTTACCGTTTTGATATGGGCAGCTGGAATAATAAATTATTATCCTATGCAGCACAATATCTTCAATTTTTAGAAACAGATAAATATTCATCCGAAGAGATTAGTAAACAATTTTATGATCTTGCATGCAATTTTAATATTAATACAGCTAATGAAGAAACTACTGTTACCATTACAGGCTTACAGGAAAATTTTGATAAAGCAATTTCTTTATTCGAAGAGCTTATTCATAATTGTAAACCTGATGAGGCAGCCCTTGCCGGTTTAAAAAATCGTGTATTAAAGTTAAGGGCAAATAATAAACTGAATAAAACTGCTATATCGCAGGCATTAAGAAGCTATGCTGCATACGGTCCGCAAAACCCATACAACTTTGTATTAACTGATGATGAAATTAAAAACCTGAAAGCTGAAGACCTTACAAACCTTTTACATTCACTTATGAATTACAGTCACAAAGTATTGTACTACGGTCCGAAGCCATTGGCTACCCTAACAGCAAGCCTGCAAAAGCTTCATACAATGCCGCAGTCATGGACTGCAAATACTCAAGGTGTAAATTTTCAGCGTACAATTCAAACTAAAAATGAAGTATTATTTGCTGATTATGATGCAGTGCAGGCTGAAATATATTGGGTTAAAAATCTGAATATTTATGACCCGACACAAGAAGCATTGGTGAATATGTTTAATGGATATTTTGGCGGCGGAATGCAATCTGTAGTATTTCAAAACTTGCGTGAATCCAAAGCGCTTGCCTATTCAACATTTGCACAGGTTCAAACGCCGCTTAAAAAAGATGATACATATTCTATCGTGGCGTATGTTGGCAGTCAGGCTGATAAAATGAATGAAGCTGTAGCGGGTATGAATGAGTTACTTGATGATCTTCCCAAAACTGAGCAGAATTTTATTAACGCACGCAAAAGTTTAATGAAGGATATTGAAACCGACAGGATAACAAAAGATGCTATCATAACCAGTTATCTTACTGCAATAAAAAAAGGTGTGGATCGTGATCTGAGAAAAGATAATTATGTTCAATATGCAAACATCACATTGAATGATCTGTATAAATATCACCAGGATGTATTGGCAAAAAAGCCTTATACCTACTGTGTTATTGCTTCTGAAAAAAGAATAAACGTTGATGACCTTAAGAAATATGGAGAAGTGAAGAAGCTGACTTTACAGGAACTGTTTGGATATTAATTGTAATAAATGCAGTAATGTTTTTAAAAATTTTTCAGCAACATATTCTTAGTCGTGTAATTGGCAAATGTGTCCTTTGTATATTTGAAATATAGAAGCATGTCATGCGTATTATTTCTTACAACCTTAACGGTATTCGGTCAGCAATAAAAAAGGGTTTTATTGATTGGCTTAAAACTGATCCTGCTGATGTTATTTGTCTGCAGGAAGTAAAAGCACATAAAGGGGATATTGATATTGCTGCTATTGAGGCATTAGGTTTTCACACTCATTGGTTTTGCGCTCAAAAAAAAGGTTATAGCGGGGTTGGCATTCTTAGTAAAATTAAACCAGATAATATTGTTGAAGGCTGCAGCATTGAGCAAAGTGATTTTGAGGGAAGGGTTATTCGTGCTGACTTTGGCGATGTTACTTTAATAAATGCTTACTTTCCATCAGGTACCAGCGGTGAAATAAGGCAAGCTTATAAATATATTTGGCTCGATGAGTTTTTAGATTATCTGAACGGGCTTAAAAAGACAAGGAAAAAATTAATTGTTTGCGGTGATTATAATATTGCCCATAAAGAAATTGATATTCATAACCCGGTTTCCAATAAAAAAACAACTGGTTTTTTGCCTGGGGAAAGAGCATGGTTCGATAAATTTTTAGCCAATGGTTTTGTAGATGGTTTCCGTGTTTTAAATAAAGAACCTCATCAATACACATGGTGGAATGTTTTACGACCTACTACACGGTTAGAAAATAAAGGCTGGCGTATTGATTATATAAATGTCACCGAAAATTTAAAAAGTAAAATTAAGAACGTAAAGATCTTTCCTGAAGTGAAACACAGCGATCACTGCCCAACCTATCTTGAAATTGATATTTAAATGTTCATATATAACATAACTATTAAAGTGAACAATGCCATTTTAAAGGAGTGGATGAAATGGCAAACGGAAGAACATATTCCAGAGGTAATGTCTACAAATCTTTTTGATCAATATAAATTTTTCCGCTTACTTAACCAGGATGATACAGAAGATCCGAATTTTGTTTTCAATATTATACACCGGCAGGAAAAAACCATGATCAATACATACAGGAATATGCTCTTAAGCTTAGAGGTAAGGCTTTAAAAAAATGGGTGATGGATTTTTGCCTTTAGAAGTTTATTGGAGTCTGTGCAGTAATTGTGCATAAATCATAGATAATTATTTCCTTAATTTTTTTCATAAGTTCTCATTAAAACCCTTTGCTGTAAAGGATTTTGAATAAAGTCCACGGAAATCCTTTGTGGTGCTGCATTTTAGAGGAAGCATTAAATTCTATACTCTAAATATCAAACATCATACCTTTATAAAACCCTTGCCACTTGCGGATTTGAAGAGATTATTATATTTTTAAAAAATAGTAGAAAAAATTTTGTTGCAATTAAAAACCGACTATATTTGTCACTACAAAAATTCAAACTATTTATTATGAACAAAGCTGAATTAATTACGAAAATTTCTGAGGATGCCGGTGTTACAAAAACACAGGCAAATGCTGCTCTGGATTCTTTTGTTGGAGCGGTTACAAAAACCTTAAAAAGTGGCAAAAAAGTTACTCTTGTTGGCTTCGGAACATTTTCCGTTAGCAAAAGAGCAGCCCGTAACGGCCGTAATCCACAAACCGGTGCGGTTATTAAAATTAAAGCTAAAAGAGTAGCTAAATTTAAGGCAGGTAAAGAATTAGCAGGTAAGATGTAACTCTTTGCTAAGTATTAAAGGCAAGATGCATTTTTTGTATCTTGCTTTTTTATTTTAAAACAAAAGATTAAATATTATTTATGGGACGTGGAGATAAAAAAACAAAAAAAGGAAAAACCTTTAAAGGCTCTTTCGGAAAAATAAGATCATCTAAAACTTCAAAAAAAACTGCTGCTGTTAAAAAAGCCTGATTGTTGGAAAGCTGGTGCCTGGTTTATTTGGTAACATATATACCGGTAACTTACTTACGGTGCCAATCTTTCTATTATCCATTTATCATTACTCAATGTGTATTGCAATCTGTCGTGTAACCTGCTGGGTCTTCCCTGCCAGAATTCAATAAGTGCTGGCTTTACTATATAACCTCCCCAATGTGGCGGTCTCGGAATTTCTCCATTACTAAATTGCTGTTGATATTTTATTACATTCTTTTCTAAATCATCTCGGCTTTGTATTACGCTGCTTTGCGGAGAACTCCATGCACCTATTTTGCTTAATGCAGGTCTGCTTAAAAAATAATCAGTGCTTTTTTCTTCATTAGTTTTTGTAATTGTTCCCTCTATCCTTACCTGTCTTTCCAGTTCTTTCCAAAAAAATAAAAGCGAAGCATACGGGTTTTCTTTTAATTCATTTCCTTTCCTGCTTTTATAATTTGTAAAAAAAACAAAGCCATCGTTACTCAAGCCCTTTAATAAAACAATTCTTGCAGATGGGTTTCCTTTTTTGTTGCTTGTAGCAAGCGTCATTGCATTTGGCTCTTCAATATTACTCATTATAGCTTCATTCCACCATTGTTGAAATTGCCTGATCGGATCCGGATCTACCTCTTTTTCTAAAAGCGATTGTAGCTTATATTCTTTTCTTATCTCTGCAATATTTATTTCTGTCATTTTCTAAATAAAAATATATTGAGGTTGCACAAATGTATAACAGTAAATATTAAATAATTTATTTTGAAAATCTGCAAAAATAAAAAGCATCTGCTTTTTACAGATGCTCTTATTTAATGGCGATAAAATTATAGTGGAGGATTCATATTCTCCGGATTGCCGGATGAGGTATCTGAGCCGGAAGTATTTGTATTGCCGGTTCCTGTATTGGTATTTGTTGTATTCATTTTTGACCCAATATCTTTTTTCAGGCTATCAAAACCACTTCTGATATTATCATCAGGTGAACGAAATATGAAAGCAGACAAAACAACTCCTATAGCCGCTATAGCCGCTATATAAATACCAAAGCCAAGATAAGAGGCAAAGGCAGCGCTACTGGCATCAATAATG
>Ga0097691_1001029_pt1 | contig 21760 bp, 20 predicted proteins | sample NGESurdeep072012_8_FD_72858 | JGI IMG/M metagenome (GOLD analysis project Ga0097691, IMG submission 72858) | Arctic peat soil microbial communities from Barrow, Alaska - NGEE Surface sample 210-1 deep-072012 | ecosystem: Environmental > Terrestrial > Soil > Wetlands > Peat ... | reverse complement strand
CAGCCGCAACTCAATGTGGTGGCGCAATACATCAAGGATTTCTCGTTCGAGAATCCGAATGCGCCGCGCTCGCTGGCCCCCGGTCAGGGGGCGCCGCAGATCAGCATTCAGATCAACGTCAACGCTGCGCCGCTGACTGAGACCGACATCGAGGTGGTGCTGACTCTGCAGGGCAAGGCGGAAACCGCCGGCAGCTTGATGTTCAGCTTTGAGCTGGCATTCGGCGGCGTGTTCCGCATCCGCAACGTGCCGCAGGAAAGCATGAACGCGATCGTGCTGATCGAATGCCCGCGGCTGTTGTTCCCGTTCGCGCGCGAGATCATCGCCACCGCCGTGCGCAATGGCGGCTTCCCGCCGCTGCTGCTCGACCCGGTGGATTTCGTCGCGCTCTATCGCCAGAGGATGAGCCAGCTGGAGCCATCGCCGGCGCCGGCGCCGGCGCCGGCGCCAATGCAGAGCTGAGCGGTCAGGCTCCGTCCGGCAGATAGTTCCGCCAAACCGCGGTTTCGCCCAAGCTCGCCACGAACTGGCGGTGCGCCGCGCGCTCGGCCTCGCTGCGGCGCGAGCTAAGCGCCACCGGGCGCTCGCGCCGGGCGACGATGCCATCGCTTCCTTGGCTGCGCCGCTCGACGCTTTCGGCCAGGCCGAGCTGGGCCTGGCGCGCGCCGATCAGTTCCAGATAGACCTCGGCCAGGATCTCGGCATCGAGCAGCGCGCCGTGCTTGCTGCGGCGCGAATTGTCGATGCCATAGCGCGCGCACAGATCGTCGAGCCGGTTGGGCCCGGCCGGATGCTTGCGACGCGCCAGCAGCAGCGTATCGACCAGCCGCTCACGCGCGATCAGCACGCGCTCGACGCGCTTGAGTTCGGCGCAAAGGAAGCCGTGATCGAAGCTGGCATTGTGGATCACCAGCGGCGCGTCGCCGATAAAGCCGAGGAAATCATCGACGATCTCGATGAAGCGCTTGTGGCTCTTCAAGAATTCGGTCGACAGCCCATGAATGGCGAAGGCCTCCGCCGGCACCTCGCGCTCCGGATTGAGGTAGGCGTGGAACGTCGCCCCGGTCGGAATCCGGTTGAGCAGCTCGATGCAGCCGACCTCGACCAGGCGATGGCCTTGGCTAGGGTCAAGGCCGGTGGTTTCGGTGTCGAGGACGATTTCGCGCATGTTTTGCAGCTTGCTCGGGCGGGTGAGAGAATCACCGCCGCCGATTCGGCATTGTAGCAACGCGGGCCAAGATATCACGCACCTGGGCGCGGGCGTGCTCGAAACCCTGCGACGTATCCACCACGAAATCGGCGCGCCGCCGCTTTTCTTCATCCGGCACTTGGTTGGCCATGATAACGGCGAGCTTCTGCTCGCTCATGCCCGGCCGCTCGAAGGCGCGCTGGCGCTGCACATCGGCCGGCGCCGATACCACCACCACCGCGTCGCAGCGCTTATCGCCGCCGGTCTCGAACAGCAACGGGATGTCGAGCACCGCAACGGGCGCGCCGTTGCGTTCCGCCTCGGCCAGGAAATGCTCGCGGGCGGTGGCCACCAGCGGATGCACGATTGCCTCCAACCGCTTGATCGCGGCGCTATCGCCAAGCACTTGCTTCGTCAGTCGGTCGCGATCGACCTTGCCGTCTTTAGTCGTTCCGGGAAAAGCGGCCTCAATCTGCGGCGTGGCCTCGCCTTCATAGAGCCGGTGCACGGCGGCATCCGCGTCGTACAAGGGCACGCCCTCCTCGGCGAAGAATTTCGCCGTGGTGGATTTTCCCATGCCGATCGAGCCGGTCAGGCCAAGGATGAACATCACGGGCCTTTTTCGCCGTCAACCATCAATGAAGTCGTTTTGCCGCAGAAAAACCAGCAGCGGCAACAGCGGCAAGCCGAGAATGGTGAAATAGTCGCCCTCGACCCGCTCGAACAGATGAATCCCGATGCCTTCGAGCTGGTAGCCGCCGACGCTGCCCAAGGCGGCGGCCCCCGCCATCTCGAGATAATCGTCGAGGAAGCGATCGGAAAAATCGCGCATGGTCAGCCGCGCGGTATTGACGCAATCGAACAGAACCTTGCCGTCTTGCACCAAAGCCAGCGCGGAGTTCAGTTCATGGGTGCGTCCACGCAACGCACGTAGCTGTTCGCCGGCGGCGGCGCGGTCCTTGGGCTTGCTGAAGCGCGTATTTCCCCGCGCCAAGGTTTGATCGGCGCCGAGCACCAGTTGGCCGGGACGCGTCGCCGACACCGACTGCGCTTTGGCGCGCGCGAGCAGCCGGGCAGCCGCGGCCGCATCGGGCGGGCCGGCTTTCGCTTCGACGGCGCGCTCGTCGATCTGCGCCGGCCTGATCTCAAACCGCAAACCGGCGGCCGCGAGAATCTTGCCGCGGATGTCGCTTTTCGAGGCAAGCACCAACGGTTGACGGGCGAGCCAGAGCGGCATGATTTTCTTCCTCAATCCCTCCCCGGCGGCGGAGCGATATTACGTCCCCGACTGACGGCGGCGTTCGGCCAACAGCTTCATGACCGCGGCGGCGGTTTCCTCGATCGAGCGGCGCGTCACGTCAATGCTCGGCCAATTATTCTTGGCGCACAGCCGGCGCGAAAAGGCGACCTCCTCGGCCACCGCGGTCTTGTCGATATAGCGATCGTCATCGCGATGGGCATTCAGGCCGAGCAGCCGGTTTTCGCGGATCTGCACGATGCGTTCCGGGCTGGCATAGAGCCCGACCACCAGCGGCCGCGCCAGCTTCTCGACCGCGGGCGGAAGCTCCACGCCCGGCACCAGCGGCACGTTGCCGGTTTTGACGCCGCGGTTGGCGAGATAGATCGAGGTCGGCGTTTTCGAGGTGCGCGAGACGCCGACCAGCACCACGTCGGCCTCCTCCAGCCCTTCCACGTGCTGGCCGTCGTCGTGAAACATGGTGTAGTTGAGCGCGTCGATGCGATGGAAATATTCCGCATTGAGCACGTGCTGGGCGCCGACGCGGTGCATGGTCTCGGCGCCGAGATAGGACTGGAACAGCCGCAGAATTGGCCCCAGCACCGACATGCATGGCAGGCCGAGCTCGCGGCATCTATTTTCCAAGAGTTGGATCAGGTCTTCCTCGAGCAAGGTGTAGAGCACGAGGCCGGGCGCCTCGGAGATTTCGGCGAGTGCATGATCGAGCTGCTTCTTCGAGCGCACCATCGGATAAAGGTGCTCGACCGGAGATACATTGGCGTATTGCGCCGCGGCCGCACGCGCGACCGTGATCAGGGTCTCGCCGGTGGCGTCGGAAACCAGATGGAGGTGGAAATAACCGGTGTCAGACATCTGTATAGCAACAGCATTGCATGTGGATACCGAGGGAGCAGGCCACGGCTCAAGGCGCTTAGCAAGCTAACACAGCGACTGAGTGCAATTTCCATCCACATGGCTGCCGCGCGGGATAATGTCGGCGCACCGATCAGGACACCATGTGGGGATGTGGATAGCCACCTGGGGACGAAACGGGATAGCACCGCAAAAGCCCAGCAAAACCACCCTTCTTGCTGTGGATGATCCCGCATTGGATAAGGCTCGATTCTGAATCCAGACTTGCCATCCGGTGGACAGAATGTCGTTAGCGAGTCATGAGTCCAATCAACCGCCTAATAAACACTACAAAGAGTTCTATAAGAGTCTTTATGGAAGAAGCCCGGAAACCTGAGAGCGTGGGGATAAAGCCGCTGCTTCGCGCACTCGCAGGCCGACGCGAGGCCGTGCCGCCAGTATGGATGATGCGCCAAGCTGGGCGGTATTTGCCGGAATATCGAGCGGTGCGGGAGAAAGCGGGCGGCTTTCTCGATCTCTGTTTCAATCCAGAGTTGGCGGCGGAAGTCACCTTGCAGCCGGTGCGGCGCTTCGGTTTAGATGCCGCCATCCTGTTTTCCGATATTTTGGTGGTGCCGCTGGCACTCGGCCGCAAGGTTGAGTTTTTGGTCGGCGAAGGACCCAAGCTCGAGCCCATGGCGGATGCCGCGGCGCTGGCCGGCATGCGCGAGACCATCGACGGCAAAGTGCTGGCGCCGATTTATGAGACGGTGCGGCGAGTAAAATCGGAGCTGGACGACAAGACCACATTGATCGGTTTTTGCGGCGCGCCCTGGACGGTCGCCACTTACATGGTGGCGGGCGAGGCCACGCCCGACCAGGCGCCGGCGCGGCTGTTTGCCCATCGCGATCCGCAAAACTTTGCGCGGCTGATCGATCGTCTGGTGCAAGGGTCGATCGAATATCTGGTCGGCCAACTCAAGGCCGGCGCCGAGGTGGTGCAAATCTTCGACACCTGGGCGGGTGTACTGGGGCCGGAGCAATTCGAGCGCTGGTGCATCCAGCCGACGCAAAAGATCGTCGCCGGTGTGCGCGAGCAAATTCCCGATGCCAAAATCATCGGCTTTCCGCGCGGTGCGCATGCGATGGCGTTGCCTTACGCGCAAATGACCGGCGTGAACGGCATCGGGCTCGATTGGACATTCGAGCGCGAGATCGCGCGCGACATGCTGCAGCCTCGGGTCGTGGTGCAGGGCAATGTCGATCCGCTGGCGCTGCTCGCCGGCGGCGCCGCACTCGAGCGCGAAGTCGATGACGTGATGACGATGCTGGCCGGCGGCCCGTTCATTTTCAATCTCGGCCATGGCATTCTGCCGGCGACGCCGATCGCGCATGTCGAGCAGATGCTCAAGCGCGTGCGCGGGCGCTAACCAGGCGGCCATGTATCTCTGGCTGAAAGCCTTCCACATCATCGCGGTCATCTCGTGGATGGCCGGCATGCTCTATCTGCCGCGGCTGTTCGTCTATCACACGATGGCCAAGCCCGGCTCCGAGCGGTCGGAAACCTTCAAGGTGATGGAACGCCGGCTGCTCAAATTCATCATGCTGCCGGCGATGATCGCGAGCTGGCTGCTCGGCATCGCGATGATTCTGCAGGGCCATTTGCTGACGGTTCCCTGGTTTCAAGCCAAGCTCGTCGCCGTGCTTGCCCTGTCCGCCATGCACGGGATGCTCAGCCGCTGGACGCGCGACTTCAGCCTCGACCGCAATCGGCATAGTGAGAAATTCTATCGTATCATCAATGAGATACCAACGCTGCTGATGATTGCTATCGTGCTGTTGGCGGTCCTCAAACCGTTTTAAAGTTGTCCGCTCGTCCCCGCGCAGGCGGGGGTGGGAATGAGCGGAGCCCAAACGGCCTCTTGCGCGAAATCGCGCCGCGCCATATGTTCAATTTATCCCACCGAACGCAGGCGGATGCAGTCGCGTTCCGGCTCCCAGCTTTTGGGCCGGTCGCAGCATCGGGTCCCGAGCACTTTTCCCAAACGACCTCGTCACCCCAGACCTGCGATCTCTCTCTCTCTCCCTTAGTCACTCGGTTTTGAGTCTTTTGCATTTTTAGGACTCCACCGGTCACGCTCCCAAGGACGTACAGCCCCCATGCGGGAAATGAAACTCCAGGACCTCAAGTCCAAGACGCCAGCCGAACTCACATCGTTTGCCGAAGAGCACCAGGTCGAAAACGCCAGCACCCTGCGCAAGCAGGAGCTGATGTTCGCGATCCTCAAGCAGCTCGCGACGCAAGAGATCGACATCATCGGCGAAGGCGTGGTCGAAGTGCTCTCCGACGGCTTCGGCTTCTTGCGCTCGCCGGAATCGAATTACCTGTCGGGGCCCGACGACATCTACGTTAGCCCAAGCCAAATCCGCCGCTTCGGCCTGCGCACCGGCGACACCGTCGAAGGCCACATCCGCTCGCCCAAGGAAGGCGAACGCTATTTCGCGCTGCTCAAGGTCAACACGATCAATTTCGAGGACCCCGAGAAGGCGCGCCACAAGATCAACTTCGACAATCTGACGCCGCTGTATCCCGATGAGCGGTTGAAGATGGAGCACGAGGATCCGACCAAGAAGGATCTCTCGGCCCGCGTCATCGACATCGTGTCGCCGATCGGCAAGGGCCAGCGCGCGTTGATCGTGTCGCCGCCGCGCACCGGCAAAACCGTGCTGCTGCAGAACATCGCGCACGCGATCACCGCCAATCATCCCGAGTGCTATCTGATCGTGCTGCTGATCGACGAGCGGCCGGAAGAAGTCACCGACATGCAGCGCTCGGTCAAGGGCGAGGTGGTGTCCTCGACCTTCGACGAGCCGGCCTCGCGCCACGTGCAGGTCGCCGAAATGGTGATCGAGAAGGCCAAGCGCCTGGTCGAGCACCAGCGCGACGTGGTGATCCTGCTCGATTCGATTACCCGCTTGGGGCGCGCCTACAACACGGTGGTACCCTCCTCCGGCAAGGTGCTGACCGGCGGCGTCGACGCCAATGCGCTGCAGCGGCCGAAGCGCTTCTTCGGCGCCGCGCGCAATATCGAGGAAGGCGGCTCGCTCACCATCATCGCCACCGCGCTGATCGATACCGGCAGCCGCATGGACGAAGTGATCTTCGAGGAATTCAAGGGCACCGGCAATTCCGAGCTCATCCTCGACCGCAAGGTGGCCGACAAGCGCACCTTCCCGGCCATCGACATCACCCGCTCCGGCACCCGCAAGGAAGAGCTGCTGGTCGATCCGTCCGTGCTCAAGAAGATGTACGTGTTGCGCAGGATTTTGAATCCGATGGGCACCATGGACGCCATCGACTTCCTGCTCGACAAGCTGCGCAATACCAAGACCAACAGCGAGTTCTTCGAGTCGATGAATACCTGATCGCGTCGATCAAGCGCGCCGCATCGCCGCGACGGTTTTTGCAATTTCGTCGGCGGAGCCAACCGGCAGCGAGCAAGTCGCCCCCACGCAGATGAAGGCCGCGCTTTCGGGTGCGGCCTTTATTTTTTGCTGCGCCGGATGTGCTACGGCCAAGTCGGCAGCGGAGGCCGCGCGCAGCACGATGCGATCGAGGAACGGCAGCTTCAACGCGGCTTGCGCGAAGCGGTCGGCTTCCCGCCCCGTCAGCACGATCTCGGCGCCGCGCAGCCTCAAGTCGAGCGCATTGAGCAGCGCCACATGGCCGAACAGATTGCTCGCGGCCGCCGATAAAATGCCGTCGATCAGTAGGTCGGCCTGCGCGCGCCATCGGTCGTCGCCGGCCAGCACCGCCAGCCGCAGCAGATTTTGCGCCGCCACCGCATTGGGATTGGGCGTGGCGTCGTCGGCGGTGGAATGTGGCCGCAGCAGCAGGTCGTCGGCGTCGTCGGCGGAAAGATAATAGCCGCCGGTGTCGGGATCGGCGTAATGCGCATCGAACGCGCGCTGCCAGGCCAGCGCCTGCGCGAGATAGGCGCGTTCGCCGGTCGCCTCATGCAGCGCCAGCGCGGCGCGGATCATGGCGGCGAAATCGGAGGCCAGGCCGGGAAACAGCAACTTGCCCGCGCGCCAGGAATGCCCAAGCCGATCGCCCTTGGTCATTGTCCTCGCGATGAAAGCGAAGGCGCGCTGGGCCATGGCGAGCCATGACGGCTGGTCGAGGACCACGCCGGCATTGACCAGGCTTGCGATCATCAGCCCGTTCCAGTCGGCCAGCACCTTGTCATCGAGGCCGGGGCGCACGCGGCCCGCGCGCGCGTCTAAGAGGATCGCGCGCAGCGCCGCCAGCCGCGCCTCGTCCGCCTCCGTGCGCTCAAGGCGCTTGAGCCGGTTGAGGATGGTGTGGCCCTCGAAATTGCCCGCGTCGCTCACATCGTAATGGCGCGCGAAGAAGCCGCCGGCCTCGGGGCCGAGCAGCTCGACGATTTCGTTGTTCGACCAGACGTAGAACTTGCCTTCCTCGCCTTCCGAGTCGGCATCGAGCGAGGCGGCAAACGCGCCATCCCCGGTGGTCATCTCGCGCTGCAGCCACTCCACCGTCTCGCGCGCGCGCGCGCGAAACAGCGGCTTGCCGCTGCGCTGATACGCCAGCGCCAGCAATTCCAGCAGCTGGGCGTTGTCGTACAGCATCTTCTCGAAATGCGGCACCAGCCAGCGCTCATCGACCGAATAGCGCGAGAAGCCGCCGCCGAGATGATCGTAGATGCCGCCCTCAGACATGCGTTCGAGCGAGTGCTCGACCGTGTCGAAAAACTCGGCGTCGCCGCTGCGCAAGCCGGCACGCCAGAGCATTTCCAAAATCGCCGGCTGCGGAAACTTCGGCGCGCCGCGCAAGCCGCCGTGCACCGCATCGAACGCATTGCCGATCTGGCGGGCGGCGGCGTCGAGCTCGCGCACGCCCATCGTCACCTTGCCGATAGGCCGCGCCTTGTCGGCCAGCCGCGCTAACAGCGCGGCCCGGTTCTGCTCGATCTTGTCGGGCTCCTCGCAAAACATGCGCGCCACTTCGCGCAAAATGTCGGTGAAGGCCGGCCGGCCGTAGCGCGCCTGTTTGGGAAAATACGTGCCGCCCCACACCGGCTCGCCCGCCGGCGTCAAGAACATGGTGAGCGGCCAGCCGCCCTGCTCGCCCAGCAGATGCAGCGCGTTCATGTAGATCTGGTCGATGTCGGGCCGCTCCTCGCGATCGACTTTGATGTTGACGAACAGCTCGTTCATCACCTGCGCGGTCGACTCGTCCTCGAACGACTCGTGCGCCATCACGTGGCACCAGTGGCAGGCGGCGTAGCCGACCGACAGCATGATCGGCCGGTTGCTGCGCTTGGCCTCGGCCAGCGCCTCCGGTCCCCATTGCCACCAGTCGACCGGATTGTGCTGGTGCTGCAGCAGATAGGGCGAGGTCGCCTGCGCCAGGCGATTTTCGTGCGCGGTGTTGGGGGATGAGGACACCGGCGCAGACTAACGTGGATTTGAGCGTCAGTGAAATGTGGATCGGCACGTAGCCGCTAGGTCGTCGCCGTCTTTTCGGACCAATGGACATTAAGAGCGCGGATTTCCGAGATTTGATCGGCATCAATGCGGCGGCTTGTCGCCTTCATAGACATGAGCAGCATGAGGGTTCTGTTCATCATCAATGACCCGCCCTACGGCACCGAGCGTGTCTATAATGCGCTTCGGCTCGCGCACGCCCTGGTCAAGAAAGATCCGGCGGCGCAGATGACGATCTTTTTGATGGGCGACGCCGTGGTTGCAGGCAAGGCCCAGCAGAAAACACCCGAGGGCTATTACAACATCGAGCGAATGCTAAAGCGGGTCATCAGCAGCAAGGGGTCTGTGCTCTTGTGCGGCACCTGCATGGATGCGCGCGGCATGAGTGAGGCGGAGCTGCTTGAAGGCGCGCAGCGCAGCACGATGGATGCGCTGGCGAATGCGACCGCGGAGGCGGATAAGGTTTTGGTATTCTGAGCGCGCCGCTGCCAGCTTTCTCACGTCACCGTTTTCACGATTGTCTCGAGAACGCTCAACGCATCGATGGTCCCGTCGGATTCGCCTTTTTCGAAATCCCGTTCGGCCTGCCCCATCGTGTTGGTGACATGCGCGAGGCATAAGACGGATTTGCCGCGTGCCCGCGCGAACGCGTAGAGCGCCGCCGCCTCCATTTCCACCGCCAGCACGCCTTGCGCGCGTGCCGCCGCGATCGCTTCGGCGGTTTCCCGAAATGGCGCATCGGTGGTCCAGCTCGGACCGACCAGAATCCGCAAGCCCGCCCGTTTTAGGGCATTGGCGGCGGTCGCGACGAGCTGCGCGTCGGCTTCGGCAAACTCGGCGGGCGCGGCGTAATGATAGCTGGTGCCCTCGTCGCGGAGCGCACGGTCGATCACCACGAAATAGGGCGTTGGCCCGGCGGCGCTGATTTGACCGGCCGAGGTCAGACTGAGCAGAAAGCGGCAGCCACAGGCAAATAATTCTTCGGCGATCAATACCGCGAAAGGTGCGCCGACGACGCAGCCGATGATGCCGACCGTTTGTTCCGCAAGACGAAACGTATAGAGGTCGGTGTGGTAGCAAGGCCAAGCATCGAAGCGCGTGGCTCGGCCGGACTTGCGCAAATGGCGGAGGATGTCGCCATCGGGATCGAGGATACAAATGGCCGGTACATCGAGCGGCGCAAGCCCTTTTTGTCGCCGCGCTTCGCGCAAAAGCGCATCGGGTGAAAACACCGAAGCCGTCGCCGGCGATTTGTTGTTCAGGAGGGGTGCAGTATCGCCCTTTTGTTTATCGGTAATTGGTTGCATCCTTTGCACTTATCGAGGACCACACGTCTATCGTACAGCAACAAGGAGACGGATGCGTGGTGCTTCCGGGATTCTTCAAAGGAACTGAAATGCCCACCGCCGGCTGGTGGGAGGCGCTGTGGCCCGATCCGGCCACGGTCCTCACCCGGGTCGGAATCGCGGCTGGGATGGACGTCATCGATCTATGCTCAGGGGACGGCTGGTTTACATTGCAAATCGGCAAACTTGTGCGTCACGTGACCGCAATCGACATCGACCGTGAGCTTCTGGACGTGGCCCGTGCGCGTCTCGCTGACAGCGGCATCAGGAATTGCGATTTTGTTGAAGGCAGCGCTTACGACATCGACAGACTGGTGCCACGGCCGGCTGACCTTGTGTTCATGGCGAATGCATTTCACGGCGTGACGGAGCGGACCCGGCTTGCGCGCGCCCTGGCGAATGCACTGGTGCCGCACGGACATTTTGCGATCGTGAATTGGCATGCGCGGCCGCGCGCGGAAACGACGATTTTAGGAGAGCCGCGCGGACCTGCGACCGAACTCAGGATGACGCCCGAGGCCACCAAGGCGGCGGTGGAGCCAGCGGGATTCAGATTGAGTCGGGTCGTCGAATTGCCGCCCTACCACTATGGAGCAATTTTCGAAAAATCTTGAATTGGGTGACGGGCGACGCTGGCTGGTTCACACGGCGCGTCCCTCAGCGGGATCAACGCGGCTGCAGCACCAAGGCAAGATCCGTTTCGCTGAGGATGCGGTATTGTCCGGCCGGCAAATCGTCCGGCAACATCAAACTTCCGACCCGGTCACGATGGAGCGCGGTGACGTGATTGCCGACCGCCGCGAACATACGGCGCACTTGGTGATAGCGGCCCTCGGTCAGCGTCACATAGGCGCGCGTCGGGGAAACAACCTCCAGCTGAGCCGGTAACAGCGGCTTCAATTGGCCTTCCAACAGCAATTCACCGGATGCGAAGATAGTTTCCTCGCCGCCACGCAAGGGCCGATCGAGCGTGACGTCATAGCGCTTGGTAACGTGGCGGCGCGGAGAAATTATTTTGTGCAGCAGCGCGCCGTCATCCGTCAGCAACAACAGGCCCGAGGTATCCTTGTCGAGGCGACCGACGGTCGAGATCGCGGGCTCGCGCCGCCGCCAACGCTCCGGCAACAGTCGGTAAACTAAGGGTCCCTGCTCTTTGTGCGAGCAGGTCACACCGATTGGCTTGTGCAGCATCAGAGCGAAGCCGGGAGGCGGGTCGAGCGGCTCGTCATCGACGGACATGCGCGCAGACAAGTCCGCTGTGACAGCGATGCGTTGGTCGCTGTCGTGCAACGTGACACCATCCAGCGACACCAGGCCCGCCCAGACCAGCCGCTGCACCTCGCGGCGCGACCCGTAGCCGAGATTGGCGAGCAGCCGATCGAGCCGCAGCGTCGGGGGACCTTTGCTCATTTGGTCGCCATGTAAATCTTGTATCCAGCCGTTTCAATTGTCAGTGCGACCCGCCTAAACAGCGGCTGCAAGACCGCCTCGTACGGCAAATGGCGATTGGCGACGAGCCAGCAAACGCCGCCGCTGCGCAGGACCGCGGCGGCGCGCTTAACAAAGCCTAGCGCGAGCATTCGGTCCTCAGTGCCGGCATCGTGGAAGGGAGCGTTCATCACCACGAAATCAAGCTCAGCCGGTTCAGGATTGGGGTCCCGCACGTCAGCCCAACAAAAGCGCACGCGTGGATCATCGAGATTGCGTTGTGCGGCCTCGATCGCCCGCCGGTCGATGTCGATCAGCGTGATCTGCGCGACCTTGGCAGATGCCAACACCGCGCGCGCCAGAATGCCAATGCCGCAGCCAAAATCTGCACCGCGTCCGCTGAGCGCGGGCAGGTGATGCAGCAGCAGCGCCGTGCCAGGATCGATGCGGTCCCAACTGAACACGCCGGGCTGCGACCAAAGATCAAGACCTGCGACCAGCTGGGGACCGCCATTCAACAGCGCTTCGTGCACGCCCGTCACGTTGGCGGGCCGTGCGCAAACCACGATGCGATGATGCCGGCGCGCGGTTTCTTCGGCGGTGCCCCCGAACGCTTGCAGCTCTTTGCGCAACCGCGTTCCGCCCCGATCATTGCGAGCGAGCACGCTGAAGGAGCCGCTCGGCGCCACCGCGCGCAACGCCAGCGCTATGGCATAACGTCGCTCCAGCGTCCCCGGTGGCGCCAACATTGTCATCGCGGCGAGGCTGCCTTCGCCCTGCAGCTCCAGCGCCGACGCGCCCGGCATCAGCGGCGAAAATTGAATTGCGTTGACGGGCGAGTCCAACACTTCCGCCGGCGGCGTGCCATAGATACCCGCGCTGTTCTGCATCGTGTTGATGTCGGCACCCAACGGTGCGCTCCTAGATCGTGTCGAGGAGCGCGGGCTTAACGCCAAGCTGGTCGATGAGCCGAGCGAGCTCTCCGCGCGCTTGCGCATTGCCGCGCTGATGGCGCTCGGCGAGAATCAGTTCGTTCTTCATCGAATGTTCGAGGCCAGTCAATTCGGTCACGCGCACCTTGTAGCCGTGCGCCTCCAAGACCAGGCCGCGGATGACATTCGTGACATGCGCGCCAAATTCGCGCCGTTGAATCGGATGGCGCCACAGTTGACGCAACGGGCCGGCCTCACCTTCCAACAACCGCGCCACTTCGGCCTGGCAACAGGGCACCAGGGCAATCGTCTTCGCCTCATGGCGCAGCGCGAAGCGGATGGCGTCGTCGGTGGCGGTGTCGCAGGCATGCAGGGCCGTGACCATGTCGGCGCGGCCGCCCGGAATCGTTGCCTCGGCGATCGGTGACGCGATAAATTGCATGCGCTCGAAACCCGATGCCGTTGCCAGCGCCCGCGATGAGTCGACGAGCGTTTCGCGCGCCTCGACTCCGATGACGCGTCCGCGACCGGCTGGACCGAACACCAGATCGTAGAGAATAAAACCAAGATAGGATTTTCCGGCGCCGACATCGGCGAGCACCGGCTCGTTTGGCTGTTTGAGCAAGGATTCCAAAGCGGGACGCAGCAGTTGCGTCAGGTGCAGCACTTGGGTGAGCTTACGCCGCGAATCCGCGTTCAGCGCGCCCGCGCGCGTCAGAATATGCAGCGCCTGCAACAGCGGAATGGATTTCTCCGGGTGTTGGCTCGGCCAGAGCTTCGCCCACACCTCCCTTTCTTTGGCAGCCTTGCTTTCACGCTTCATCATGGCTCTCCCGCCGCTTATCTAGCGGGGCGGATGGGCGGTTGCCAGGGCCAATGGCAGCGAGCGTCTATGGGCCGAGACGCAATATGATGGCGCCGCTGCGGACAATTTGTGGTCTTGTTTCCGAGATGGGAGCGCTCAACGTCGCGTCGCCCTCTCCTCCGGCCAGCCTGCCCTCAAACTGCAACTTTTATACCGAACGTATCGCGCAGTCCGCGCCGGCCAGCGGATGTAACGCGGACCGCGCGGGTGTCGCGCTGTTGCGTCACCCAACCCAGCTCCAGGCAGCGCCGCCAGATTTCCGCGCCGACCAAGCCGGCGACATGATAGCGCCGCTCGCTCCAGTCGAGACAGGCGCGGCAGAAAATCCGGCGGCTGGCGGATTTCGCATTCAGTTCAGCACCGAATTTGGTCAGGAATCGTGCGCCGGCAGCGGTCACCTCGCCGCCCTCCTCGGTCAGCACGATATAACGCTTCGCCACCAGCGCATCCGCGATCGCGACGCCCAGCCGGCCGGCCAAATGATCGTAACAGGTGCGCGCGAAGCGCAGCGCGTCGTCTTGCGCGGAGCGTGGCTGATAGCGCGCCGGCGTTTCGAGTGCCGCGACCGCCTTGATGCTTTCCAGCATCTTGGCCACCAGGCGATGCAATGCGGTAATAGCGGTTGCGGCGTTTCTGGGTCACGGCGAGCAGCCGCGCGCCGACAAGCTTGCTGAGGTGCCCGCTCGCGGTCGGCCGGGAAATGTGCGCCAGCGCGGCCAACTCGCTGCTGGTCAAGGCCTGCCCGCCCATAAGGGCGGCGAGCATGGTCGCGCGCGCGGTGTCGCCGACCAGCGCCGCCACCTCGACCATGGTTGCCGCCGCGACCATGGGCGAATTTACCGCGGCCCGCGCGCCGCCAGCAAGCAGTGACAGTTCGGTATTGGCCGAACCATCCGTGACGCACAGACCCTATGGTGGCGGCCTCAATTCAAAGCGCGAGGCAAACGATGAAACGCATACGCGTGGAGCCAATATCGAGCTATCTGGAACGGCGCCGCAAAGGGCCGATCTATCCGGTCATCGTCGCGAACGGGTTCGTCTATTTGTCGGGTCTGCCGCCGTTCGACCCCGAAACTGGCGACATCAAGCCGCAACCGTTCGAGCGCCAGGCCGAACTCGTGCTCGGCCAGATGAAGCTGTGCCTGGAAGCGGCCGGCTCGTCGCTTAGCGACGTGGTCAAATGCAATGTCTATTGCACGCCCGACCCGTCGCACTTCGCCAAGTTCAATGCGGTCTACGCACGTTACTTCCCGACCGAATCCCCGGCCCGCATCTTTCTGCATGTCCCGTTTTTCACCGGGCCGTTCGATGTCGAGATCGATTGCGTGGCGGTGGTGTGAGCCCGCGGCCCACGCAACTGGACATCCCAAGATATCAATTCGGCTAGGGCTTGCGGTTCATGCAGTCTTGCAGGAAATGCCCTTGCCGATGCAGCGATAGCCGCCTCACTTTCTGTTGCTCTATGAGCTGCCTCGAGCAATCGGTGAATTTGGCGTTGTCCTCGGCCCAGCGTTTTTTTGCCGCCGCCAAACGCGCGCGTGTCCACGTTTTTATTTTGCTCACGACCGTTGGCTTCGACACCTCGGATGACGAAGACGCCGCTGGAGTCTGCGCAAATGTTGGCGCTTGCGGGAACATAATGCCGGCGAGTCCAACAGCCGCCGCCAGCAGCCAGGATCGTACAAGTTTCATGCGCGTCTCCCTCAGTGTAGCTCAAACTTTGTTTGACATGCTTGGTAGCCAGAGTGTCATCGAACAATATCCGATACTCGACCAGCCGTTGGCCAGCTTGATCTGCGTCAGTGGCTCACGTTAGACGGCTTCCACGTTTCCCTTGACCCGGCGTGGCCGGGACCGTTCGATGTCGATGTCGATGTCGAGGTCGATTGCGTGGCGGTGGCAAATTCCGGGGCGTGAATTATGGCTTGTCATGCCCGGGCTTGACCCGGGCATCCATGATGCTTCGCGGCTAGCGATAGCCTTACGTAAGACTGATATTGCTGGACGTCTTCATCGATTGCCGGGTCAAGCCCGGCAATGACAGCGGAGGGGTGTGTCGCGAGCCGCGCGGCATTCTCACTTGCCCTCGCCCATCCGAACTCGGGTTTACCCGAGTTCGGCATTTTTTTAATGTGGGAGAGGGTGGCGCGCGCGGAGCGAATGCGAGTGTGTGCCGGGTGAGGGGTTAGTGCCTCACCTCCGCCTGCGCACGCAGGCATTGGCGGTACTCAATTGCTTCTGGAATTTCCTGGAACTGCAATAATTCGCCGGCGAGTTCACTCAGATGGGCTCTGACATCTAACGGAGTCACACGGAAAAACTCACGTCGTCGATTGATAGTGTTCACCTGCACGTTAGCGAGTCGTTCGTGCATTGCTCTTTCGATGCTGACTGCGTCCTTTGAAAAAAACAGAGCGTGAACGGCAAAGTTGAATGGCACCGACGCGTCACTGAGCTCCCGAATTCTGTCCACAGGTTCCAAGCGTCGTGTCATGCCAACTTTGACCATCTTCTCTCCAAAAGAACCTATATTGGAGACGATATAAACGTATCCGGCCCGAATATTTGCGGCGCGATAGTCCACCTTTTCCAGAGCCCGATCGACGTCGCTCAATTGCTCGCGCAACCGCGCAACCGCAGCTTCGTCACCTTTTGCGACCATGACCTCGAGGGCATTAGCATGATGCTGGCGCTCCTTCTCAAGACGCGCACGTTCATTCTCTATCTCTTGCTGTACCTTTCGTTCTTCTCGCAGATGTTCTCGCGCCAGGCGCTCGGCCTCCTTCTCCTCAGCCTGCTTCTGTAAAAAGTCCGAAGTGAGTTCAAGTTCACGGACGCGTATTTTATAGTATGACGTCGAAATCCGAATTTTCATGGTCTTTCCAAGGCGCTCAATTGTCTCGGCGACTTTCTTCAGCCGGTCGAGTGCCCCATCGAGCTTGTAAGGTTTGAGGCCGCGCACAAGAGTATCGGCCTCCGCGTTGAATGCACGCAGCATCAATTTCGAAAAATCTCGGACCATTGCTCGGCCATCTGCGGCAGATCCATTGACTGTCCAATCAGTCGTGGCGAGCACAGCTCCGCCGTCTTTTCTGGTCATGGCCTTAATGTCATCTTCAATCGCTGCAAGCTGCTTTTCGTAAGCGACGGCATCGGTCAACGGATGCCGGTATTGGTAAACCCCAACTTCTTGCAAGAGAGCCAAATCTTCGGTCTCGACAATCGCCCGGTGAGCTTCCTTGAGTTGTTTTTTCACAGCCGCTAGGGCGTCGGCTGCATCGGATTTCTCTCGTGCAAGTCGTGTCGTCTGTGCGGCGATCTCGGCTTCGAGTTGGACCCGACGGGCCTCGAGTTGCGCGACGGGGAGCGCGCCAAGTATTTCCAGCTGTTTGAGTGCGGCCTCACGTTGCGCGCGCAACTTTTTAACTTCAGCCACCAGTTCGCTTGCCATTCCGCCAACTCTTTCGAGCTGATTGCGCGCCGCGTCGCGCTGTACGCGTAGCTCTTGAACTTCAGCCATTAGTTGGCGCGCCATCTTGCGGGCACCAAACCAAGGAACGGATAGACGCGGTTTGATCGGCTGGTCGCCTTTTGTTGTCGTCATGATTCCTCTGGGTATCCGCAGTAGCTGCCAGCGGGTGTGCTGGACGAAGTCTACACGCCGTCGTAGGGCCAGCAATGGCAGCCCCTGAGACACGAAACCGCGATTGTTTTCGCCCCCTTGACCCCACTCCATCCCGGCGCTTCCGTCGCCGTGATGTCCACCCACCCCACCATCTTCGCCCTCTCCTCCGGCCGCCCACCCGCGGCCATTGCGGTCATCCGCATTTCCGGCTCGCGCGCCGGCGACGCGCTCAAGGCGCTGGGCGTCAAAATCCCGGAGCCGCGCAAAGCCGGCTTGGCGCGCGTGCGCGATCCGCAAACGGCGGAGATCATCGACGAGGCGCTGGCGCTGTGGTTTCCGGCGCCGCACAGCGAGACCGGCGAGGACGTCGCCGAGCTGCAGCTGCATGGCGGCCGCGCGGTGATCGCCGCGGTGCTGGCGGCGCTGCGTGGCATCGAGGGCCTGCGGCCGGCCGAGGCGGGCGAGTTCACCCGCCGCGGCTTCGAGAACGGCAAGCTCGATCTGACTGCCGTCGAAGGCCTCGCCGACCTGGTGATGGCGGAGACCGAGGGCCAGCGCCGGCAGGCGTTCCGGCAGATGAAAGGCCTGCTCGGCAGCCGCGCCGAAACCTGGCGGCAGCGGCTGATCCAGGCGCTTGCGCTGGTCGAGGCCCGCATCGATTTTTCCGACGAGGCCGACGTGCCGGAGGACTTGGTGGCGCCGGCGCTCAGCATCGCGCGCGAGCTGGAAGGCGAGATCGCCTTGGCGCTGGCCGATGGCGGCCGCGGCGAACGGCTGCGCGAAGGCCTGGTGGTGGCGATCGCCGGTCCCCCGAATGCCGGCAAGTCGACGCTGCTCAATCGGCTGGCCAAGCGTGAGGCGGCGATCGTCTCGCCTTATGCCGGCACCACCCGCGACGTGATCGAGGTGCATCTCGATCTCGGCGGCCTGCCGGTGACCCTGCTCGACACCGCCGGGATTCGGGAGACCGAGGACCCGGTCGAGCGCGAAGGCGTGCGGCGCGCGCGCGAGCGGGCCGCGAGCGCCGACCTGGTGTTGTGGGTGGCGGATGCGAGCGAAGCGGCGGGGGTAGGGGCTGCGCTAGGCGCGTCCCGGAATGATAGCGTTGCTGGCGATCGAGCCAGCACGGGCGCGGAACAGACGCCGTCCGCGCCGGCGACCTGGCAGATCCGCAACAAAGCCGACCTGGTTCGGTCGAACATCGATAGAAATGAATCAGAAAAGTATAGCATTAGTAGTAATGAACTAGGATTACGATCTAATAAAACCTTAAGAAACATGGTTAACGAAGGGTTACCGACGAAAACCATGGTTAGCGAGAGGTTAACGAGTAATAATGAACCTCAATTCAGTAAAAGTGACTTAGAATTCAATGTTTCGGCGACCACGGGTGAGGGATTCGACCTGCTATTGGCTCAATTGGCCCGTCAGGCCGAGGGTTTCCTGGCGGGTGGCGAGTCGGCGCTGGTGACGCGGCTGCGGCATCGCCGCGCGCTCGAGGATACCCTGGCGGCGCTGCGCCGGGCGCTCGGAAGCGAGCTTGCGGGCCGCGAGGAGCTGCTGGCCGAAGATCTTTTGGCCGAAGAGCTGCGGATCGCGGCCCGTGCGCTCGGACGCCTCACCGGCCGCGTCGACGTCGAGGATATCCTGGACGTGATCTTTCGCGACTTCTGCATCGGCAAATAGCCCGGCCGGCGATCCGAGAGCCATAGGGCGCCCCAAGCTGGCCAAGACGACAGATGCCAGCATGAGGATTGATCCTCGTGGGGGCCGAGGATGGGTGGCTTTTGGCCGAGCAAGGCGTGCTCGGGGCCGAGGAATCGGCCGATCATTGGTAGTATTATACCGTTTGGGCCGTGTTTCACGTGAAACATTCCGGAAAAATGGGATGTTTTGACCCGCCCTAAGGCCTCCGCTACAAAACCGCATCATGCGGGCGCAATTCGACGTTGTCGTGATTGGCGGCGGCCATGCCGGCTGTGAAGCAGCTAGCGCGGCGGCCCGCATGGGCGCGCGCACGGCCCTCATCACCCATCGTTTCGCGAGCATTGGCGCCATGTCGTGCAATCCGGCCATTGGCGGCCTCGGCAAGGGCCATCTGGTGCGGGAAATCGACGCTCTGGACGGGCTGATGGGAAGCGTCGCCGACCAGGGCGGCATCCAATTCCGCGTGCTCAACCGCCGCAAGGGCCCGGCCGTGCGCGGCCCGCGCGCGCAGGCCGACCGCAAGCTCTATGCGGAGGCCATGCAGGCGGCGATTCGCGAAACGCCGAATCTCGCGGTGATCGGAGCCGAGGCCGACGATCTGGTGATTGCGAACGGCCGCATTGGCGGGGTCAAATTCGCCGATGGCCGCGAGATTTCCGCCGGCGCGGTGGTGCTCACCACCGGCACGTTTCTGCGCGGCCTCATCCATATCGGAGAACAGCAAATTCCCGCCGGCCGCGCCGGCGAAGCGCCGGCGCTGGGCCTGTCACGCACGCTCGAAAATGTCGGCTTCGCGCTCGGCCGCCTGAAAACCGGCACGCCGCCGCGGCTCGATGGCCGCAGCATCGATTGGCAGAGCCTGGAAATGCAGCCCGGCGACGACGTGCCGGAGCCGTTCTCGATGCTGACGGCGCGCATCGAGAATCGCCAAATCGAATGCGGCATCACGCGCACGGTCGCGGCCACGCACGAAATCATCCGCGCCAATGTGCATCGCTCGCCGATGTATTCCGGCCAGATCGCGAGCACCGGTCCGCGCTATTGTCCGTCGATCGAAGACAAGATCGTGAAGTTCGGCGAGCGCGACGGCCATCAGATTTTTTTGGAGCCGGAAGGTCTCGACGATCACACCGTTTATCCGAACGGCATCTCGACGTCGCTTCCGGAAGAAGTTCAGCACGCGCTGGTCGCGACGATTCCCGGATTGCAGAACGCGCGCTTCATCCGGCCCGGCTACGCCATCGAATATGATTACGTCGATCCGCGCGAACTCGAGCCGACACTGCAAACCAAGCGGCTGCGTGGGCTGTTTCTCGCCGGCCAGATCAATGGCACCACTGGCTACGAAGAGGCTGCGGCACAGGGACTTCTTGCAGGTCTCAACGCGGCTTCTGTGGCCGGCAATGGCGACGAGATTATTCTCGATCGCGCCGAAGCCTATATCGGCGTGATGATCGACGACCTGGTGACGCGCGGCGTCAGCGAGCCCTACCGCATGTTCACCTCGCGCGCCGAATATCGATTGAAGTTGCGCGCGGACAATGCCGATCAGCGGCTGACCGATAAAGGAATCGCGATTGGCTGCGTCGGGCCTGAGCGTGCACAATTCCACTTGGAAAAAAGCGCCGCGCTCAAATCGGCACGTGAACTTGCCAATTCAGTTTCGCTCACGCCGAAAGAAGCCGAGCGGCACGGCCTCGCGCTCAACAAGGATGGCCAGCGCCGCACGGCATTCGAATTGCTGTCCTATCCGCATGTCGCAATCGCGGATTTGGCGAAAATCTGGCCGCGCTTCGGCGAGTTCGCGCCAAAAATAGCCGAGCAGATCGAGATCGATGCGAAATACGATGTCTATCTGTCGCGCCAGGCGGCGGACGTGGCGGCGTATCGGCGCGATGAAAGTTTCGCATTGCCCGACGATTTCGACTATGCGGCGCTGGCGGGACTGTCGAACGAAGCGAAGCAAAAGCTGCAAGCGCATCGCCCGCGCACCATCGGCCACGCGAGCCGTCTCGATGGCATGACGCCGGCGGCGCTGACGCTGCTGGTTGCGCATGTGCGGCGCGGGCGCAAACGCGCTTGAGCAAGCGCGGGCAGGGCGCCTTCGATCTCGACGCCGACCGCGCGCGCGCGCTCACCCTCACCCCTGTTTCACGTGAAACGGAAAAGCGGCTGCAGCTGTTCGTCGATCTGTTGTTGCTCTGGCAGCAGAACCAGAACCTCATCGGATCCTCAACGATTCCAACGATTTGGACGCGGCACGTGGCCGATTCGCTGCAGCTGCTCGAACACGCGCCGAAGGCGCTGGTGTGGGCGGATTTCGGCTCCGGCGGCGGATTTCCCGGCATTCCGATCGCCTGTGCGCTCGCCGATAAGCCCGGCGCCATGGTGCATCTTGTTGAAAGCGTTGGAAAAAAGGCCACATTCCTGCGCGAGGCGGTGCGCGTGACCGGGGTGCCGGCGCTCGTACACCACGAGCGGGCGGAAAAATTTGCGGAAAGCTGTGCAGAAACCATCCACGCGGTCACCGCGCGCGCGTTATCCCCGTTGAAAGTCCTGTGCGATCAGGCGTTTTCTTTGATTGCGCGGGGAGCGGTCGGAATCTTCCCCAAGGGTCAAGATGTAGATGCCGAATTGACCCAAGCCGCTAAATATTGGAATATCGAGGCCGCGAAAGTGCCCAGCAAGACCAGCCCGGAGGGCTGCATCGTCGTTATCCGCGGCCTTAAGCGTCTTAGAAGGGCCTAAGCTCGCCGCCGAGGATCGATTCCTCGCCTCCGAAGTGCCCCGGCCCGGCCGGCCGAGCTACCGATGGAAACGCCAGCATGACCGACTTGCCACTAACTTTGCCACCAACTTTGCCGCCAGCTGCCCCCGCCGCCGACCCGCAGGTTGTCACCTTCGGCAAGCCCGCCGCCCGGGCCGAACCCGCCCGCCCGCGGGTGCTGGCGATCGCCAACCAGAAGGGCGGCGTCGGCAAGACCACCACGGCGATCAATCTCGGCACCGCCTTGGCGGCCATCGGCGAGCACGTGCTGATCGTCGACCTCGACCCGCAGGGCAACGCC
>Ga0097691_1001028_pt1 | contig 21764 bp, 16 predicted proteins | sample NGESurdeep072012_8_FD_72858 | JGI IMG/M metagenome (GOLD analysis project Ga0097691, IMG submission 72858) | Arctic peat soil microbial communities from Barrow, Alaska - NGEE Surface sample 210-1 deep-072012 | ecosystem: Environmental > Terrestrial > Soil > Wetlands > Peat ... | reverse complement strand
GCTGGGCCGTGCGGCAGCTCTTTGGGCAGCCGCCGGCGGCTCGGGTCCGCGCTGGTAAAGAGTGATGCCGACGATGACGAGCACGACGGCGGCTGCGGCGGTGACCCAGAGGAGGGCGCCTTGGGGTCCTAGAAGTCCCCCCCGGGCGCGGGCCGGTTTTCGCACCAGTCCCTCGCGTTCCAACGAGGCGCGGATGCCGACCCAAACCTGCGGCGACGGCTCCTCCATCGGCACCAGCAACTTCGCCTGCTCGGCGATGTACCTGAGGTCCTGCACCAGGTCGGAGCAGACGTGACATTCGCGGAGGTGCTTCTCCTGGTCCGCGCTCCCCCCGGTCTCGATAATGTAGGGCAGAACCTTTTGAAATTCTGCGCAGGTCATTTCCATTCCTCTCCCCCATATCACCTGCCCCGCTTTTCCCACCCTTCGCCAAAATCGGGCGAAAGGGTGGGCCACCCGGGAAACTGCTGATTACCGCTTGATGGCCTTTTCGGCTCTGCTGGTTTTCAGCAGGTCGCGCAATTTCATGCGCGCCTTGTGGAGCTGGGACTTGCTGTTACCGATCGAACAACCCAACATTTGAGCAATCTCGTTATGTTCGTAACCCTCGATGTCGTGCAGCACGAAGATAATGCGATACCCCGGCGGCAGACTCTCGATGGCGCGCCCCAGGTTCACGCGGTCGATGGAGCCGACCAGCGCGTAATCGGGAGCGCCGAAATCCTTCTTCGGGCCGTCTTCCTGCTGCGGTTCCAGCGTCTCTTCCAGCGAGACTTCCGGAAGCCCCTTCTTGCGCAGTCGCATCAGCACGACGTTGACGGCCATCCGGTGCAGCCACGTGGAAAAGGCGGACTCCCCGCGGAAGGTGGCGATCTTGCGATAAAGCTGCAAGAACGCCTCCTGGGTGAGATCCTCGGCCTCGGCGGTATTGCCCGTCATGCGCAGGCACAACGAGTACACGCGCCGCTTATGGAGGCCGTAGAGAATCTCGAAGGATCCCGCGTCGCCCCGCTTGGCCCGGTCAATCGCCTCTGCCTCGGTGATGCCGGATGGTAACGTCGATTTTTTCGCTTGGGTCAAGAGCCTTTTTCAGGCTGCATCTACCGTGATGCAGCTAAGTTCCAATGTGTTGTAAAACATCCGCCAGAAATCACCAAGAAAGCTCAAGGCGCAAGGCTAAGAGCCGCCCTTGGCGGTGATGGTTTCCAGGCCGTGCGCGTGCGGGCCGGTTTCGCGGATGCGCAGCAGGACGGCGAAGAGCATGGCGACCAAGCCGAGTCCGGTGAGGATGTAAAGCATCGGCAGGTAGCCGGACGGATTGGCTTCGCTGGCGTGCCAATGGTCGTTCGCCGAACCGAGGACAAAGTTGAAACCGGCGAGGCCGATGTTCTGGACCATCGTCATCAGGCCCAGCGCGGTGCCCAGCGCTTTCTGATCGACGATGTAGGCCACGGATGGCCAGATCACGGCGGGTACCAGCGCGAACGCGACGCCCATGATTCCCATGGCGCCGACCAGTGGAAGCGGAGCGGTGAAGTGCGCCGACCAGGGCCAGGGGAGGTTCACGGTCATGGTGCGGTCGGAATAGATGTATCCCATGATCATGAACACGGGAATCAACAGGCCGGAGCCGACGATCATGAGCGTAGCGCGCTTGCCGACGCGATCGCTCAAGTAGCCGAAGAGGGGCGTGCCGATCATGGTGCAGACGGTCAGGATGCTGAGCAAAAGTCCGGCGTCCGCGAGCGGCATCTTGCGCGAGTGCTGAAAGAATTTCACCGCGAAGGTTTCGAAGGGGAAGATCGCCGAATAGAACAGAACGCAGAGAATGACAAGATACCAATACGAGACGCCGAACTTCTTAATGTCGCTGAAGACGATCTTGTCGATGTCCCCGGCCTGGCCGAGAGAGTGCGTCCGCTCGGCGCGGACCTCGAGTATCCAGTAAAGCAGTGGGCCGACGACGCAAAGGGTCACGAAGCCTACGCCAATGATCCATGGCGTCTGCCAATTGGAATACGCGGACTTGGCCCAACTGGGCGAGCTTTGCGCCAGCATGGTGCCAAAGCGCGCAATCAGCAGATTGACGCCGAAGGCGAAGCTCAACTCTTTTCCGCGGAACCACTTGGCGATCGCGGTGGTCACGGCAACGATGAGCGACTCGGCTCCCATGCCAAAGATGAAACGGCCGGCAGCCATGAAGAAAAAGCGCGAAGTCGCCGCCGTCAGGATCGCCCCGATCAGGCAAATGACGCCGAATAAAAGGGTCGCCTTGCGGGTACCGATGCGGTCGATGATGATCCCGCCGATGAGGACGGTTGCGATGGGCGCGATGCTGTAAAAGGAGTTCAGCAGGCCGATCTGCTGGTCGCTGAACCCGAGCTGTTTTTGAAGGATGTCGGCGAGCGGGCTGAGCGCGTCGTAAAAGTAGTAATTACCGAACATCGCCAGGCTGACGAAGACCAGCACCACCCAGCGGTAAAAGCGGGAAGGCGCGGGAAGGGCGGGAGGGGCAGTGGCTTCGGGCATCGCGCGCAAGGATATCAGGCGCGAGGCGCGGGTGCACGGCTTAGGGAGTAACGAGTGACGAGTAGACTGTCGAGTGCCAAGTGCGTAGTGCCAAGTTTCGAGTGCGATGATCATGATTAGACGAATGCAGTTGCTATTCATCGCTGTTCTGGTGCTCATCAGTACCGTAAGCAACGCGCAGAAAGTTGCCGGCGGAGCGGAACTGAAGATCGGCAATTCGCGACGGATCAGCCTGGATGATGGGTGGCGCTTTCTGAAAGGCGATGCTGCCGGAGCGGAGCGGCCCGCCTTTGACGATTCCGCGTGGCGACCGGTCGGGCTTCCGCACGATTGGGCGATCGAAGGGCCCTTCGATCCCAAGTACAACCCGCACGACGGCGGCCTGCCGTTTTTCGGGACGGGCTGGTATCGCAAGCATTTCGCGCTGCCCGCGTCCGCAAAAGGCAAGTACTTCTCGATTGAGTTTGACGGTGCAATGTCGAACGCGCGGGTGTGGCTGAACGGACAGGAATTAGGCGGACGTCCGAATGGGTACATCGGATTCGCATTCGATCTGACGCCACACCTGAAGCTCGGCGGCGCGGACAACGTCATCGCGGTGCGGCTGACGCCCGAGGACGAGTCGTCGCGCTGGTATCCGGGTGCGGGAATTTACCGCAACGTCTGGCTCGACGTGACCGGGCCAGTGCATGTGGCGCGCTGGGGAACGTACGTCACCACGCCCGAAGTGTCCGACAGCAAGGCGAAAGTGCAGGTGCGGACGGAGGTCCGCAATCGCGGCGCGAAGCGAGCGCGCGTCACGCTGGAAACGGCGGTCCTCGACGGACAGGGGAAGGTAGTGGCGCACATAACGTCTGTTTTGGCGCTGGCGGCAGGAGGAGAACAGAAGGTCGTCGCCTCGGTGGAGGTCCCCCAACCGCAGCGATGGGACATCGACCGGCCCTACCTCTACAAGCTGGTCAGCACCATCCGGAGCGGAGAGCGCGAGATTGACCGTTACGTGACGGCGTTCGGCATCCGCACGGTGCAGTTCACGAAGGACGACCTGCTGCTGAACGGGCGCAGTATCCGGCTCAAGGGCGTCTGCAACCACCACGACCTGGGTGCGCTGGGTGCGGCGGTGAACCGGAGGGCGACCGAGCGGCAATTACAGATCATGAAGGCGATGGGAGTGAATGCGATCCGCACCAGCCATAACCCGCCGTCGCCGGAGTTGCTGGAGTTCGCCGACAAGCTCGGGCTGCTGGTGATGGACGAAGCCTTCGACATGTGGCAAATCCCGAAGGTCAAGAACGGATACAGCAAGTATTTTGACGAGTGGTCGGAGCGCGATTTGACGGACCAGATCCGGCGCGACCGGAATCATCCGAGCGTGATCCTGTGGAGCATCGGGAACGAGATCGAAGAGCAGGGCAGTCCGGATGGCTGGAAGGTGGCGAGGCGGCTGGTCGAAATCTGCCATCGCGAGGACCCGACCCGGATGGTTACCTCGGCGATGAATAGTCCCGTAGCGGCGATCAAGAATAAGTTTGCCGACGAGTTGGACGTGAAAGGCTTCAACTACGCCGAGCGCGGCTATGAGCAGATATTAAAGGAGCATCCGGACTGGATCGTGCTGGCTTCGGAGACGGAGTCGGTGGTCAGCTCGCGCGGGGTGTACCACCTGCCAATCGAGAAATATCAGAAGCATCCATCGCTGCAACTGAGCAGCTACGACATCATTGCGCCACCGTGGGCGTACACGGCGGACGTCGAATTCGACGCGCAGGAGAAGAACCCGCGCATGCTGGGTGAGTTCGTGTGGACGGGCTTCGACTACATGGGTGAGCCGACACCATATTTTTCGCGCAGAACAAACAAAGAAGATTGGCCGGCGCGCAGCTCGTACTTCGGCATCGTGGACATGGCGGGGTTTCCGAAAGACCGCTACTACCTGTATCAGAGCCAGTGGACGGCGAAGCCGATGGTGCACGTGCTGCCGCATTGGAATTGGGCGAAGCACGAGGGCAAAAAAATTCCGGTGATGGTGTACACGAACGCCGATGAAGCGGAACTGTTTCTGAACGGCAAGTCGCTGGGCAAGAAAGCGCGCTGGTCGGAACCGGTGGAATTGCCGGTGGGGAAGAATGTAAGCGACGACCTGAAGTTCAAAAGCAAGTACCGGCTGCTGTGGCAGGTGCCCTACGAGCCGGGTACGTTGAACGTGGTTGCGTACAAGGACGGCAAGCAGATCGCGACGGATGAACGGAAGACCGCAGGAACGCCGGCGCGGATCACGCTGGCGCCGGATCGATCACGCATTGCGGCGGATGGCGAGGACTTGTCGTTCGTCACGGTGCGGATCGAGGACAAAGATGGAAATCTGTGTCCGCTGGCCGACAACCTGGTCCGCTTCAAGGTGGAGGGTGCGGGGAAGATAGCCGCGGTGGACAACGGCAACGCTGCGACGGTCGAGGCATTCCAGGCAGACTATCGGAAGGCGTTTAGCGGGTTGGCGCTGCTGATCGTAAGATCGGAGAAGGGGAAAGCGGGAGAGATCAGGATTTCGGCGACGAGTGAGGAGCTGAAGGCGGGAGAGACGACGATCACGAGTGCGCGGTGAGGGTAGGTCGTAGGTGATCTCCCATGCTCAAGATCACGACCAGGAATCTCTCGGGTTCAATGGCAACTGGGGCTGTCCGCGGACTCACCGCTCACCAGCATCGCAGTAAGAAAATTAGCGCACTCTGAGATTTTCGCTAGAAGCGGATCGTTCTGCGCTGCCGCCGGATTGATTGCTTGCTCGGCATTTAAGGAATGGATGGTGGCTCGAGTATTGCTGTCCCACTCACCCAGATTCGTGAACTCATTCTTGAGCAGTTGCAGAGCTTTTTGATCAGATTCAGTTTTCGCCGCTAACGAGGTTTGACTTAGGCTCCCCTCTGCCCGGACCCGGTAATCATTTAGCCAGGGGACGAGCCAATTGCCCTCGGCAACTCCAGACCTAATCGCGGATGCAATCGCGGCTTTCCATTCCCGCATCTCTGCCAATTGGAATATACCTGCCTTGGCAAAATCTTTCGACAATCCCGGCGCGGTGCGCCCTGGTTTGGCACCAGCTTCGGCGGCCGGAAGCGTCAGGATGACGCGGCCGGGTTCGAAGCTCACCGTAGCGTTCATGATCCGCGCGAAAGTGTCGACATCGATATAGGAATGGCCGTCGATCTGCACGACCGCTCCGGCTGCTGTGCGCCCATTCACCACCAGTGTTTTCTTCTCGGGCGCGTTCTGAGCAAACGCAGCTCCCACGAACATCAGAGATAGCACAAGAGTCGCAAGGGAGCGAGAACACGAAGGTTTGTCCATAATTTCATCGACCAAGCGGTGCAGCGACCTTGGTTTCGGGAGGCGTGTGCCGGATTTGCTACAGCAGCATGCACAGTACAGTTTCCCCAATGGCGTGGCTGAGCAGAGTTGCTCACGACGTTATGGGCGCGGGTCGCTGGTGATGAGCGGATTTATCGACAGTTACAGTTGTTGTCACGTATAGGGGGCGGCGGTGGCGGCGGAACTTGCTGCCACGAACTCAACGCGTCAGGGGGAATCTCGTAGACGCGAAGGTGTATCCACGCTAAGAGTCCAATCACAACGAGCAGAAGGCTGACAGCAGAACTACCGATGAGCTTGCGGGATGGCCTATGCCCTTCTCCCTGTATTTCTCCGGCCAGAAAGAATGATTTTATCGGCAGTAATAACGCGGTCACCATCAACACGAAAATCAAAACTGATTCCACCACTAGGCGAGGAATTCCCGCCTGATAAATTGCGTTATAGAGCACCTCAGGGAAAGTCATGACCCAAGGCGCCGTGAACCACGGCAACACAAAAAGCGGGAATGCCCAAGCCCATACGAGGACAAACATCACAAGCCATGCCGAGCGAACCCGCTTGATGTATCCCGTCCATGTAACGATCAGTCCGATGAGAATCATTGCCAGGCAAGCAACGCCGAGAGTGCCGTACATTCGGGCCACCTCTTGGAAGCGTGCATCGAGCGTAGCGAGCGCGATCTTGTCACGTCCGGTTAAAGCGTTCGCCAAGGAAGGTGGAATCAGGCAAAGCAGCGCGACGGTAAAGAGCACGCTGGAGATGAGGACTGAGTCGATCCGGAATCTCATGGCGGTCCTCCCAAAGAACACGCCTGACAGTTGCTTTGTCACGCCAGAGCACCCGCACTTGCCACAGGATTTGCCCGGAAACAGAGATAGGTGTTGATAAAATCACTTATCGCTAGTTACTCGTTCCGAACTCGTTCTGTTGCCAGTGAAGCGAGCTCAAGCGATCTGCATCGAACTCACCTACGGTTGCGCCGTGGGCTAGGCTCTGAAGCGCGCTCGACTAGATTCGGTTGCGGCGGACGATGGCGTCCGCCGCTCCGTCATTCTGGGCAGGTCAGGCGGAGCCCCGGCGAGGCGCCGGGGCCTGCCAATGCGCATGATTCGATGGCCCCGGCTGGGGGCAGCCGGGGCCACGATGTGTAACTGCTATTCTATGGTTCGAGGGAATTGTGGCCGCACTGATCGACGCCATCGACGTTAAGCGCAAGATGTTCTTCGAGGCAGAAAACACGCCGTACGTGTGCCTGGACGTATCGGTTTCCACCCCGACGGCCAGGGGCGGCCAGACCCTGGTCCGCCTGAAGATGCGCAATCTGCTCACGCGCGCGGTGTTCGACAAGACATTCAAGGCGAGTGACAAATTCAAAGAGCCGGACCTGCAGATGGTCCCCGCGTCCTACCTATATAGCGACGCGGATGGTTCCCACTTCATGGACCAGGAGAGCTTCGAGACCCACAGCCTCTCCGGTGAAATGATCGGGGACGCCCTGGACTTCCTCGTGGAAGGGGCCATCATCCAGTTGCACAAGTACAACGGAAACCCGATTGGGTTGCAGCTACCAGCGCAGGTGGAACTCGCGGTCACCTACGCCGAACCCGGCGCCCGAGGCGATACGGCAAGCAGCAACGTGACCAAGACGGCGAAGCTGGAAACTGGCATCGAAATCCGCGTTCCCCTCTTCATTAAAGAAGGTGAAAGAGTCAAGGTGTCGACAGAGACGCGGGAATTCGGGGGAAGAGCTTGAAGCAGTTGCTAGTCGCCAGTTGCCAGCTAAAACAAGAGGTCCTTCGACTCGGATGCGCCTGGTTCGCTCCACCACCCCAGCGCGCGCAAAACCGGCGCGTGCTGGGGGCCCCGGAAAACCAGCCCGCTCACTTTACGGCGCATCCTCGCTCAGGATGACAGCTTTTAAGTTCTGCTAGCTACCCACGAATCGCGCATACAGGCTGCGGGCGATGGCGGTGTTGGTGGTGCCCTTGATGATGGCGCGGCCGTCGGGGAAGAGCGTCATTTCGTACGGGTCGTGCCAGAACTTCAGGACGAAGTCGTTGCAGCGCACGGTGCCGTGGGCAGCCAGCCGCTGTTGCATCTCGCCGAAATCCACGGGCCGGTGGCGCTCGTGAATCTGCACCGAGTTACGTCCGCAGAGCGTGATGTGCGGGCGCCCTTCGCCGGCAAGATGCACGAAATCGCGCCGTCCGCAGGCACGGCAATCCGGATGCGGCTTACCGGTTGAGATTTCCGCGCGGTCGTTACGCCACAAATCGAACGAGAGCAAGGTACGACGCAGGCTGGCGCGATCTCCTACCAGCAGTTTGAGCGCTTCCGTCGCTTCAATGGCTGCCACCGACGCCGCCGCGGAGTTCAGGATTCCGGCGGTATCGCAGGTTTCGAACGTCCCGCGCGGTGAATCCGGAAAGATGCAGGCGAGGCAGGCAGTCTCGCCGGGCAGCACGTTCATGGTGACGCCGTAGCTGGCGACTGCCGCGGCGTAAATCCACGGCACTGACTTGCTGACCGCGTAATCGTTGATCAGGTAGCGGGTCTCAAAGTTATCGGTGCCGTCGAGGATGAGCTCGGCGCCAAGGAGCAACTCCTCGATGTTGCCGGGCGTGAGGTCGGCAACGCGCGACTCGACCGCAATCGCACCGTTGAAACTGGTAATCTTGCGCGAGGCAGCGACAGCCTTGGGCAGGGACTCCGCGGCATCGGATTCGTCGAAGAGCAACTGGCGCTGGAGATTGCTGGGCTCCACGTAGTCGCGGTCGATAATGCGGATGCTGCCGACTCCGGCGCGCGCCAGCAGCGAGGCCAGCGCCGATCCGGTGGCGCCGCAACCGACGATGGCGACACGACTGCCGTGCAGGCGCTTTTGCCCCTCGGCGCCGATGGGGCGGAACAGGATTTGCCGGGAGTATCGTTCCTCGGAAGATACCGTCATGCTGGTCGGGAGAGGCTCAGCAATTATTATAGGGGCGACGCGAATCCGAAACCGAAAACTCGATCGAGATTTGCGGTGTGCCTCTGCCGGTAAGGCATTGATACAACAAGACTCCCGGCCGGAGACATCGAACAGAAGGAACTCACAACAAGTGCGTATCGCTGAACTTCCATAAAAGTGCGTCAGAAGTAGCAGTGCGCCGCGGGTGTGCCGTTAACGCTTCCATGTTCTTCTTGCAACCAGGCGGGCCGGGATTTTCGTGCGTCGCAATCGTGCTGCTGTCGGGCGCGATGGCTCCGGCGCTCGCCCAGAACACCAACCCCGGCATCTCTCCCCAAGACCTGGCTCCGCAAAACAGCGGAATCGTCACGCCGTCGCAGCCGCCACCGCCCGCGACTACGCTGTCCATCGCATCGAGCCTGTCTGCGTTGCAAGGATTGCCGGTCATCGATGTCGGTTTCCGCGGAGTACAAGTGGACCCGCCGGTCATGCAGTACCTGAAGCAACTGGTAGCGCCGAACGAGGGCGCGCCGCTGGACCGCCAGCGCGTCGGCAAGAGCCTGCGCGACCTGTACGCCACGGGGCGCTTTGCCGAGCTTCAGGCGGAGGCGCAGAAAAACCAGAAGAACGAAGTGTCGCTGGTGTTTGTGGCGACCGAGAACCTGTTCATCGGCTCGGTGACACTGGAGGGCGCGCCCAAGCGTCCCGCGCCGAGTCAGCTCATCGATGCCAGCAAGCTAGAACTGGGCGGCGTGTACGCGCCGGAAAAGGCCGAGCAGGGTATCGCGCGCATGAAACAGGTCCTGTCCGACAACGGTTATTACCAGGCGCAGGTCACGGTCGCGGAGGAGGGGGACCCGAACATCCAAAAGATCAGCCTGAAATTTCACGTGATTCCCGGCCCGCCGGCAAGAATCGGGAAGGTGGTCGTGGAAGGCGACGCCGGTATGACCGAGGAGGAAGTGCTCAAGGTGGCGAAACTGCGTCCTGGGGCCACGGTTTCGATGCAGCGGCTGACCTCGGCAATGCAGCGCCTGCGCAAGAAGTTCTCCAAGCGCGACCAACTGGAGGCGCAAATCGCGGTCCTCCGAAAGGACTATCGCGCTGACGGGAATGTTCTCGACTACACCCTCCGCATCAACCGCGGGCCGGTGATCGATATTCGCGTCGAGGGCACGCGCCTGAGCAAGCGCAATCTACAGAAGTACGTGCCGGTGTACGAAGAACATGCCGTGGATGACGACCTGCTCAACGAAGGGCGCCGCAACATCCGCGATTACCTTCAAAACAAGGGCTTCTTCGACGCGCAGGTGGATTTCACGCGCAAGGCGGAAAAGCAGGAGGACCGGGTCACGATCATCTATGACGTGGATCACGGAAAAAAACATGACCTGGAAGACGTCGTCATTGACGGCAACAAGTACTTCGATTCTGCGCTGATCCGCGAGCGCATGTCCGTGCAGCCGGCGAGCTGGTTGATGCGACACGGGCGCTTCAGCCAGGATTTGCTGGCGCGTGACATCCAGAACGTAAAGTACCTCTATCTTGCCAACGGGTTCCTGCAGGTCAATGTCACAGGAGATTTCAAGGACGATTACCTCGGGCACGAGGGACGCATGGCCGTGTTCCTGCACGTCGAAGAAGGTCCGCAGACATTAGTTGCAAAGGTTGCCATCGACGGAAACAGGGCGATTCCCGACGACCAGTTGCAGGCGCTGTTGACCGCGTCGGAAGGGCAGCCGTATGCGGAAGTGAATACCCTGACCGACCGCGACAGCGTGCTGAATTACTACTTCAATCATGGATTCCCGGATGCGACGTTCAACGCGAAGGCCACGCCGCTCGAAGGCGATACGACCAGGATGGTGGTTGAGTACACGATCGAAGAGGGACCGCAGGTATTTGTGGACCGAGTTCTGCTCAGCGGACTGGAATTCACCAAGCGCGGGATCGCGACGCGACAATTTGAGATTCATGCCGGCGATCCGCTGAGCCAGGCGTCGATGCTGGACACGCAACGCAAGCTCTACGATCTGGGAGTGTTCAATGCCGTCGATATGGCGGTGCAGAACCCCGAGGGAAAAGCACGATACAAAGACCTGTTTTTCCAGTTCGAAGAAGCAAAGCGCTGGACGTTCACCTACGGCTTCGGGGTTGAAATCCAGACCGGTACCGGAGGATCGAGCACCAGCCCGCAGGGCCAGACCAGCGTGAGCCCGCGTGTGAGTCTCGACGTTACGCGCAACAACGTCGGCGGGCGAGCGCACACGCTGACGTTCAAGTCGCACGTCGGCCGCCTGCAGCAACTCGGGCTGATCGCCTACGACGCGCCGCGGTTCCTGCGCAACGAGAACCTTCGCCTCACGGTGAGCGCGTTCTATGACAACTCACTTGATGTCAGGACGTTTACCTCGGAGCGGCTGGAGGGTTCCATCCAGATCGAGCAGGTCATGTCGCGCACACAGAACCATGTCCCGGTCACGACGCTGCTGTACCGGTTCACCTATCGGCGCGTGCGGGCGACGGACATCGTCGTCAGCACGAACCTGATCCCGCTTTACTCACGGCCGGTGCGCGTTGGAATGCCGAGCCTGACCTACATCCGCGATCGCCGCGACGATCCGATCGAATCCCGCCACGGCAGCTACAACACCTTCGACACGGGCGTGGCGGCTGGCGTGTTCGGATCGGAGGCGGCGTTCGGGCGCTTCAACGGGCAAAACAGCACCTACCACCAGTTCCACGCCAAGCGCTGGGTATTCGCGCGCAACACGAGGGTGGGGGTGGCGACGCCTTTCGGCGACACCAAGCAGTTGCCGCTCCCGGAGCGTTTCTTTGCCGGCGGCGGAATCTCGCATCGCGGGTTCGCCATCAACCAGGCCGGGCCGCGCGACTTGACGACCGGCCAGCCACTGGGCGGCAACGCGGTGTTCGTCAATAGCCTGGAGCTGCGCACGCCTCCGATTGTCATGCCCTTTATTGGCGACAACATGAGTCTTGCGCTGTTCCACGATATGGGCAACGTCTTCAACAACGTCAGCGACATGTTGCAAAGCGTGGCGCGCTTCAAGCAGCCGCACAAGGAGCTTTGCACCGACGCGGCCACCGCTTCGCAGTGTGAGTTCAATTACGTTTCGCACGCGATGGGCCTCGGAGTACGTTACCGCACGCCGGTCGGACCGGTGCGGCTCGACTTCGGTTACAACCTGAATCCGCCGGTGTTTCCGGTATTCACGACCGACCCTACGACGCAGATCACGACATTCAGTTCACAGACGCTGAAGCACTTCAATTTCTTTTTCAGTATCGGGCAGACGTTTTGATGAGGCGAACTTTCCAAGTTGCTGGGCTGCTGATGGCGCTGGCGGGAGTGTGCGCGGCGCAGCAGGTGGTGGATCGAATTATCGCCACGGTCAACCGGCAGCCCGTCCTGCTCAGCGATTGGGAAGTGGAAATGCGCTACGAGGCCATGGTCGATCAGAAACCGCTGCCGCTTGCCGACGAGACCGCACGCGGCGCTCTCGACCGGCTGATCGACCAGGAATTGCTGCGACAGCAGATCCGGTCGTACCGGCTGCCCGAACCGAGCGAGCAGGAAATCGGCGGCCGCGTCAATGAGCTGCGCAAGCAACTGCCGGGCGGCGAGAACGAGGCGGCGTTCCGCGCCATGCTCGGGCGTTATGGTCTCAGCGACGGCGAGTTGCGCGACCGCGTGGCGACGCAGTTGACGATCCTGCGCTTCATCGCCGTGCGTCTGCGGCCGTCGGTGCACGTGGAGCGGCGCAGCGTCGAGGCCTATTACAACGACAAGCTGCTGCCGGAAATTCGAAAGAAAGGCGAGCCGGCGGTGGCGCTTGCCGACGTGGCATCGCAGATCGAGGAGTTGTTGTCGCAGCAGCGCGTGGACACGCTCACCAACGAGTGGCTCAAGGACTTGCGGCAACAAAGTGAAATTCACGTCGAACCGGCGGCCGTGCCGCTGCCGAGCGCGAACGCCAAACCGCCGGAGCAGGGAAAGCGATGATTCTGGACGAGCACAGGACCGACGAGCAGCCGAAGCCGCGCCGCCGCTGGTTGCGCGCGCTGGGTTTCGCCATCGGCGTGCTCACGCTCGCGTTGGTTGCGCTGATCTGGTATTCGCGGACCGACAGCTTTCGTGTAGCGGTCCATCGCAAGGTTGTCGCCGGCCTGGAGGATGTAACCGGCGGGCGGGTCGAACTGGGGCAGTTCAATTGGAGCTTGTCGAAGCTCAAGTTCGAAGCGAATACGCTCGTCATCCACGGGCTGGAAGCACCGGACCAGGAGCCGTACATGCGCGCCGACCGCATCGTGGTGGACGCGAAGGTGCTTTCGTGGCTGGGGAGGCAGGTCGGGCTGCGATCGGTGGTGTTTGAGCGTCCGGTTATCCACTTGATTGTGTATCCGGATGGGCACACCAACCAGCCGAATCCCAAGCGGACGCAAGAAGGCGGGAGCAGCTCGGTGCTGCGTCTGTTCGACCTCAAGCTTGATCACGCGGAGCTGCGCAACGGGGTCCTCCTGGTGAACAACCGCCCAATTCCGTTCGACTTCGCAGCCGACGACGTACAGGCGGCGATGAGCTACGTGCGCGGGTCGCAACGGTTTGATGGAACGTTGAGTATCGGCAAGATGCGGGAGTCGTACAAGAACTTTAAGCCGTTCCTGGCGGGAGCAGCGGCGCAATTCAGCCTCTTCCCCAACCGGGTGGAGGTGAAGTCGCTGCGGATTTCGTCGGAAAAGTCGATGATCGAAGCTTCGGGGCAGGTGATTGATTTTGCCAATCCGAGCGCTGAACTGTCCTACACGGCGACAATTGACCTGGCGCAAGCCGGCGACGTGATGCTGATTCCGGAGTTGCGCCGCGGCACGATGTCGGTGAACGGCACGGGCCAGTACACCACGAAGAACTACGAAATGACGGGCAAGCTGACGTTGCAGAAGACGGAGTACCGTGATCCGGCGCTGGTCATAGCGGAGCTCGACGGCGGTACTGAGTTTTCGGCCGACAAGGACAACTTCGTCTTGCCTCGAATCTTTGCGCGCGTGCTGGGCGGAGTGGTTACGGGCAGCGCCGAGGTGAAGAACTGGGGCAACGCGCCGTCGGCTCCGGGAGAGCAGACGCCCGCCAATCTTCCGGAGCAGGTGGGGACGATTCACGCCAAGATCCAGAGTCTGCTGGTGTCGCGGTTAGCGGTGGCAGCGTCGAATCGCGGACTGCCGCTCGATCGTCTGCACGCGGTGGGATCGGCGAACGGCACCGTGGAAGCGACTTGGCATGGAGCGCCATCGCATACGCGCGCTCAGTTCGCAATCAACGTCACTCCACCCGCGAGCTTCAACACAAACGAGCTTCCGGTGACGGCGGTCGCGCGGGGTTCGTACCTGCCGGCTACGCAACAAATTGAATTGCAGCAACTCGATCTGGCCGCGCGCTCGATACAGGTCAAGGCGACGGGCACAATGTCGCGCAGCTCGAAACTAAAACTCACCGCAAATATCGGCGATTTGCACGATATTTCGCCGCTGCTCACCGCCTGGAATCCGCAGCAGGGGTTGCCGGCCGGGTTCGCGGGTCAGGCGACGTTTGCCGGAACCCTGAGCGGCCAGTTAGTGACGGCGCTGAATCTCGCGGGACATTTGACCATGACGGATGTGCAGGTCCCGCTGCCGTTCGAGCTGCCGGCGCCCGCGGCCACGGTGCTGAAACCAGTGGCGACGCTTGCGCCACCGCAGCCAGCGCCCACTCCACGGTTGGCGCGCTTCGACTCGGTCGCCGCGGATATTCAATATGCGCCGTTGCAACTGGTCATCAATAACGGCGTGGTGAAGCGTGGAGGTGAGCAGTTGACTCTGGCCGCCACCGTCGGCCTGGTGAAGGGCCAATTCTCCGAGACGGACCCGCTCCGGGCAAAAGCATCGGCGAAGGATTTTCAGATGGCCGACCTGATGGCGCTGGGCGGCTACACCGTCCCCATCACCGGCGTTGTGAATGGCGACCTGGACATTTACGGGACGCAAGACGATCCGCGCGGGGCCGCGCATTTTCAGATCACCGGCGGCACGCTCTACGGCCAACCGGTGCAGAGCGCGCGTGCCAGCGTCACCTTCCTGCACCAGGAGGCGGAGTTCAGCGACGTGCAGATTACGCAGGCCAGCGCGCGCGTCACCGGCAACGCCAATTACAACCTGAAAACGACGGCATTCCACTTCGATCTCGCGGGCAAGAACCTCAACCTGTCGGAATTCCGTCAGATCCAGGGAACACGGGTGAGCCCGTCGGGAGCGCTCAGCTTTGAGGCGCGCGGCTCCGGCACCAGGGACGCTCCGGTGGTGGATGCCGATGTGCACATGCGCAACCTGGTGATGAACGGCGAGCGGCTCGGGAACCTGGAAGGAACGGCGAAGACCACCGGAAGCGTGATGCGCATCCGCGCGCGTTCCGATTTCGCCATTGCCGATTTCGAGGTGGACGGGACGATCACCATGCGCGGAGATTTCCCGGCCGAGTTGTCGCTCAAGGTGGCGCGGCTCGATGTCGATCCCTTCCTGCGCATGTTCGTGAAGGCGAGGATCACCGGGCACTCTTCAATAGGCGGCAATATCAAATTGAGCGGACCATTGCGTCAACCGCGCCTGCTCACCGTGGATGGCGACCTGGGACAGTTCTCCGCCGAAATCGAGAACGTCAAGATCCAGAACGAAGGCCCGCTGCGGTTCACGGTCAAGGACCGCGTGCTGCGGCTGGAGCAGTTCAAGCTCGCGGGAACGGATACGACATTTTCTGCCGAGGGTTCCATCGCGCTGGCGGGGAACTGGGCGATGGACCTGCGCGCCGACGGGCGCGTAAACCTGGTGCTGCTGCAGACTTTCAATCCCGACCTGCACACCGGCGGCATTATGGATTTCGACATGCGCGCCGGGGGGACGGTCACGCGGCCGACTCTGTTCGGAAACGTGAAGATCAGCAACGGCGCGGTCACGAACATCAATCTCCCGAACGGCATCAGCGCACTGAACGGAACGCTGGTCTTCAACCAGGACCGCTTCCAGATTCAGGAGCTGACCGGCATGACCGGCGGCGGCAACGTGACGTTCGGCGGATTCGTGAGCTACGGCAACGCACTCTCGTTTAGCTTGACGGCGAACTTCAAAGACGTACGCCTGCGCTACCCGCAGGGAATGAGCGAGAGCCTGGACGCGGACCTGCGGCTGACCGGCACGCGCGACAACTCGACGCTCTCCGGCGACGCGACGGTCAATCGCTTCAGTGTGAACCAGCAGTTCGACCTGGCGCTGGCGATCGCGCAATTGAAGCAACCGCCCATGCCCCAGGACCCGACGTCGATGCTCAACAACCTGCGCCTGAGTATCAAAGTTACCTCCGCGCCCGATCTCCAAGTGTCGACTTCCCTGGCGAAGTTGAGCGGCGACGTCAACCTCAACCTCCGCGGAACCGCGACGCGACCGGCGATTCTCGGGCGCATCAACATTACGGAAGGGCAAGTGTCGTTCAACGGGGCCACGTACCAGCTCGACCGCGGCGACATCAGCTTCTCCAACCCAGTGAAAATCGAGCCGGTGATGGACGTCGCCGCCACCACGCGCGTCCGCGATTACGACGTTACGCTCGGCTTCCACGGCCCGATCGACCGCCTGGGCACTACCTACCGGTCCGACCCGCCGCTGCCGACCTCCGACATCATCTCGCTGCTCGCCTTCGGCAAGACGCGTGAGGAGTCGGCGATGGCCAACGCCGCGCAGCCGACCTTTAGCGAGTCGGCGTCGAACTCAATTCTCGGACAAGCGCTCAATGCGGCGGCCAGCAACCGCATGCAGCGATTATTTGGCGTGAGCCGGGTGAAGATCGCGCCCGAGCTTCTCGGGGCGGAAAACGATCCCAACGCGAGGGTCACCATCGAGCAACAGGTGTCGAAGGACTTCACCGTCACCTACATTACCGACCTGACCCGTTCCAACCAGCAATCCATCCAGGTCGAGTACAACTACAGCCGTAACCTCTCGGTGATCGGCGCGCGTGACCAATACGGGATCGTGTCGTTCGACGTGCGCATACGGCAGCGGAAGAAATGAAGAAGTCAGAATGAAGAATGAACCGGGTGGGTATCGTTTGCATTCTTCATTCTGACTTCTTCATTCCTCATTCGTTAGAATTCGATCATGGCAGTATTCCGCAACCTGGGCATCACCCTGGAGATGATCAAGTGGGAGCACTCTGTACTGACGCTCCCGTTTGGCCTGACCGGCGCGGTGCTGGCGGCGCGCGGGATTCCCAGCGGATGGAAATTGCTGTGGATCGCGGTGGCGCTGGTGGCGGCGCGCTCGGCGGCGATGGCCTTCAACCGTCTCGCCGACCACGAGATTGACGCCGCAAATCCCAGAACCAAGATGCGGGCGCTGCCGGCGGGGCATCTTTCGCGGCCCTTCGTGCTGTCATTCGTGATCGTCTCGAGCGCGGTGTTCGCGGCGGCAGCGTGGCAATTGAACCGGCTCGCGTTTTACCTGTGTCCGGTCGCGCTGGCGGTCATCCTTCTTTATTCCTACACCAAGCGGTACACGCGCTGGTCGCACCTGGTGCTGGGGCTGGCGATGGGCATTGCTCCCGCCGGTGGATGGGTGGCGGTGCGCGGCACGCTCGATCCGCGGGTGCTGCTGCTGACGGCGGCGGTGATTTTCTGGGGCGGTGGGTTTGACGTGCTGTACGCCTGCCAGGATTACGACTTCGACCGCGCGTCGGATGTGCACTCGGTACCGAAGTACTTCGGCATCGCGCGCTCGCTATGGATCGCGCGGATGTTCCACCTGGTCACGATCGCACTCTTGGGATGCCTGGTTTTTGCGCTGCAACTCGGTCCCATCGCGGTGGCCGGAGTAGTGGTGGTAGGGCTGCTGCTCGCCTATGAGCACTCGCTGGTGTCGGCGAGCGATCTGTCAAAGCTGAACGCGGCGTTCTTCACGATGAACGGGATCATCTCGATGATTTTCCTGGGTTTTGTGACGGCCGACTTCCTCTGGCACCGGTAGGATCCTTATGATCCTGTAATTCGTAATTCGAAATCCGCGATTTACGAATTACGAATTTCGAAGTACGGTGTTCTTATGCGAGCACTCTTAATCTCCAACTCCACTCTCCACGGCAGCGGGTACCTGGACCACGCGGAGAAAGACATCCGCGAATTTGTTGGCGCAAGCGGACGGGTGTTATTCATCCCCTACGCGCTGGCGGACCACGACGGTTACGCGGAGATCGCACGCAAGCGTTTCGAGCGCATGGGATACGAACTCTATTCCATTCACCAGGAAGACGATCCCGCCCGCGCCTTGGGACGGGCCAACAGCATCTTCATCGGCGGCGGCAATACCTTCCGCCTGCTGAAGGCGCTCTACGATAAATCGCTGGTGCAGCTGATTACGGAGCGGGTGCGCGAAGGGTTCCCGTACATCGGAGCCAGCGCGGGGTCCAACATGGCGTGCCCGACGCTGAAGACCACCAACGACATGCCGATTGTGGAGCCGCCGTCGTTCAACGCTCTGGGGTTGATCAAGTTTCAGATCAACCCGCACTATCTCGATCCCGATCCGAATTCCAAGCACATGGGCGAGACGCGGGAAGAGCGCCTGCGGCAGTACCTGGAGGAAAACGAAATTCCGGTGGTCGGTCTGCGCGAAGGCTGCATGCTGTGGGTGGAGGACGACAAAGTAACGCTGCGCGGAATCACCGATGCGCGCGTGTTCAAGCGGGGAGTGGAGCCGTTCGAAATCAAGCCCGGGACGAGGGTGGATGAAGTATTGTTCGGATCTTAAGGTTCTTCTGAGACCTCGATCACATTTCCATCGCAATCGCGAATCTCGAAGAACTTTGTACCTTGTTCATCTTGCTGAATGGGACCAGCCAGTACCCCTTTGCGAGTAAGGTGCTCGTTAGCCTTCGTAGCTCTGTCGGTGAAAATGATCGGTGGCAAATCGTTCGGAGGATATGTTGCCGCTGGGCCAAGCATGAAACCCAAGTCGTCGTCATCGAGTTGCAGAACGATCGTGCGTTGAGCATCATCGTCCGTAGAGTTCGCAAACTTGCAACCAAAGGCCTGCGCGTACCATTTGGCCGCAGCATCCAAATCGCGAACCGGGACATACCCTCCAGTAAAGCTGAACATGGACATAGTGCGCATTAAATCGGCCTTATCTAGCGTTGTCAATGATCGAGAACGACGTCACGCAATGCTGTGACCAGTCCGAACTGTGCTGTATCATCAATGTGTATGCCCTCTCCGGCCCATGCATTTCAGACGGATGACGCGCGGCTGAAGCCGATCGCGGAAAAGGTCGTTGCCCAGCAGCGGCTCGACCCCAGCGACGCTCTTGCCCTCTATCGCTCGCAGGACATACTGGCCATCGGTTGGATGGCGAACCATGTCCGCGAGTGCATGCACGGCGACCGCACCTACTTCAACGTCAACCGCCACATCAATCCGACGAACGTGTGCGTAGCGGCGTGCCGGCTGTGCGCCTTTGGCCGCAAAAAAGACTCTCCCGGGGCTTACACGATGGCGCTGGAGGAGGCGTTCCAGACCGCGGCGTCGGGCTATACGGAGAGCGTGACCGAGTTCCATATTGTCGGCGGACTGCATCCGGACCTGCCGTTTCAGTACTTCCTCGACCTCTGCTCCGGCCTCAAGCAGCGCTTTCCGCAAGTGCACCTGAAGGCGTTCACCATGGTGGAGGTCGCATTCCTGGCCAAGATTGCCAAGCTGAACATCCGCGACACGCTGCTCAAGCTGAAGGAAGCAGGCGTCGATTCACTGCCTGGCGGCGGCGCCGAAATCTTTACCGACCGCGTGCGGCACATCATCTGCGACCACAAGATCGACGGCGCGCAGTGGCTCGACACTGCGAAGCTGGCGCACCAAGTGGGGCTGAAGTCGAACGCCACCATGCTCTACGGGCACATCGAGAACGACGAAGACCGGGTCGACCATCTGCTGAAGCTGCGCGCGGTACAGGACGAGACCGGCGGCTTCCAGACGTTTATCCCACTGGCCTTCCATCCGGCAAATACGGCGTTGTCGCACCTGGGCACGACGACCGGCTTCATGGACATCAAGAGCATCGCGGTGGCGCGACTGGTGCTCGACAACTTCCCGCACATCAAGGCCTATTGGCAGATGATGACGGCGAAAATCGCGCAGATCGCGCTGCGCTTCGGCGCCGACGACCTGGACGGCACGGTGATCGAGGAGAAGATTTATCACGATGCCGGCGCGACCACTCCGCAGGGCATGCGCCGAGAGGAGTTGGTGCGGCTGATCAAGGAAGCGGGACGCGAGCCGATCGAGCGCGACACCATGTACCGGCCGGTGACGAGAACGGAAACTAGCTTCACGGTCGCGGTATAAGAACGTATTCCGTATCCCGTATTCCGCAACGGCAAATGCCTGAACGCGAAATGCGCGATACGGAATACGCGTTTCATTCCCGTAGTGAATCCGTGTCAAGCGAAATCTTGTACAAATTGCGCTTTATTCCCGAACTGCAATTCCCATACAGGCACGTTTTGTGCCGTATTTCGTTGGTACAACGCTTGCCATCCCGCTTGCTTCTAATTCCAGAGGTGTAAAATTGAAGCAATACGAATGTGCGCACACGGGGTTTTTGACCTGTGCACGAGGCGCATGAATGAATGTCCACACCAGCTACAAGAACCTTCAGAAAACTCCGGACCTCGAACGAGAACTCAATCTACAGATCGAAAAACTGAAAAAGCGGCTGCAGGTTTTCCGGCCTGAGCTGGTGCACTTGCGTGTAACCGTCGAGGGGAACAACGTGCGCGAGGGCTTCACTGTCTCCGCGGACCTGCGGTTGCCGTCCGGCGACATGGCGGTGCGGCAAGGCGCGGAAACGGCGGCGGCGGCGATCAAGGCCGCCTTTGACCAGCTTACCGAGCAGGTTACCAAGCACAAGGACCACTTGCGCGCGCAATGGAAGTGGCCGCGGCGGCGCAAGGTGGGGAGAACGCGTCCGGAGCCGCAGGTGCCATTCGAGGCGACGATTGCGGCGGTGCAAGCCCCTACCATCTCCGCCGACGACATCACGGGCTATGTAAACGCGAACCTCGACCGCCTGTTCCTGTTCATCGAGCGGGAGGTCCAGTACCGGGAGAATTCCGGCGCATTGCAGCGGGACCAGGTGACGCCCGAAGAAGTGGTGGACGAGGTGATCGCGAACGCGCTGAGCGATTCCGACCACCGGCCGGAGAAGATTTCGCTCGAGCCTTGGCTGTACCGGCTGGCGATGCGCGCCATCGGCGACATCGCGAGCCGCGATCACGAGCAGATCGTCGGCATCTCGCTGGACCATGCGGCGCAAAAGGACGACCGCTCGTTATACGCAACGGATGAAAGCCAGTTGCAGTTCCACCAGCCGGATGAAGCGGTGGCGAACCAGGACCTGATCGCCGATACCCGCACCGCCACCCCGGAATCGACGTTGTATACCGAGGAGATGATCACCCTGGTGGAAGCCGCGTTACTGAAGGCGAAGCCGCAGGACCGCGAGGCGTTCCTGTTGTATGCCGTGGAGGGCTTCACGCCGGACGAGATCGCGGTGATCAGCGAGCGACCGGTGGACCAGGTGCAGAAGTCGGTGGCGTCGGCGCGCGACTACCTGTCCAAAGTGCTGCCCATGCCCGACGAATTCAAGGACAAGCTCCTTCAACACGCGAAAATCGCGTAAACACCCCACCCTCCGCCAAGACTGGGCGAAAGGGTGGGGCTATCTGACTTGTAAATGGTTGTTCTTCCTCTCAGGAGACGTGAATGATCACCCGTGAAAATATACGTGAGTTGGCGAATTTCGAGTCTGGGGAAGGGTGCGCAATCAG
>Ga0097691_1001027_pt1 | contig 21767 bp, 19 predicted proteins | sample NGESurdeep072012_8_FD_72858 | JGI IMG/M metagenome (GOLD analysis project Ga0097691, IMG submission 72858) | Arctic peat soil microbial communities from Barrow, Alaska - NGEE Surface sample 210-1 deep-072012 | ecosystem: Environmental > Terrestrial > Soil > Wetlands > Peat ... | reverse complement strand
TTCTGACCGCGAACTTCCGAGCTGAGGTGCAGCAGACACATCCAGGAATCCAATTCTCCTTAATCTCGCCTGGAGTGGTGCGGACCGACTTCGGGCTGCACGCTCGCCACGGTGGGCCCGACTCACGCCAGCTACCTGGCTCGCAGAGTGCTGAAGAAGTGGCGGCAATCGTCGTTAGCGTCATCGAAACGCGGCGCCCCGACGTGTACACACGGTCCGGCGCGCACGCCCAGGTCGTCGGGTACTTCGACTCGCTCGGCGCGGATCCGTGAGCGAGATCCTCGAGTAGAGTCGAAAGCATATCGAATATCAGGGTGGGACAATGAATGACAGCGCGATTAGCGGAATATAAGTTCCGCAGTTATCAGCGCACCCGCGTATATTTTCCTGCCCTGACTCCAACCCCGACAGCCCCTGGTCGATTCCGGCCGCCCACGCTTGACCACACCGCAGCCTCCATTTCCGGAGCTTTCAACTCTCCGTAGCGAGCTCGCCCGGCTCGATGAATCTCTCCTCGGGCTTGTCGCTCAGCGGCAGGCGATCGCGAGCGAGATCGGTCGCATTAAAGCCAGGATAGGCCGCTCGACCCGTGACTTCGGGCAGGAAAAGGAGGTGATCGGGCGAGTGAGGCGTGTCGCCACCGGGCTCGATCTCGATCCCAATTTCGCCGAGCGCCTCGCGCTGCTCCTGATTCGCGCGTCGCTCACGGTTCAGGAACAAGACAGAGTTCTTGCCAGCGCTGAAGGAGAAGACAGGAAAGTTTTGATCATCGGCGGCGCCGGCAAAATGGGCCGCTGGTTCGCTCGGTTTCTACATTCACAAGGATTCACGGTCGAAATCGCGGATCCAGCCGGCTCTGTTGGCGAGTTTCCGCATCTGGACGACTGGCGCACGTCGACGCTCGAGCACGACATCGTCATTGTCGCCGCTCCGCTCCGGCAGTCCGCTGCGATTCTCGAAGAGCTCGCCCGACGAAGACCAAAAGGAATCGTGTTCGACGTGGGATCTCTGAAAACTCCGCTGCGTCCTGGACTGACAAAACTGGTCAAGGCGGGGGTGCTCGTAACCTCGGTCCATCCGATGTTTGGTCCGGATACCGATCTCCTCTCCGGCCGCCATATCATCTTCGTGGATGTTGGAGTGCCCGAGGCCACGCGGCGCGTGCGTGATCTGTTCTCTTCGACCATGGCCGTACAGGTAGAGATGGATCTCGACGCACACGATCGTACCGTGGCCTACATCCTCGGATTGTCACACGCGGTCAACATCGCGTTTCTTGCCGCGCTTGCCAACAGCGGAGAAGATGCGGAGAGATTGAAGCAGCTCTCGAGCACGACCTTCGACGCGCAGCTCGAAGTGGCGCGCCGGGTAGCGAGCGAAAACCCTCACCTTTACTTCGAGATTCAGTCGCTGAACGAGTATGGAATGTCGGCGCTGAACGGCCTGCTGTCAGCGGTACAGCGGGTGACCTCAGCGGTTCAGCGCGGAGACGAAGCGGAGTTCACCGCGCTGATGCAGCGAGGCGCGGACTATGTCGCGAATGTCCAGCCGCGCTGAGCCGGTCATTCGCTATGATGAAGTGTTCGTTCGAGGAGTCCTCCATGCCGCACCGAAGCAAGTGCTGCCCCACGTTTCGCAATAGCCACAGAGAGAGAGCGATGCCCAATCACGACCTGCCCCGCCGAACCTTTCTCAAAGTCGCCGCCCTCGGCGCCGCGGGCGCGGCCTTTAGCGAGCCCGACGCCGTCCGCGCGGCGGGCCGTCGCACCGTCGCGCTCACGCCGACCGAGGATGTCGGCGTGAAGCTCGGTGTCGCCAGCTATTCGCTACGAAACTTCTCGCGCGCGAAGGCCATCGAGATGACCAAGGCTCTCGGCACGCCATACATCAACCTCAAATCGGTGCACCTGCCGTACGACGCGTCGCCGGCGCAGATCGCCGCGGCGCGAGCCGAGGTCGAGGCCGCGGGGCTGCACATCGTCGGCGGCGGGACGATCACCTTCGACACCGACACCGACGACGGCGTGCGGAAGTACTTCGACTACGCCAGGGCCGCGGGCATGCCGGTGATGGTCAGCACCTGCGACCCAAGCGTGCTGCCGCGCATCGAGAAGTTCGCGAAGCAGTACAACATCAAGGTCGCCATCCACAACCACGGGCCCGAGGACAAAAACTTCCCGTCGCCGTACGACGTCCTCAAGGCTGTGAAGGGGATGGACCCGCGCATGGGGCTGTGCATTGACATCGGCCACACGGTGCGCACGGGCACCGACGTCGTGCGCGCGGTTGCCGACGCCGGAGCGCGCCTCCTGGACATGCACGCCAAGGATCTGCGCGATCTGAAAGTGATGGAGAGCCAGTGCATCGTCGGCGAAGGACGGATGCCGATCGCAGAAATCTTTCGTCAGCTCCGAGCAATGCGATATCCCGGCTACGTCAATCTCGAGTACGAGATCGACGCCGACGACCCGCTGCCGGGAATGAAGCAGTCGTTCGCCTATATGCGAGGCGTGCTCGCGGGGCTCGCGTCCGCCTGACAGCCGCAAAACTATAATGTCCAGCGTCACGCTCCGGATTCCTATGATCGCCCTAGCCAGTCCGCTAGAGCCTCGGCAGATAAGCCGCGCCTTTCAGGGTGCGATGCCGGCCGTCGAACCCGTAGCCTTCGTAGCCAGGATCATTCGAGACGGCCTCGAGACCGCGCATTATCCTGAATACACGCGCCTGATCGCGCTTCCCGACGACTGGCTGGTTCAACAAATCGCCCTGGCCACCGCGGTCCCTGACGACGTTTGGATCCGCAACGGATTCGTCCCGCTCGGCGAGTGGGAAACGACTCACGAGGTATAACGCAGCTGGCTTTGTGATTCTAATGCCGCGTAGCCACTCGTAGCGGCTTCTCGCTACTGATTCACGCCGCTCGCGAGAAAGCCACCGTCTACCGCGAGCAGGTGTCCCGTGACGAAGCTCGCCGCCTCGGACGCGAGAAAGACCGCGGCGCCCGCGACCTCCTCCGGCACGCCGAAGCGCCGCATCGGCGTGCGAAGCAGGAGCTCGCGGCCACGATCGGTACCGTCGAGCAGCCCCTCGTTGAGCGCCGTTCGGAAAACACCGGGCAGGATCGCGTTGACGCACACGCCGTGCGGCGCCCACTCGACCGCGAGCGATTTCGTGAGCGCGGCCACGCCCGCTTTGCTCGCCCCGTACGCGGCGACGCCCAGTAGGGCCTCCAACGTTCCGCACTGGGGTTGCCTAAGAACATCAGGGTGGCGTATGGTTGAGACCGGTCAAATCCGTTGGTTAGCACTGATTCGTAGCTCCACTCGTTCGAAGCGTCCCGATCGCCCACTTTCACCGCCTGAGAACATGCGTCTAGGACTCGGCACCCTTCTTCTGCTCGTCGCCCAACCGCTTGCCGCTCAGCGTCCGGCCGCCGAGCCGACCGACGCGCGCGAGTACGAGGTTCAGATCGGCGGGCGCGCCACGCGTTTCACGATCACGCAGTGATGTCACGATTGCGGCGGGTCCTGGCGTTGGTGGCTATCACCGCGCTCGTGCCCGCGTTCGCTTCGCACGCCCAGCAGGCGCGGGCAAACCCGGCACCAGCCCCGCCCGGCTTCGCGCTCACCTCGGGCGGCTACTTCCGGCGCCAGGGCGCCGACATCATGGCCTTCCAGGACATCTACCCGGAAGGACATCAGGGCGGCGTCAGCATCGTTCAGCACGGCGTTCGTGTCGCGAGCAACGGAGACCTCCGGCTGGAGCCGACCCCTGGTCAATGGCAGGCCGTTCCCGTTCAGACCGGACGAATCGTGGATCGCGAGCACAACGAGATCGTGACCTCGCTCGCGTATCCCGACACGAGCAAGGACCGCCACGGGTTCAATCCGATCGTTTATCCGGCCCTCAGGCTCTCGTACCGTGTCCGCGTGCGTGGCGACGGCGACGCTGTCCGGATAATCGTCGATCTCGACAAGCCGATTCCCGCCGATTGGGTAGGCCGCGTGACCTTCAACATTGAGCTCTATCCGACCGACCTCTTTGGCAAGAGCTGGTACCTGGGCAATCGCGGCGGAATCTTCCCCCGCCAGCCCAGTGGCCCGCAGCGCCGCGATGCTGACGGAGAGGTAGAGCCACTACCATTCGCGAAAGGCTCGCGGCTCACGATTGCCGCTGAGACGGAAACACAGCGCCTCACAATCGAGAGCCTCACCGGTGACCTCGAGCTGTTCGACGGCCGGATCAAGCACAATAACGGTTGGTTCATTGTGCGGGCTCTCGTCCCGGGCGGAGTAACGAAGTCGGCGATCGAGTGGATAGTGAGGCCTCATGTCGTTCCCGGATGGCGCGAGGCACCGGTAGTACAGGTGTCGCAACTCGGCTACCATCCGCGGCAACAGAAGATTGCCGTGATCGAGCTGGACGCGAGTGACCCCGGTGTGGATCTCGCTAGCCTCGAACGGATCGAGGAGACTGGCGGCCTGCGCTCTGTAGTCACGAAGGCGCCACGTGCGTGGGGTAACTTTCTTCGCTACCGCTACCTGCAGTTCGACTTCAGCGATGTCACGCAGCCGGGCATGTACGTCGTGCGCTACCGAGACTATCGCACGAACCCGTTCAGAATTGGAGACGACGTTTTCGCCGTCCGCGCCTGGCAACCGACGATCGACTATTTCCTGCCGGTCCAGATGTGTCACATGCGGGTCGAGGAACAGTACCGGGTGTGGCACGGGGTGGATCACCTCGACGACGCGCGCATGGCGCGTCCCAACTCGAACCACTTCGATGGCTATGTGCAGGGTCCCAGCACGCTGACGCGATTCAAAGCGGGTGAGATCGTTCCGGGACTCAACGTCGGCGGCTGGCATGATGCGGGGGACGACGATCTTCGCATCGAGTCGCAGGCGGACGAGGTGTGGATCCTCGCCTCGATGTACGAGCAGTTTGGTCTCGAGTACGACAACACCAGCGTCGACGAAAGCGCGCGTCTGGTGCGGATTCACCAGCCCGATGGCAAGCCCGATCTCCTCCAGCAGGCGAAGCACGGCATCCTGTCGATACTGGGTGGCTATCGGAGCATGGGGCGGCTGTACCGCGGGATCATCGTCCCGACGATGGCGCAGTACGTATTGCTCGGCGACATCACCAACAGCAGCGACAACCTCTTCTACGATTCTTCGCTGTCGCGCGGCGAGCGCACGGCGACGACGTCGGGAATTCCCGACGACCGGCTCGTCTTTACTGAGCAGAACGCGGGTCACGAGTACAAGGGAATAGCCGCGCTCGCGATTGTGGGCCGCGTGCTGCGCAAATCAGACCCCGCGCTCGCCGGCCAGAGTACGGATGCGGCCGAGGCACTCTGGAAGATGGATCGCGATCCGGGCGCGGGGTTCGACGACCGGGTGAATGCGGCGGTCGAACTTCTGTTCACGACTCGAAAGCCCGAGTACGCTACCGCGCTGAAGGCGATGCAGCCACAGATTCTTGCGCGCATCGGCAGGGTGGGATGGATGATCGGCCGCGCGCTGCCCTTGATCAACGACGCTGCGTTCACCGCCGCCGTTCGCCAGGCAGTTGCGGCGAATTTCTCCACGGTGCGCGAGGCGCAGAAGCGCAATCCATACGGCGTGCCGTACGAGCCGGTGATCTGGGGAGCGGGGTGGGGAATCCAGCGCTTCGGAGTGGAGCAGTATTTTCTCCACGAGGCATTTCCGGATATCGTTAGCACGGAGTACATGCTCAACGCGCTCAACTTCGTGCTCGGTGTTCATCCTGGCCGGAACACTTCCTCGTTCGTGTCCGGTGTCGGCGCAAGGTCGATGACGACAGCGTACGGCTTCAATCGGGCCGACTGGTCGTACATACCCGGCGGAGTCGTCTCAGGAACGGCGCTCATTCGGCCGGATCTTCCGGAGCTCAAAGATTTCCCCTTTCTCTGGCAGCAGGCGGAGTACGTGATGGGCGGTGGAGCCACGCACTACATGTTCCTTGCACTCGCCGCGGACCATTTGCTGAACGGCTCACACTGAGCCAGTCGCTCGCCGCGATTGGTGGAGAAACTACGCCAATGTCCAGACCTCTCTTCGCTTTCCTCCTTCGCGTGACGATGCCGGCGCTGTTGCTTCAGTCGGCCTGCCATCCCTATCGAGCCTCTACGGGCATCGGGGAGCGGCGTGACCGGGAGGCGCGCGCCGGTCTCGCCGTCAACATTCGCCGCTCATTGCACGACGATGTGCTCAGGGTGTGGTATCCGCGCGCAGTGGACGTCGATTCCGGCGGCTTCCTCACGCAGTTCGACTGGCGCTTCGAGCCAACCGGCGACCAGGAGAAGATGATCGTGACGCAGGCGCGTCACGTGTGGACCACGGCGCGCGCCGCGCAATTCTTTCCCGGCGATACGGTGTTCCTTCCCGCCGCCGCCCATGGCTTTCTCTTTCTGCGCGACAAGATGTGGGACAGGGAGAAAGGGGGATTTTACTGGCTCGTCACGCGCGGAGGAACGGCGAAGGAGGATGCGCCGGGTCGCATCGTCAAACAGGCATACGGCACGGCGTTCGGCATCTACGCGCTGGCCGGCTATTACGACGTCTCCCACGACGAGCGCGCCTTGCGTCTTGCGCAGGACGCGTTTCGCTGGCTCGACCAGCATGCACACGATCCGGTCAATCGCGGCTACTTCAACTACATGGAACGCGACGGCACACCACTTCGCTCTGGCTATAGGAACGATCCGCCGAAGGATCAGAACTCGAGCATCCATCTGCTCGAGGCGTTTACGGAGCTGTACCGGGTGTGGCCCGATTCCGTTCTGCACGACCGGCTGCGCGAGATGCTGACTCTGATTCGCGACACCATGCGCACCGACCCGGGCTACCTGAGACTCTTCTTCACGGCGAGCTGGACGCCCATCTCGTACCGCGATTCTACGGATTCGGTTCGTCAGAGGAATCACTTCTACGACCACGTCTCGTTCGGGCACGACATCGAGACGGCCTATCTGATGCTCGAGGCGTCGGAAGCCCTGGGCATCAGGAACGACGCGATCACCGAGCGCTACGCGAAGCAGATGCTCGACCACGCGCTGCGCAACGGCTTTGACTCGGCGGCCGGTGGATTTTACGACGAGGGCTATTACGTCAAGAACAAACCGGGAATCACGATCACGTACGACACGAAGAACTGGTGGGCGCAGGCTGAGGGTCTCAATACTCTCCTGATGATGGCCGACACCTACCCCAACGACCCATTGCACTACGAAGAGCGATTCTTCAAACAGTGGTCCTACATCGATCACTTCCTCATCGATCACGAGTACGGCGGCTGGTACCCGGGAGGGCTCGACAAGGAGCCGGATAAGCGCAAGGAGCTCAAGGGACAGATATGGAAGGCATGCTACCATGAGAGCCGTGCCATGATGAACGTCGTGCGGCGTCTGGAGGCAAGCCGGTAACTTGAGTCGTGTCGCCGCTGACGTTTACTCGATGGAGATGCCTGATGCAGATTGTTTTTTTGTATACAATGCGATACGTTAAGTCGGCCAATCTATCGCCCGGCCACGACTGAACGAGCCCTTAGGTGCAAGGAGAATTCTCTTGCATGGCGTGCGCGGTTTCGTAATAACGCTTCTCGGTCTATGCCTGTCGGCGGCGCGCCTTGGAGCGCAGAGCGCGATCACCGGCGCCGTGACGGACAGCCTATCGGCCGGACCCGTCGCCGGCTCGACTGTTCAGTTGGTGTCAGCCAACAACCCGGCCGCGCGCCTTCGTGAGACTACCACAGACTTTGCGGGAATATTCCGCTTCGATGCGGTGCCCGCTGATCGCTACCTGATCGGATTCCTCAATAGTCGGCTGGATGTGTTGGGTATCGAGCCGTTTTGGAGGCTCGACGTGAGGAGCGGCGACTCGCTCGTGCGTACCGACCTCGCACTCCCGAGTGGCGCTGGACTCGAGCGAGCGTTCTGCGGCGCGCGCCGGGATTCCTCCGGCCTGCTTCTTGGTCGCGTCCTTGACGCGGACAGTGGGATTCCGGTAGTTGGAGCCGCCGTGACCGTGCGCTGGCGTGACCTCAAGGTAGACGCGCACCGCGTTGATGTGCACGATCAGTCGCTACGGGTCACGACGGACGTTGACGCACATTTCTCGATCTGCGGTGTGCCGACGGGGGATGCCGTGCTCGTTGAGGTCATGTCTGACTCGAGGCGCACGGGCGGACTGGAAGTCCGGGTCCCGCCGGGCGGCGCGCTCGCGCGCGATCTGTTCCTTCCCGGCGTTTCTTCACTCGACGGGGCGACAGCGCCGCAGCGTCTTTCGAGTGCGCAACCACGGGCACGCACTGCACGCGTCAGGGGTCACGTCCTCACGCTCGCTGGTCGCGCACCTGCGACCGCGCATGTGTCGATCTGGGGGGACGATAGGATCGAAGGTTCCGGTACCGCCGATTCCACGGGCGTGTTCGCCATCGACGGGCTCACTCCGGGCACAGCCACGCTGGAGGCGCGGGCCCTCGGCTTTCAGCCGGCGCGCGTCCTGGTCGATCTCTCCAGCGCGCATACTGCCGTGGCCGATGTGACGCTCGGCGATCGTACGACCCGGCTTGACACGCTCCGGGTGTTCGCTCGACGGCGACCCCCGGATCTCTCCGGGTTCGAGGAGCGGTTGCAGCGAAATTGGTTCGGACGTTTCCTGACTGCAAAGCAAATCGAGGCGATGCATGTGCCCACGATTGCGATGGTGCTGACAACGGTCCCGGGACTGCAGGTCCTTGGCACAGAGTTCGGCTCGCGCGTGACGTCATCAAGGCGCTGCATTCCTTCGGTCTATCTGGACGGGTTCGAGCTGTACAACGGCGACACGGCGCTCGCCGACATGGTGACACCGGACGACGTGCGCGGCATCGAGGTGTATCTGCAGCCGGGCACGGCACCATTGCAATACGGGCACAATCAGTGTGGCAGCATCCTCGTGTGGACTAAACGATACCAGCACGAGTAATCGGGAATCGAGCCGGCGAGCTCGGTTACATGAAAGCGAGCCGACGGCTCCGTGCTATGGCGTTGGGGGGATGCGTACCTGTTCGTGCGTCAGGGCGCGCGGATTACCGTAAATCTCCTTGACGCGCTCTGGAGTGTTGTGAGTCTCCAGCCAGTTCGACCACACCATGAACCACGTCCACCTGGGCTGCGCGTCCAGGATCTCGGCCTTCGGTAATTCTCCGACCTCGCCGAGCGCGATCGGCTTTCCCCTGGCGAGGCGAAGCAGCTCCTCATAGTCCTTTTGCTCGTAGTCGAAATTGTAGATGTCCGTGGCGAGCACATCCACGTAGCGCGAACCCGGGTAGTAGAGGGCGTACGCGTAAGCCTGATCTTTGGGAATGTCTCTCGGCCCGTTCGCGTCCCACACCCACAAGAGATTATCGAGGTGGTGCACGTTCACGAACCGGTCGAACATCATCTTCCACAGCTTCTGGTAGCCGGCGGGGCCGCGCTTGTCTCCCCACCAGAACCAGACGCCGTTCATCTCATGATAGGGACGCCACAGCACGGGCACGCCAGCGTCGCGCAGCTGCGCCAGATAGCCGGCGATCCGGTCCACCTGGACCTGCCAGCGCTTGTTGAGCGCCGTGCCGTCGGTGACGAGCGCCTTCCACTCTGCGTCGGTGAGCTCTGCCTGAATGCTCTCCTTCCACCCGAAGGGCGGATCGTCCGTCGGGCGGCCAGCGTGCCACATCAGCGTCACGATGTAGCCGTCGTGGTATTTGCTGATCGCCTCGGCGACTATTCGCGGCCCCGGATCGTCCGGTCCGTTGAAGATGAAGTCCGTCCCCCACACGGCGGGGTATTTGCCGCTCAGCTCGTGCGCCTTCTCGAGATAGCGGCTCATTTCATGATTGTAGTTGTGTTGCCCGGTAAGGATGCGATGCCCACTCTGCGAATACAGATACGCAAGCAGCTGCTTCGCTTCGGGCGAGGCGTGCGCGTTTACCGGATGCGTGGGTTGCGCCATACCGGCGCTCGCACGCATGAGCAGCGCTCCGGCGAGAACGAAGCTCGCGCCAATGGTGCGCGCGGCGCGGCGCACACGTATCGCCGCGTCAATTACGGCAGGCGAGATCGGCTCGGAAGGGGTACCCACGAATCGAGAATAGGCGCCAGCCGGACGATATTGTCAAATGACTTGACGAAATCGGGAAAAGATGGCCATATAACAAAGGCACCCGTGGATCTCCAAACGTGATCAAAGTCTTCCATCGCTGCGGCGTCTTCCTCCGAACACACGCGATCCCGCTCGTCCTCACGGCCTGCGGATCGGGGATCACGGCTGCCGCCAGGAAACCTCCCATCGACACGGTTCCACCGCTCATCAGACCCGCGCCTTCGGTGCATGTGTCAGGCAATCATCTCGTGGATGCATCGGGCGCGACAATCCGGTTGCGCGGGGTGAATCGCTCCGGCATGGAGTTCATGTGCGCGCAGGGACGAGGAATCTTCGATGGGCCATCGGATTCGAGCTCGGTGCGTGCCATCGCCCAGTGGCGAGTGAACGTGGTTCGCGTCCCTCTCAACGAGGCATGCTGGCTCGCGATTAATGGCGTCAACCCGAGCTACGCGGGCGCTGCGTATCAGCAGGCGGTTACAGACTTTGTCGCCACACTCAATCACTATGGCATCGTCGCGATCGTCGAGCTGCACTGGAGCGCGGCGGGGACAGCGATCCCACTCAACCAGCAGCCGATGCCGGATCGGGATCATTCGGTGGAGTTCTGGCGACAGCTCGCGACCGCGTTCAAGGGAAACAACGCGGTCATCTTCGATCTGTTCAACGAGCCCTTTCCCGACAGCAATCGGGACACGCCGGAGGCCTGGCGCTGTTGGCGTGATGGCGGCACGTGCAGCGGGATGACGTACCAGGCGGCGGGGATGCAGGAGCTCGTCACCGCGGTCCGCACGACGGGCGCGACGAATGTGATCATGCTGGGAGGCGTCCAATATTCCGCGGGGCTGTCGCAGTGGTTGGCCAACAAGCCGACCGATCCGCTCAACAACCTCGCGACGTCGTGGCACGTGTACAACTTCAGCTGGTGCAACGCGCGCTCCTGTTGGGATGGCCAGGCGCTGCCTGTCTCGCAGCAGGTACCACTCGTCCTCGGCGAGCTTGGCCAGGACGACCACGGCAATGCGTTCATCACCTCGCTGATGGATTGGATGGACGCGATGCAGGGGAGCTACCTCGCCTGGACATGGGATGTGTGGGGCACGCCGCTCGATCTCATCACCAACTATGATGGGACACCGACGACCTACGGGACCACATTCAAGACGAGATTCGGAGGTTGATATGATGCGACAGCTTACTCGATCTCTCGTTGTGCTGGGTCTGTTTCTTGTCTCGGCTTGCGCCGGCTCTCGCCCGGGCCCGCCGGTCGAGCGGGCATCGGCGCGTCGGACCGACCTGATATCGCTCGAGGAAATCGAGCGGCAGCACTGGGCGAATGCGTACGAGCTGGTAGCCGCACTGCGCCCCGCGTGGCTCAACGAGCGCGGCCCGGACACTGTTACCGGCACGCCGGTGCGGCTCCAGGTGCACGTCAACGGCATGCGAGTCGGCGACGTCAGCGCACTCCGCGAGATAAACGTGGAACAACTGGCCTACCTGGAGTTCATCGATCCCATTGCCGCCACGGCGCGATGGGGATTGGGATACGGTCACGGGGCGATAGATCTGTCCACGAAGGGGAAGTGAAGACTCCGGGTCGTCACGCGGTGGTGGTGAGGTCCGCGGTGGTGGTGATGTCCGCGGTGCTGGTGATGTCCGTGCTGGCCGGTTCGAGCTCCATCGCTGATCAAGGCCAGCCGGACGGTGGATCGCAGCCGACACAACCCGGAGCGACGATAACGGTTCAGGTGGATCAGGGGCGTACGCCGATCAGCCCCTACATCTATGGATCAAACCAGGACGACGGGACAGACGTCTGGACGGTTCGGCGCGAGGGGGGCAACCGAACCACTGGCTACAACTGGGAGAACAACTTCTCCAATGCAGGCAACGACTACATCCACTCGAGTGATCTGTACATGATCACGAGTGAAGGTTTACCGGCGTCGGATGCAGCGATTCCCGCGCGCGCGGTCACGTTCTTTCACGATCAGTCCATCGCCATGGGCGCCAAGTCGATCGTGACCCTGCAGATGGCCGGCTACGTCGCGGCGGACGGCAAAGGCACGGTCCAGCCATCCGAAGTCGCACCATCGGCGCGCTGGGACCAGGAAAGTCCGAAGAAGCCGACGGCGTTCGCGCAAACGCCCGACCTCACCGACGGCGTGGTTTACATGGACGAATTCGTCAACGCGCTTGTCCAGCGCTATGGTGGAGCAGCATCGCCGCAGGGGGTACGCTGGTATAGCCTCGATAACGAGCCCGCACTCTGGAGCTCGACGCATCCGCGCATCCACCCGCAGGCGGTCGGCGCCGCGGAGCTGTTGGACCGGTCGGTCGCTTTGGCGTCGGCGACCAAGGCCGTGGATCCGGGCGCCGAGATCATTGGATCGGCGGCGTACGGCATGGCGGAGTTCGTATCGCTCCAGGACGCTCCCGACTGGAGTGCGGTGAAGCAGGGATACGAATGGTTCATAGACTATTATCTCGACGGCATGCGCAAGGCAGAGCAGGCGAAGGGAATGCGCCTGCTCGACGTGCTTGACGTTCACTGGTATCCCGAAGCACGTGGCGACAACCGAATTACCGACGCGAACGCGACGACATCGAATGACGAAGCGGCGCGCTTGCAGGCGCCGCGGAGTCTCTGGGACAGCACGTACCGCGAGGTGAGCTGGATCACGCAGAATCTGCCGGCGTTCCTTCCACTTTTGCCCAAGCTCCAGCACTCGATCGACCAGTACTACCCCGCGACGAAGCTCGGAGTCAGCGAGTACAACTATGGTGGCGGCAAGACGGTCTCGGGCGGTATCGCTCAGGCCGACGTGCTGGGCGTGTTCGGCGAGCGTGGCGTTTACCTGGCAACGATCTGGGGTATGGACGCGACGCAGACGTACATCTCCGCGGGCTTCAAGCTCTATCGCGATTACGATGGCAATCGGTCCACTTACGGCAGCACCACCGTGCGCGCGCAGACGTCGGACGTGGCGCGCACGTCTGTGCACGCGGCGATCAACGGACAGGATCCCTCGACAGTGCATCTCATCCTGCTGAGCAAGGAACAACGCGACACCGTGGCCGTGCGCGTGGAGCTGAGGGGAGGAGCCAGCTACTCCTCGGCTCAGGTGTGGGGGTTTGACGCAGCGAGCGCGAAGATTACCGCCCGTCGTGCCGTCACTGCAATCGTGGGGAACAGCTTCGACTATGCGGTACCACCCCTCACCGCTCTGCACTTTGTCGTGAAGTGACGCGGAGTGTTACACGCCGCTTGTCGTCCGGGTAGCTAGGTCTTCGCCGGACTCAATGCTGGGCGGACCAGCACCGCGTCTAGAAGATGACGACGCTGATGTGTGCGAGGTGCGCGCCCCGACTCTCGCCGAACCGGAACTTGATCCACTCCGCGCCCGTCATGACCCCTGAACGTCTGAGCCAGACGGAGAGGAAGACCATGAGGAAAACCTGGTTGAACACTGGCCAGAGCCACGGAATCCAGATGCTCTTGAGTCCGTAGACGAACAGCAGGTAGACCAGCCACATCGTCCCACTGATGTCGAACATCCCTGACGCGTTCGACACACCGAGGAGATACCAGGGAATCGCGTTGCCGCCGAGGAAGTAGCTGCGCAGACTCTTCGAGGCGCGGTGTGCGATCCAGAAGCCAATCACCAGCGTGGCGACGATGTATCCGCCGATGATGGCGAGATCGATTGCTTGAAGGTTCATGGCGGCGTGCGCGTCAGAACGAGCGAATGGACCTTTCGGGCCGGCGCACGACGGATCGTGCGCCGGTAACCGAAGGCCGGACCAACCGTATTAATATCCCGCGTTCTGCGTCATGAGGGGGTTCGCGGCAAGCTCCCCCGTGGGAATGGGCTGCAGCACCTGATACGCCTGACGCGGCCGGCACACGACATTGCTATACAGAGGGCCGCTGGCAGGCTTGTTCATCTCCGCCATGTACGTCCCGTAACGGCGGAGATCGAAGGGTCGCTGGAACTCGGCGTACAGCTCGTGACGACGCTCCATCCGCACCGAATCCCGGAATTGCGCCGCGCTCAGAGCCGCGAAGGGTGCGAGACCGGCGCGAGCACGCACCATGTTGGCTGCCTGCATCGCGAGCGCGCTCGGGCCGTTCTTCTCGTTCTCAGCTTCGGCGAGCACGAGCAGCACGTCGGCGTAGCGGAGGATTATGAAGTTGTTCTTGTTGCCGTATTGCGATCCGTTGTTGCCGCGATCGATATACTTGAGCGTGTAGTACGCGAATGGCAACGCGATCGTGTCGAGAACGACCGGCGAGGCGGGGGTTGGTTTGTAGTGGATCGCGTAGAAACCCGGGAAGAGGCGATTAACCTCGCACCCCTGCGTCCAACCGTCGCCGGCCACGAATGTCGTGTCCACCACCAATCCCGCCGCGAACAACACCGCCAGGGAATCGCGGTGGATCACCCGGCGATCCTTGCTGTGATACGAGGACTGCGACGCGGGCTGGGAAAGCCAGGACCGCGGCGTCGCGATGCCCGGCTCCATTCGCTTGTCTGTCGCCGAAAAGGTCTTCACGAAGTCGTTGCGAATCGTCAGGAACCCGGGGCCGGCTGGACCGCAGCCGCCAACCAGCGTGCAATCACCGGCGGGGGAGAGAAAGGTCACGACGTTCGACCCGTTCGAGCGACTGCCCTGGACTGCGAAGAGTATCTCGCGGCTGGCCCCCTGCTTGTCGACGTCGAAGAGGTCCATGTATTTCGCTTCGAGACCGACGGAGGCGTCCTGCATTACCTTCTGCGCCGCGATGACAGCCGAGTCGAGGAAGGTGGCCTTCTTTGCGGCGAGCGGTGACGCCGCTACCTCGGCCCCGGCCATGTGGAGATAAACCTTGGCGAGAAGCCCCCACGCCGCAGCCGCCCGTGGAAGTCCCTGGCCGGTCGAGGGATCCAAATCAGTCGGAAGTCCCGTTGCTGACTCGACGAGATCCTTGGTGATTTGTCCGTACACCTCTTCGATTGGACTACGCGCTTTTGCGCCAAGAGTCGCCTCCGGCTGATACAGCTCGGTGCGGAGTAGCACCGGGCCGAAGCGGCGCACCAGATCGAAATACGCGTACGCCCTGCCAAACTTCGCCTGGGCAATTGCTTTCTGCTTCGCGGCGGCCGAGACGCCGCTGGAGTTGCCGACGTATTGCAGCACTTCGTTCGCGCGCTCGATGATCTGATAGTCGCCGAACCAAACCGAGTTGCCGTCGGCGAACCACTGGCCCTGAATCTGGCCGTTCTCGCCGCCCCCCATCCAACTCTCGCAATTCATTTCGTCATCGTCGCACATGATGCTGTGTTGGGCAGGCTGCTTCCAGCCATTCCAATCCATCAACGGCGCGTAGACCGCATTCACCGCGATCTGGGCCTGCGCGTCGGTCTGATAGAACTGATCGGGGGAGATGAAATTCGTAGCTGTCTCTGTGAGGTCGTGGTTGCACGCGGTCAGCGTCACGGCGGAAATCAAAACCCCGCACGTCCAACGGTGCATCGCTCGACCAAGTGTTGAAAGAATCATGTTGGTGTTCCTGGTGTTGAGGTATCGATGAAGAGCGCCGCGCGAGAAGGCGCGCCGTCGCCGGCGCGCCGGCGCGCGCATCACTCAGAAAATCGTGCTGACACCAAACGTGATGAGACGCGAGCCGGGGTAGTTCCCCTGATCTACGCCTGGACGATCGGTGCCTCCGAATGCGCTGACCTCCGGATCGTACCCGCTGTAGTTGGTCGACGTGAAGAGGTTGATCGCGTTGATGTAGATTCGCGCCGATTGCACGCGAGGCATTGCAAGGCGGTAGCCGAGCTGCAGGTTCTTCAGGCGCACGTAGGAGCCGTCCTCCACGAACACGTCGAGGAATCGGTTGCCGAATCCGCCACGATTGTTGCGCACCATCTGGTTGGTGCCGTTCGGATTGGTCGCGGCGTCGTACGCGTTCGCGAGGATTTCCCTTGGCACGTTGCCCGATTGTCCGTTCAACGTGAGGAAGGTCATCCGCTCAGTGTTGATGATGCTGCCGCCACGTACCGCCGTTACGAAAGCGCTGAGATCGAACTTCCCGAACGTGAAGGTGTTGTTGAACCCGTAGATCCACTTGGGGTTCGCATCGCCGACGATCGTCTGATCCTGCGCCGTGATCTTGCCGTCGCCATTGATGTCCTTCAGCATGTAATCGCCGATCCAGGACGCGCTGCCCGTCTCGGCGGCATAGGCGATCGAGTCGGCGGCGGTCTTGATGATGCCCTGCACGACGTAGCCCCACATGCTGCCGATCGAGTATCCCGGCTTCTGAATGAAGGGTGTGACTTCGAGATTGCCGCCGGCTCCCAGTCGTCCCGCGAACTGTTGCGGGATCGTGCCCAGACTCTCCAGGCGGTTGATGTTGCGCGACGCGTTGGCGCTCATGTTCCAGTGCAGGCCGTTCGTCGTAGCGGGCAGCACATCGAAGTTCAGCTGCATCTCGATGCCGCGGTTCGTCACGGTACCGGAGTTGAGCCACGCGTTGGCGAAGCCGGTGCTCGTCGGCAGTTGGATCTGCTGTAGCAGGTCCTTCGTGTTCTTGCGATAGACATCGACCGTACCACTCAAACGGTTGCGCAGCAGGCCGAAATCGACGCCGGCATCAAACTGCGTGGTGGTCTCCCAGCGCAGATCAGGGTTGCCCAGCTGGGTGACACGGTAGCATGGAACAGCCGAACCGTTGAGCGCCATCAGGCAACCAGCGCCAGAGACAGCAGCGAGCGACTGGTACGAGCCGATCGCCTGGTTACCCGACTCGCCGTAGCTCGTGCGGATCTTGAAGTCCGAGAAGAGCGACTGGCGCGCGAGGAAAGGTTCGTCGATCACCCGCCACGCGACTGCCAGAGCGGGGAAGGTGGCCCACTTGTTATTCGTCGCGAACTTGGACGATCCATCGCGCCGCACCGTGCCGGTGAAGAGATAGCGGTCCAGCAGCGAGTAGTTGGCGCGTCCGAGCCAGGACTCGAGCCTGTCGATGTAAAGACCCGACTGCGGCGGGGATATGAGGCTGCCGTTCGCCAGGACGTTCGGGCCAAGGATGTCGTCGGGAAAGCCGCGAACTTCCTGCGATTGATACTGCGAGCGGTCGAACTGGTTGGTGTATCCGCCGAGCATGTCGACGTGCTGGCCGTGTCCGAGATCTCGCGTGAAGTGCAGTAGGTTCTCGTTGATGATGTTTCCAAAGTCGGTGTGGGCCTGATTCGCATCGCCGTTGTTGCCGGATCCTTCTCCGACCGTTCGGGGAAAGTAGTTCGAGTAATTGCGGCCCTCGTAATTGCCTCCGACGCTGAGATCGAGCGTCAGCCCGGTGGCGAGGGTCACAACCCCCTTGAGGCCGCCGAGCGCGCGAGTGATCTGATCGCGCTCCTTCACCTCGTCGGTGTAGCGCAGCGGATTCGCGCCGAACAGGGATTGCGACAGCGGATCTTCCTGGCGTGGGTCCTTGCGCGTGGTGTCTGGCAGCTGGAACGGCGTGTAGGTGAGCGCCTGCCGAACAATTCCGACTGCCTGGTATCCGTTGATCGTCGAACTGCGGACCATGTTGTTGATCGACTGGGTGATCCCGACGTTGGCCGAGATCTGCAGGCGATCCGTGAACAGACTGCGGTTCAGATTGCTGCGCAGACCGCCCCGCCGGAACTGGGAGCCGACGATGACGCCCTGCTGGTCGTGCAGGCTCGCCGAGATCAGGTAGCCGTTGCCGGACGCATCACCATTGGAGAAACTGAGCTGCGCGTCGCGCTCGAGCGACGTCCGGAAGATCGCGTCCTGCCAGTCGGTGCCCGAGCCTACGAGCTTCTGAATGCTGTCGGGCGTAATGCTTCCCGGACGGTTGATGCCGCCGTAAACCCGCGAGTCGCCCTGCCCGATGTTGATGTACGACTGATTCACATAGTTTGCGTAGTCGAATGCGTTCAGCAGGTCGTACCTCTTCGCGACGCTCGACATGCCCTGCGAATAGTTCAGCGTCGTCGTGCCCGCGCCGTCCCGGCCGCGCCGGGTCGTGATGAGCACGACGCCGTTGGCGCCGCGGCTTCCGTAGATGGCCGTGGCCGACGCGTCCTTCAGGATGTCGATCGATTCGATCTCGTTCGGCGAGATAGATGACAACGGATTTGTCTCGGTCAGCGAGCTCAGGTTCTCGTCGCTCGTCGCGCCGATCTGTCGCTTGGAGATCCCCGATTGCTCGAAGGGAATGCCATCGATGACGTAGAGGGGCTGCGAACTGCCCGAGTTCATGGAGTTGACGCCGCGGATCTGGACGCGCATTCCGCCACCAGGCGCTGCGTCGCCCTGCGTGACCTGCACGCCCGGCACTCGGCCCTGAAGGCCCTGCTCCACGGTGGAGATGATGGTCTTCTGAAGATCTCCGGAGCTCACGGAGCTCACGGAGCCGGTGAGATCGATGCGCCGTTGCGAGCCATAGCCGATGGAGACGACGTCGGTGAGCTGCACCGCCGCGCGCGAGAGGGCAAGGTTGGCCGTCGCCGCCTCGCCGGTATTGACGGTGACGAAGATCTCACGTGCGCCATAACCGAGCCGGCGCAGACGCACGCGCGCCGACCCCGCGGGCACACCGGTGAGCACGAAACGACCGTCGTCGTTCGTGGTGGCGGAGCTATTTGTACCGACGACCGTCACCCGTACGTTGGGGATTGGTGCATTGCTGGCTGAATCGACCACGCGTCCGGCGATAGTGCCGGTGGTGGCCTGAGCTGTCGCTCTGCTCGTGACGGCGAGCAGCGAGAGCAGCGTGAACACGAGTGCACAGCGATTTCTCATGAGGTGAGCCCTCCAGTGAGAGAGAAAATGAAACAGCAAGCGATAGGGACGTGCGCGACAGAGCCATTTACACCAGGTAAGTGGACTAATCTGTTAAGCCCACCATCGCCGAGCGGGCTTTCGTCAAATCGTTTTATTAAATAACGTTGACGTAAATGTTCTGTGGCACCTACGTGAACTTTGGTAACCAAAAGGCTCAGCTCTCGGGGAGCGTCCCCGCGACACCGGGACGAGCCGTTATTCTCAATCCGCAAAGGATCGGTCGGGAGATATGTGGCCGTGACCAGCCGCCGTCAAGACACTACTCGAGTGGATGGAGAACGCCTCTGACCACCTGACGGGATTGGTGTTGGCCGTAGAATATGTAATCGACCCGGAAGCGATCTGTTTCGGTGGTCGTCTTTCAGACCGGATCCTCAGCGGCCTGATGGAGCGCGTTGCCAAGCAAGTGCCAAGCCGCCGGGCGGGAGGCGGCTCCGAGAATGTGTGGCGTGAGTCCAGATCTCATATGACAGGGACAGTGGTTGCCGGTGGGCACTTCACCCCAGCCCTAAATCGGTTCAACAACTTGCAGAACTACTGAACCAGAATTGGGGACGGGACCACGCTTTCGGCTTCTTGTATAGAGAGCGAATCACGTTTTGGGTGCGGGGTAGATGAGCTGTCCTTTCCTTACTTTCAAGAATGGAGTCAAGCGATGCTTCGCGGGAGACGTGCGGCTAATGATATCCCGTACGAGCCATCCCTTCTTGGCAAGTGCATCAGCAATGAGTGAACGATGGCAGCGCCATGGCACGGCTTCAGCGCACATGATGGCAGTTTCTCTCAAACTGGCAATCTTTGTAAGCGCTTCCAGGCCCTCGGAGAATTCCGGAGTCGCCATGTAATCCGCGAATCCCCTGAATGAGGCATTGCGCCAACCAAGGTTCATAGAATCCTTTTTTGAATGACGCAGGCCGCCAAGTTTTTTCAAATGCTTATACCGAATACTGTTCTGTTTTAAGGATTGTTTTAGGAAATCCCCGTTGAATTGTGGATTATGGCGGGACATGGGTATTGATCTAACATCAATCACTTCCTTGACACCATTCATTTGTAGCAGCTCGACGAATTCATCAATTCGTCTCGTAGAATGGCCGATAGTAAAAATGGAAGATTGTTTCATAGTGTTTATGGTTCTCGAGGATATTAGTTGGCTTCCTCCGGCGTCGCCTCCGCGTCGCGCCGCGCCGCGCAGTTCACGGACGAGCCAGCGCGGCTGAGCGCCGGGCCGGTTCACAGGTTAGCGTTCAATAGAACGCGATAGACTATATCGGCTCGTCCAGCGAGCCGCGGATGCGTGATGATGCACAAACGTCAAGCGAGAGAAATCATGACGGATGCAAAGCGTCCCGAGCTGATGGAGTGGGCCGAATACTATTGACCGTGGTGCTATATCGCGGCCGTGCGCCTGCATCGGATCGGAAAGGAGTACGAAGAACGGGTGGCTCTACGAACGCGGTCCTTCCCGCTGGAGCTGTTGCGCCCCGGTGGCCCGCCGCGGCTGCTGCTCGAGCAGGAGTGGTGGTTGGCCGCCATCCAGGAGCCGGCAGCTGTGTTCGCGCCATATCCCGAGGACGACTGGCCAACGACGACGCTGCCCGCGTTCGACGCGGGCTGGGCGGCGACGAACCAGGGTCTCGCGATCGGCACAGACTATGATCTTCGCGTGCGTCGCGCGTTCTTCGGGGAGGGAAAGAATATCGGGCGCCCCGAGGTACTGCTCGACATCGCGCGCGAGGCTGCTCTTGATATGCCGCGGTTCGAACGGGATGTCGCGAGTCCGGAGGCACGCGCGGCGGTGCTCGAGGAGAGTCGGATCGGCCGCGAGCAATTCCAGGTACGCGGCACGCCGACGCTTACTTTGGCCGACGGCACCCACCTTCATTTGCCCATCGCCTATCCGCGTATTCGAGCCCACCGCATCGTGGGAATGGCGCCGCTCGAGTGCGTCGGCGAGGCGTGCTCGGACGCCGTGCGAGCGCTTTTCGAGCGCGCGCTCGGGGGCCAGGGAACGTGACATCCATCACGCACGCGCCGTATCGATTGGTCGAGACTTCAGCGCACCACGGCGCGATTGGAGAGAGGGAATGACTCGCATTTCGTACAAGGAAATCGCCCCCGGCGCATACCAGGCCATGCTCGGTCTCGAGCGCTACGTCGGGGAGTCAGGGCTGGAACACTCGCTGTTGGAACTCGTGCGGACGCGTGCGTCGCAGCTCAACGGCTGCGCATTCTGTCTGGACATGCACAGCAAGGACGCCATCGCCGCCGGCGAGACGCCGCAGCGGCTGTTCGTGCTTTCCGCCTGGCGGGACGCCCCGCTCTACACCGAGCGCGAGCGCGCCGCGCTCGCCTGGACCGAGGCCGTCACTGAACTCGGCCCGAGCGGTGTCCCGGACGAGCTATATCGCACTACGCGCCAGCAGTTTGACGAGCGCCAGCTCGTGGACCTGACGATGGCGATCGTCGCCATTAACGGCTGGAACCGTCTGGCAATCGCGTTCCACTCTCCCGAAGCCGGCAGTCATGTTTCCATCGCTCGGAAACACCAACAGGAATAGGAGGCAGCATGCAGAGCACCAGCCAAATCGACATCGTCTCGACCGTCAACGAGCTCGTCGCGCGGTATCCCGCGACGATCGACGTGTTCAACCGCTTTGGCATCGATAGCTGTTGCGGTGGCGCCGTGCCGATCGCGGACGCCGCACGGCGCGACGGCGCCGACTTCGATGCGCTGCTCGCCGCGCT
>Ga0097691_1001025_pt1 | contig 21784 bp, 15 predicted proteins | sample NGESurdeep072012_8_FD_72858 | JGI IMG/M metagenome (GOLD analysis project Ga0097691, IMG submission 72858) | Arctic peat soil microbial communities from Barrow, Alaska - NGEE Surface sample 210-1 deep-072012 | ecosystem: Environmental > Terrestrial > Soil > Wetlands > Peat ... | reverse complement strand
CGACGGCGGCTGCGGCGAGGACGGCACCAGCTACAAGCTCGACTACCACGGCTACGAGAACGCTCCGAGCACCGCCTCGCAGACCGCCTGGGCGCTGATCGGGTTGATGGCGGCGGGCGCGGCCGATCACCCGGCGGTCAAGCGTGGGATCGACTTCCTGCTGCGTACGCAAGGCTCGGACGGGCTATGGGCGGAGGAGCGCTACACCGCGACCGGCTTTCCGCGCGTGTTCTATTTACGCTACCACGGCTATGCCAAATTCTTTCCGCTTTGGGCGCTGGCGCGCTACCGGAACCTGATGCAAGGCCGCTACGTCAAATTTGGCATGTGACGCTGCCGAACACCCGGAGTTCCGTCACCGGCCTGGCTGCGAGGTCCTTGGGCTCCCGCTTGGCGGAGGCCCCCCGCCCTTCGTCATCACCCCGTCGGGCGGTTTCGGTAGTGCGTTCCAATACGGCACCAGGTTTGCCGGCATCTCATCCGCCGGCAGCACGTCGTCGGGAAGCCGCTTCCACACCTGGTCCTGGCCGAATAACTCAATGCCAAGATAGCCGCGCAAAGTGAGCTGCTGGCCATCCGGGCTCAGCGTCATTTTGGCCTGATAGACTTGGCCGTCGCGCGGATCGAGGATGCTGCCGTTCTGGTAGACGAGACCCTTGTGCTGCATGCCCTTGATGATGGTCAGGCCAAGCGACGGCGCATTCTTCTGGTCGCCCTTGCAGCGGGTGCAGATCGGATGCGGGTTTTCGCCGGGCTGGAGGAACATTTTGGCGATGGCACCTTCGTAAATACCATCATGCTCAAATATGAGAAACCAGCCGCCGACCCGGCCTTTCTCGTCGATCTGCGCCCACATGCCGGCCGCGGAGGGTTCGGCCGCGCGCAGCGGACCGGCATATGCCATGAGACTGGCCACGATGACCGTCAAAAACTTCAGCCTCATAATGCAGCACCCGAGTCGCCGCAGTGGAAGTACGCCCTGTACATCATTCGGCAATGTGTTCTTTTCGCGGAATCAACGAACACGTCTGGCTTATTCGTTAGTTTACGTGGCGGTCGCATGGGTTCCACCAGTCAGCATTTCATGCCTGTCTCGAGGGCCAGCGCGAGCGCCGAGTGTCCCTGCCGTCACTGCCCGTGGCCTTCCAGCACCTCGCGGCAGGCGCGGCGGAGTTTCGCGCGGTGTTCCTGCAGGCAGGCGAGAAAACTCCCGTCGCCCGACCCCTCCTTGATGGCATGGCAAAACCGGCGGACGTCGGGGCGGCATGCGGCCTGCTCTGCGGGGGTGCCACTCTGCGCGATTGCCGCGGAGGCGGCGGCGGCGGTTAGGGCAGCCACTAGCACGAGTATGCGGATCATCATCAGTTCTCCTTGCATTCAATGCCACCCGCGCGTGAGCACGGTGGCGAGCCTTCCCATATCAAGATTTGGCATTCGACGCGACTTTGCGTGACTTGCTGTTGCGTCGCTTGCTATTGCGTTACTTCCTTTTTCTCGGCTTATCGTTGACTAGCTCATCGTTGCTTGACTCGCCGTTCCCTAACTCGTCATTGCGCGGCTTGCCCATGAGGACCGGCTGGAACAATACCGCCGCCGCGAGCGTGGACATCAGTGATAGGGCTAACAATTTGCCCATGCTGGCAGTTCCAGGGTGGCTGGAGAACCACAGGCTGCCGAACGCAGTGGCGGTGGTGAGTGCGCTGAAGAATACGGCACGTGTGAGGCTGGTCTGCAAGAGGTTCGTCTGTCCCTCGCGCCATGCCATGATGTAGTAGATCTTGAAGGCGACGCCGACGCCGAGCAGCAACGGCAGCGCGATGATATTGGCGAAATTGAGCGGGAGGCCGATCACGACGCAGATTTCCAGCGTCACAACGCCCGCCAAAATCAGCGGAACGAGCGTCAGCAGGACATCGCCGATTCGCCGGAGCACAAGCCACAACAGGATCCCTATCGACAGCAGCGCCCAGAGGCCGGCCACGATAAAGGCGCGCACAATCGTATGCCCCGCTTCCAGGATAGAGATCGGTCCTTCAGTGGCGTTCGGCTCGACCGCAAGCACGGCGCGTGCAAATTGGCGCGTCGCCACGTTGTCGCTGGGATCGCCCTTAGGCGCGACCTCCACGCGCGCGCGGCCGTCCGGTGTTGTCCAGTCGCGAACGAGACCAGGCGGCAGTGATTTCTGCGTCACCGGCTGTGCCTGAAGCGAAGCCTGCAGACCGCCCAACGCCGTCTTCAAGGGCTGGATGAACGCGTCCTCAGCCTTTGCGCGCAACTCCTGGTTCGAGCCGGCGACCGCAGTGAGCGCCGCGGATAGCCGCTTGGCCGCGCTGGCGCCGGGGCCATTTTGATCACCGGCGGCTTCAATCAGCCGGCCTGCACCCTCCTTTAGCGCTTCGACGTTTTCCGCATCCGTCGGTGGCGTCAACGCGTTCTTCGGGTCGAAGGCCCCCGCGAGCTTCTTTGCCGCGTCGCTAATGAGCTGCAGTTTCTCCGGCTGGAGATCCGGGATGAAGCTTGCGAGCGTCATGACTCGCGAAACTTCCGGCAGCTTCGACAGACGGCCCGCAATGACGCCGGCGTCGCTGAGCGAGGGCGCCATTATCTCGATAGCATTCGTATTGGTGGCGGGGTCGCGGTTGAGATCGAGATAGGTCGCGATCGATTCCGAATTTGGGTCGCGCAAATTGATCGGGTTGAAGTCGAAATGGAGCCAATAGAGCAGCGGTAGGCCCGCGATCACCACGATGGCGGTGCCGGCGATGATTGGAATACGCTGCCGCTCAAGAAATCTGTCGACCGGCGCCAGCAAAGAAAAACCGAGTTGGTCCGGCTCGCCCGGCGGGTTCAGCAGGCGGATCAGCGCCGGCAGGATCGTGATGCTGGTTGCGAAAGCGATCAGCATGCCAAAACCGGCGATAAGGCCCAATTCGGACACGCCGCGGTAATCGGTGGGCAGGAACGACAGGAAGCCGGCGGCCGTGGCGCCCGCGGCCAGTGTCAATGGCGCGCCGACATACTTGCCGGCCTGCAGCACCGCACCCTTGAGATCATCGAGTTCATGGCGCTCCGCGCGGTAGCGCACGCTGTACTGGATACCGAAATCGACGCCGATGCCGACGAACAGCACGGCAAAGTAGACCGAGATCAGGTTAAGCGTACCGACCATCAAAAGGCCAAGCCCTGCGGTCAGGGCGAGCCCGATGAACAAATTGACGAACACGGCAACGATGAGCCTCGCCGAGCGTAGCGCGAGCCATAGGATGATGAGCACGATGACGACGGTGATGAGACCGTTACGCACAGCGCCTTCCTTGATGGTGGCGAATTCCTCGTCCTCCATCGCTACCGGCCCAGTGAGCCGCACGTTTGCCTGGAATTTCGGCGCGATCTCGGCCGCTGCCAGGCGAATAGCCGCAGTGGCGGCGTGGCCGGCCTCGATCGCGCTGTAGTCGAGCACCGGGTGCACCTCGATGAAGCCGCGCAGCTCGCTCGGCTGCGCCGGGTGGCCCTGCACGAGAACGCGCCAGGAAAAGCTCGCCGGCTGCCCCGCAATCACCTTCTCCAGGGTGTCGGAAAACGTGTTGAAGACGCGCGTGAAGTCATCGAGCTTGATGTGATGGGACTGTATCCCGAGCAGGCCGTCCTCCAGCCCGCTGACGAGCCCGCGCAAGCTCGGATCGGTCGCGAGATCGTGGATGAGCGGTTCCGCCTGGACCAGCGGCGCGAGGCTGCGCCCGAGATCCTCCGGCGACTGGAACAGGAGCCCATTGCTGGCGAAAAACTCGCCGCCGCCGGATTGCGTAACCTCGCGGAATCGATCCTTGTTCTTCGCCAGCGCCTGCGTCAGCGCGGCGGTCGCCTCGCCCGTCAGCTCCGGCGTCGGTGCCTGGACGACGACGATGATCCTCTCGAAAAGTCTGAACGCCTGCTCGAACACGATTTCGCGTTTGCGCCAGCTCAGATCGGACGAGAGCAGTGCGTTGATGTCAGAGTTGATGGCAAAATGGCGTGCGACGTAAACCCCCGACGCCAAAGCCAGCACCAATCCGACTGCGACTACGCGCCAAGCGTTGCGTGTGCAGAAGTCGATAATGCGAACAATGAGAGATGTAAGCATGGAGTGGGGCTCATCCGATCGCCCGATCGCACTTTATGGAAACAGCGGCGGCATAGCACCGTTTAATCGCAGACGCGATCCCGCGGCCGAGGATTGAGCGCGAACAAACTGGGGCCTATTCCGCCGCGGCCGTTATCTCCGGCTGGGCGTGCTTGGCTCCAGAAGGATCGGCCTCAGGCTTGGCCGCATGAATCTCGTTCAGCATCTTGTCGACGTGGCGGGAAAAGACGAACTGCGCCGGCCGTTGCTGCTTGAGTGAGATTTCCGGCGCCATAGGTCCCGCCGTGCGCACGCCACGCAAGGCGGTCCACAGGGCGCTCAACGGATTGCTCAGGGAGGCATGCGCCGCGGTCGGCTCGTAGCCGCAATGGGCCATGCAGTTGGCGCATTTCTCATACTTCCCGGTTCCATAGAGGTCCCAGTCAGTGGTCTCGATCAGTTCCTTGTAGGTCTTGGCGTAGCCTTCGCCGAGCAGATAGCAGGGCTTCTGCCATCCAAACAGGTTGCGGGTCGGCATCCCCCACGGAGTGCAGTGGTATTCCCGGTTGCCAGCGAGGAAATCCAGGAACAGACTCGAATGCATCAGGTCCCACTTCTTCCCCTTGCCCAAAGCGAACACCCGGCGGAACAGTTCCTTGGTCTTGCGGCGATTGAGGAAGTGATCCTGGTCGGGCGCGCGCTCATAGGCATAGCCGGGCGAGATCGAGACGCCGACACCGAACTCCTTTGCCTGATCGAGAAATGCAGCGATGTCCTCGGCGGCGTGCCCATCGAAGATCGTTGCGTTGACATTCACAGTGAAACCTTTGGCCTTCGCGGCCTTGATGGCCCGCACCGCAATGTCAAACACGCCCTTCTGCGAAACCGACTTGTCGTGATGTTCTTTGAGTCCATCAAGATGGACGGAAAAGAACAAATACGGTGACGGCTCGAACAAATGCAGCTTCTTCTCGAGCAACAGCGCGTTGGTGCAAAGCGAGACAAACTTCTTACGCGCGACGATGCCTTTGACGATCTCACCGATCTCGCGATGGATGAGCGGCTCGCCGCCGGGAATCGCCACCATCGGCGCGCCGCATTCGTCGACCGCGTCGAGGCACTCCTTGACCGACAAACGCTGGTTGAGGATCGGGTCCGGATAATCGATCTTGCCGCAGCCGACGCAGGCGAGATTGCAGCGGAACAACGGCTCCAACATCAAAACGAGCGGATAGCGTTTGCGACCCATGATCCTCTGCTTGAAGAGGTAGGCCGCGATGCAAATTTCCTTGAAATAGGGAATTTTCATATTGCTTCAGTTCTCGTTCGATAAGTCGCGCGCCGCGCAACATGTGGAAAGGGATAGAGTCCGTTAGACGGATGCCAACTCCGCAGGCAAGCGGAACTCGATGGTCTCTTCTCGGCCAGCTAAGACGGAAACTTCGACGGGACCAAGGCGGCCCAGGGCCTCGATGACGCCCTCGACCAGAACCTCCGGCGCCGAGGCGCCCGCGGTGAGGCCTACGGTCCGCGCGTCTTGCACCCATTCCGGCTGCAGTTCGCTGCTGTCGGCAATGAGATAGCTCGGGATGCCCGTCTCCAGCCCGATCTCGCGCAGACGATTGGAATTCGAGCTGTTTTTCGCACCAACCACCAGAATGACGTCGACCTGCCTGCTTAATTCGCGCACCGCCGCCTGGCGATTCTGAGTGGCGTAACAGATATCCCTCATTTCGGGACCGACGATATCGCTGAAGCGCTGCTCGAGCTTTGCAATGACTCCCCTGGTGTCGTCCACGCTCAGTGTAGTCTGGGTGATATAGGCGACCGGGGCATCGGTTGGGATATCGAGGTTCTCGACATCCCCCTCCGTCTGCACCAGCACCACGGGACCGGAAATTTGTCCTATCGTGCCTTCGACCTCAGGGTGGCCGGCGTGGCCGATCAGAATGAGGGTGCGCCCCTGTGCGACATAGCGCTTGCCTTGGTTGTGGACTTTGGTGACCAGCGGACAGGTGGCGTTGAGCACGGGAAGGCCGCGTCCCGCCGCCTCCTCCTCGACGCTGCGGGCGACGCCGTGAGCGCTGAAGATGGTCACCGCGTTTTCCGGTATCTCGGAGACCGTCTCAACGAAGCGGGCGCCCTTGGCCTTGAGGCTGTCGACCACGTGCTTGTTGTGCACGATTTCGTGGCGCACATAGACCGGAGCACCGTACTTCTGCAGCGCGCGCTCGACAATCTCGATCGCCCGCACCACCCCCGCGCAAAAGCCGCGGGGCTGCGCCAGGACAATCCGCAAGGGTAATTTCTGGATCATCGGTTTCTCCGCCAGATTTGATCGGTCATGCGAGGCCGAGCCTGAGTGATTCCGCACGAACGTCTCTGCCGAGCGCCTCGAACACCTTGGCGACGATGCCGCGGGCGTCGAGGCCGGCCTTGGCGTACAGCGCGGCGGGCGTGTCCTGGTCGAGAAACACGTCGGGCAGCACCATGGTGCGAACCTTGCACCCGCTATCCAGCACGCCGTTGTCGGCCAGCGCCTGCAGGACATAGGAGCCGAAGCCGCCGACCGCGCCTTCTTCGATGGTCACCAGCACCTCGTGCTCGCGCGCCAGCCGCAGCAGCAGGTCGACGTCGAGCGGCTTGGCAAAGCGCGCATCGGCCAGCGTGGTCGATAGACCCAGCGCCGCCAGCTCGTCGGCCGCCTTCAGGCATTCGCCGAGCCGCGCGCCATAGGACAACAGCGCCACCTTGTGGCCCTCGCGCAGGATGCGGCCCTTGCCGATCTCCAGCGCCTTGCCTTCTGCCGGCAGCGGCACGCCCAGGCCCTCGCCGCGCGGATAACGCAACGCCGACGGCCGGTCGTCGATGGCGACTTGCGTTGCCACCATGTGCACCAGCTCGGCCTCGTCGGCCGCCGCCATCAGCACGAAGCCGGGCAGGCAGCCGAGATAGGCGACATCGAAGGCACCGGCATGGGTCGGCCCGTCGGCGCCGACCAGCCCCGCGCGGTCGATGGCGAAGCGCACCGGCAGCCGCTGGATGGCGATGTCGTGCACCACCTGGTCGTAGGCGCGCTGCAGGAAGGTCGAATAGATGGTGGCGAACGGCTTGAAGCCTTCCGCCGCCAGGCCGCCGCAGAAGGTCACCGCGTGCTGCTCGGCAATGCCGACATCGAAGCAGCGGTTGGGGAACTCCTTCTGGAACAGATCGAGCCCGGTGCCCGACGGCATCGCCGCGGTGACGGCGACGATCTTGTCGTCCTTGCGCGCCTCCTTGATCAGGCTCTCGCCGAATACTTTGGTGTATTGCGGCGCGCCGCCCTTCGACTTGGCCTGCGCGCCGGTCGCCACGTCGAACTTGACCACCCCGTGATATTTGTCGGCCGAGGTCTCCGCCGGGGCGTAGCCCTTGCCCTTCTGCGTCACCACGTGCACCAGGATCGGCCCGATCTCGGCGTCGCGCACGTTGCGCAGAACGGGGAGCAGGTGGTCGAGATTGTGCCCGTCGATCGGCCCGACATAATAGAAGCCGAGCTCCTCGAACAGCGTGCCGCCGGTGACGTAAGTGCGCGCGTGCTCGATGGCGCGGGTGATGGCGCGGTCAAGAGCTTTGGGCAGATGCCGGGTGAGCTGCTTGCCGACGTCGCGCAGCTTCAGATAGGTATGCCCCGAGCTGAGCCGCGCCAGATAGGCCGACATGGCGCCGACCGGCGGCGCGATCGACATGTCGTTGTCGTTGAGGATGACGATGAGGCGCTCGCTGCGCGCGCCGGCATTGTTCATCGCCTCATAGGCCATGCCCGCCGACATGGCGCCGTCGCCGATCACGGCGATGACGTTATTCTTTTTGCCGGCCAGGTCGCGCGCCACCGCCATGCCCAGCCCGGCGGAAATCGAGGTCGAAGAATGCGCGGCGCCGAACGGGTCGTATTCGCTCTCGGCCCGCTTGGTGAAGCCGGACAGCCCGCCGCCCTGTCTTAGAGTACGAATGCGGTCGCGCCGGCCGGTCAAAATCTTGTGCGGATAGGCCTGATGCCCGACGTCCCAGATCAGCCGGTCGGTCGGCGTGTCGAACACGTAATGCAGCGCGACCGTGAGTTCCACCACGCCCAAGCCGGCCCCGAGATGCCCGCCGGTGGCGGCCACCGCGCTGATCGTCTCGTAGCGCAATTCGTCGGCCAGCTCGCGCAGCTGCTCCGCCGACAGGTTCTTCAGGTCGCGCGGTACTTTAATCGAATCCAACATTTCGCTTCCAGTCTGCGTGATGAGTGGCGATTTAGCTCAGGAATCCTTGGAACAAGCTAGCTATATGAATAAAAGTATAAGGCAAGAATTATACCAAATCCATATTGCCATTTCCCAGTCGGTTTAGCGTAACCACCATATAAACAACCACTTTCCTTGGGCCAACCAGCAGCCATTTAATCGCATGGCGCCCTAGGTACTTAAGTATCCAGCGTCGCGAAACCAGCGTACGGCGTCGTCAATTCCTTCAGTATAACGCCTCGAGCGATAGCCGAGTTCCTGCTCGGCTTTGGTCGATGCGAAGAACATACGGTATTTCGCCATGTAAACTCCGTCCAGGGTCGCAAAAGGTTCGCGTCCCGTGACGTTGGCCACGGCTTCGGCGACAAACGCAACCGGGATGAGAGCACGCCACGGAAGCCGCACCCGTGCCGCGCGGCGGCCGACTAGGCCGGCGATATCGCGCAGCATCTGCGAGAACAAGACATCCTGCCCGCCGAGAATGTAGCGCTCGCCGATCTTCCCGTGACGCAACGCCGCGAGATGGCCGCTGGCCACGTCGTCCACATGCACGAGGTTGAGCCCGGTGTCGATGAATGCCGGAATGCGGCCCTTGGCGGCTTCGATAATGATCCTGCCCGTCGGCGTGGGCCGCACATCGCCCGGGCCAATCGGCGTCGAGGGATTAACGATGACGGCGGCGAGACCGCGTTCCGCCACCATGGCCTCGACCAATCGTTCGGCCGCGATCTTGCTGCGCTTGTAGGCGCCGATGCCCTGATCCTCGCGCAGTGGACTGGTCTCATCCGCGGCCATCCCATCGGTTCGCAAGGCGATGGTCGCCACGCTGCTGGTGTAGATGACGCGCTCGACGCCCGCACGCATCGCCTCCTCCATGAGGTTGCGGGTTCCTTCGACGTTAGAGGCAAAGATCTCGCTGGGGTCGCGCGCCCATAGGCGATAATCCGCCGCCACGTGAAAAGCGTAACGCATGCCGGCGATCGCGCGCTCGACGGATTTCCGGTCGCGTAGGTCGCCTTCGAAAAAATCCAAGCCTAACCCGGCGAGGTGTGCGCGTGGACTTGTGCCACGAACCAGCGCCCGCACCGAAAAGCCGGCCTCGACTAGTTTGCGTGCGACGGCCGAGCCGACGAATCCGCTTGCTCCGGTGACGAGAATCTTTTCCTTATTGCTCATGCGGGCTGCCGTTGCCGATCTGCTACAGTCGGTCGTCTATTCGAGTTGCGGCTAAAGGGAAAGCTCAATCCAAGCGCAGGGTAGCGATCGGTGTCCGCACCCTTTCGTGCGGCCGTCGGCGGTCGGATCGATTTGCCTCAGAGTATCGCCGCCTGGCGTAATTAAAATAAGGGCGCATCTATCGCGGCATGAAATTTGCTTTATAAAGCTGGTCTAGGGGCACCAATGGCGGGAAACAGATTGGACGATTCATGGGCCTCCCAATTGCCGGGGGGCCGAACGATGCCTTGCGCCATTCCTTCAACCAGCCGTGACATCACAGACCTTTACCAGCCGGCTTGTTTGGACGTGGCGTGCGCTCCGGCGGACCGCTTCGTCATCGCCCTCGTAGGGTTAGCTTTCGAAGCCCGCATTGCGTCCGGGCCAGGCGTGGTCGTTATCTGTCGCAACACGGAAAGCGAGGTTGCCTCATCGCTCAACCACGCCGTCAAAAGAGGGTCCCGCAGCATCATCAGTTTCGGAGTGGCGGGCGGGCTCGCTCCGCATTTGCGCCCGGGCAACTGGATCGTTGCGTCATCGATCATCGACGCGCAGCAGATTCGCCCGACCCATCGTGTTTGGTCGGAAAAGATCCTGGAGATGATCCCGGGCGCGGAACACATGCCCATCGCGGGCGTCGACACTGCGGTCGCCGACCCTGAAGCCAAACGGCGAATGCACGTCGAGACCGGTGCGGCAACAGTCGACATGGAGTCGCATCTCGTCGCCCGGCACGCATCGACCCACGGGCTGAGCTTCGCAGCGGTCAGGGTGGTCATCGATCCGGCGCATCGGGCTGTGCCGGAGGCGGCGCTTGCCGGCATGCGCCCCGACGGAGGCACGAGTGTAACGGCAGTCATGCGCGAACTGATCGCTGGACCTTCCCAGTTGTCCGGCCTGCTCCGCGTCGCGTATGATGCCTATGCGGCGCGCCGCGCCCTGCTCCGCGTCCGCCGGCTGCTGGGGCCGGGTTTCGGCCTCCTCGGTCTCAACGAAGTCTGATCTGACCGGAAATAACCTCTTCCAGAGCCCATTCCGGACCTTCCCGCAGTGGCGTTGACGCCCCGGTGGACATAAGTATGGTCCGCGTGCGGACCGGAAACGGCCCTCACGCTAGGAACACCGCAAAGACCGTCATATGAGCACCGCGACACAAGAACGTCATAAATCGATTGCCGTGGACGTTGGCGGCGTCATGGTCGGCGGCGGCGCGCCCATCGTCGTGCAGTCGATGACCAATACCGACAGCGCCGACGTCGAAGGCACCGCGCGCCAGGTAGCGGCGCTTGCCCGTGCCGGCTCCGAACTCGTGCGTATCACCGTCGATCGTGACGAGGCCGCGGCCGCCGTGCCGCATATCAAGGAGCGGCTCGCCAAAATGGGCGTGTCGGTGCCAATCATCGGCGACTTCCATTACATTGGGCACCAACTGCTGGCGGATCATCCTGGCTGCGCCGAGGCGCTCGACAAATACCGCATCAACCCCGGCAATGTCGGATTTAAGAACAAGCGAGATCCGCAGTTCACGCAGATTGTCGAGATGGCGCTCAAGCACGGCAAGCCGGTGCGCATCGGCGTCAATTGGGGCTCGCTCGACCAGGAATTGCTCACCCGCCTGATGGACGAGAACTCGCAGTCGTCCTCACCGCGCGGCGCCCGCGAAGTGATGCACGAGGCCATGGTGCAGTCGGCACTGCTGTCGGCGGCGCGCGCCGAGGACATCGGCCTGCCGAAGAATCGCATGATACTGTCAGCGAAAGTGTCGGCGGTGCAGGACCTGATCGCGGTCTACACTGAACTTGCGCGCCGCTCCGACTACGCGCTGCATCTTGGGCTGACCGAAGCCGGCATGGGGTCGAAGGGCATCGTCGCTTCCAGCGCCGCCATGGGCGTGTTGCTGCAACAGGGCATCGGCGACACCATCCGCATCTCGCTCACGCCGGAGCCGAATGGCGACCGCACGCTCGAGGTGCAGGTGGCGCAGGAGCTGTTGCAGACCATGGGGCTTCGGACGTTCGTTCCGCTGGTCGCCGCCTGTCCCGGCTGCGGCCGCACGACATCCACCACGTTCCAGGAACTTGCCTCCGACATCCAGGGCTTCATCCGCAACTCGATGCCGGGATGGAAGAAGCAATATCCGGGCGTGGAGACGCTCACCGTCGCGGTGATGGGCTGCATCGTCAACGGACCGGGCGAGAGCAAACACGCCGATATCGGCATCTCGCTGCCCGGCACCGGCGAGCAGCCGACCGCGCCGGTATTCATCGACGGGAAGAAGGCAGCCACGCTGCGTGGCCCGACGCTCACGGCCGATTTCAAGCAAATGGTCACGGACTACATCGAGCGGCGGTTCGGCCACGCGGGGCGGAGCGCGGAAGGCGGCAGGGTTCTCCACCTAGATGATGTCGCACCGGTGCAGTAATCTCTCGGCCAGTGGTGTAAATAATCCTTCAGGTCACTACCGAGGGGGCTGAAAAGCCCGGAATCCATGGGTCCGCCTTCTCAAAATCCGACACTATCTTTTTCGGTCAAAAGCAAGCCTTCTCGATCCGGCGATCCCACGGACCGTTTTAAACAGTGCCTGGATCAGGTGGCAGCCGACACCGAGGGCCTGCTCGACCGGTTGCTGTCACCCAAACCGGTCTCCGGCGAGCTAGCGCGCCCCGCCCGCCTCCTGGACGCCATGCGCTATGCAAGCCTGGGAGGCGGCAAGCGGGTCCGCCCTTTTTTGGTCGTTGAAACCGCGAAACTATTCGGGGTGCCGCGACGGCAGGCCCTGATGGTTGCCGCCGCGCTCGAGTGCGTGCACTGCTATTCGCTCGTTCACGACGACCTTCCCGCGATGGATGACGACGCGTTGCGTCGGGGAAGGCCCACCGTTCATAAGGCTTTCGACGAAGCAACCGCGATCCTGGCAGGCGATGGGCTTTTGACCTTCGCCTTCGATATCCTCTCTCGCCCGCAAACACACGCAAAGCCCGACATCAGAATTGCGCTCACTTCCGCACTTGCGCGAGCCGCCGGCGTCGGCGGAATGGTTGGCGGGCAAATGCTCGATCTTGCGGCCGAAGGTCGATTTGCAAATGGCCGGGGACGCCAACTTGATTTCGGCGATGTAAAAACTTTGCAATCAATGAAAACCGGAGCGCTCCTGAAGTTTGCCTGCTCGAGTGGAGCCATGCTCGGCGAGGCACCCCGAAAGGCGCGTGCGGCGCTCGAACGTTACGGTTCGGCGGTCGGCGAAGCCTTTCAAGTCGCCGATGACTTGCTCGATATCGACGGCGATGCAGCCACTGTTGGCAAGGCGACAGGAAAAGATGCGGCCGCCCACAAGGCTACATTCCTGAGCCTACTGGGGGTCGATGGTGCGCGGAAACGGCTCAAGACACTTATTGACGAGGCTGAGACGGCGGTCGCGTCGTTTGGCAAAGACGGTGCGATTTTGAAAGCGGCAGCGCATTTCATCGCCAATCGCCGCAGTTGAAAATTGAATGCGGCGCTGCCCTTTGCCGCGCGCGTGCCTCTGCCGAAGATCATATTCGCGCGTAGCGTCGGGCTGCGCACGCCGGCGCTTGCCGTGCCTAGTGCCTATCTGGAATGGTATGAGCACTATACTTAAACTCATGCTCATGCGATTGTTACACTGTGCGCATACGCTTGGTGACCGCACATGCTTGCTCCGCGTTTCATTTCGGTACGGCCGCAACTGATATTTCTATAGAGTGCATCCGTGACAAGCCCTCCGACGCCGGAACCCGACTTGGTGAAATCGCCGCGCGCGATAGTGCCCCGAAACCTGGCGCTTGGAATCGAGCGCATTGGGTTCATCCCGCTCCCCTACCGGTTCATATCCGTCGTCGTCTTTGTCGTTCTTTGTATCGCCGCCGCAGTCGGATTTGCTCGTCTGAAAGTCGACGACTCGCTCAGTCAACTGTTCCGGTCCGATACGGCCGAATACAAAACCTACGAAGACGTCACGCGCAACTTTCCCTCCAGCGAATTCGACGTTTTGATCGTGATCGAAGGCCCCACGCTGCTCGATCGGTCCTCACTCGAAAAACTGCGCGAACTGGTGACCGACCTCCAGCTCATCGACGGCACCCGCGGCCTCATCTCGCTGTTTTCCGCGCGTGAGCCTCCGCAGGGTGGCAATATACCGGCCCCGCTCTTTCCCAATCCCTTGCCGGAAGGTGCGGAATACCAAAATCTCATTGCACGCGTGATATCGAACGAAATCATTCGCGGCAAATTGTTGTCGGACGACGGCAAGCTCGCTTTGGTCGTGCTCGCGCTCGACCCGGCTGCGGCCCGGGAAAAGCTTTCCGGCGTCATTCGCAATGTCCATCAAGCTATTGACGAAAATTTGGTGGAAACTGGGCTCAGCGTCCAGTTGTCCGGCGTCCCGGTGATGCAGTTCGAGATTCGCAATGCGATCGAGCGCGACCGGCTCGTCTATAATGCGCTTGGGTTTGCTATCGGCTGCTTGATTGCGGTCCTGTTCTTCCGCCGCGTGTCTTTCATGATCATCGCCGCCGCGCCCCCGCTTGCCGCCATTCTGCTGGCGCTCGGCACGCTCGGCTGGCTCGGCTTTAGCCTAAACATTTTTTTGAATGTGATGACGCCGCTTATCATGGTCATCAGCTTTTCCGACAGTATGCAGCTCACTTTCGCGGCGCGCGACCGGCTGATCGCCGGCGACGATAAATATACCGCCTTCCGCAATGCCCTTCTCATCGCCGGGCCGGCTTGCGTGCTCACGCATGCCACCGCCGGCGTTTCGTTCATCGCCCTGATGTTCTCGACCTCCGACCTGATCCGGACTTTCGGCGAGGCCGGACTCATCGCCACTCTCATTGCCATAGTGGCGGTGCTGACGATGGTGCCGTTGCTCGGGGTCTTGCTCATTCACAACGAAGCAGGGTTTGCGGAAAGCGTAAGGGGCATGGACAAGGCGCTCGACGTTTTGCGGCGGTTTTGCGGGTGGATCGCCCTTCGCATGGTCGCTCATCCGGGCCTCTATGCGCTGGCCGGCCTGCTCGTGGTGCTCGGTCTTTCGCTCGGCTATATCCAGCTTCAGCCGCGCTACCGGCTCGCCGATCAGGTGCCCGACCGGGAGCACGCCGTTGCGGCCAGCCAGCGGCTCGACGTTAAATTGACCGGCGCCAATCCGATTGACGTGCTGATCGAGTTTCCGCAGGGACGGACCCTCTACGCGCCCGAATCCCTTGCCGTCATCGCCGATGTGCATTCGATACTCGAGCAACAGGCGGGGGTCGGCAACGTCTGGTCGCTGGAAACGTTGCGCCGCTGGCTGGCGGATAAGATGAATAAGTCGGACGTCGCCACCCTCAAGCAATATGTCGACTTGCTTCCACCCTATCTCACGCGGCGGTTCATCTCCGCCAAGCAAGACGCCGTCATCGTCAATGGCCGTGTTCCCGACGCCGACGCCAGCAAGCTGCTGCCCATCGTCGCTACCCTCGACAAGAAACTAAACGCCCTAAGCGCGAAATATCCCGGCTATACGGTTGGGGTCACCGGCTTGTCCGTGATCGCCGCGCGCAACAGCGCGATTATGATCGACAAGTTGAGCCGCGGGCTGACGATCGAGATCGTCTTCGTCGCCGCGTTTATTGGCCTGGCATTCCGGTCTTTCATTGTCATGCTGGTCAGTATCTTGCCGGGACTTTTCCCGATCGTTTTGGCGGGCTGCTTGTTGTGGGTGACCGGCCTCGGATTGCAATTTGCGAGCGTCATCGCGCTGACGGTCTCGTTCGGCCTGGGCTTGAGCGCGACCATTCATTTCCTCAACCGATTGCAGATCGAGGACACCGAGCCGGATCCCGCGGTGGGCGTCGAGCGCGCGACCATTCTTGTCGGGCCGCCGTTGATCCTGACATCAGCCGTGTTGGCGTGCGGGCTGGCAATGACGGTCTTTTCCAGCCTCCCCTCGCTCCGCTTGTTCGGATGGCTGAGCGCGTTTGCGATGATCTCGGCGCTGATCGCCGATTTGCTCATTTTGCGGCCAACGGCCACGTTCCTCAGCAAGATCGCACGGCGTATCGCCGTGCGGCCATCGAGCCGGTCGCCGGCTGAATAGGCCTTTCGCGAGCGAGACCCCGGCGGCCTAGCCGCGCCGCAGGCTGATTGACGCGCCCTTGATGCCGGCGTTCGGGTCGGCTGTTTTGATGACAACCGATTGCCGGTTACCGTGCGTAATCAGGCTTAACGTGGCGGTGAAGCTCGGGCTCTCTGCGCGGGCATGGATATGATCACCTTCGGCCGTGCCGGAGATTGTCCCGCCTACGCCGTGCGTGGATTCGCTCCACGTCCCGCTGACGGCACGGCCGGCTAAATCGGCACTGCTAGAGAGATTGAAATTGAAACTATCGCTGGCGCAGCGAATACTGAGCTGGAGATTGTGTTGATGCGCCAGCGCATCGTATGACGCCCGGCACTTTATTCGCTCACGTGTGCCGTTTGACAGATCGATTGTGCCAGACCCGGCCCATTGGCCGGCCAATCGCTCGAAAGGTCCTACGTGCTGCGCATGGCCGCTGCCGTGGCTGGAAAGCAATACCGCAAGGACGAAGATCATGCCGCGCGTCAAATTAGCCAGGTTCATGTTTGGCACCCCATCGCAGAACAGGCGATTTCCCCCGCCTTCGCTTCACTCTCGTCATTTTTGTAATTTCGAGCAAGCTGTCACGGCCAGTCAACGACCACGATCGAAATGCGACCGGTAAATCCGAGGGACACTCTAGCCTATTCCGTTGGGACTTCGTCACCATCGCGTCCGCGTTTAGGTTTTCAGCACACCCCCGATGTGGCCCCGACAACGAAGATCGTGAGGACGATTTCCACCGTTCAAAATTCTCTTTAATTATCAATGAGTTTTGGTGGGCGCACCAGGGCTTGAACCTGGGGCCCGCTGATTAAGAGTCAGCTTGCTGCGAGTACTCGCCGTGGTCCCAAGTCGATTCATGGAAAGTATCGGCGCCAATACTTCCCAACGAATTCATTGCCTTAGCATTGACTTCACGCATTTCACCCTTATGTCGCTGACGCATAGCGCTTGCCGCCGTTTTTTACGTTGCTGTGACCCCAGTGTGACCCCCGGCGATAACGTGAACAAATGTGAGCCGGAAAAACGGCCGATACCAAGATCACCGCCGAGACCGTAAAGGCAGCCGTCCGCGACGCTTCAGGAGTCCTCATGGACGACTAAGTAACGACCGGAGGCATCTGCGCGCCATTGTGCCCGCACGGCATGTTTGCCGTTTCGTCTCCGCCTGCATGGCGCGCCACACTGTCGAGGAACTCTTCCAATGCTGAAACACAGGTGCGGTCGCGATAAACTCGATGCTTGTTGGCGGAGATCTTGGCTTTGACAGCCGTTCGCCATGGCACATCCCGGGCCAAACGAACGGCGATGGAAACATAATCGTCGATCGTCTCGGCGATGGTTTCTGTGACACCCATCATTCTGAGGATCGCCATGCTGTGACGGCCTCGCATGAGAGGCCCCGTCATGGTAACGATGGGCAGATTGTGGATTAAGCTCTCCAAAGTCGAATTACAACCGGACCAATTGATACTATCGAGAAATACCTCGCACTGACCGCTCGCCGCGACGAACTTGTGCTCATCGAGGCGAGGTAGGAATAAGCAGTGGTCGTCGGCCTTCAGACCCAATGCCCCGAATGCCCGATTGAGGCGCTGGCGGAAAAGCTCGGTGATATGCGCGCCTCTTTGATATTGGATGAAGGCGAATTGGCAATCGCCTACCGCGCGCACGATTCGGGGAAATACCTCATCGAATTGGGGCAAATATTTGTAAAGCGATTGACCGCACCAATAGACCATGGCGGTTGAGCGCAATCCCAAATCCTGCCGAGCGATCGAGGCCGGCGGCGGATCGATCGGTTCACAATAGACCGACAGATTGGGCAGCCGGACCAACCGCTCGGTGTAATGGTCCTGCGCATCGGGCGGCTCCATCAGATCACTGCTGAGGTAGTAATCGAGAGTTGGAAAGCCGCTGGTATCAGGATGGCCCCACGAATTGCACTGCACCGCGGCGAAGCGCTGGGCTGCAAGTGTGGCAGCGACAGGGTCCATCCCGACTTCCGGATACATCAAAACATGCGGGGCATCGGCCAATATTTCCGCGCGCCAGCCATCGATCGGTAGCGGGCCCTGGACAAAGCGATCGCACAAGGCGGCCGCCGCCTTGGTTTCGGCGTCCTGCAGAACCCCTGTGTGATAGCCAAAGATTCGAAAACGCCGGCGATCTAATTGGCTGAGCCAACCTTTGATCGGGAGCTTCCAATTAGAATGCTGCCGAAAAAATCCGCTGACGATGCCCACGCGCACCGGCTCCCTCGCTCCTGGTGGTGGGGCCAGCGCTGCCGGCGGGTAGCACTTGGCCATGACCCGGCAGACGAAAGAGCCGTAAAGGGCCTGGAGATCACGATCGTTGTAACCCTGATAAGCGAGAAAGAACGGTTGGCTAGACCCAACTCCTTTCGCGAGATCAGCGAGATTAGTGCTGCGATCGCCCGCGTCGCATAAGACCCTGAGACGCCGTTCATAAGCCGTGCGCCGCACAATAATTTCCGGCTCGTTCTCGTACAGGATGGGCAATTCCGCCATGCACAGACCGAACTGGGCCTCCGCATAGTCTGGCTTGAGCGCGAGCGCCTTGTCGTAGCTCGCCAGCGCATCGTCGAGCCGGTTCATCTCTTTCAGCGCATTGCCGCGGTTGTAGAAGGCCTCCGCATAATCGGGCTTGAGCTCGAGTGCCTTGTCGTAGCTCGCCAGCGCATCGTCGAGCCGGTTCATCTCCATCAGCGCATTGCCGCGGTTGTAGAAGGCCTCCGCATAGTCTGGCTTGAGCGCCAGCGCCTTGTCGTAGCTCGCCAGCGCCTCCTCAAACCGCTTCAGCTCCCCCAGCGCAACGCCGCGGTTGCTATACGCGGAGGCCATCTTTGGATTTATCTTCAGAGCAACGTCGATTTGACGGACTGCCTCGGCGTGATCGCCACGCTGATGAAAAATAACACCGAGCAGATGCAAGCTGTCAAAATGATCAGGCTGTGCTTTAAGAATTATTCGATACATCTTCTCCGCATCCGCCAATCGATCAGCTTGATGAAGCGCCAGCGCCTGGCTGAATGCTAACGCTAGCTCAGGCGACCTTGTCGGCGAGACGTTGTGTAAAAGTCTTTGTTGCTGTGGCCCAAACCGCCTTGCCCCACCCCCCGAACGGAATTGCGATTTTTTCTTCATGACCGACCCAAGATAAAATTTATCCTGTGAAACTGTACAATAAGTTCACGGCCTAACCGGTGCGCCGCAAAATATGCCGCACTTGAGTGGCGGCCCATTTCCCACCGCGAGCGGTACGAACCCCGCGAGCGTTCAGTATTTCCAGATCATTCATTGTGTTCTCATAATCCCGCAACTATTCAAAACTGATTTTATAAATTCCTCCCGAACGCGATACTGCACCACTCGGGAAAAGTGTGATCAACTCGCCCTAACGGCACGGTTTCCACTGGTAATACACGCCGCGCAGCGCAATTTGCGGCTTCGACGCACTCCGAAACGGTCAGGTTCCCAAAAGCTTCCCAAAAATACGATACGCGGTCGCAGGTTCCCAGCTGGGCTTTGGATTATTGAAATTTTTCAGAATGTTAGTGGTGGGCGCACCAGGGCTCGAACCTGGGACCCGCTGATTAAGAGTCAGATCGTTTTGCTTAGATATCAATAGCTTAGATTCAAACTGCAGCTATTTCACGCCATTGCGAAACAAAAGGTTACGAGCGAAATGCAAACCGCTCGATCCAGCTAAAATAGTTGGGATACTGCGATACCTGACGGGAACGTAGCGAATGGGAAATGATCGCCTCTACGCGGTGACCTCCAAGCTGGCTGACTACATCAAGAGCCCATCATTGCGGCACATCCGGGATCCACACAGCCTCCAACTGAGGCGGCCGCATTGCTCTGGCTCAGACGTGTGGAGTCTTACTTAAGCTTGGTCGAGATGCTCGTGAACGTGTTGTTGAGCTGAGTGCCCAAGCCATTGTCCCATGGCGGATCACAGCAATTCATCCTGGCAAGGACGGTATCCACCGACTGGAGAACCTTTATGTACGGATGCCAGGTACTGAGTGGCTCTTGGCAGGCAGAAAGCTTTGAGGTTGCCCATTCGCGGACGCGATCAAGATCGGCTCGGCTCATAGGTAATGATTGAACTGACAGGGTTAATAAATCCTTTCAGTCCAAAAGCGCTTCTCGGACACGATCCCCGCACAATCAAATCCAGAGATGCGGGTGTTGAACGTGGGACGAGGGCGAGCAGGATCAGCAGGGCACGCCGACGTGTTTCTGAATCAAAAAGACCGCCTCGCGGCGGTCTTTCCGAAATCCGATCAGGAATTTTCGGCCTCTGTCTGGATGCGGTCGGCCAGTGGCTCAGGTGTATTGGCAGCTTCTGCAGCCGGAGATTCAGCGCTTCGATCTTGCCAGGCGTGATGCCGTTTTTCGGTGACCTTGCCTGTACCGTTGCAATATCCGCAGTTGAACCATGCGATCTTCGTTTCAGCGCCCCGGAGTTCCCCATGGCCGCTACAAACCGGGCATTGCACTATGCTTTCGTCTTGCTCTTTCTTGGGCTCAATCATCGCTTACCCCTAAGGGCCTACCGGCAGCATTGACCTGACCGCGACGTCGCGTCGCATGTCCGTTTAGTGCCAGCGCAATGTTAGTGCTGACACACCAAGCACGACGTTGAGAGCGACCGAGCCTTGGAGCGAGAGCGGCTGTAGCGCGAAGGTGCGGCCGGAGCCGCCGACCAGGACATTGGCGCCAGCGCCGACGCCAAGGCCAATATCCCCGGAAACTCCGACATAATCGCCGGCAAGTGCCCCCGCTGAAATGCCGGTGGTCGGCGCAAACACGGCCCAGCCCAACACACCACCAGCGCTGATGCCGACGTTCAGACCCACAGTGTTGATCGCACCGTCGTAGGCTTGGGGCGGAGTCGGATCGTTTGGGGTGAACAGGCACTCCAATGGTTGGTGGCCAACTATGATGAAGCCGATGTTCGGATTGACTTTGCAAGAAAGCGAACCCACCTGCGTCCACGACTGCGGAGCCTGGGCCGCGGTAGGCATAGAAAGCATCGCGGTTAGAGCGAGCGTCGCAAGTAGTAAACGATGGCGGTGCATGATCGTCGGCCCCCTCTGTGCTCAATCGTATCTCGCCAGATAGCACCTAAACTAAAGTGAATGCTATCGACTTTAACGCTTGCGATCCATTGCGCTTCCCGCACCGATGAAAATGAAAAGGCCGAGCATGACGCCCGGCCCCTCCGTTGCTATCCTAGTAGCTGCCAAGCGAACTAGGGAGCGAAAGCAATGTCAATTATAAATCTCGAAGACTATCGACCGTCTAAAAAGGGCGAACCATGCAAGGTGACATTTTTCAGTCCTACCTTTGCCGCTGATGGAAGAATTGAATGGACCGTAATGATAGAGGATGGAGATTATGTTGGTGCCATTGAAGCGGTCAAGAATTACGGCGGCGCTTATCTCCCATCCCAGGACGGCGGCAAGACTTTTTGGTTTTTGCCTTGGCCTTGCGCCGCCGTCCGAGTCTCGGCGGTGGAGCGATCAACTTAGATAGGGCGCGAGCCGTCGACGCGTGCGAGTGGATGACAATTGATGACATGACAAACGCCTCCGTTGCGCATTTCATTTCACTGCCTGCGCCGAACGCCACCGCGGCGGATCGCCGAGCAGCCGCTGGGTCGCATCGCGGTCGTCTAGCCGGGCGTCGCGCTCAGCCTCGCGGGCGGCAATCTCAGCGGCGGTAGCGGTGGCCTGATCAGGGTCGCGGCGGCGATAGGGGCGGGGCATTGTTAGGACCTTATTCGGTTGCCTGCCGGCGAAGGTGATCGCAATATTTCCGCACGTTGATTTCGAGCTCGCAATTCCATGACCACACGCAAAACCACAAGGCCACGGCAAAGCCCGAAGCAAAAAGCGTTTAGAAAAATGTTTCATGCACTAGGGGACCTCGAATAATTGCCACCAATCGTCAGGCGCCCCGAATTTACCCGCGAATGATTCCGCTTTGTTCTCGTTTCGATTCTATGCTGTTCACCCCAAAGATGTCCGCGATTGCCAGCTAC
>Ga0097691_1001024_pt1 | contig 21790 bp, 14 predicted proteins | sample NGESurdeep072012_8_FD_72858 | JGI IMG/M metagenome (GOLD analysis project Ga0097691, IMG submission 72858) | Arctic peat soil microbial communities from Barrow, Alaska - NGEE Surface sample 210-1 deep-072012 | ecosystem: Environmental > Terrestrial > Soil > Wetlands > Peat ... | reverse complement strand
GTCGCCGGAGGGCAGGAACCGTTCATCGACCGCGGGTCCCGCCCCTTGCGACATTCCCCTCCCCTTTTTCTCTGCGAGTTGACGGCGGAACCGGCCGGAGGCCGAGGTCCTTCCCACTGGCGGGCTACTGCAACAAGTCCACCACCCTAGCTACGGCAAGATCAGTCGGGCCATCGGGCGGCTACATGGACTGTCCGGTTGCGTCCCAGGGTTATTGCCTACAGCACTTCGCCCTGCTGCGTTCCCACCGTGCCGATCACGACCTATGGGCGATCGCGGCCCCGGCATGATCGGTGACGGTCACCGCCATATTTCCCGCCTTTCCTACGTAGCCGGTCATCGACGGCGAGCCGGGGTTCCAGGTGGTGAGATTGACCTGACGGGATTCGCGGCCATCGGTCTGATAGCCCGGTCCGAACTCGGTCCGCCAGACGTGGTTGACGGTGGGGCGGTAGCCGTCCTGGTCGAGGAGATTGACCAGTCCGATGAACTCCTCCGTGTCCAAGAGCCGCGTGTCGACGGTGCCGGCACCGTCGTCCCCCACGAAGACCCGACCCCCAGGCTTGAGCACCGGTGTCACAAGCGCGGCCAGTCGTCCCACCGTGGGATCCGAGGCCGCCGCCAATGGCGGGATATCGGTCACCCGGACAATGGCCACCACGCACACGGCCACAGCTACACCGCACAGCGCGACCCGCAGGGCAGTCGAGGCCGTCACCGGATGGCCGGCTCCGGCCGCGTGCCGGCGTGGCCGGCCGGGTACCGACATCAGTCCCGGGCCGATCAGGGCCGCCACCGGGAGGACGACCGCCCATATCAACAGGTACCCGAAAATGAATCCCACTACACGGGTGGACGAGACCACGACTGCCGCGCCACCGGCCAGGCTGAGTGCTCCGACCCCGATGGCGAATCGGTTGCGCTGGATGACGCCGAATACAATCGCCACCAGGGCCGCTGTCCCGGCTATAACCGTGACTGTCCAGGCGATGCCCGGTTGGCGGACGACCAGACCCAGGTCGGATCGCATCACCTCGCTCGGGCCGCGCACCACAAGGCTGTCCACCGACAACAGTGACTTCCAGCCGACCGACAGCGGATACGTACCGTGGTGCTTGGTGAAGAACCGTGCAATCAGGGTGAGGTTCCCGGGGTTGCTCGAACGTTGCTGTATGACCGGGGGCAGCCACATCAGGACGATCAACGCAACCGACCCCAGGGCCAGGATCGGCCCCATCACCCAGTGTCGGTGGTCCAACCACGCCTGACGCCGTGACGACGCCCGCTTGCCGACTCCGAGACCAACCAGGTCGACAATGGAGGTCACCAACCAGGCCAGGAAGGCCAACCCTCCCACCACCCCCACCACGGGAAGAGCGGAGATGTCGGTCTGGACGACGAAGGTACCGGTGCCCACCGCCGCCAACAGCGACAGTCCGGAGCGGTCGAATGACGCCGCACAGAGCAGAACGGTCAGGAGGAGGGGAATCGTCACCACCATCGGGTTCCATGGGCTGACGAGCCCACCGAGGAGCGACTCCGAGTACGTCGTGGCCACATGGCCAGAAGCGGCGAACAGGGCGATCAGCCCACAGATCCAGACGGACGCCCACAGGGCCCTGCCCGGCGTGCTCCGGTGCCGGACGACGGCGACACAGGCAACGGCACAAAGCCCGTTGATCAGCGTCGACCCGATGAACATCGACTTGGCTCCGCTGCCCAGCACCCGGTACACGACCGACAGCAGATAGAAGTAGGAAGGTCCGGGGTGGTTCCAGCCGTAGTGGTCGAAGACTCCCAACTGCTGCTTCCATGTCAGCGCTCGTCGGGTATGCAGGTCGATGAGGGCCAGGTCGTCGGCCAGGGTCAGGTGCGATCCCGACTGGGTGATCAGTCTCCCGAGCGCCACCACGAACGGGAGGGCAACAACAGTGAACGCAAGTGCCGTCAGCCAGGGAGAAGCCGGGACGAGCCTGATTCGTCCACCGTCCATGCGCCCGCCCAGGACGTCCCGGAGCGATCGCCGTCGGTCATCGGGCGCGTCAACGGCCACCGGATGTTCTGGCAGGTGGAGGGACACGATCGCATGATCGTACGACACCGTCTGACCGTGGTGGTCACCGCCGATCGGCCCACCGTGGCCGCCAATGGCTGCCTATCGGGGCTGGGCGGCCGCCTTAGAAGCTAGGGACGTAGCCGCCGCGACCCATCGACTCGCTCACGAATGGGTCGACGGACTCGTCGACACCGCCAAGCACTTCGGTGACCCAGTCCAGGCGGTCCTGAAGGATGCGCTCCACCCCGCCCTGCAGGGTCGAGGAGCTGACGGCACACGAGCTACAGGCCCCCTGCAGCTGGACCTCTACCACCCCGGTGACCACATCGGCGCTGATCAGGGCCAGGTCCCCTCCGTCGGCCTGCACGGCGGGACGCATGAGCTCGATGATCGAGTTGAGTGCGGCCAGACGGGCGCCACGCTCCTCGTCGGTGAGGTCGACGGGTGCCGCGGTCTCAGCAATAGGCGGGTCCTGGCCTGGCTCCGGTTGGGTGTCATCGGTAGTCACGTCGGTGGTTCCTCCGTCGGTCCTGGTGACCGGCACCAGCGGGACGCGTGTCCCGCAGGCCCCCATTCTGCCGTGCGAAACGTCCATTCCGTGCATCATCGGCCCGCAACCGCCCGAACCGCTCCTCCACAGGTGCGGCGGTGGCCGCAGTCGGAGGGACCCGGGGGTACCATGCGGTGTGCCCCCGGTACGACCATCCGAGCCCCTCGGGGCCGTCGGGCTCATCCTGCCGACCTTCGTCCAGCACTCCATCCCGACTTGGGCCGCGCCCGCTGACAGTGCACCCCTGGATGGCGATCCGCTCGCCGAGTTGGCGGATCTGTGCCACGAGGCCGAGGTCGCCGGGGCGAGCGCCTTGTGGGCCTGCGACCACCTGTTCTGGCACGGTCCCTGCCTGGAATGCATGGTCGTCCTGACCGTCGCTGCCATGGCGACCGAGCGCGCCGTGGTCGGTTCCTGCGTCATTCAGCTACCCCTGCGCCGGGCCGAGGCGGTGGCCAAGCAGGCGGCCACCTTGCAGACACTCAGCCGGGGCCGGTTGGTCCTCGGCGTCGGGGTCGGCAGTCACCAAGGTGAGTACGAGCAGGTGGGTGCCGCCTACCACTCACGGGGCCGCGACCTCGACACGGCGATCGGCGAACTCCACCGGTCGTGGCGCTCGGGCCACGGCGCGTCCCGCGGTGATCCGTCGTCGTCCGACCCCACCGAGCACTACCTCCAGCTACCGGCACCGGCGCCGGTGCCGGTTTGGGTGGGTGGCTCCTCAGAGGCCGCACTACGCCGGGCCGCCCACCGGGCTGACGGCTGGATGCCGCTGTTCCTGAGTGTCGACGAGTACGGCGACGCCGTCGAGCGGCTGGGCAAGGAGGTCGACGTGTCGGGGCGGGCCCCGGATGCCGTCACTCCGGCCATGGTCCTGTTCGTGTCGATTGATGGCGACCACGACCGGGCTACGACAAACGGCACAGAGTGGATGGGCTCCCTCTACGGAATCCCTCCGAAGGCCTTCGAGCGCCATCTGGTGGCCGGAACTGCCGAGGAGGTGGCGGCCCGTGTGGCCGAGTACCGGGCCGTCGGCGCCGAACACGTGGCCATCTACGTTACCGACGACCGACCCATGGACCAGTTCGCACGCCTGATGGGGGCACTGCCCGCCGCCGGCGTCCCCACCGAGCACTGACCGGCAGAGATAGAGGACCACATGGACCGCACCCCGCATATCGTCGGTACCGCCACCAGCCCCATGCAGCGGCGCGACCTCACCATCGAGGGCATGTCCCACCAGGTTGTCGACCAGGCCCTGTCCGACGCCGGGATGACCCCGGATCAGGTCGACCTGGTGGTCTTCGGGAACGCCACGGCCGGTCGACTCCTCGACCAGGCCTGCATCCGGGGCCAGAGCTTTCTGTTGGACGCCGGCCTTCGCAATGCCGGGATCATCAACGTCGACAATTCGTGTGCCGGCGGGGCCTCAGCCCTCCACCTGGCCGCCCTGGCCGCAGTGGGCGGGGCCGGAACTGTGCTGGCCGTCGGCGTCGAGAAGATGTGGACGGGACACCGCATGGAGACGCTGGCCGGCATCGAGGACGGGGTGCCCGAGGTGGACCGCGCATTCATGCACGCCAATTGGGAGAACTCGTCGGGGTCGGTGCTCATGGCGCTCAACGCCAAGTGGACGATGGAGCACATGGAGGCGTGGGGAACCACCGTCGAACAGATCGGGGCCGCCGCGGTCAAGGCCCGCAAACACGGGGCCCTCAACCCCCACGCCCAGTTCCAGAGCGAGGTGACCTTGGACGAGGTCCTCGCATCACCGGCCATCGTGTCCCCACTGACACGGCTCATGTGCTCGTCGTTCACCGACGGAGCGGCCGCCGTGGTGCTCACCCTCGAGGCCCGCAAGGGCGCACCGAAGATCCTGTCGAGCACAGTGCGGTCGGGAAATGGCGAAATCGACTACCACGACCGGCTGGCCGAGACGGCTGCCGCCGCCTGGGACGCGTCGGGGGTCGACCCGGCAGACATCGACGTGGTCGAGCTGCACGACGCCACCAGCGCAGAGGAGATCTGCGCTCTCGAGTCACTCGGGTTCTACAAGCCCGGTGACGCCGGGGCCGCCACCGAGGCCGGCGAGACCACCCTCGGGGGTATTGGAGTAACGGTCAACACCAGCGGCGGACTGGTCAGCCGGGGCCACCCGCTCGGGGCCACCGGAATCGCCCAGGTGGTCGAACTGGTCACCCAACTCCGCGACGAGGCCGGGCCGCGCCAGGTCGAGGGCGCCCGATTGGCGTTGGCTGCCAATACCGGTGGCATGATCGGGTCCCATGCAGGCACCACAGACGCAGCATTCATCGGCATCCACGTCCTCGAGGCGGGCTGAGCGGTGATCGGACGCGGAGGCGTGATCTCGGGGTATGGCATCGCCGTACCCGACAAGGTGGTCAGCAACGACGACCTCTCCCTCACGCTCGACACCAACGACGCCTGGATTCAGGAGCGCACGGGAATCAAGGAGCGCCGGATCGGTGGGACGACCTCGGGACTGGCCATCGAGGCCGGTCTCGCCGCCCTGGAGAAGGCCGGTCGACGTCCCGACGAGATCGACGGGGTCATCCTGGCCACCACCACACCCGACCAGATCGTGCCGGGCACGTCGGCCACCGTGCAGGATGGGATCGGCATCACCGGGGGCGCCTTCGACGTAAATGCCGCCTGCTCCGGCTTCGTCTACGCCCTCACTGTTGCCCACGGCATGCTGGCCATCGGGGCCGAGCGCCTGCTCGTGATCGGCTCCGAGACACTGTCCAAGATCACCGACTGGGACGACCGATCGGTCTCCATCCTGGTGGGTGACGGCGCCGGGGCCGTGGTGCTCGAGGCCGTGGACGGGCCGGGTCAGCTGCTGAGCTACAAGCTGGGAGCCGACGGGTCACTGCGCCACCTGCTCAAGTGCGACCACGGCGGCTACCTCTACATGAACGGCAAGGAGATCTTCCGCAAGGCGGTATCGGTTGTGGTCGAGTCCTCCCAGCAGGCGATCGCCGAGGCCGGGCTCACCCCGGATCAGATCGACCTCGTAGTTCCCCACCAGGCCAATCTCCGGATCATCAGCGCGGCGTGCCAGCGGCTGGAGATCCCCGAGGAAAAGGCGGTAGTGGTCATCGACCACTACGGGAACACCTCGTCGGCGTCGATTCCGTTGGCCCTGGCCGATGCGCTCGACACCGGGCGGTTGCAGCCGGGCCACCACGTCCTGTTGACCGGATTCGGTGGGGGCATGACATGGGCCAGCGCAGTACTCAAGTGGGGCGGCTGAGTTCCGATAGTGCGGATATGACGAAACTTTCATCGGACGCGCCTGCGCTCGTGGTCTTGGCCGCCGGCATGGCCCGCCGCTACGGCGGTTGCAAGCCGCTCGCCCCTATCGGACCCCACGGCGAGGCCGTGCTCGACCTGCTGGTGAGCGACGCCGTCCGGTCGGGATTCGGCCGCATCGTCGTGGTGGTCCACCCCGAGACGGGCCCGGCCATCCGCTACCACGTCGAACAGTGCTGGCCGAAATCGGTCGAAGCCGCCTTCGTCGAGCAACGCCTACCACTCGGCACTGTCCACGCCGTGCTGGCCGCCGAGGAGGCGTTGGCCGGTGCCGTCTCGTTCGCCGTGTGCAACGCCGACGACGTCTATGGCGAGGTGGCTATGGTCATGCTGTCCGTCCAACTCCGCACCTCTGCGGCCGAGCACGTCCTCGTCGGCTATCAGTTGCAGTCCACGGTGGCCACCGACGACCCGGTGACCCGGGGGATCTGCACCGTGGGTCCCGACGGCCTCCTCGTGTCGCTGCAGGAGCGGCGCCAGGTCCACACCGACGCGACCACACCGACCGGGTTCGTGTCCGACGACGGCCTCGAACCGAGGGAGCTGTCCGGCGATGTGCCGGCCTCGGTCAATCTGTGGGGATTCCAGTCAGACATCTGGAAGGTGTTCCACTCTGCCATGGACGCATCCGGACTCGACGAGATCGAGCTGATCGCCCGGATGGCCGACGGGGGCGACGTCCCGAAGGCCGAAGTACTGCTACCCGAGGTGATCTCGACCATGGTGGCCGATGGGACGGGCCTGGACGTGCGGGTGCTGACCACCGACGCCAAGCTGGTCGGCGTCACCCACGCAGCCGATCTCCCCTTCGTGAGTGCAGAGTTGGCCCGCCAGGTGGCCTGGGGCATCCGACCGGCCGGCCTGTGGGTAGGGGTCGGCTAGGCAGACCCGGACGGACCCCGATCATCGTCTGACGCCAAGGATCCGCTTTCTGCGACCTGGGGTACCGCCGCAGACCCGGGCGCACCGGCGCTATGCGGCTCGTCCGACACCGACCCACGTAGGCGTTCCCTGATCTCCAATACCGCATCGGCCCCTAGAAACAGGATGCCGGCCCAGGCCAGCCCGTTCGCCCCGCCGAACTCGGACGGCCAACCTCCGTTCGGCTGGGAGGCATCCACCCCCTGGCGAATGATGATGAAGGCGCCTGTGCCCAGGATCAGGAGCGTGGCTACGGCGCCGAGCAGCAAACGGAGCCTGGGCACCCGCAGAACGACCACGATGCCGATGCCGACCAGGCCTCCGATGAGGGGGGCCGAGATGAACCCCGCCACCAGGCCGCAGACCACACCGGTCACCACCGTGGCACGCCACCCAGTCGATTCGCCGTCACCGGCCCATGAAGCCACCAACCCGGGGCCGGGCCCTCCCTCGGTCGGCACGAATGCGCCGACGTCGGATTCGTCTCCATCATCGATGGTGCCGTCTGCCGCCACTCGCCGACGTCGGAGGCGCCGGAGTGGCACGAACACCAGCACGAGACACAGGACGAGCCCGAGCGCAGACACCACCAGTGCCACGTCGACCGCCCGCTGCGGTGCCCAGACGAGCGTCACGAGGAGCGCTCCCCCTTGGATCCCGCTTCTGACGGCGGCCGGGTCCACCCGCCAACCGTTGGCGAACCCGTCGACCAGCACCGGACTGCCCAACTGGTGCCCGCCCACCTCTGCCGTCCACCCCGGATTGATGCTTTGGCCGAGCACCAGCTCGAATGGAGCGGTCGTCGACCGGATTCCCGAGATGGCCAGCGACATCCGGGTCGCCGTGGAGCTGCGCACCTGCACCGCGCCCACTGGTGCGGTGGCGGGAGCAGGGAGCTGTCCACCGGGGAGCAACGCGGTGGCCGCACCGCCCGGTGCGGAGGCGAGTGCCAGCTCGTCGAGGTCGAACCCGACGGTCGAGCCGGATGTCGACTTGAGCGTGTGGTTGCCGGCGGCCAGTAGGAGCCCGGACACATCCGGGCCACACAGCGAGACAGTGAGCGGATCGCGGGCGACGGCGGATGCCGTCGAGCCGGTCACCGACAGCCAGATCGGCGTGCCATCAAGCGCCAGGAGGTCCGATCGGCAGGTGCCCGGCAGCTCGGCCGGCACTGATGCCACCGACAGCCCGGGAATGCCGAGTTCGGCGATTCCGAGGGGAAGAGCCACGCGGGCCTGTGTCGTGTAGTCGGTGGTCTTCTCGGTCCGGGAGGAGTCGACGGTGACGCGGATGACGGATCCGGTCAACGGGGTGGGCAAGGTGACCGGCACGCGGACGACAGCACCCGCTGGACCGTCGTGGATCGCCGGGAGCTCGACCTGCTCCGAGCGTCCGCCGGCCGACACCGTGAGGTTGGTGGGGACAGAGTGCCGACCGTCGGCGATCACGGCCAGGTCGAGCGAGTCGAAGGTGATCGGCGTGGCCGTCGTGTACTGGAGCCACTGTCCGTTCTGATTGGTGGGCGAAAACGCGGTCTGCCACGCGGTGGTTGTCTGTCCGTCGACGGCGGCCTGCGCCCCGGCGGCGACATTGCCGGCCAACCGGCTGCTCGAAGCGACGGCCACGACCGGGCCGGCTCCGGACGCCCCTCCGCCGACCGTGGCGGCCACCAGCTGGTCACTGGCCTGGACGGACACCCGAGCCTGTCCCGTCAGCGTGAACGTCCGTGCCGTCGGGAGCCAGAACTGTCGGACAAGTGTCGACTGGTAGTCATTTCGGGGAGGGAATCCGGAGCCCCGCATTCGCGTCATGAGCAGGTCCAGCGGGTCCGACAACGACGACGGGCCCGTGGACCGCAGCAGATCTTGCGGCATCGACACGAACTCGGAGGTCCGCACTCCGGGGATGCGCACCTCGGACAGACCGGTGATGTTCTGGTAGCCCGCCGGCACTTGGTACCGCGTGCCGTGGGACGCGTTCATGGTGATCCGCATTAGTGAGAACGTCCGGGGTGAGAAGTGGATGGTCTGCCCTGCCACCGTCTGCGATGCGTGGGTGAGATTCACGACCACCGGCTTGGCGTAGTCGAAGGTAAGCGTCAGCTTGGTCAGGACCTGGGTCGGCCGGTTCGTGACCAGCTGCGAGAGATTGATCGAGTTGACCGTCGTCGGCCGGTCGAGATCGACCTCCCAGAACTGGCCGATCGGGGGTGCTTGCGACAGCACCCATGCGGTGGACGTGGAACCGTCCATCGCCGCCGCCGGCCGTTGGTCGTTCAGATACTGGACGGGTGATCCGTAGCTCGAGGCCGTGATCGACTTGACGCCGTCGAAGACGGTGGTGCTGAAGGCGTCCGCCGGGGCACTGGGGAACAGGTCCAAGGGTGCGTTGAGCGGGTCGACCACCGCGTATTTCGGTGACTTCACCGTTTGGACGTAGCCGGCGTTCTCGGTGATCCCGTTCCACCGGTATGCCTGCTTGGGATTCGTGTCGGTCACGACCAGCGTCGGTTTGGCGCCCAATACCCTCTTGCGCAGCGCCGTCTCGGTGTCGAGGGTGCCGGTGTAGAAGATCGTCGGGTTGCCCGCGAGTAGTCCCACCGCCGAGGCGGCGACGAGACCGTCGCCGTTGCCGGAGACGACCAGTGGCGCGGCCGTCGACTCGGCACGTACTACCGGTCGGGGGGCGTCGACCGTGTAGGTGACGACGGGCGCGAGCGGCGCATTCGGATTCGGGAGCGACAGCGTCTGCTCGTTGAGGTTCGGGATGGACGAAATGTTCTGCCGGGGCGACCCGTAGGGAATGGGGTCACTGAGACCGGGAGGGGTCGGGTGGAACGACTGGGCGACGACCCGGGGATCCGGGACGTTGTACCGCTCGAACTGCAAGTCGTTCTGGAGGAGAAGGTCGCCCGCACTCATCAATGCCGCCATCGGCGCCAGTGCACGGGGATCGAGGACGCTTTCCTGAATGGGCGTGTCCACGGCCTCGAGGATGTCGGCGGTGGGAAGGGAGCCCATGGTCTGCTGCTCATGGGTGACGAAGGGACGCGTCAACAGGGCCGGCCAGACGGTGTCGATCGTGTCCCCCCACCGGTAGGCGGCGAAATTGTTGCCGGGTACGCCTAATACTCTCGTACCCGGATGGCTGGCATTGAGGGCATCTGCGGCTTGGCGGACGTAGGCGGGAGGCTGGGCCGGCTGTGTGAGCCCGTGCACGACGGTGTCCCCCGTCCATCCGGGTGACCAGGCCACGGCCACACCGATGATGGCCATGCCCGCCACCACCAGCCCACCCCGCGGATACCGATCCGCGACGGCGGTCACGCCGGCGCCGAGCAGCACGGCCAGGGCGAGCAGGATCAGGGGCACGGCCCGGTCCGTCGACCGCAGGGCCAGACCGGCCGTCGTGTCCGACATGAACGCCTTGATCAACGAGCTGATACCCGTCGGTTTGTAGTACGGGAACGGGCCGACGGCCATGATCATGCCGAGCACCAGGAGGACGATGAAGAACGAACGCTGTCGCCACCGCAAGAAGGTGGCGGCGGCAAAGGCCATCGCCGGTACGAGGAAGGTGAATCCGATCAGCCAGAGCTGTTGGGTGTACGAGACGGCAGCCTGCGTCCAGTTTCCCGTCTGATTCGAGCTTCCGTAGAAGAACCAATAGCCGAGGCCCCGCAGGCTCTCGAACGGGGACGACCCCGAGCTGGTCGACGAGAGGGTCTCGGTGTACTTGAGGATGTTGACCCCGTACGCCGCCTCGACCTGCAGCCCGACCACCCACCACAACGACACGAGCACGACGAGAACCACGATCCGCCCGGCGACGTGGCGTGCCTGGCGCCATGTCGCCTCCCGCAGGACGAGGACGGCGAAAGGTAGCCACAGGGCGGGCCCGATCCCCACGTAGAGGAGCGAACTGGCATTGATCCCGCTCACCAGGGCCACTACCAGTGCGAACAACGCGGGGTACCGCCACCCGGAGCGGCGCAGGGCGAGCACCACGAATGCCAGCATCCACGGCAGGCCGGACCAGGGCATCAGGATCACCGAGATGCGCCCCGAGTACTGCATCACGTAGGGAGTGAACATGAAGGCCAGGGCGGCGACGTAGCGCCCGGGACCGACGAGGTTGATCGTTTTGCACAGGTAGAGGACGCCTGCTCCGGCCGCGAATATCAAGATCGCCAGCCACAGGCGCTGGGCTACCCACACGGGCAGGTGAAGCTCGGCGCAGACCCAGAAGAAGGGTCCCATCGGGAACAGATAGCCGACGTTTTCGTGGGTGACCGTGCCCAGTGCGACGTTCGGATCCCACAGCGAGACCGCCTGTCGGATGTACCGGCCCGGGTCGAGGTAGAGATACGTCTTCGTGTCGTCGGTCACCTTGCCGGGCTCAGAGGCCAGCATCGGAATGAAGGCCAGCACGGCCAGGACCGCGTACTCGATGAGAGACCGGAGCCGGTGAGGAGCCGCGTTTCCGACAACGTCGGACTCTCCGGGGACCACAACCACAGGTGCGTCCGGGCTCGCGCCAGATGGTGGTCCGGACATAAGGCGAATGAGCCTAGACGACGGGAGATCGCAAACTGCAGCCATCCCACACCCTCTTTGGGGCCCCAGGAGGCGACGCTGACAATGATGGACCATGAGGCGTAGAACGGATTGCATCACCTGGTGCGCTGAGACTTCCACCGGTAGTAGCCTGAGATAATTGCCAATTCGGGATGCACGGGGACGTCGTACCGGGCGATTGTCGGGGGGAGCACCACGTGAAGCAGACGGCAGCAGAGGGCGATGGCGCCGCACTGAGCGCGCCTGCACCGCGCGCCGAACCTGCGTCTGACGGGCGGACGTGGTCGCCGGCTGCGGCACCGTTCGCCTCGCTGAGCCTGGAGGAGATCGCCGCCCGTGCCAGCCTGCGGACGATCCACGTCGTGGCTTGGCGCGACTACACCGACCCTGAGGCCGGCGGGTCGGAACTGCACGCCCACCGGATCCTCTCGGCGTGGTCGCGCGCCGGAATCGACGTGGTCATGACGACCTCGTCCGTCACGGACGCTCCCCACTTCATGGCCCGGGACGGCTACCAGATCACGCGGCGGACGGGTCGCTACTCGATCTTCCCCCGGACGATGATCTCCGGGTTCCTCGGACACCTCGGACGGGCTGACGGCCTCGTCGAGATCTGGAACGGGATGCCCTTCCTGTCTCCGATCTGGGCTCGCTGTCCACGCGTGGTGTTCCTCCACCATGTCCACGCCGAAATGTGGAAGATGGTGCTCCCTCGTGGGCTCGCCGAACTCGGTTACGGGTTCGAGCATCGCGTCGCTCCGCCGTTCTACCGGCGCAGCCGGATCATCACCCTCTCCGAGTCGTCACGGGACGAGATCGTCGAACAGCTCCGGCTCCCGGCCTCCAACATCTCCGTCTGCCCACCGGGGGTGGAGCCCGGCTTCAGCCCCGGATCGCAACGCTCCACGACCCCGCTCATCGTCGCCGTCGGACGGCTGGTGCCGGTCAAGCGGTTCGAACTGCTGATCGATGCCGCCATCCGGCTCAAGCCGAGCCACCCGGACCTGCGCCTGGTCATTGCCGGCGAAGGTTACGAGCGACCGGCGCTCGAGGAGCAGATCCGCCAGGCGGGCGCCGAGGAGTGGGTCAGCCTCCCCGGGTTCGTCGACGAAAAGGAGCTGATCGAGCTCTATCAGTCGTCGTGGCTGGTGGCGTCGAGCTCCCTCCGCGAGGGCTGGGGCATGACCGTCACCGAGGCCGGCGCCTGCGGGACCCCGGCGGTGGCATCGAGGATCAGCGGGCACATGGACGCCGTCCGCGACGGCGAGTCGGGGCTCCTCTTCGACGATGGTGACGGCATGGTGAAAGCGCTGGACATGGTCCTGTCGGACCCGCAACTTCGGGCCCGCCTCGGGGCCGGGGCGCTTGCCTACGCGTCGACGTTCAGCTGGGAGACCACGGCCCGTCAGACACTTGCCGAGCTGGCCGCCGAGGCGATGCGGGGACGCTAGAGCCAGGACCCGTGGCGGGGTGTCAGCCGTCTCCGGACACCTTGACCAAGCGCCGACACAGTGCCATCGACGGAGGCGGCCCGTTGGTGTCGGTCACCGAGACCTGGGACCCGTCGGTCATGGGCTGTTCGGCCGTCACGTGGACGACGGCGGGCCCCGTGCCGGCCAGATAGTGGAGGACGCCGCCCCCGACTCCCCCGGCCAGTATGGCGTTCAGATTCGGGTCGGTCATGATCTCCACATAGAAGGCGACGCCGGGGGTGACGGCGTGGGGGGCTGCGCTCAGCGGCGGCCAGACTCCCGAAGGACCACCTGGGTCCTCGACCACCGTGCGGACGCTATTCACCCCCGAAGGCACCAGGAGTACTCGCGTCCGACCCCATGTCAGGAGCGTCACGGCCGGGTCACTCGGCAAGATCCGGTGATGGAACTCCACTTGCACGAGGTGGTTGATCCCGGGGCCCTGTTCGACCGGGTCCCACGTCTCGTGCATTAGCTGTTGAGGCGGCACGGTCGCGTAGCCGAAGCCGGTCGAGACGTAGAGACCCGAGCAGTTGGAGATGGCGAACACCGTCCCGGCCGGGGCGAAATACGGGAGTCGGTCCCCCGTTCGGACCATCGACGCCGTTGCCCCGGGACTGATAGCGAGTTGAGTCGTGAGGAACTTTTTGGCCTGGGCGTTCGTCCAAATGGAGGAGGGGGTGAGCGCGGCACCCACGTTGGCCCAGATGCCGATTCCGCCGAGGACCACGACCACCGCCAGCCCGCCCGCAATTGCGGCACGCCCCCTCCCCTCCAGGCGTCGCCAGACGTCGACGAGTCCCACACAGCCGGCGAGCATCAGGAACGGCAGGAAGTCGGCCAGGTACCGATCGGCCACGTAGCCGAACAACAGGACGCCCGACGTAGCCGCCACCATGGCGATCAGCAGCACTCTGGTGAGTGCCACCCGGCCGATCGGGCGTGGTCGGAAGGCCGAAACCGTGCCCCAGGCCGCGAGAATGGTGATCAGGGGCATCGACGCCGTGAAACTGTCGGTGGGAAGGGTGTTGTCGAGAATGACGTTCCCGACCGTGTGGGCGGGCGACGTCGGGAGGGTGATCCACGGGAAAGCAGACTGGAAGTGCGCGCCGCCGGGCTGCAGGTAAGCGGTCAGAGTGGACGGGAGGAATTGGAGTCCGAAACCGCTCCCGCCGCTGGCGGCCAGGTACTGGCGGCGGTGGTGATTGACCTGGGTCCAGACCTGGTCGGCCTCCGACAGCCCGAAGGGGGTTCCGAGCTTCGACCAATTGACCAGACCCATCAAGGTCAAGGGGACCACGGCGACCAATGCCATCGGAAGAATCCAACGCCGCGACGTGCTCCTGTTCCGCGGCAGGGCGAACCATCCGGCAATGAACGCCGCCGCCAGGCAGCAGGCGTACCCGGTCGGTGCCCGGTCGAGCGATGCGGCGAGCACAAGGACACCGGACGCTCCAACGCGTCCCCAGGATGGGCGCTCGAGGACCCCGAGCAGGGCGAAGACCGCGGCCACGGTGAGGGCGACGCTCCACGCCAGGTCCTCGTGGGACACCTTGGGCGAGGAGGCCAGATATACCAAGACCGACCCCCCGGTGAGCGCGGCCAGGGTCACCCCCGAGGCCACGGCCTCCGCCATCCCGATCGCCGCGTCGCCGCGGAGGAGCACCCGGACCCGCCAGAGGAGCAGCGACGCGAAGATCCCGGTGACGAACCACGCGATGAGCATCGAGGGTGCAGTCAGCCGCCCGTCGAAGGCTTGGGTGAAGGCCAGCACAGGAAGCCGGATGAGGGACGGAAAGAGTCCGAAATAGGTGTAGTCCCGCCCCCCGTGGATGAATGCCTCGATCCCGAGCGAGCCTTTCGGGACCCACAGGTGCCCCTCCAACATGGCGTGTCCCTGCAGGTCGTAGAAATTGTCCGGATTGAGCTGCCGGAACACGTCGAAGCGGCCAGTCCACAGATCCCATAGGACCAAGAGATAGGGAACCGTCACTGCACCGAATCCGATGACAACGGCAGCAACGAACCGTCGCAGGCCACGGTCGTGGGGTCCAGCGCCGGCGCCGGCGTCGGTCCGGGCATCCGTCGGGATGTCCTGGGGGTTGTCGCTGACGAGCACCGAGGTCATCCTGTCGCTCCGGATGAATCGTTGCCAGGCAGCTCCTCACCCATCCCTGCTCCCCTCCTTCAGATCCGACACTCTACAGGGACGATTTCCGCTGTTCACCTCGACGCCGACATGCCCATCGAGAACGTCGTTGGTGTTCGTCACGGTCGTCATGCACCACGCGATAGCGCACGAGGGACGGCTCTGCCGGCGCGACGACCTCAACGGGCACGCGGTGGCGGCGAGTGGGCCGGGAGGATCCTGCTCCTTACCTGCTATTGCCGAGACCGGTGACCCGCAGCCCCAAGTCGCCAATTCTCGTCTCGATCCGCTCACGCTGAAACTCCTCCAAAAAGAGTTTGTGGGCACTATCGACGAGTCGACGGCGCAGGCCGACGTCAGTGAGGAGCCGGAGGCAAGCGGCTGCTAGCCCCGCGGAGTCGTCCGCCACCAGCAGATGCTCGCCATTCGTGGCGCCGAGCCCCTCAGCTCCGACAGTGGTGGAGACAACCGGGACCTTCTGGGCAAAGGCCTCAACGATCTTTAGTCGCGTCCCGCTCCCGTAGCGGAGGGGAACGATCACCAGATCAGCCCTGGCCAGTTCCTCATCCATCGACGGAATCTGACCGGTGACCACCACGCTCGGTGGATCGTCCAGACGGTACAGTTCAGGCGCCGCGCTACCCACTAATCGGATGCGCAACTCGGGGATGTGGCGGCGCAGTTCGGGACCAATCTCCGTTGCCAGGAACTCGGCGGCCTGGACATTCGGCGGATACGTCAGCAAGCCGGGGAACATCACCACCGGTGGGTCGTTGACCGAGGATCGACCCACCGGAACCGTCACCTTCGGGTAGGCGTTCGGGATCACCTCTACCCGGGGAAGGCCGTCCTCCCGGGCCCGCTGGGCGTCGAGGTTGCTGCACACCACCGTGACCGAAGCCCGCCGGGCCGCGGCGAGTTGCAACCGGTGCCACCGGCGTGCGTCCTCGCGGGACAACACCTGACCCAGTCCTCCCTGGGCCCGCCGCACGAGGCCATCGCCCGTGCGATCGGCCAAGGCCAGACGCGCCTTGATCTTCCGATCCTCCAGGTCCTCCAGGTCCAGGATGACCGGGGCCTCGTTCAGTTTGCCGACCTGCGCCCAGGCACGGATTCCGAAGTACCAGACCAGGTCATAGCGGCCGCGCATGAAGTCGACGACGCCCTGTCGGATGAGGGCCGCTTGACGCCATTGGAGCCCAAGCGGCTTCGAGGGCCGAGTCAAGGTGCCCAGCACAGCCAAACCACTGTCCGTCCGATTGTTGAACCCGACCCGGCCGATCCTCTCCAGTCCCGTGATATCGGGCGGTGGGTCGAAGTCGGTACGGGTCTCACGGACGACCGACACGAGGTCTGTGGGCCCCAGACGAGCGAGTCCACCCACCGCCGTCGCCAGGCGAAGGCGCGACCCGGCGTTCTCGGGCCAGGGGTAGTCACCTGCGACAATCAGCGTTCTCATCGAACCTCGGAATCGACGATCGCGTCCGGCAGTCCGATACGGGCGCTGGCACCGGATGCCCCGACCTGTTGTTGCCTTGCCGTCCTCATCGACCATCCACCAAGACGTGAAGGCAGAATATACAGGGCGCGGCGCGGGCTACCCTTTGGCCTCATGCCCGGGTGCCACCCAACGAACGCGCTGCGCTGGCGGTGACTGCAGTGCCAGTTGACGGCGACCGCCCGATTCTCATCGTCGGCCTCCCACGATCGGGGACCACCTGGACTCAGAGGGTCCTGGGGTCGGCGCCGCGGATCGTCCGGGTCGCGGAGCCTGACAATGAGGACAAGTATCCCGAGGCCATCTACGCCAAGCAGCCGTTCGGTCGCTACCCGAGCCTCGCTCCTGGCCAGGACGCACCGCACTACCGCAGGCTGTGGGAATGGGTTCTGAGTGGCGCTCCGGAGAGTCGGCGCACCCACGTGGCGCGCAAAGTGCTAGGTCCGGGCGCCGCAGAACGTGTCTACGACGGGCATGGGGGGCCGCAGACATGGCTCGGTGCCACTCTGGCCCGCAACCCCGTGCCGTCGAGGAGTCCTGGTGGCCGGGTCATCGTCAAGTCCATCCACGCCCAGCTGTCCCTGGAGTGGATCGCCGACGAGTTCGACGTGACTCCGTTAGTGCTCCTCCGGCACCCGGCAAATGTCCTGGCCAGCTGGAAGGAGCTGAAGTTGAAGGACGGGCGGAATCCGAGTATCGAGAGTCGGGAGGACATTCGGGCACGATTCGCGGACCGCTGGGGCGTCCCCATGCCGGGTCCAGACCCCATCGAGCGCATGAGCTGGAGAATCGGCCTGCTGAACGCCGCTCTGGAGGAGTCGATTGGCCGACATCCGGAGTGGCACATCCGCACTCACGAGCAACTCTGCACCGACTCCGAGGTGACGTTCCGTGCACTGTATGGAGATCTGGGGTTGGAATGGAGCGAAGGTCCCTCGAACTTCCTGGTCCAGAGCAACGTACCGGGTGACGGCTTCGTCCCGCATCGGGTGGCTTCGGAGCTCTCTGATTCCTGGACCCACCGCCTCGACGACCACGAGCTCGCCACGTTGCGGCGGGTACTGAGCCAATTCCCCATCAGGACGTGGAGCGGCGCTGATTTCGAGCGACCGTAGTCACTAGAGCGGGTGTGCTCCCGCGACATTGCGGTGCCGACACCCCGGTGTCCTAATATCGTTACATGCCAGACTCGGGGGGTCCGACGGACAAGACGACCGCCCGTGCGCTCGCGTTCTATCTCCCGCAGTTTCACCCGATCCCCGAAAACGACGAATGGTGGGGCAAGGGATTCACCGAGTGGTCAAACGTGGCGCGGGCGAAACCGCAGTTCCCGGGCCACTACCAGCCACATGTCCCGGGCGAATTGGGCTATTACGACCTGCGGGTTCCCGAGGTCCGCGAGGCGCAGGCGGAGCTGGCGCGAGAGCACGGAATCCACGGATTCGTCTACTACCACTACTGGTTCAACGGCCGGCGACTGCTCGAGCGCCCCTTCGACGAGGTGCTGCAGTCGGGATCGCCCGACTTCCCCTTTGCCCTCTGTTGGGCGAACGAGGAGTGGACGCGGAACTGGGACGCGCTAACCGGCAAAGTGCTCATGTACCAGGAATACAGCGAAGAGGACGACCTCGCTCACATCCGGTGGCTGGCCACGGCCTTCCAGGATGACCGGTACATCAACGTGGACGGCCGTCCCTTGATGCTGGTCTACCGGGCGGAGGAACTGGCGAACCCGAAGCGGACGTTCGCGATCTGGCGCGACGAGGCGAAGAAGTTGGGCATACCCGACCTGTACCTCTGCTACGTCGAGAGCCACGGTCCGCCACGGGGCGGTCCTGAAGCGTTCGGAATGGACGCCTCCGTCAGGTTCATGCCCATACAGGATGAGCAGGTCCATGTATTCGCTCCGGTCGGGAGCGCCAGGGGACTGCACATGATCGACTACCCGGCGACGGCCAGGAACCATCTCGACCGGCCCCGCCCGGACTGGAAACAGTTCCCGTCGGTCATGGTCAGCTGGGACAACACGGCCCGTCGGCCCTCCGGCGCCACGGTGTACGCAGGAGCCACGCCCCATGCCTACGAGCACTGGCTGCGCGAGACGGTACGCAGCGTCGCCGAGGTTCCCGAGGAGGAGAACTTCGTCTTCCTCCTCGCCTGGAACGAGTGGGCCGAGGGGAACCACCTCGAACCGGACCAGCAGGTCGGGCGCGCCTGGCTGGAAGCGACCAAGTCGGTCCTGGTCGACGGACTGCCCGGCGGCGAGCCGGGGCGACCGTCGGGCAACTCTCGCCCGTCGCCCCACGACGACGGTGAGGTGCTCCACGACTACGTCTACGACCTTCAGCATCAGAGCGCGGTAGCCAACGCCGCAGGCTTGATCCGGGATCTCGTGCCCGACCGGTCGAGCACGGTCGTGGACCTCGGGGCTGGTTCGGGCGTCGCAAGCCAGGCGCTTCGAGATGTAGGCATCGGCTACCACGGACTCGAGTTGCATCCCGTCGCCGTGGACGTGCTGCACGAGCAGGGCATTTCGGCCTCTCAGTGCGACCTGTCCGACGTCCAGCAGGTGCTCGCCTCGTTGGAGAGCGTCGAACACGTCGGTGCGTTCATGTTGCTCGACGTCCTCCAGCACCTGCACGAGCCGCAGGAGTTGCTGAGTGCCCTTTCCACGTGGGCAATGGATCACGGCGAGCCGACACTTGTCGCCTCGGCACCCAACGTTGCACATTTCGACGTCGGGCTCCGACTCCTCTGCGGCCGATGGATCCCCACGGAAGCCGGTCTGCTCGACAGCTCGCACATCCGATTTTTCACGTCGGAGACGTTGGCCAACCTGTTCGAGCGGACAGGCTGGGAGTTGGTGGCCCGGGCGGACTACTTGGATCTGCGGTCGGACCAGTACGACCCCCGGCTCACCAAATTGATGACAGTGGAGACGATCGGGATGCTCCGCGTCCTGTCGGCCACCATCAACCCGAATGCTTCCATCAACCAGTACGTGTGGGCCCTTCGACCCGTCGGTGTCGCACGCCCACCATCGACCTACCTCGACGCTGTCGGACTGACCGAATCGCAGCGCAACGAGGAGCCGAGGGGCGACCTGCGGGCGGTGGACAACTACCTCGCCTCGGTCGACCTTCTGGCTGGCGAGGGGAACCGGCGCTCGATGGAGGGTGGCTATGGAGCAGGGCATGGTGACCAGTCGGATTCAGGATCTGGGTCGAACCGGCTGTCGTTGGCCCACCCAAGGCAGTCAGCGGTACGCGGAGCCAACAAGTCCCCGAGAGGTACTCGGGTCCTCCAACGGGTCCGCGGCTGGGTACGCTGATCCGTCCATGACGACGATGCCTGCTGGACCCTGGGTCCTCGTGATCGGCTGCCACCGGAGCGGCACCTCTGCTGTCACCGGGGCCATGGTCGCCCTCGGCCTCCACGGGGTCGACCCAGCGGACCGCATGGACCCCCTGGACTCGAATCCCGAGCATTGGGAGAGCTTGTCCTTGGCCTTCTTCGACGAGAACCTTCTGACCAGGCTGGGGGCCGCGTGGGACGCCCCCCCGGCCGACGGAGTCGAGGCTCTCCTGCCGCCTTCCCTTTCCGGTGCCCAAGGGCTCGACCCGGCGACCATCATGGCCGCCGCCTACCCTGAACCCGGTCCCGTGGTCTGGAAGGACCCCCGGGCCTGCCTGCTCATGCCCTATTGGCGGGCGGTCCTGCCCGAGCCGCTGACCGCAGTGTTCGTGTGGCGGGAACCTCTCGCCGTCGCCCGGTCGCTCCACCGCCGGGACGGGATCCCCCTGGCCGACGGACTCGCGCTATGGGAGCACTACAACAGGAGTGCCGCTGTAGGACTCCAGGGCATCGATACCTACGTCCTCGACTACGCCTCGGTGGTCGCCGACCCGCGGAAATCGCTGGGCGGAGTATGCGACTGGTTGAGCGGGATGGACCGGTTCGGGTCCTGGGTAGACACGTGGGACGCAGACGCCGCCGCCCAAGCCATCGACGAGGGTCTGCGACACCAGACGGCGGGCGAGGATCCGGACGACGGCGCACTGCCGGTCGACCACCAGGTGGTCGCCGAGTGGCTGCAGGCGGAGGCCGGTGCGCACTTCCCGCTCAAGACCTCGCCGCCCGGACCTCCTACCGTATGGCCCGAAGCCCTCGTGGCCAGCCGCCGGGCACAGGTCGCGTGGAACCGCAAAACCAGACTGAACGAGATACGTAGGGAGCGGGAGATCGATACCGTGCGCCATCTGTTGGAGGGTGAGCGGTTGCGTCTCGAGGGCTCCCGTAGGGAGCTGGAGCGGATGCGGGCCTCTACCAGCTGGAAGGTGACCGGGCCGCTGCGGTCGCTGATGGCCAAGCTGTCGCTCTAGACCACTACGTCAAGGGCACTCAGAAGGTCTGGACCTGCCGTCCGCGGTCCCGGGGGATAGACGAGATCGCTAACTCCGGTCAGGAGTCAGCCGGACCCGAGGCACTCGCTACGGTGGTATTGGAATCGGAGTCAGCCGCCTTGCCGGCAAGCTGGTTCTTGTAGATCAGCCAGCCGGCCCAGGCAAACGCGACAACCGCGACCAAGACGGCCACGTACCCACGCTTGTACTCGTGCCCCCTGACCGGCTTGCCGAGTGAATTCAACTCGCCGTGCTTAGTGCCGGGGACCCACGACGGCAATTGGGAGATCGGGTGCGTCAGGTACTCGACGGCAAAGACTGCGGCGACGATTCCGATGACGATGAGGACGGCTATCCAGAACCATTTCATGAACGCAGACTCTAGCCATATCCTGCGCTTTCGGGGAAGGGTCGACCACGAGGGGTGGCCGAGCCACTACCGGGCCATTCCTGTGGTTGCCGGACGCAACCTGCCTGACCACGGAGCTAGATCTCCTATCACCCCGACGTCCTGGCTCTAGACTCCACCATGAGCACAGTCCACTGGGGGCCGGGCTCCACACTTACCGGGAGTCCTTGCCACCATGTCGAAGCCTGCGAAGAGGATCGGGGTGCTGGTCGTGGCCTACAACGCCGCCACCACCTTGGCCAAGACCCTCGACCGGATCCCGGACGAAGTGCGGGGCGACATCGAGGAGGTCGTGGTCAGCGACGACCACAGCCAGGACTCGACCTACCTGGTCGGCCTCGGGTATCAACAGGTTTCCGAGCTGCCGATCACCCTCATCCGCCAGCCCCAGAACCTCGGCTACGGCGGCAACCAGAAGA
>Ga0097691_1001022_pt1 | contig 21841 bp, 20 predicted proteins | sample NGESurdeep072012_8_FD_72858 | JGI IMG/M metagenome (GOLD analysis project Ga0097691, IMG submission 72858) | Arctic peat soil microbial communities from Barrow, Alaska - NGEE Surface sample 210-1 deep-072012 | ecosystem: Environmental > Terrestrial > Soil > Wetlands > Peat ... | reverse complement strand
TGGCCAAGGTCCGCTATGACCGGCTCGACTCCGTTACGGGAGACCGCCGGCTGCTGGTCAGCTCGCTGCTGATGAACTGGGTGCTCGGTCCGGCTTTGATGTTCGCCCTGGCCTGGATCTTCCTGCCCGACCTGCCGCAGTACCGCACCGGCCTGATCATCGTCGGCCTGGCCCGCTGCATCGCCATGGTCATCATCTGGAACGACCTGGCCTGCGGTGACCGCGAGGCCGCCGCCGTGCTCGTCGCGCTCAACTCGGTCTTCCAGGTGGTCGCCTTCGCCGGCCTCGGCTGGTTCTACCTCAGCGTGCTTCCCGGCTGGCTCGGGCTGGACCGGACCGGAATCAATGCCTCGACCTGGGATATCGCCCGAAGCGTCCTGATCTTTCTTGGCATTCCCCTGCTGGCCGGGTTCCTGTCCCGACGCGTTGGTGAGAAGGCCAAGGGCCGCACATGGTACGAAGAGCGATTCATCCCCCGCGTCGGACCGTTTGCCTTGTACGGGCTGCTGTTCACGATCGTCGTGCTGTTCGCTCTGCAAGGTCACGCGATCACCAGCAATCCGCTGGATGTGGCGCGCATCGCCATACCCCTGCTTGCATACTTCGCGGTGATGTGGGGCGGTGGGTATGCCCTGGGCGCTGGTCTCGGTCTGGGCTATGAGCGGACGACGACACTGGCGTTCACTGCCGCGGGCAACAACTTCGAGCTGGCCATCGCGGTTGCCATCGCCACGTTCGGCGTGACCTCCGGGCAGGCTTTGGCCGGAGTCGTCGGGCCGCTCATCGAGGTCCCGGTCCTCGTGGGTCTGGTGTACGTGAGCCTGGCCCTGCGCAAGCGGTTCACCCCGGTTTCGGCGCAGACCTCATCCATGACGAGGAGCAGACGTGTCCACCCCTGAGACCACGCCCGTGCCAGCTGCAGCGGACCATATGCCCAGCGTGTTGTTCGTCTGCGTGCACAACGCAGGGCGCTCCCAGATGGCAGCCGGCTTTCTGACGCACCTCAGTGGCGGGGAGGTCGAGGTGCGCTCCGCCGGCAGTCTGCCCGGTGATCAGGTGAATCCCTCCGCAGTGGCCGCGATGGCCGAGGTGGGCATCGACATCTCCCATCAGACCCCGAAGGTCCTGACCACCGACGCCGTGCAGTCCTCCGACGTGGTGATCACCATGGGCTGCGGTGACGCGTGCCCGATCTTCCCGGGCAAGCGTTACCTCGACTGGCAGCTGGACGACCCTGCCGGCCAGGGCGTCGAGGCCGTGCGCCCCATTCGCGACGAGATCAGGGCCCGAGTTGAAGCACTGCTCGCTGAGCTCCTGCCCGGCCATAGGCTCGCACCCCCGACCGCTGGCTGAACGCCGCGACGCCCACGACCACCAACACCCAGGAGAAACCATGAAGACACCAGAGGACATCCGCGAGGCGGTCCGCCAGCGGTATGCCGCGGCCGCAACCCAGTTGGCGGTCGTGGACCTCCAAGGCGAACGCGCGTCGGAAGGCTCGTGCTGCGGCGGAGGCTGCGCGGAAGGCACCGATGAGAAGGCGGGCGCGTCCGAGGCCTCGTGTTGTGGGGGAGGATCGACGGCAACGACTGACGCGCGGGCTGGCGCGTCCGAGGCCTCATGCTGCGGCTCGGCACCTGTGGGCACGATCGACGCAAGAGGCCGGGTCGTGTTCGGCGCCGAGCTCTACGGACTCGACGCCGAAGGTGCACCGGTTGCGGCCCTGGAGGCTTCGCTCGGCTGCGGCGTGCCTACCGCGGTTGCAGACCTGCACCCCGGTGAGGTCGTCCTCGATCTCGGCTCCGGCGCTGGCGCCGACGTCCTCATCTCTGCCCGCCGGGTTGCCCCCGGCGGTCGGGCCATCGGACTGGACATGACTGTCGAGATGCTCGAGCTGGCCCGGCGAAACGCCGCCGAGGCCGGGGTGGACAACGTCGAGTTCCTGCAGGGCTATCTCGAGGACATGCCACTGCCTGACGACAGCGTCGACGTGGTGATCTCCAACTGCGTGCTCAACCTCGCCGCCGACAAGAACGTGGTCCTTGCCGAGACGGCCAGAGTGCTGCGCGCCGGTGGGCGTCTGGCGTTCTCCGACGTCATCGCCGACGAGAGCATGGACGAGGCCACGAGGGCCGACATGGCCGAGTGGACCGGGTGCATCGCCGGGGCCCTGACCCACAGTGAGCTGACCGATGCGCTCACCGCCGCGGGGTTCAGCGACATCGAGATCCGCCTCACCCATCGGGTCCATCCACACGCCCACGCCGCCATCATCCGCGCCTCCTCCTGACCGGACCCGAACGGCACTGACACCCTCGGCCGTGGCGCGGGTTCTTCGCCGTCGCGGGGTCGTGGCCTTCGCTCTTCGCCGTTGCGTGATCTGCGACTCATGTCGCGTTCAGGGTCGCGGGGCCGGGCTACGATTCAACTGTGACTGATACAACACATATTGAACTGACTCCCTCAGTGGTGGTGGACCCGGTGGCTGTGTTGCAGGCCGTGGCCGACCCGGTGCGCTGGGCGGTGCTGGCCATGCTGGTCGAAGCGCCCCGGTGCGTGTGCAAGATCCAGGAGCAGATCCCGATCGCCGGGAACCTGCTCAGCTACCACCTGAAGGTGCTGCGTGAGGCTGGCCTGGTCAGCGCGAGCCGGCGGGGCCGGTGGGTCGATTACGCCTTGGCGCACGACGCGGCCGAGCGGATGAGCGCCGCCCTACCGGGTGCATCGCTGGCCGTGGGGCCGTGAGGCCGTGAGCATCGCCGAGCGACTGCGCCCCGCCACTCCGACGCGGCGGTGGGTGGGACTGGGCGCTGCTGCCCTGGGCTGGTTCGCTCTGTACGAGGTCAACGCCCCGTTGTGGGACTGGCTCGTGTACGACGTGGCCGGCCTGGCCCCGGCGAGCCGGTTGGGCTCAGGGGTGCACTTCTTCTTCGAGGACTCGATCAAGATCGCGCTCTTGCTGGTCGGGGTTATCTTTGCCGTCACGGTGCTGCGCTCGTTCATGAGCGTCGAGCGCACCCGGGCGCTGCTCGGCGGCAAGCGTGAGGGCGTTGGCAACGTGATGGCCGCCGGCCTCGGAGTGGTCACCCCGTTCTGCTCGTGCAGCGCCGTTCCGGCGTTCATCGGCTTCGTCGCCGCAGGGGTCCCGCTCGGGGTAACGCTCAGCTTCCTGATCGCGAGCCCCCTGGTCAACGAGGTCGCGATCGGTCTGCTGTTCGGGATGTTCGGGATCGGCCCGACCCTGCTGTACGTAGGTGCGGGTCTGGTGATCGCCATCGTGGCGGGCTTCGTCCTTGGCCGGTTGCGCCTGGAACGTTGGGTCGAGCCGTTCGTGTTCGAGACCCGTCTGGGCGGACAGATCATCGACCCTGCCGCCGGACTGACCTGGGATGACCGGATCCAGATGGGCGTCGAAGAGGTCGGGGTCATCCTGCGAAAGATCTGGCCCTACCTCCTGGTCGGTATCGCCTTGGGCGCGGCCATCCACGGTTGGGCACCAGAGGACTTCTTCACCCGGTACGCCGGCGCCGGCAACCCCTTCGCCGTGCTGATCGCCGTGCTGATCGGCATACCGCTGTATTCGAACGCCGCCGGCATCATGCCGCTCGTGCAGGCCCTGCACGACAAGGGCCTGCCCATGGGCACCCTGCTCGCCTTCATGATGGCCGTCGTCGCCCTCAGCCTGCCCGAGCTCATCCTGCTGCGCCGGGTCCTCAAGCCCCAGCTCATCGCCACGTTCGTGGCCGTCACAGGCACCGGAATCATCGCCGTGGGCTACCTCTTCAACGCCGTCGTGGCCTGACCCATCACAAGATCCGCACCCAAAGAGAGAAGAGATAGCGATGATCATCAAGATCCTCGGCTCCGGCTGTGCCAACTGCGTCAACCTGGAGCGCGTCACCCGCCAAGCCGTCGCCGACCTTGGGCTCGACGCGCAGTTCGAGAAGGTCACCGACTTCCCCGCCATCATCGGGTACGGCGTCATGTCCACCCCCGGGCTCGTGGTCGACGAGAAGGTCGTCCTGTCCGGGCGCGTGCCCACCGCAGCCAAGGTGCGTGAGCTCCTGGAGTCACTGACCTCCTGAGGGACCCGACAGGTTCTCCGCCGGCGTTGACCACGGGGCCTGCCCCAACCCGTGACGTCGCTCTAGCTGACGATGTCCTTCTCCTGGAACCGCCACCAGGCGAGTGCGAAGAATGCTGCCGAGTACACAAGGACAAGGCCGGTGCCCCGCATCATGTCGTCCCAGATGACATTCTGACCGAGAGCGTCCAGCCACGAGTACTGGAAATGGGTGGGCAGGAAGCGCCGGTACGGATCGAGGGAGGTGATCGAGTCCAGGATGTTGGACACGACGACGAGCATCGTCGCGCCGCCCACGGCGCCCAGCGGTGCGTCGGTGAGCACGCTGAGCAGGAAGGCGAGTGCCGCCACCAGAAGCGACTGGCTGCTGACATAACAGACGACGATGAGCAGCCTCTGCAGAGCGACTCCGGTCGTGAACGTCCCGCCCAGCGGTGACTGACCCGGCGCCCAGCCGAAAAACGCACCCCCGACGAGATAGGCCCAGACGGGGAGCAGCAGGTTCGCGCCAAAGCTAAGGCTCAGCGCGACGATCAGCTTCTGGCGCAGAAGCCGCGAGCGGGGCACCGGGATCGCGAGCAGGTAGCGCAGGGACGACCAGCTGGCCTCGCTGGCCACGGTGTCGCCGCAGAACAGGGCGACGATGACGACAAGCAGGAACCCGGCGGAGGCGAACTCGGTGAAGAGGGCGAAGTTGGTCGCCCCCGTCGTGGCCAGGGTGACGAGTGCGGACCCTGAGCCCGAGCCGCGCGAGGAGCCCTCCCGGCCGGCGCCCGGCGAGCCGGTGTCCGAGCTGAGCTGAAAAGCCAGCGCGATGATGACCGGCAACGCCAGCAGCACGAGCACGGTCAGCTGGGTGCGTCGTCGGCGGAGCTGACGGACGAACTCCACCTTCACGCGCAGCGTCCGCTCGGGCCGGAAGCCGTTGTCGTGCACGGCGGACAGCTGCATCAGCCTGTCGTGGACCCCGCGGCGCGTTGGTGCCGGGCGTTCGGTGGGGCTGAGGGCATCTGCCCCTGGTTCGGTCACTGGTCCGCACCAACCATCTCGATGAAGATGTCTTCGAGGGAACGACGGGCCGGCACTGTGTGCGAGTCGATCCCGGCGGCAGACAGAATCTCCATTGCCTGCTGGGGGTTGCCCACCTGCAGCTGCATCCGGCCAGCGCCGGCGATCTCGGCTACCGACCCCACGGCGACGAGCCTGCCCTTGTGCATCACCACGACGTGGCTGCAGGTCTGCTCCACCTCAGCCAGCAGATGGCTGGAGATCATGACGGTACGGCCGGTCGCGGCATACCGTCGGAGCACCTCACGCATCTCGGCGATCTGCAGCGGGTCCAGGCCGTTGGTGGGCTCATCCAGCACGAGCACCTCGGGAAGCCCGAGCATCGCCTGGGCGATCGCAAGCCGCTGCCGCATCCCATGGCTGAAGGTCTTGACCCGACGGTCGACCGACTCGCCGAGCCCGGCGATCTCCAACGCTGTGTCAAGCTCTGCGTCCTCGGGCGGCCGGCCGGTGGCGGCCCAGTAGAGCAGCAGGTTGTCCCGACCGGACAGGTGCGGCAGCAGGCCCGGTCCCTCGATGAATGCCCCGATCCGCGACAGCACCGGGGCGCCTGCCACGACCAGCTCACCGAACACGCGCACCGTGCCGGACGTTGGCCGGATCAGGCCCATCAGCACCCGCAACGTCGTGGTCTTGCCGGCGCCGTTGGGACCGAGCAGGCCGACCACCTGCCCTCGTTCGACGCGGAAGCTCACGTCGTCCACGGCTCGGTACCCGTCGTCATACTCCTTGACCAGATCCTCGATGGCCACGGGCACGCCCGACAGCTCAGCGAGCACCGTCCGACGGCGACGACGACGGCGCCGCACCCCGGCGAGGAGAGCACCGAGGATCAGGATGGCCACCGCGGCCAGCCCAACCACCAGCCAGGCCAACGGCTGTCCCTCACGCAGGATTCGTCCGTCAATGGTGGCCACAGCGACGGTGGAGCCGGACACGGCAATCGTGTAGCTGCGTGGCGAGCCCGGCAGCCCGTACGCCAGATCCGTGGTCCCGACCTCCACGACAAGCCGATCCCCAGCGGGCAGGTTCGACACGACGCCGGGCAGCGTCACGGTGACCGTTCGCGCGACCCCGGGCGTGAGTCCCGTGAGCCGGATCGGAGCGACCAGCCCGGCTGGCAGTGTGTCCGTCCCGTCAGCAGCGACGTGATGAGCCGATGCGAACAGGGTCGCGTCAGTGGCGCCATGCACCGTCACGTCCAGCGTGACCGTGGAGGAACCCGCCATGAGGAGGCTGGCCTCAAGAGGTTGGGAGGCGAACAGCGCCACCTGGCCCGGAATGGCGGTGAGGCTTCTTGAGCCGGTGAGCGTGGCGGCGGTGCTGAGCAGCCCGCCCAGACCGGGGACGGAGGTGACGGCGGCAGGGCTTCCCCCGGCCGGAGCGTAGATCGTCTGGGCCCTGCCGATGACAGCGACGCGCTGGGTTCTACCACTCGAGTAGCCGCGATCAACCTTCAGGGTCTCTGACACGGTCCGTCCGGTGGCCGCGGAGATACCAGAGCCTGGCACGGTGATGTCGAAGGAAGAGTCCACCTGCCCTTGGTGGAGCAGCACGGGGTCGAACCAGTCCTCCAGGTACTGCACGAGGTCCGGCGTGGAGGTCCCGCCGTCATGTCCGCCGGAACGCCAGATCACCTTCACCGGTATGCCGTTCGCCGCGATTCCCCTGGCGTTCGCCTGTGCCTGCCCGAGGGGAAAGAGCGAGTCCTGCTCACCCTGGCTGAGCAGGGTGGGGGCGGTGATCCGGCTCAGCACCCCAGCCGGGCTGGAGGCCTCCAGCAGCGCCAGGATCGACGCGTCGGGTTCGCCTGTGCTGGCCGCCTGCTGATAGGCCGCGCACAGGTCAGGGGCGAATCGACCGCAGGCTCCGCCCTTACGACCGGCCGCGGAGGCGAACAGCTCACCGGCCCACAGCTTCTTGAACACGCCGGGCTGGCCACCTGCGGCGTTCGGGAACAGAGCCTGCGACAGGTCATTCCACGTGATGTCCCCGGCCACTGCGTCCACGCGCTTGTCGTAGGCACCCAGCAACAAGGCCAGCCCACCGCCATACGAGGAACCGGCCACCCCGACGCGCGGATCACCCAGGGCGTCCTTACGCACCTGCGGCAAGGTCGCGAGATAGGAGACGAGCTTGGTGGCGTCGGCAACCTCATAGGTCGGGGCGTCGAGATGGATAAGCCCACCCGAGCGACCGAAACCCCGTGCGGTGTAGGCCAGCACAACGTAGCCGTGCTGCGCCAGCGAACGCGCCTCGGAGTCCAGATCGGCCTTCGACCCGCCAAATCCATGCGCCAGCAGGACCGCCGGCGCCGGCGTCGTCGCCGGAAAGTAGACGGTCGTGTCAAGCTGAACGGGGTTTCCGGCCTCGGGCGTGCCGGTGACGAACTGCGACCGCGCATCAACTTCGGGACTCGAACGCACGGCGGCCGCGATGACGGCGCCGGCTGTGACGAGCAGTACCACCACGGCGGCGGCCCCCCAGCGACCCATTCTTCGACGAGTGCGTCTCACTTCGATGAGCCTCTCGCAGGGAACCAGGTCTTCGCGGGATCATACCGATTCGAGTTGAACCTCGCCTCGGTCTTTCATTGGCCCAGGTTTCCTCGATCGCTACCACGTGGGCCCGTTGGCGAACTGGTGTCAACGGCTCCTTTCGAGTGCGACCGGCACAAACTGGACCGCTTCGCACGGCACGGAGGGAGACGTCGCGAGTGCGGCGGGGCCATGCCGCGCCGGTTCCTGCGCCGGGACAGCGCGGTTGCGAAACCGGCCGCCCCGAGCAGCACCCACAGTGCGGTGTTGATGCGCGTGCCAGCCCCGCCGGGGTCGAAGGGGCCCGGACGGACAGCGGTCGGGGTGATGGCGAGGATCGGAAAGGCCTGCGCGAGCATGTCCACCTCGGCGTCGCTCTTGCCTCGCACGTCGCCGAGCGTGAGTCTGCCGACGAGGCCCATGGACTCGATGAGGGTCCGGAAGGCGGCCCGACGCTCGTCCGGTTCGGTGATCTCATCTGCCCGTCCGGCGAGCAGGGCTCCCGGCAGCAGCACCTCGACCTCAGGATCGGCCAGGGCGTTCAGGAACCAGTGCGCACTGCGCCCGTAGCCGGCAACCACGACGACCCGACCGGCGATCACCGCGTAGCCCAGCGGTGCCTCGCGGACCAGACCGCTCTTCCTCCCGGTAGTTCGAAGCAGCAGGATCGAGCCTGCGACCGGTGTGGTGAGCAGCGGCCCACCCCCGGCGCGGATCAGGGGAGCGGCCACCGCGTGGTTGAGCACGAAGAACGCCTTGCGCAGCGGGGTGAGCATTGCCGTCATCGTCGGGCCGTAGGGCAGAGGAGCGGTCACGGTGCGACTCCAGGTCGACGATCTTCCGAGAGGCCGCGACGACGCCTGGCTGTCATGACGCCGTGAGCTCGTCGAGCATCTCGCCGAAGTGTTCGTATAAGCCGAGATGGCCCTCATCGGCGCGACGGACCAGCCGTGCATTCGGAACGTTGTCGCGCAGCCACAGTCCGTGGGCAATCGGCACGAATCGGTCCTCGTCGCCGTACCAGAGCAGGACCGGGCGGTCGACCTTGGTGACATCGACGTCCCAGGGCCCGACCCAGGACACGTTGTCCCATCCGCCGCCGCTAGCGCCCTGACGAAGGGCCTCGCGCATGGTCGTGGCAAACGCTGAGGCGTATCGCTCGTCCTGCATCACCTCCTGGTCATGGGGGGAGCGAAGGTCCGCGAAGGCCGACGCGATCGCGTCCGGGTTGGCCTCGCGGAACAGTCGAACAAGCGGCTCGAACCCAGCGGCGAAAGCGTTGGCGGCGCCGATCGAGTCATCGGGCAACAGCGCGAGTGCGGCGCGGTCACTCTCGTCGAGCGCATCAATTGCGCCGGGAACGAGCAGGAACGGCCCAGCGCCGGACGCGACGCCGACCCGCACAACGCGGTTGCCGAGAACGACGCCTGCGGCCAGTGCGAATGGTCCGCCGCCGGACTGACCGAGCGTTGCGAACCGGTCCACGCCGAGATGGTCGGCCACCATTTGCGCATCGTGGGAGATGGACTCCAGCCCGAACGCCGCAGGGGTGGAGCCGCCATACCCGGGGCGGTCGAACGAAACGAGCCTGACGCCCCGGTCGGCAGCGACCTTCTCACCAAACCCCAGGTCCAGTCGGGAACCGGGCGTCCCGTGGAAGTACATGACGACGCTGCCATGGGGATCCCCCGCGTCACGGACTCGGAGCACACGGTCGCCATCAGCGACGTCGGTCTCATTCATCGCGCAGCTCTTGCGCTTGCCGATTCGATACTGCTGAGAGCGGCTGTTCCTTGGGGGTGTACCAGATGACTGCTGCGCCGGTCATGAAGTAGATCACCTGCAAGAAATGAAAACCACGAATCGACGCAATCTCTCCAGCTATCCAGATCAGCATGATGACACCAGCAAGAATACTGGACAGCTGCCAGCTGACAGTTCGTTTCACTACCGCCAGGGCGGCCACCAAGGAGCTGCCACCAACAATGGCCATGAGGATGACCCCTGGAAAGTAGAGGCTTGTGAAGTCTGTGTGCTGAACCCATGACACTTGCCTGGGGATCACGCCGGTCATGAGAGCAATTCCCCCGCCCACTGCCGAAATACCATTGAACAGCAGAAGCGCGAGAACAATCTTGCTCTTTCTACTCATGCCGCCACTGTATGACGCCACGTCCGTGGTGCGCATGGCTAACGGGAACTCGCCGCAGGCATCAGGGGGTGAAGCCCCAGGCTGATGCGGACGGCGCGCTCGACATGAAGTGCCGTTGTGTCATAGAGCACCGTGCCGGGCATGTCGGGCGCTGCGACGAGAAGGCTGATCTCGGTGCATCCGAGCACGATGCCCTGGGCGCCGCGGGCGACAAGGTCGCGCATTATCCGCAGGTAGTCCTGCCGGGAGCGGTCGTCGATGATTCCGCGCGTCAGCTCCTCGAAGATGACACGGTGAACCAGAGCGCGGTCCCGCTCGGCCGGGACGAGGATCTCGAACCCGTGGTCAGCGAAGCGCGCCCGGTAGAAGTCGGCTTCCATGACGGGCGCCGTGCCGAGCAGACCCAGGGTGTGTGCGCCGTCAGCTGCGGCTGCGTCGGCGGTCACGTCGACGATGTGGATCAGTGGGATACCGATCGCATCCTGCAGCTCGACGGCCACCCGGTGCATGGTGTTCGTGGCCAGGATCAAGAACTCGGCACCGGCGCGCTCGAGCCTCTGCGCCCGCTCGGCAAGGTACTGGGCAGCCTGATCCCACTGCTCGGCGCGGATGAAGCCTTCGATCACCCCGAAGTCCACGCTGTAGAGCACGAGCTCCGCGGCGCTATGACCGCCCAGGTGCTCGTTGACGCCCTCGTTGATCCGGCGGTAGTACTCCGCGCTGGCAACACTGCTCATGCCACCCAGAACACCGATCATCATCATCCTGACGCCTCTCAGCCTCGCCTGAACCACTCGACGGAACTGTAGGAGATCCCACTGCCAGGCCGAGAGCGGCCCGTCAGCGTGCAGTCGTCATGTGCGTGGAGAAGCCGCGGATGTGCTCTTCAAGCCGATCGGCGGCCTGGTCGCCCTCGCCGGCTTCGACAGCGGCGAAGATCGCGTGGTGATCGGCTCGCAGGCCATCCCGGACCCGGGGCCAGCTGTTCTTGCCGGTCTCCGCCATCGCGGTGACGGCGGCCAGGATCGGCATCCACGTATGATCCTCGCGCGACTGGACCATACTAGAATCCCCAGTTGTCGAGCGTCTTCGGCAACGAAAGCTGAAGCAGTGGAACCGGTCGCCCTAGCGCCCATGAAGGTCCTTGCCTCCGGGGGATGGATCAGCCTTGGGCCACGGCCGGACTACGCAAAGCTTCATGCAACTTTCGTTGCCGAGAACTCTCGACAGCTTTGGGGATTCTAGTATGGCCGCCGCTCGCCCACGCGGGTCGTCATGCGCCGCAGCCTTCGGCCGGCCTTCAGGTAGAACAGCTTCGGCCAGCCTCCGCGCCGAACCGACGCATCCCCTAGCATGGGTTCTTCGTGAGCCACGAGACCAACGGCCCAGCCAGGCAGCCAACATGGGTCTGATCACCGAGGAGCCCGTGTGTCTGGATCTTTGCCGCTCGATGGCATCCGCGTGGCGGACTTCACCCAGGCGTTGTCGGGCCCGTACTGCACAATGCTGCTCGCTGACCTCGGCGCCGACGTGGTCAAGGTCGAGCGGCCCGGGCGTGGCGACGACTCGCGGCACTGGGGGCCGCCCTTCGTGGGCGACACCGCGGCATACTTCCTGGCGGTCAACCGCAACAAGCGAAGCGTCGAGCTGGACCTGCACTCGCCCAGCGGGCGCGAGGCGGCAGCGGCCCTGGTGGCGAACAGCGACGTACTCGTGGAGAACTGGCGGCCCGGCACCGCTGCCCGACTCGGCCTTGACGCCGTCACGCTGACCCAACGTCATCGTCGACTGGTGCATTGTTCCATTTCCGGGTTCGGAGGCGATGGCCCACCGCGGGCCGGCTACGACCAGATCGTGCAGGGCATGTCGGGGTGGATGAGCCTGACCGGCGACGGCGCGGGCGGGCCGTTCAAGGCGGGTCTTCCGGTCGGCGACATCTCTGCGGGCATGTTCGCAGCCCACGGCATCATGGCCGCGCTGTACAAGCGGGAGCGCACGGGTGAGGGCGCCGTCATTGACGTGGCCATGCTCGACTCCCTCGTGGCGATGCTCGCCTACCAGGCCACCCGCTTCTTCGCGACCGGTGTCTCGCCCCTCCGCGAGGGCAACCAGCACGCGACGATCGCGCCGTACGGCACCTTCTCGACGAAGGACGGCAGCCTGAACGTCTGCGTCGGCAACGACCAGCAGTTCCAGCGACTGTGTGCGGCCCTGAATGCCCAGCAGCTGGGCGGCGATTCGCGATACCAGACCAACCCGCTGCGGCTGGAACATCGCGCAGAGCTCACCGACGACCTCTCGACAGTATTCCGTGAGCTCACCAGTGCGGACCTCCTCGAGAGACTGGAGGTGGCCGGGGTCCCAGCCGGGCCCATCCGGAACCTCGATGAGGTCTTCGCCGACGAGGACGTCCAGCGCCGCGCGCTGCAGCTGAGGGTTGAGCATGAGCAGCTGGGCGAGGTGAGCGTCCCCGGCGGTCCCTGGCGGATCGACGGCGAGCCGGTCAGCGCACGACTTCCTCCACCGGTCCTCGGCCGGCACACCGCCCAGATCCTGGAGGAGCTTGGGCTGACCGCCCCGCCCCCAACGCACGACGACGCCCGAACGGGGAACTGAACATGGACGTCACGGAGATCAGGCTCGAGCGCCCAAGCGACTCGACCGCCTACGCAACGCTGCGTCTCGTCCGGCCAGAGGTTGGCAACGCGCTCAGCAGGGCTGGCGCCGATCAGCTCGCGAACGCGGTCGACATCCTGGCGGCTGACCCTCCCGCCGGCGTCATCCTGGCGGCCCAGGGGGAGAGGTTCTTCTGTGCAGGCGGCGACCTCAAGGACTACCGCGAGCTGACCGACCGCGAGAGCGCCTTCACGGTCTCGATGCGCATGCACGACCTCCTCGGGCGACTGCGCGCGTTGCCCGCCCTGGTGGTCTGCGCGATCGAGGGCGCTGCCATCGGCGGTGGCACAGAGCTGGCCCTGGCCTGCGACCTGCGAATCGCCGGCGCAAACGCTACCGTTGCCATGCCGCAGAGCCGACTCGGTGTCGTCCTCGGCTGGGGCACCGCCCCCTGGCTGGTCGAGGCGGTCGGACGCGGCCGCGCCGTGGAGCTGCTGATGACCGGCCGAACCGTTGACGCCCAGGAGGCCGCAGCGCTCGGCCTCGTGAACGCCGTGGTCGACGCTGGCCAGGCGGAGTCAGCCGCCAGAGAGCTGATCGGCCAGGTCGCCGCTGCCTCACCATCGGCGGTCGGCGCCGTGAAGGAGGTACTCGCTCCCAGCGCAAGCACCGCAGATGTGGCCCGGATCTTCGCGGACCTGTGGGTCGGTGACGACCATCGCGCCGCCGAGGCGGCCTGGCGAGACCGGGCGCGGTGAACGTTCCAGTGACCAAAGCTCAGCGGCTGAGCGCCCTTGAGCTTGTCGACGTGACGCTGGACGACGGTTCGTTCGTCCGCTGGGACACAGCGCCTGTCACCGTGGTTGCGGACGAGGAGTATGCCGCAGAGCTCGCCCTCGCTCGCGAGCGCAGCGGACTTGACGAGGCGGTGATCACCGGCGAAGGGACGATCCATGGAAGGCGTGTGGCGCTGATCGCCTGCGAGTTCTCCTTCCTGGCCGGTTCCATCGGCGTGGCCGCGGCCGAGCGGCTCGTCGCTGCTGTCGAGCGGGCGACCGCTCTTGGGCTTCCGCTGCTGGCGGCGCCGGTCTCCGGCGGGACCCGGATGCAGGAGGGGACGGTCGCCTTCCTGCAGATGGTCAAGATCGCTTCGGCGGTCGCGGCGCACAAGTCTGCCGGCCTGCCGTACCTCGTCTACCTGCGTCACCCAACGACCGGTGGGGTGCTCGCCTCGTGGGGGTCGCTCGGGCATGTCACGGTGGCCGAGCCCGGTGCGCTTGTCGGCTTCCTCGGCCCGCGTGTGTACGAGGCGTTGTACTCCGAGACGTTCCCGCCCGGCGTCCAGAGCTCGGAGAACCTCTTCGCGCACGGTCTCGTGGACGCGGTCCTTCCCCCGGATGAGCTGGCGGCCATCACGGACCGGGCGCTGAACGTGCTGCTCTCGCCACGGGAGGGTCTGCCCGATGTGGTGGAGCCTCCCCGTGAGGACCTCGCCGACGTCCCGGCCTGGGAGTCGATCACCCGATCCCGGCGGGAGGACCGGCCCGGCATCCGACGCCTGCTGCGGTACGCCGCCACCGACATCGTGCCCCTCAGCGGCACCGGGGAGGGGGAGACCGACCCGGGTCTGATGCTGGTTCTGGCTCGTTTCGGCGGCGCGCCCTGCGTCCTGCTCGGCCAGGACCGGCGGGGTCAGACGCTCAACCGGCCGATGGGCCCGGCGGCGCTGCGCGAGGCACGACGGGGGATGCGGTTGGCGCGTGAGCTGAAGCTGCCTCTCGTCACGGTCATCGACACACCGGGTGCGGCGCTGTCGAAGGAGGCCGAGGAGGGCGGTATGGCCGGCGAGATCGCCCGCAGCCTCGCCGAGCTGGTCACCCTGCAGGCGCCGACCGTTGCGGTTCTGCTCGGCCAGGGCAGCGGCGGAGGAGCGCTGGCGCTGGTCCCGGCCGACCGGGTGGTGGCCGCTCAGCACGCGTGGCTCTCGCCACTGTCGCCGGAGGGCGCGAGCGCGATCGTCCACCGGGATACCGGGCACGCCGCTGAGATGGCGCAGAGGCAGGGCGTGCGGTCCAGCGACCTGCTGGCGGCCGGGATCGTCGACCGGATTGTTGCCGAGCGCCCGGACGCGGCGGACGAGCCGGAGGACTTCTGCAACCGGATGGGTGGCGTTCTGCAGTACGAGCTGGTCACCCTGCTGCAGGCTGACCCCGCAGAGCGGTATGCGGCTCGGTTGAGCCGATACCGGCGGCTGGGTCTCTGACCCGTAGCTTCGCGAGTACGGTTGGGCTGCAACGAGATTGGTATGCAGCTGGGCCACAACGAGTTCGCGTGCGGCTTTGACGGCCAGCCGGATCGACGTGCCCGGCCGGCTGTCATGAGATCGACCTCAGCGGGGGATGATCAGCGACTTGCCTGTCGTGAGGCGGCTCTCGAGGTCCTCGTGCGCCTGGCGGGCCTGGTCCAGGGTGTAGCGTGCACCGACCCGCACCGACAGAGCGCCCGAGGCGACCCACTCGAACAGCTCGCGTGAGCGCTCGAGCAGCTCGTCACGGGACGCCACATAGTGCCCGAGCGTCGGCCTGGTGAAGAACAGCGAGCCCTTGGACAGCAGCAGTAGCGGATCCACCGGCGCCACGGGGCCGCTGGCTGCGCCATACAGCACGAACATGCCTCGCGGGCGCAGGCTGTCGATGCTTCCGTCGAAGGTCGCGCGTCCGACGCCGTCGTAGACGACGTCGACCTTGTGGCCGTCGGTGAGGCGTGAAACCTCGGAGGCGACGTCCTCCCTGTCATAGCGGATGACCTCTGCGGCGCCGGCCTCGCGGGCCAGAGCCACCTTCTCCTCGGTCGATGTCGTCGCTATGACGCGAACACCTTGGGCGCTCAGCACCTGCGTCAGCAGGAGCCCGACCCCGCCGGCCGCAGCATGCACGAGCGCTGTCTCGCCTGACCGCACGGGATAGGTCGAGCGAGTCAGGTAGTGCGCTGTCAGCCCCTGGAGGAGAACCGCTGCGGCCGTCTCGTCGTCGATCCCGGCGGGCACCGGAACGGCACGCGTGGCCGGGACGATGACCCGTTCGGCGTACCCGGCACCGGGGACCATCGCCCAGGCGACGTGGTCGCCCTCCTGGTAACCGGTCACGTCCGCGCCGATCGCGGTCACTAACCCTGCGCCCTCTGAGCCGACGATGAACGGCGTCTCCAGCGGGTAGACACCTGTGCGGTAGTAGACGTCGATGAAGTTGACTCCTGCCGCTGCCACGTCGACGAGCAGCTGGCCAGGGCCGGGCTCTGGGGAGGGCATCTCTTGCGCAGTCAGCACCCCGGGGCCGCCATGCTCATGGACCACTACCGCACGCATGCGCGCCTCCTACTTTTTCGGGCCTGTTCAGCTGGTCGCCTTCGGTGGGTCGATCACCACGATATGACCGGTGTACATGCCCATGGTGCAGCTGTACTGGTAAGTGCCCTTCGACAGTGCGGGCAGCTCGATGACGTTGCGGCCTTCCTTGAGCACGCCCTGGAAACCAAGATCCTGGGAGCCCAGGCTGGCTGCACAGGAGAATGGCGCAGTCGATGTCACGACCCAGTGCGTCGGTCGTCCGGCATAGACCACGGTTTCGTCGGGGTGGTAGCCGTTCCCGTCCTGCGAGCTGGTGATCGTCTGGTCGACCGGTGTGACCGTCACGTTGGCGCTGGTGCTGGCGCTGGCTGCCTGCGTCGAGCGGGACGGGACCGAGAGCTCCACACCGGCGAGGCGCAGCGCCGAGGTCGCATTGATGACCGCAAAGCCCACGACGACGACGCCCAGTGCGCGCAGCACGGCCGTCCTGCGTGGTCCCGTGATCAGCGTGGGCGCGCCCGCCAGGGCCAGAAGGGCGGGTGAGGTGCCGATGGCGAAGGTGGCCATGATGACCCCGGCGGACGTCGGTGATCCGGTGGAGAAGGCATAGAGCTGCACGGCCTGGGTGAAGCCGCACGGCAGGAAGAAGGTCGCGGCTCCTGCGAGCACCACCCCAGCGGTTCGGCGGGCCGGAGCGCCGCCGGTGATGCCCAGCCGGTCCCCGACTGAGGCAGGAATCGTCGGCGACCATCCGGCGACTCGAGGAGACAGCTCGGTGAGCCGCAGGCCGACCAGCAGCATGGTGACGGCCACGGCCATCATCAGCGCCACCGTGACAGACTGCGGCATCGCCGCTCTCTTCCCGATGGCGCCAAGTGCCACGCCGAGCAGTCCGAAACCGCCGATGCGACCAGCCTGGAAGATGAGGTTGACCCGCAGTGCCGCGCTCCGGGCGGCCGATGTGCCCTTGGCTGTCGAGCGTCCGGCGGCACTGGCCGAGATGGCGAGAATGATGCCGCCGACCATCGCCATACAGGTGGAGGCACCGGCGGCCAGGCCAAGCGCGAGGACGAGCAGCAGACCGCCTTTGCTCAGATCGCCGAACCGCCCGGCGAGGTCGCCGGCTCCGATCAGCCAGACGAGTCCGGCGACGAAAACCGTTGCTAGCAAGGCACTTCGCCATACATCGAGCTCGCGGTTGAACCACGGCGAGCCGCCAACCCGATAGCCGGTGGAGACGATCGCCTTCTCGATCGACGCGCGGCTGGCCTCGCTGGTGGTGATCAGGCTCGCGCTGCCTTTGCGTGCGGATGCGCTCGCCGAGACGACGCCGGGCAGCTTCGTCAGAGCCTTGGTGATGCGTTTCTCACACGACACACACGTCATACCTGCGACGGGGATCGTGATGAGCTGCTTGGCTTCGCGGCTCTGGACCTTGGTGACTGCCATGTCGCTCAGTATCCCCGCTGATCCGTGATCGTGGGCATGGTGCTTTCGGAATAGCAGCTCATATCGCACCGTTGGCATGGGGAACGTACGGGCACAGGGGGTCCGACTCCAGGAAGTCGCCGGTCTGGGCGAACGCCCGCGCCCTCGAACCGCCGCAGGTCAGCACGAACTCGCAGCGCCCGCAACGACCCTTGTACATGGAGACGTCACGCAGGCTGACAAACACCGGATGTTCACGGTAGAGCGAGACGACATTGTCGGTGCGGACGTTTCCCGTGTCGACGGGCAGGAAGCCGGAGGGGTTCACGGACCCGTCGTGGGCGATGAACATGATCCCGTTGCCGTCACGCACGCCGAACCCGCGCCCGACAGGGGTCGCGGCGATCGCCTCGTCGCTCAACCCCTCCAGGGTCATCTCACGGATCGCCACGCGCCGGTAATGAGTCGCCTCGGTCGTCTTGATGGCGAACGGCGACGTTTTGGACAGCTCGTAGAGCCAGTGGTTGAGTCGCTCGGAGTCGCCGGGGCTGACCTCGCTCATGCTGGACCCGCGCCCGACCGTGATGAGGTAGAAGAGGCTCCACCGCATGATGCCCAGGCCGAGCATCAGCTCGTAGACGGCGGGCAGGTCGGGCAGTGTCTCGGCGGTCACGAGTGTGTTCACCTGGACCGGCAGGTTGAGGTCGCGAGCCCAGCCGGCTGCGCGAACGGTGTAGTCGAAGGTGCCCGGGACGCCCCTGAACGTGTCGTGACGTTGAGCATCCGAGCCGTCGATGCTCAGCGAGATCGCCTGTATGCCGGTCGCCTGCAGCGACGCCAGCCTCTCCGGGGTCAGCTCGGGTGTGGCAGCAGGGGCGAGCGAGAACCCGATGCCACGTGCGTTCGCCCCATCCATGAGCGTCTGCAGGTCGGCACGCCGCAGCGGGTCGCCGCCGGTGAACACGATGTGCGGGTAGGGCTGGCCGAAGCCGGTGATCTGGTCGAGCAGCGCGAGCCCTTCCTTGGTCGACAGCTCGTTGGGCCCCGGGTCCGGCATGGCCGTGGCCCGACAGTGGGTGCACGCCAAGCCGCAGGCCAAGGTGGTCTCCCAGTACACGAGCATCGGTGCCCGCGAGAAGACGTATCCCTCCGGCTTGACCGAGCCGACGGGAGATACCGCCCCGCTCGGATGTCCGCTCGGATGTCCGCCGGCAGGGACGGTGGCTGCTAGGGGACCATCGAGGGTGAGGGTTGGTGCGTCGGGGCGGTGGTTCATCGTGTTTCTCCTACGTGGTGTCCGGTGCGTTGGTGCGCGCTACCCGGTTCGGGAATGGTTGGTGCAAAGCGGAGGGGCCGGTTTCGCGGGTGGCGGTCATAGGCCGACCAGCTCACGGGCAGCCCGGCCGAGGTCGCCGCTGTCGTCGAGCCGCAGCCTTGACCTTGGTGCGTGCAAGATCCCGGCCACGAGCCGGTGGCTCATCTGGTCGACGAGCTCGCGGTCCTGCTCGGACAGGCTCGGCATCCTCCGGAGCAGCCACTCCAGCTCGCTGCGTCGGCGCCCTTCTGCTGCTTCGGACATCGCCTGTATGGCGGGGAGGGAGTCTCGGGCAAGCAGCCACTGGCAGTACTCCCGGCCCGACCCGGCCACAAGCTTCTCAAGTCGGCTGCGCAGACCGCCCTGCAGCTCGATCTGGGGCCCCCAGGCAAGGTCGTCGATGGAGACGAACCGACCCGCCAGCTGCGCCTGCATGGCACTCGGAACTGCTGGCGGCGACGAGAGGTCGACGATGGTCGCACCACCATCCACCAGACCCTGGGCGTCCAGCGCCTGGATCTGCCAGGGGCCGGACAACGCGATCACAGCTCCCACGACCGGCGGAAGTGTGCCGTCGACGGCACACGCGAGCGCCTCACCCTCGACGTCGCGGGCGAGACACAAGGCTCGCTCAGCGGTCCGTGATGTGACGATGACCTTCGCCCCACGCCGAACTGCTGCGTGGGCCGTCAACCGGCCCATGCTGCCGGCCCCGACGATGAGGATCGGCTGGTTGATGAGGGTTCCAGCCCTTCGCTCAATCTCGTCCAGCGCTGCGTCACCCAGTGACCGCTTCGAGCCTCCGAACCAGGCGTGTGCTCGGCGTCCGGCGTTCAGCGCGACCTGGAAGAGACGGCCAACGACCGGGTCAAGCGGGTGGGCGACACGCCGTGCGGCGTAGCTCTCGCGAACCTGATGCAGAACCTGGTCCTCGCCCAGAACGGCGCTCTCGAGGCCACAGGTGACGCGGATGAGGTGGCGTGCTGCTGCTGCGTCCTCGAGTCGAAGCCCTCGTGGGGGCAGGTGTGGGAGCGACCCGTCACCGAACGCCTCGAGAGCGACATACAGCTCCACGCGGTGGCAGGTGTGCACGATCATCACCGCGTCATTGCCCCGCAACGCCTCGCACTCGGCCGCGAACGCCTCGCGCGCGATGCTGGGGACCCCGCGTGCATGCACAATGAGGGCCACGATCGTGGCCGGCGGCGTCTCGACTGGCGCATGTGACAGCACAGCGGAGTCTTGGGTCATGGTGATCACGCGCTACCCCTAGTTGATTCAATCTCGGCGATCTCGGTCTCGTGACCGCTCATGAGTGCGACCAACAGCTGGTCGATCGCCTGCGTGGCAGTGACAAGCAAGTTGGTGGCCTCGATGGTGTCAAGTCCGCGACGCCGGGCCACGTGGGCCAGCTCGCCCAGGAAGAGCATGCGGAAACGAAGGAACGCCTCGACCGTCTGGCCGATCTCGGCGGATCCCCGGGCGGCGATCCGGCCGTACTCGGTAGCGCCGCTCATGGCTTTGGCGAGGGCCAACCGGCGGTCTTGCGATGTTGCCGCATCGATGAACTCCAGCAGCGATCCGGCGATCTTGCGGCCATGGTCGCGCAGAGGCTCGAGCTCGTCCTCGCTGAGCCCGTCGAGCCAGCTCAGCCCGCTGCAGGCCTCGGCGAGATGACGACGGTAGACGCGGGTCATGTGCTCCGGCGTCTCACCGAGGCGCTCCAGTGTGGGTCGCTGCCTTCGGGTGGTGGGCAGCAGACCCAGGATCGTTGAGCGGGCGAACCGGCGGTGGCCGCCGGGGGTGGTGAACGCTTGAACGTCCCCGGCTGCGCTCCAACGACGCAGCGTGGCCGGGGAGACACCGATCAGCGCACACGCCTCGTGGACGGTCAGCCACTCCTCGACGACATCCGCCGGGTGTGTCCGGGAGACCGTCATGTCGCTGGCCCGGGTTTGATTGCGAGTTGTTGCGCCCCTGCCGGCGGCGTCGCCGGGTCAAGGACAGGGCCTTTGTGGCACTTTGCGCAGTAGACCGTCAGGTGGCAGTAGGCGCATGCTTGTGTGCCGCCGGCGGTCTTGATGGCCGCCGCGTGGTTGTAGAGCATCGCGGTGTGCTTTACCTTGATTGCACCGCTCTTGTGGCAGTTCTCGCAGTAGGTCTTTGCATGACAAGCGGCGCAGCTCGTACCCGCCGGTACGGTGCTCTTGGTGAGGTTCTTGTGGCTGAACACGTAGAGCTTGTCCTTGTGGGTGGCCGGCTGAGCCCCAAGAGGGAAGCTGGAGGCGCTGGCACCGATCTGGGGGAACGTGTGGCAGGTGGAGCACTCAGAGGGGATCGTCTTGTTCGTGATCTTCCCCTGCACCACGAGGTAGTGGGCGCCGTCGTGGCAGCGGAAGCAGCCGGGAGACGCCTGGTGGCCCAGGTTGTCCGGGTAGGTCTTCGCCTGGACCTTCATGGCCGGGGTCGCAATGAGGCGGTACTCGACCTTCAGCTCAGCGATCGCTGCTGTGACCTGCTTGGCCTGCGTCTTGAGTGCGAGCGGGTACTTGGCCGCGTAGGTCGCCCGCAGGCCGTCGATGGCGGTGTCCGCGGCCTTGAGGGTCGGGTAGCTCCCGTTCAGGAGAGCGACGCTGTCACGCTTGATGAAGGGCAGGTTCGTGCTGATGCGCCCGGCGCTGATGGCCTCGTCGATGGCCCGATCCGGGCTCGGCACCCCGTGCCCGATCCGGTTGTGACAGTCGATGCAGTCCATGGTCTTGGTCCGCTGGCTCGACGTGAGTCGCGCGATGTCAGGCTTGACGTCTGTCGACACCGTCACCTGCGACCCGGCGATGTACTGCTGCACCGTTCCATCCTTGGCGGTGATATCCACAAGGTCGATCTTTTGCGCGTGGACATCACCGGAGGTGTAGGTGACCTTCTGCTGGACGTGCCAGTGGACGCCCTTGACGCCATTGTCAGCAGTGGCACCGGGAGTGCCAGGAGTGCCAGTGGTGCCGGAGCCCTGCCCCATGCCGGCTGGGCGGAGCATGATGGCGATCGTCTGTAGCGTGTTGGCCTCGTCGGGCTCGTACCTTGGCCGCAGGACCAGCTTTACCGGCCCCCCGTTCTCGGTGATCTGGTCGAGCGAGTGGCACTTCAGACAGGTGACTGTGACGGGTGGGAGGTCCGCGTGGTCCGGGGGTGGGATGGGTGTCGGGAACTTGCCCATGATGATGTCGGCAAGCTGTTTGGTGCCGTTCGCCTTTGCTTTGACGAATCCAGCCAGGCCGGGGTTGATGTGGCACTCAGC
>Ga0097691_1001018_pt1 | contig 21872 bp, 14 predicted proteins | sample NGESurdeep072012_8_FD_72858 | JGI IMG/M metagenome (GOLD analysis project Ga0097691, IMG submission 72858) | Arctic peat soil microbial communities from Barrow, Alaska - NGEE Surface sample 210-1 deep-072012 | ecosystem: Environmental > Terrestrial > Soil > Wetlands > Peat ... | reverse complement strand
CCGTGATCTCCGAGGAGATCGGGCGCAAGCTCGACTCGGTCCAGGTCGAGGACCTCGGCGAGGCGCGCCGCATCGTGTCCACCAAGGACGACACGACGATCGTCGACGGCGCGGGCAGCGAGCCCGACATCAAGGCGCGCATGAGCCAGATCAAGGCGCAGATCGAGGAGACCACCTCGGACTACGACCGCGAGAAGCTCCAGGAGCGCCTCGCCAAGCTCGCCGGCGGCGTCGCCGTCATCAAGGTGGGCGCGGCCACGGAGGTCGAGCTCAAGGAGAAGAAGCACCGCATCGAGGATGCTCTCTCGACGACCCGCGCGGCCGTCGAAGAGGGAATCGTCGCGGGCGGCGGCACCACGCTGCTCCAGGCGATCCCGGCCCTCGACGCCCTCAAGCTCGAGGGTGACGAGCAGGTCGGCGTCGACATCGTCCGGCGCGCCCTGGAGGCCCCGGCCAAGCAGATCGCCGACAACGCCGGCGAGCGGGGCGAGGTCGTCATCGAGCGCGTCAAGAACCTGCCCAAGGGCCAGGGCTTCGACGCCCTCAAGGGCGAGTACGGCGACATGTTCGAGAAGGGCATCGTGGATGCCGCCAAGGTGACCCGCTCCGCGCTCCAGAACGCGGCCTCCATCGCGGCGATGGTCCTCACGACGGAGACGCTCGTGACCGACCTTCCCGAGAAGAAGGACTCCGGCAACGGCGGTGGCCACGGCCACGGCGGCGGCGGAGACATGGACTTCTAGAAGTCCGGACGCGTCCTCCCGGGGTTCCGCACCGGGGGACGAAACACTCACGGCACACAGAGGGCCGGGTCATCCGTTCGCGGATGCCCGGCTCTCGTGCATCATGCTGCGTGACGCCATCGCTCCCCGAGGACCTGCCGCATGTGGACGCTGGGCACACCACCGCTCGAGCTCGTGCTCCGGGCGGCGATCATCTACCTCGTGTTCTTCGCCGCCCTGCGCCTGTTCGGCAAGCGCGAGGTCGGCCAGTTCACGCTGTTCGATCTCGCCCTCGTGCTGCTGGCCGCGAACGCCCTGCAGCCGGCGATCACCGGGCCCGACGCGTCGATCCCCGGCGGGCTCATCGTCGTGCTCACGATCTTCGTCCTCAACCAGGGCGTCGCGATCCTGCGCGTGCGCAGCCCGCTGGTCCGTCGCCTCCTCGAGTTCGGGCCGACCGTCATCGGGCGCGATGGCGCCTGGCTCCTGCCGGTCCTGGTCCGCCAGGGCCTGGACCTCGTTGACGTCGAGGCGGCGCTCCGCGAGCACGGCCTGGACGCGGTCGCCGAGATGAAGCTCGCGACCCTCGAAGCCGACGGATCGATCAGCATCGTCGCGACGGACGCTGCGGCTACCATCGAGGTCAGGCGCCGACGAAGCCGGTCTCGCCGGGCGCTCTGACCGGGCGCTCCCGCGGCGGATGGCGCCGCTGCGGCGGCTGGGCCAGAAAGGGCCATTCCGCACTGGCGGACCCCTCGCGACGCCCGGCACGCTCGCGCGGCTGGAGGTCCCGATGCCCATCACCGCTCCACGGCGCGACGGCAGCCGGTCCGGCCCCGCGGCGGTCACGCCCGGCGCCGGCCGCTGGAATCGCCTGTCCGCCGACGGCTGTGCACGGGTCCAGGCTGCGGCGTGCGCGATCCTGGAGCGGACGGGCGTCCGGGTCGACCACCCGGAGGCGCGGCGTCTCCTGGCGGCCGCCGGCGCCAGGGTCGACGGCGCCGATCGCGTCCGGATCCCGGCGGCGCTCGTCGGCGAGGCACTGGCGGTCGCGCCGAAGTCGCTGACGCTCCACGACCGGTCGGGCCGTCCGGCGATCGAGTGGGGCGGCGAGACGGCCTGGTTCGGCCCCGGCTCGGATTGCCCGAACGTCGTCGACGGACGGACCGGCGACCGGCGCCTCGCCATGCTCGACGACGTCCGGGCGGGGATCGCGCTCGTGGACGCGCTCCCGAACATGGCGTTCGCGATGTCGATCTTCCTGCCCTCCGAGGTGGACGGGCGCGTCGCGGATCGCCACCAGGCCGCGGCGATGCTCACCGGGACCACGAAGCCGCTGATCGTCGTGACCTACGAGCTCGACGGGCTGCGCGACGTGCTCGCGATGGCCGAGACGGTTGCCGGCGGGGCCGGGGAGCAGGCGGCCCGGCCGTCCGTCGCCTGGTACATCAACGTGACGCGCGGTCTCCTCCTCGACGAGGACGCCGTGGGCCGGCTCCTCTTCCTTGCCGAGCGCGGCCTGCCGGCCCTCTGGATTCCCGTCACGTCCGGCGGGACCACGGGGCCGGTCACGCTGGCCGGGACGCTCGCCGTGAACCAGGCGGGCGTGCTCGCCGGCGTCGTGATCGCGCAGCTCGTCCGCGAGGGCGCGCCGGTCGTGGTTCCCGGATTCGGCGGAGATGCCCTGGACCTGCGCACGACGGTCGATCCGTACGTCGGCCCGGACCCCAAGGGCGCCGCCGAAGCGCTGGCACACCACCTTGGGCTGCCGATGTTCAGCCTCGGCGGGGGAGCGGACTCGAAGGTCGTCGATGGCCAGGCCGCCGCCGAAGCCGCGTCCGCCATCCTCCTCGACGCGCTGGCCGCGGGCCAGGTGACCCACGACAGCGGCTACCTGGAGTCGGGGCTGGCCGGGTCGCTGGCGCAGCTCGCGATCTGCGACGAGCTGGTGGGCTGGACCCGCGCCGCCACGGCGCCGGTCGACCTCTCGGACGACGCATTTGCCCTCGATCTGGTCGACGAGCTCGGGGTGGACGGGTCGTTCCTCGAGTCCGACCATACCCTTGCGAACTATCGCTCGCGGTGGTACCCGGCCCTGTTCGATCGCCGCACCCGCGGGGCGTGGGCGACCGCCGGAGGACATGTGCTGGGCGCCCGCGCGGCCGACCGGGCGGATACGATCCTCGCCGCCCACGCGGTCCCGCCGCCGCTCCCCGAGGCGGCCTCGGCGGAGCTCCGCGAGATCGTGGCCCGCGCCGAAGCCCGGGCCGGCCTCTGACGCCCCGCATCGACGGATCGGGCCGCGTCCCACGGGTCGCGGCGGGTTGTGTTGGGTGGAGGGGCCGCGGCACGCGGCGGGAGGAATTCGATGGACCAGAAGCTGTTCACGACATTGCGCCAGGCCGTCACGGACGGCGAGCCGGCCGCCGCCGAGGCAGCCGCCCGGGAGGCGCTGGCGGCGGGGATCCCGCCGCTCCGCCTGATCGACGAGGCGGCCATGCCGGCCCTGCGTGAGATCGGGGAGGGGTTCTCCAACGGCGACCTGTTCCTGCCCGACCTGATGCTCGCCGCGCGGGCGATGCAGGCCGCGATGCGCGTGATCGAGCCGGCCCTCGGAGCCGGTGGCGAGCAGCGCGCGTCGGCGGGCCGCGTGGTGCTGGGGACAGTGGCCGGCGACATCCACGAGATCGGAAAGAACCTCGTGGCGACGCTCCTCTCGGCCAACGGCTTCGAGGTCCACGACCTGGGCGTGAACGTGTCCGCGGCCGCATTCGCGGCCAAGGCTGCCGAGGTCGACGCCGACCTGGTCGGCGTCTCGGCGCTCCTCACCACGACGATGACAGGCCAGCGCGCCGTGGTCGAGGCGCTGGGCGCCGCCGGCCTCCGGCCCCAGGTCAAGGTGATGGTCGGCGGCGCCCCCGTGACGAGCGCGTGGGCCGATGAGATCGGTGCCGACGCGTACGCCGAGGATGCCATCGCCGCCGTCGACACTGCGCGCCGCCTCGTCGGCGTGCGGGCATGAGCCGGGGTGCCGTGATGCCTGAGACAACCTCCGTGCAGCCGCCGGCTGCGGCGCCGCGCCGACCACTGGCCACCCTCGTCGATCCTGCGATCCGGCTCGAAGTCCTCGACGCCGCGGCCCTCCACCGCATCCACGCGGCGACCCTCGAGCTCATCGAGACGGTCGGGGTCCGCTTCCCGTCCTCGCGCGCCCAGGCGATCTGGGCCGACCACGGCGCGCAGGTCGATCCGGCAAGCGGGATCGTCCGCGTCTCGGGGAACGTCATCGACGCTGCGCTGCGGAGCGCGCCGGCGGCATTCACGCTTGCCGGCCGGGATCCCGAGCGCGACCTGCCCCTCGACGGCCACCACGTCTGGGCCGCGACCGACGGCTGCGGCGTGGAGGTCGCCGATCCCGCCAGCGGGGAGCGGCGGCGCTCGACGCTCGACGACGTCGCCTCGATCTGCCGTGTGGCCGAGGAGCTGCCCGACGTCGGGTTCATCTGGATGCCGGTCTCCGCGCAGGACATCGCGCCCGAGACGCGGGCGCTGCGGGAGCTGGCCGCCGCGCTGGGCATCACCACGAAGCACGTCCAGACGGAATCGGTGATGCACGCGCGCGAGGCCGCCGTGGCCGTCGAGATGGCGCTGGCGCTCGCCGGCAGCCCGACCGCGCTTCGCGCGCGGCCGCCGCTCTCGCTCACGTTCTGCACCATCAGCCCGCTCGCCCACGAGGCAGGCGCGCTCGACGCCGCGCTGGTGGCGGCGGAGGCCGGGATTCCCACGGGCTTCATGACGATGGCGTCGTGTGCCCACACGGGACCTGCGACGCTCGCCGGCACGCTGACGGTCGGGAACGCCGAGGTGCTCTCCGCGCTGGCGCTCGTCCAGCTGGCCTTCCCCGGAGCGCCCGTTTACTACGCGGCGGCCCAGACCGCGATGGACCTGCGGACCGGCGCGTACACGGGCGGTGGCCCGGAGGACGTCCTGTTCGGGATGGCCTCGGGCGAGCTGGCGGACTACTACCGCGTGCCGCTCTCTATGGGGGCGTTCGCGACCGGCGCGCACGTGCCGGACTGGCGGGCTGGCCTGGAGAACGGGCTGGCGGCGCTCGCCGCATGCGTCGGCCGGGCGGACATGCTCCTGGGCATGGGCCTGCTGGCCGGCAGCCGGATCTGGTCGTACGAGCAGCTCCTGCTCGACGCCGAGATCCTGGGCCTGGTCCGCGGGATCTGTCGCGGCATCCTGGTGGACGACGAGTCCCTTGCGCTCGACGTCATCCGCAGCGTGGGGCCCTCCGGCGACTTCCTGTCCGAGACCCACACCCGCCGGCACATGCGCGAGCGCTGGAGCCCGGCGCTCATCGATCGCCGCCCACCCTCGCCCGACGGCACGCCCCGCGTGGATGCACGGGAGCGTGCCCACGAGCGCGCGCTCGAGCTGCTCGCGACGGCGCCGGGCGCGCCGCTCGACCCCGTGCTGGCCGCGGAGCTCGTCCGGATCGCCGACACCGCCGGGGAGCCGGGCCGATGACGGGGCCGGCTGGCCGGCGCCCGACCCTCGACCTGCTGGACCCCCGGGGCATCGATCGGATTCTCGACGAGGCGCTGGCGGTCCTCCGGGACCCCGGGGTCCGAGTGGACGACGCCGAGGCGAGGGCGCTGCTGGAGGGCGTCGGCGCCTCGGTCCGTGACGGGGTGGCCAGGATCCCGGAGTCGGCCGTCCGGGCGGCGCTCGCCACGGTCCCGCGGTCGTTCACGCTCCACGCGCGCGATGGCTCGCCGGCGGTCCGCTACGGCGTCGGCGAGGTGGCCTTCGACCCGGGCTCCTGCGGCGTCGCCGTGCTGGACCCGGAGACGGGGGAGCACCGGCCTTCCACCGCGGCGGACCTCATCCGGCTGGTGGCCGTGGCAGAGCGGCTGCCCGTCTACGCGGCCCAGTCCACGGCCGTGGTCTGCTCGGACGTGCCCGCCCAGCTGGGCGACCGCTACCGGCTCCTCCTGGTCCTGCTCGGCTCGGACAAGCCCGTCGTGACCGGCTCGTTCACGGCCGACGGGCTGGGGCCGATGCTGGACCTGCTCGCCGCCGACGCGGGCGGCGCGGACGCGCTTCGCGCGCGACCCCGGGCCGTCTTCGACGTCTGCCCGTCCCCGCCGCTCGACTGGACCTCGTTTGCCTCGCGCTGCCTGATCGGGCTCGCACGCGCCGGCGTTCCGGCGCAGATGGTCTCGATGCCGCTCGCGGGCGGCGCAGGGCCGGTGTCCCTGGCCGGCTCGGTGGTGCAGCACGCGGCCGAGTGCCTGGCCGGGATCGTGATCCACCAGGCGGCCGCCCCGGGCGCCCCGATCGTCTGGGGCGGGGCGCCGGCGATCCTCGACATGCGGATGGGCGCCACGCCGATGGGCGCGATCGAGACGGCGATGCTCGATGCCGGCAACGCGGGGGTCGGGCGTTCGCTCGGCCTGCCGACCCACGGGTACCTCGGCGCCACGGACGCCAAGGTCGTCGACGCGCAGGCGGGCATGGAGAGCGCCACGACCGCGCTGGTTGGGGCGCTCGCGGGGATCGACCTCGTGTCGGGCGCCGGGATGCTCGATTCGCTGCGCTGCCAGAGCGCGGAGAAGCTCGTCATCGATGCGGAGGCGATCGCGAGCGCCCTGCGCCTCGTCCGCGGGATCGCGCTCCCGGAGGGCTCGCTCGGGATCGACGCGATCCGCGAGGCAGGGTTCGCCGGCCGATTCCTCGAGCTGCCGGAGACGCGCCGCCGATTCCGCGAGGAGCAGCACCTCCCATCGCCAGTGATCGACCGCGGCTCGCTGCGCGCCTGGCTGGAGGGGGGCGGCGGCGACACGTTCTCCCGGGCCCGGTCTCGGGTCGACGCGCTCCTGGCCGCGGCCGTGCCCTCGACGCTGGACCCGTCGCGCGCGGCCGAGCTGGTCGGCCGGGTGGCCGCGGCGCTCCGCGCCGTGGGCTTCGACGCGCTGCCGGGCGTGGCGGCGGAGGCGGCAGCGGAGGTGGGACGGAGGTAGCGCACGCCCGGCCACGCCACGCCGCCGCGGTGCGGGTCGCCGTTGTAGGTGGGCACCCGGTCCGTCGAGGGCGGGTGCAGGTCCGGGCCGTACAATCGAAGCGTGGAATCCCCGCCTCCGTGGCTCGCCGACGAGCCGCCCCTGCCCGTCGCGCCCGGGGACGAGCCGCAGTCCGCCGCCGCCGGGCCGGATCCGCGCGCCCCGGAGCGTGACCGGGGCCTCGCCACGGGCGCCGCCTCCCGCGAGGAGCTGGCGGCGACGATCACCGCGCGGCTGAACCCCGAGCAGGCGCGTGCCGTCACGACGACGGACGGGCCGCTCCTCATCCTGGCGGGCGCGGGGAGCGGCAAGACCCGGGTCGTGGCCCACCGCGTGGCCTACCTGGTCGGCGTGCTGGGCATCGCGCCGTGGCGGATCCTCGCGGTCACGTTCACGAACAAGGCGGCCGCGGAGATGCGCGAGCGGATCGTCGCGCTCGTCGGCCCGGACGATGGCAGGAAGGTCGAGATGGGCACCTTCCACGCGGTCTGCGCGCGGATGCTGCGCCGGGACGGTGCCGCGATCGGGCTGGATCCGCGCTTCGTGATCTACGACACGGACGACCAGCTCACGCTGATGAAGCAGGTCTTCCGGGACTTCGACATCCCGCTCCAGGGCGGCCCCATCCGGCCGCGCGGCGTGCTGGAGGCCCTCTCGCGGGCGAAGAACGACCTGGAAGGGCCGGACGCGCTGGTAGAGGCGGCGACCACCAATTACCAGGAGGAGGTGGCGAAGCTCGCGGTGGCCTACGAGCGGCGCCTGCGCGAGGCGGGCGCCCTCGACTTCGACGACCTGCTGGGCTGGACGGTCCGGCTCCTGGAGACGCAGCCGGACGTGCTGGCGCGGTACCAGGCCCGCTGGCAGTACCTCCACGTGGACGAGTACCAGGACACGAACCGGGCCCAGTACCGGATCGTGCGGGCGCTCGCGGCCACACACCACAACCTGTGCGTGGTGGGCGACGACGACCAGTCGATCTACGCCTGGCGGGGGGCGGACCTCCGCAACATCCTCGACTTCGAGCGCGACGAGCCCGGCGCGACCGTGGTGAAGCTGGAGCGCAACTACCGGAGCACGCAGCTGATCCTGGAGGCGGCCCACGCCGTCGTCGCCAACAACCTCGACCGCAAGGAGAAGAAGCTCTGGACCGAGAAGGAGGGTGGCCACCCGATCCAGCGGTTCGAGGCCTATGACGAGGAGGAAGAGGCGGAGTGGATCGCCCGCCAGGTCGAGGCGCTCCTGGGCGGCCGGGCCGCGTCGCTGACCCGGCGTGCCGATGAAGACACGGCCTTCCGCCCGAAGGACGTCGCCGTCCTGTACCGGACGAACGCCCAGTCCCGGGCGATCGAGGAGGCGTTCCTGCGCTACGGGATCCGCTACCAGCTGATCGGCGGGACACGCTTCTACCAGCGCCGCGAGGTCAAGGACGCGCTGGCGTACCTCCGGATCCTGCGCAGCGACCGCGACCGCGTGAGCTTCGAACGGATCATCAACAGCCCGCCGCGCGGCCTCGGCGACAGGTCGCTCGAGGTCCTCCGCATCGCCGCCGACGAGCCCGACGCGACCTACTGGAGCGCCCTCGAACGGGCGGGGGTCGACGGGCTCCTGGTCCTGACCGGCCGCGCCCGCAACGCGGTCGCGGACTTCGTGACGCTCGTCCGTCGGCTCCGGACCAGGGTCGGGCTCCTGCCGCTGCCCGAGCTCCTGGACGACGTCCTGGAGGCGTCCGGCTACCGGGCGATGCTCGCCGACGGCACCGAGGAGAACGAGGAGCGCTGGCGGAACCTGCTGGAGCTGCGCTCCGTGACCACGCGCTACGACGACCTCACGCCCGACGACGCGCTGGACCGGCTCCTGGAGGAGACGGCGCTCGTGGCCGACCAGGACAGCTACGAGGGCGACGCCGATGCGGTCACCCTCATCACGCTGCACGCGGCGAAGGGCCTGGAGTTCGGCGCGGTCTTCATTGGCGGCTTGGAGGAGGGGATCTTCCCGCACGCCCGGGCGCTGGCCGCGGAGCGCGACCAGGACAACCCGCGCGAGCTGGAGGAGGAGCGTCGGCTGGCGTACGTCGGAATCACCCGGGCGAAGGAGCGGCTCTTCCTCTCGCACGCCTCGCGACGGGCGACGTGGGGGCCGGCCGGCGGCCCGGCCATGCCGTCGCGGTTCCTGTTCGAGATCCCCGCCGACCTGATGGAGGGCCCGCGACTGCTCCCGGGCGCGGCGGACCCGTACGACCTCGACCTGGCGTTCGGGGCGCGGCGCTCGTCGCGCCTCGGCGCGCGCGCGGGCGGTGCCTGGAGGAGCGGCAGCGGCCGTCCCGGCGCCCCGGCCCCGGGCGAGGCCTTCCGACCCTCGCGCGACCTGGCCGCTCGTCGCGACGCGTTCGCGGCGGGCGCGCCGTCCGGATCTCTCGCCGCGCCCGGCCGGGACCTGCGCCGTGGCGCTGCGGAGCCCCCGGATCACCCGGACGCCGACTTCCCCGCCGACGACCTCCCGGTGCGCCAGCTCCCGGGCCGTCTGGTCGGAGTGTCGTCCGGGCCGCCGGGCCACGCCTCGACCCGCCACCCGGCGGCGGCCCCGCGCGTCCGGGTTCCCGGCGAGCGGCTCTACCGCGACGGCGACCGCGTCCTCCACGCCCGCTTCGGGGAGGGGATCGTCGTCACGTCGAAACTCACGCGGTCCGATGAGGAGGTCACCGTCGCGTTCCGCGAGGGCGGCGTGAAGACGCTGCTCGCCAGCATCGCGAACCTCGAGATCACCGGGTGAACGTCACCCCATTGAGCGGTCTGTCCGTCGGCACTCGGTCCGCAGCTCTCGGACGAGGGCTAGGGTCATGCACCTGTCGTGGGTGGCCCGCCTCCTGATCGCAGGTGCGGAAGGTGCTCCGCCCAGTGTCGATCGGTGTCGCCGTGGATGATCTCCACGAGCGGCTCGCCACCCGTCCACGCGAATCGCCCGGGCTCGAACAGGTCGGGGTCCTCGGCGTCCTGGATCGCGAGCACCAGGTCCGCCCAGGCCGCTGCCTCGCCGGACCGGACGTCGGCCGCAGGGCGGCCCCGGTTCTCCTCGAACACTCGCGCATTCCGGGCGTCGAGGTCGAAGGGCTCGTCCGACGGGTACGGGTCGCGTCCCTCGCGCAGGGCGGCGATGACGTGGCTGGAGTGGCGTTCCCACCATTCGATGTGCGCGACGACGTCGCCCCGGGTCCAATCGCCCTGCGCGGCGAGGGCGAGGTCGGCGTCCGAGAGGCCGTCGATGACCGCCCGCAGCCGGTCGTGGTCGATCCGAAGCGCCGCGATGAGCTCGTGCTTGTCCATCTCCATAGCATGCCGCGTCGGGCGAGCGACCTCAACCTCGTCGCGCCTCACGGGCGGTAGACTCGGGGTCGCGATGACCACGCCCGACCTGCCCGTCGACCCCGCGCTCGTCGCCGCCGCGGCGGCCCGCGCCCCGGATGACGCCGCGATGCGGCATGCGGCCATCGCCGCGGAGGTCCGGTCGGCGAACCGCGCCTACTACGTCGAGGACAACCCGACCCTGTCGGACGCCGAGTACGACGCGCTCTTCCGCGAGCTCGTCGCTCTCGAGACGGCGTTTCCGGACCTTGCGACAGCCGACTCGCCGACCCGGCGCGTGGGGACCGGTGGGGCTCTCGACGAGAGCAGCCCGTTCGCCGAGGTCCGCCACGAGCGACCGATGCTCAGCCTGGCCAACGCGTTCGGCGAGGAGGAGCTGCGCGCGTTCGATGCCCGCGTCCGCCGGGGGCTCGGGCTGCCGGCCGCGCCAGAGCCGGCCCCGGGGCTCCGCTACGTCGCCGAGCTCAAGATAGACGGCCTCGCCATCAGCCTCCGATATCGCGATGGCCGGTTCGTCCGCGGCGCAACCCGCGGTGACGGGACGACCGGCGAGGATGTGACGGCCAACCTGCGCACGATCACCGCGATCCCGGACCGCCTGGCCGAGCCCGTCACCCTCGAGGCCCGCGGCGAGGTGTACATGCCGAAGGCCGAGTTTGCCCGGATCAATGCCGAGCGGGAGCAGGCCGGGCTGCCGCTGTACGCGAACCCGCGCAACAGCGGTGCCGGCTCGTTGCGCCAGCTGGATCCGGCCGTCACGGCCGGTCGGCGCCTCAGCTTCTGGGCCTACCAGCTCCACGAGGAGGCGCCGGCCCGGGCGACGCCCTTCGGCGACGGCCCGCGGGCCGCGGATGCCGCGGACGTACTGGTCAAGGCGGGCGTGGATTCCCAATCCGCCGCGCTCGCGCGCCTGGCGGCACTCGGCTTCCCGGTGAACCCGCACCACGTTGCGGGCCTCGCGATCGAGGGCGTCCTCGCCTTCGTCGACGACTGGCGCGAGCAGCGCCACGGCCTCGACTACGGGACGGACGGCGTGGTCGTGAAGGTCGATCGCTTCGACCAGCAGGCGCGACTGGGAATGGTTGCCCGGGCGCCGCGCTGGGCGATCGCCTACAAGTTCCCGCCCGAGCAGGCCGAGACGCTCCTCGAGGAGATCGTCCCGTACGTGGGGCGGACAGGGACCCTCACGCCGGTCGCGCACCTCACGCCGGTGAACGTGGCGGGTTCGACGGTGGCACGGGCCACGCTCCACAACCTCGACGAGGTGCGCCGCAAGGACCTCCGGATCGGGGACCGGGTGATCGTGCAGAAGGCCGGCGACGTGATTCCCGAGGTCGTGCGGCCGCTCCCCGAGCGGCGCACCGGCGCGGAGCGCATCTTCGAGATGCCGGCGCGCTGCCCGGTCTGCTCGACGCCGGTCGTCCGCGACGATGGCGCCGTTCGCCACTACTGCCCGAACCAGGGCTGCCCGGCACGCGTCATCCACGAGTACGCCCACTTCGCCGGTCGCGGCGGGATGGACATCGAGGGCGCCGGCTGGGCGGTGCTCGTCCAGCTCCTCCAGCGCGGGATGATCCACTCACGGGGCGACTTCTTCCGGCTCGACGTCGCCACCCTCGAGTCTCTTGACCGGTTCGCCCGGAAGAGCGCGGAGAACCTCGCCGCGGCGATCGAGCGTGCGCGCCGGCGGCCGCTGGCCAGGCTCCTCAACGCCCTGGGCATCCCGCAGGTCGGGGAGCAGACCGCGATCGACGTCGCCGCCTGGCTTGCCGGCCGGGTCCGGCCCGCCGAAAAGGCGCCGATGGGTGGACCCGACGGCTGGACCGCGCGGGTCGCAGCCGAGCTCCGCCGCATCGCGAACGACGAGCCGGCCGCGTTCGAGGAGGTGCCCGGCGTCGGGACCGCCGTCGCTGCCAGCCTGGCCCGCTTCTTCGCCGACCCGGCGACCGCCGGGATTCTCGACGATCTCGTCGCGGCGGGGGTGGAAGCGGAGCGCCCCGTGGCGCGCCCCGCGATCGGCGAGGGACCGGCCGGAGCGCTTGCCGGGAGGACGCTCGTGGTGACCGGCACGCTTTCGGGCCTCAGCCGGGCGGAGGCCGAGGACGCGATCCGTGCCGCGGGGGGCAGGGTCGCGGGCTCCGTTTCGCGAAAGACGGACTATCTCGTCGCCGGCGAGAATGCCGGCTCGAAGCTGCAGAAGGCCCAGGAGCTCGGGGTGCCCGTCCTCGACGAGGACGCGTTCCGGCGGCTCCTGGCGGGTGAGGAGACGCCGACGTGACGAGAGGCATTGAACCGGCCGACGGCAGGACCCCGGACAATCTGGCGGATCCGCAGGGCTACCAGCGGCACCTCGTGGGGCTGGTGGGGTACGACGACCCGGCCGCGGTGCAGGCGTCAGCGGTCGCGGCATGGCGCGCGATGGTCGCCGAGGCCGGGCCCGATCTTCGGGCGCGCCCTGCACCCGCCGAATGGTCGGTCCTGGAATGCCTCGGCCACGCCGTCGATGCGGAGCTCGTCATGAGCGGCCGCTACCGTTGGGCGCTCGCCGAGGACGACCCGGAGATCGTCGGCTACGACCAGGATCGCTGGGTCGCCGCGCTCGACCACGGGCACGCCGACCCGGAGGAGCTGCTCCGGCTGTTCGAGGCGCTCCGGGTGGCGAATCTCGCCCTCTGGAGTGCCGCCGCGCCGGATCGGCGGTCGCGCGCCGTGCGCCACCGGGAGCGCGGCCCGGAATCGCTGGGACTGATGTTCACGATGACGGCCGGCCACGACCGGTTTCACCTCGCCCAGGCGCGTCGGGCGCTCGCCGCCGTGCGCGGGGGCTGACCACCGAGGTCGGCTATCATCGAGCGCCATGGGCAACCTCTCGCGCGGCGACGTCGAGCACGTCGCCCACCTCGCCCGCCTCGGCCTCGCCGACGACGAGCTCGCCCGGCTCGAGGTCCAGCTCAACCACATCCTGGACCAGTATCTCGTGCTGGCCCGGCTCGACACGGACGCCATCCCCCCGACCGCCCAGACGATCGAGCTGGAGAACATCCTCCGCGAGGACGTGGCGCGACCCTCGCTCTCGCAGGCCGAGGCGCTGGCCAACGCCCCGGACCGGGACGGGAGCTACGTGGTGGTGCCCGCCATCCTCGGCGGCGACTGAACGTCCGATGACCGACACCCGGCTGACCCGCCTGACCGCCGCGGCGATGAGCGACCGGCTGCGCGCCGGCGACCTCTCCTCGCGCGACCTCGTCGAGGCCCATCTCGCCCTCGCGGAGCGCGAGAACCCCGCCCTCAACGCGTGGCTGGTCATCGACCGTGCCGGCGCCCTGGCCGCCGCTGACGACGCCGATGCGCGGCTGGTCGTCGCTCGCGGAGAGGGCGCGACGGCGCTCGCGGCCCTGCACCCGCTCTGCGGCGTGCCGGTGGGCCTGAAGGACCTGGTCTCGGTCCGCGGCGGCCAGTGCACGGCGGGCTCGCGGATCCTCGCCGGGTACATCGCCCCGTACGACGCCCACATCACCGAGAGGCTGCGTGACGCCGGTGCGGTGGTCCTCGGCAAGCTGAACATGGACGAGTTCGCGATGGGGTCGTCCACCGAGCACTCGGCCTACGGCCCGACCGCCAACCCGTGGGACCTGGGCCGTGTGCCCGGGGGCAGCTCCGGGGGCTCGGCGGCGAGCGTCGCGGCCGGCCACGTGCCGCTCAGCATCGGCACCGACACGGGCGGCTCCATCCGCCAGCCGGCGGCCATGACCGGCATCGTGGGGCTCAAGCCCACCTACGGCCGGGTCAGCCGCTACGGGATCGTCGCCTTCGCCTCCTCGCTGGACCAGGTCGGGCCGCTTGCGCGCGACGTGCGCGACGCAGCCATGCTCCTTCACGCGATCGCGGGCCGCGATGAGCGCGACTCGACCTCGGCCCCGGTCCCGGTCCCGCAGGCGCTGCTGCACCTTCCCGTCTCGAACGACGAGGCCGCGGGCCACGTCCGGGGCCTTCGCCTGGGTCTGCCGCGCGAGTACTTCGTGGCCGGCATGGAACCGGGCGTGGAGGCCCGCGTCCGCGAGGCGGTGGCGGCTCTCGCCGCCGGGGGCGCGGAGATCGTGGACGTGAGCCTGCCCCACACTGACTACGGCCTGGCGACCTACTACATCGTCGCGCCGGCGGAGGCGTCGGCGAACCTCGCCCGGTACGACGGGATCCGCTTCGGCCACGCCGTCCACGACGGCGACGTGCTGGCCAACTACCTCGCGACGCGCGGTTCCGGCTTCGGTCCCGAGGTGAAGCGCCGGATCATGCTGGGGACCTACGCGCTCTCGGCAGGCTACTACGATGCGTACTACCTGAAGGCCCAGAAGGTCCGCACGCTCATCAAGGCTGATTTCGACGCGGCCTTCGGGGCGGGAATCGACGCCCTCGTCGCGCCCACCAGCCCGTTCGTGGCCTGGCCGTTCGGGGCCAGGCTGGAGGATCCCGTCGCGATGTACCTATCCGACGCCTGCACGCTCCCGGTCAACATGGCAGGCCTGCCCGGGATCAGCATCCCGGCTGGCCTCTCGGACGGCCTGCCCGTGGGGCTCCAGCTGATCGGCCCGGCCTGGAGCGAGCTGGCCCTCTTCCGCCTCGCACGGGCCTACGAGGCGATCACCGCGGAAGCCGATTGGCGACGCCTGGAGCCGGCAGGCCTCGCCGCCCTGCGCCAGCCCGTGGGGAGCGTCCAATGACAACCTCGAAGCCTCGGCCCCCGCTCGCGGAGCGGGCCCTCTCGGCGCGCGTCCGGGCCGTGCCCCCGTCCGGCATCCGGCGCTTCTTCGACATCGCCGCGACGATGGACGACGTGATCAGCCTGGGCGTGGGGGAGCCGGACTTCGCGACGCCGCCGCAGGTGATCGAGGCGGGGATCGCGTCGCTGCGGGCGAAGCGGACCCACTACACCAGCAACTACGGGACGCTGGAGCTGCGGACCGCGATCTCCGAGCACCTCGAGCGGCGCTATGGCGTCCGCTACGACCCGGCCCGGGAGATCCTCGTCACGGTGGGCGCCTCCGAGGCCGTGGACCTGGCGCTCCGGGCGACGATCGACCCCGGCGACGAGGTGATCCTCCACGAGCCGTCCTACGTCGCGTACGTCCCGGCGGTCGTGTTCGCCGGCGGCACGGTCCGCCACGTCGCGACGCGCTTCGAGGACGACTTCGCGCTGGACCCGGCCGCTGTGGCAGCCGCGGTGACGCCGCGGACGAAGGCGCTCTTCCTCGGGTTTCCGTGCAACCCGACCGGCGCCGTCCTTCCCGACGCCGTCCAGGACGAGCTTGCGCGGATCGCCGTGGCGAACGACCTGCTGGTCTACTCGGACGAGATCTACGACCGGCTGGCCTACGGGGGATACCGCCACCGGGCGATGAGCGCGTTGCCCGAGATGCGCGAGCGCACGATCCTCATCGGCGGCTTCTCGAAGGCCTACGCGATGACCGGCTGGCGGGTCGGCTACGCCTGCGCACCGGCCGGCATCCTCGACGGGATCGTCAAGGTCCACCAGTACGGGATCATGTCGGCGCCCACGACGGCGCAGGACGCGGCGCTCGCGGCGCTCCAGACCGCCGACGCGGACGTCGAGGCGATGCGCGCCGAGTACGACCGTCGCCGGCGCCTCCTCGTGGACGGCCTGAACGCGCTTGGCCTCGCTACGTTCGAGCCGCGCGGAGCCTTCTACGCGTTCCCGCGCATCACGTCAACCGGCATGGACGACGAGGAGTTCGTCGAGCGCCTCCTCGCCGAGGAGCACGTGGCGGCCGTGCCGGGGAGCGCCTTCGGGCCGTCAGGCGCCGGCCATGTCCGGATGTGCTACGCGACGAGCTACGCGAAGCTCGAGGAGGCGGCGGTCCGGATCGGACGGTTCGTGGAGCGCCACTCGCGGACCTCCGGGAGCGCGTAGGGCTCTCGGGCCTCACCCGGACCGCGGGGCCGGCGCGCCGTAGGCACCGAGCGGCCGCGGCGCGGCGGTCTCCCGCTTGGCCCGATACATGGCGACGTCGGCGGCCTTGAGGAGCTCCTCCGCATCGCGGCCATCCTCCGGATACAGCCCGATCCCAACGCTGACCGTGACCGTCGCGTCGCCTCCCGGAAGCGAGAACGGTTTGCCGAGGGCTGCCTGGATCTTCTGGGCGAGGGCGGTCGCATCGTGACCAGCGCGGAGCGCCTCGACCAGGATGACAAACTCGTCGCCGCCGATGCGGGCGACCGTGTCAGCAGCTCGAACGCTCTGGCTGAGCCTGTCCGCGACCCCGCGGAGCACCAGGTCGCCGACGTCATGCCCTCGGGAATCATTGATTCGCTTGAAACCGTCCAGGTCGATGAACAGGACCGCGAAGCGGGTCTCGTAGCGCTCGGCCCGCACCAGGAGCTGGTTCAGGCGGTCGAACATGAGATAGCGATTCGGCAGGCCGGTGAGCGTGTCGTGGGTAGCCAGGTGCTCCAGGGTCATCTCGGCCCGCTTGAGCTCATTGATCTCTCGCGTGATCCCGAGCAGGCCCACGACATTGCCCGCCGGGTCGTGGAGCGGCGTCTTGGTGGTGAGGGTCCAGTTGACCTGGCCGCTCTCGAGCTGGCGGCTCTCCGTCAGGCCGACGAGGGGTTCATCCGTCTCCATGATCCTCAGGTCGTCCAGCATGGTCACCTCGCCGAACTCCTGGCCAAACAGCTCGATGTCGGTCCTGCCGATGAGCTCCGCCGGATCGTCTCGCCCGAGGTCCCGCGTCATCTTCCGGTTCACCCGCACCAGCCGGCACTGACGATCCTTGAAGTAGATGCTGTCGACCATCGTTTCCATCAGGGAACGGAAGAGGAACTCATCGCCCAGGGAGGCGGCAGGCGTCATCGTGATCACCCTCGTGGCGGGCGCGGATCGTGAGCTTCCGCTGCGGCGCGTCCGTGCTCCAAGAGCAACGGTCACGCGTCGCGTCCATATTGGACCGCAGGTCTCGCCACCTGCAGGGTGGCCCCGCATTCGCGACATCAAGACGCGCCACCGGGGTGCTCGGCGGCTCAGCGCAGGGTGACCTCGATCCTGACTGTCGTGGTGCCGGGCGGTGGCAGTGGGACGACCGAGCCCGGGACAGGTCGGCCGTCCACGATGAGCGACACGACGTTCCCGGGCCCGTCGCGGCGTGCATGGATCTCGTACGCCACGCCCCGGAATTCCCGGCGTGCATCGAAGCCGGGCCAGGACGCGGGAATCGCCGGGGCGATCTGGAGACCATCGAAGGTCGGCCGGATCCCGAGGATCCACTGGGTCGCGGCGACGAAGGCCCACGCCGCCGTCCCCGTCAGCCAGGCGTTGCGGGCCATGCCGAACTGCGGGTGGGCCGGGCCGCAGATGTTCTGCGAGTAGACGTAGGGCTCCGCCCGGAAGACGTCGGCGTCCGTCCGGGCGAGGGGCAGAATTCGCCGGTAGTGAACATAGGCGTCGTCGCCCCGACCGAGCATGGCGGCGGCGATGACCAGCCACGTGTTGGCGTGGCAGAAGATCCCGCCGTTCTCCTTGGCGCCGGGCGGGTACGTCGAGGTGCCCCGCACGCGGTCGTCCCCTCCATCGTACGGGGGCCACAGGAGCGCCGTCCCGAACGGCGTCGCGAGGAGCTCGGCGACAGCGTCAATGGCCCGTTCCGCGCGCTCGGGCGGTGCGACCTCGCCGATGACGGACCAGGTCTGCGGATTCAGGTTGATCCGGTGCCGCTCCTCGCTCGCCACGCCGATGGGCAGCCCGTCGTCGTCGAACGCGCGGGCGTACCACGAGCCGTCCCAGGCGACGGCGTTGACGAGCGCCGCCATCTCCCGGTGGAGGTCGCGGAGCGGGATGGCGCCAGCGAGCCGGCCCGTGTGGCGGCACAGATCAGCGAGGTCAAGCACGGCGCGACAGAACTGCATCGCGGACCAGACGCTCTCCGCCTTTCCCGATCCATGGTCGACATTGAGCGTGTCGTCCCAGTCGGCGAAACCGGCCCGGGGGAGGCCGTGCGGGCCGCGATTGGCGAGGGTGAACTCGATCGCCTGGCGCATGTGCGTCCAGATCGTCGCGACGTCGCCATCGGCCCACGGGACGAGCTCGTCGAGATAGGCGATATCGCCCGTCTCGCGGAGATACGCGCACGTCGCGATGACCAGCCAGAGGTGATCGTCGGAGAACCACTGGGGCCAGGTTGGGAACTCCGCGGCGAGTCCGGGGCCGCCCTCGCCGGAGAGTGGGAAGAGCTGGTGCCACGTGTGGCCGTCACGGAACTGCAGGGTCCACGTGCGCGTGAGCGTCCGCCGGGCCTGCTCGGGCAGGCTGTGCATCGTCCCGAGCGTGTCCTGGGCGGAGTCGCGCGTTCCCATCCCGCGTCCCAGCCCAGTCTCATATCCCGAGACGAAGCGCGACCAGTTGAGGGTCGTCCGGCACTGGACCTGGTTCCATACGTTCAGCATCTCGGTCATCTCGGGATCCGGCGTCGCGACGGTGAACCGCCCAAGGTATCCATTCCAGTCGGCACGTAGCTCGTCGAAGGCGGCCGCGAGCTGGGCCGGGTCCCGATAGCGCGACACCACGGCGGCGATCTCTTCGGGATGGTCGGTCAGGCCGAGGACGTACACGAGCCGGTGTTCCTCGCCCGGGCGCAGGTCGAGGTCGTGGCAGAGCGAGCCGATCGAGTTGCCTCGCGGCGAGCCGGCGTTGGTCGGCTCGCCGGTCTCCACCACGACGGGCGCGGCGAGGTCACGGCAGCGACCCACGAAGTCCTCGCGGTCGCCGGTCCAGCCGCACGGCGGCTCGCTGGCCGCGAGGAACGTGGTCGCCGGGCGAAACCGCGTGGATGCGAGGATCGCGCTGCCCTCGAGCCGACTGGAGACGATGTGCTGCGACCAGTCCAGGTTCTGCTGGTCGCTCAGGCTGTCGACATACCCGAACTCGGCATACGAGAACGAGCGCAGGTGCCGCACCAGCGGGCCCGCGTTCCGGATGCGGAGCACCCACAGCTCGCACGGACAGGGCCCGTCGGCGTTGGCGGGCGGGACGAAGTAGAGCAGCTCGGTCTCGATCCCGTCGAACGCGCTCCGGATGCGCGTGTAGCCGGGCCCGTGCCGGCACTCGTAGACGTCGAGGTCTCCCCTGACGGGCTGCCACGAGGGGCTCCAGAAGCGCCCGGTCTCCTGATCCCGGACGTACACGTAGCGGCCGGGCTGGTCGGCGGGGATCGCGTTGTAGCGGTAGCGGGTGGCCCGCCGTTCGCGCGGGTCCCGGTCGAATGAGAAGCCGCCCGCGGTGTTCGAGATGATCCCGCCGTAGCCACCCTGGCCGATGTAGTTGAGCCAGGGAGTAGGCGTATCGGGTCGGCTGATCACGTATTCGTGGGTCGCGGCGTCGAAATGGCCATACGGGGAGGCCGCCGACCGATCCCCGCCCGATCTCACGGCGTCGGCTCGACGAAAGCCACCACGCCGATCTCCGCTCCCGGAGAGGCGGGCAGGGGGGCGACGTTGCCGTCGATCGGCCGGCCGTCAACCTGGAGCCGCGTCACGCGGCCGGAGGTGCCAGGCTGCTTCACGACGTCGATCCGGTACGTCGCGCCCCGGAACCGCCGTGTCACTGTAAAGCCGCCCCACGCGGCGGGCACGCACGGATCGATCCGCAGGCCCGCGAGCTCGGGCCGGATCCCGAGGATCCACTGGCTGATCGCGACGAAGTTCCAGGCGGCGGTCCCGGTCAGCCACGTGTTCTTCGCCTCGCCCGGGGTCGCCGCGTCCTCGCCGGCGATCATCTGGGCGTAGACGTACGGTTCCCCGCGATGGATCTCCGACCGGTCCTCACGGGCCGACGGGTTGATCCGGAGGTAGTAGTCGAGCGCCCCATCGCCGTTACCGACCCTGGTCTCGGCGATCATCATCCAGGGGTTGGTGTGGCAGAACACGCTGGCGTTTTCCTTGTACCCGGCCGGATACGTGGAGATTTCACCGAGGTGCAGGTGGTAGCGGGTGAACGCGGGCTGGAGCACGACAATCCCGTGCGTCGTCGCCAGGCGCCCTCGGACGGAGTCCAGCGCGAGGCGAGCCCGCCCATCGTCGAGCCCGATGCCGGCAAGCACGCACATCCCCTGCGGCTCGATGAAGATCTGGCCCTCCTCGTTCTCGGCCGAGCCGACAGCCCGGCCGTGGAAGTCGTAGGCCCGCCGGAACCAGGCGCCGTCCCAGCCGTGCCGCGCGACCACGTCGCGCATTTCCGCCGCCGCCGAGACACAGCGGGCGACTTCGGCCTGGTCCCGGCGAGTTGCGGCGATCTCGGCAAGCTCGCCCGCCGCCACGACGAAGAGGCCCGCGATGAAGACCGACTCGGCGACCCCTCCGCTCCTGTTCTCGGTTGTCTGGAACGACTCGCCGGGCGTCTCCGAGAAACAGTTGAGGTTCAGGCAATCGTTCCAGTCGGCTCGCCCGATGAGCGGCAGGCCGTGCGGCCCGCGGCGCGCAAGGGTGTACTCGACCGACCGCTGGAGATGCTCGTAGAGGGGGCGTTCGGTGCCGGCCTGGTTGTCGTACGGGAGGGTCGCATCGAGGATGGACGCATCGCCGGTCTCCTTGAGGTAGGCCGCGACAGCGAGCACGAGCCAGAGCGGGTCGTCATTGAACCCGGACCCGATGTCGTTGTTGCCACGCTTGGTGAGTGGCTGGTACTGGTGATACGCCCCGCCTGACGGCAGCTGCGTCGAGGCGACGTCGAGGAGCCGCTCGCGTGCTCGCGAGGGGACCAGGTGGACGAACCCCAGCAGGTCCTGTGTTGTATCGCGGAACCCCATCCCGCGGCCGATGCCCGACTCGAAGAGTGACGCCGAGCGCGACAGGTTGAACGTCACCATGCACTGGTAGGGGTTCCAGACGTTGACCATCCGGTCGACGTGCTCGTTCCCGGTCTGTGCCTGGCAGGTCCCGAGGAGGTCGGTCCAGCTCGCCCGCAGCGCCTCGAATGCCTGGGCCACGACCGCTGGCTGCAGGTACCGGGTGATCGTGGGCCGGACCAGCCGCTTGTCGATCGTCTGCGACCCGGGTGGATCGAACTTCGCGTCCCGGGGGTTCTCCGCGTAGCCCAGGACGAAGACGATCTCCTTCGTCTCACCCGGGTCGATCTCCAGGCGGACGTGGTGAGAGCCGGAGGGTTGCCAGCCGTGGGCGATCGAGTTGGACGATTCGCCCCGTTCGACCGCGATCGGGCGATCCCAGCTGCGATACGGCCCCAGGAAGGCATCCCGCTGCGTATCGAAGCCCGCCAGCGGCTCCGAACAGGCGAAGAACGCGAAGTGGTCGCGCCGCTCCCTGTACTCGGTCTTGTGGTAGATGACACCGTCCTCTACCTCCACTTCGCCGACCGAGTAGTTGCGCTGGAAGTTGGTGGCGTCGTCCTGGGCGTCCCAGAGGCAGAACTCGATCGAGCTGAAGAGCGAGATGTGCGCCGGCTCATCCCGTTCGTTCGTCACCCGGGCGCGCCACACCTCCAGGGTCTCGCCCCCGGGCACGAAGTACAGCGTCTCGGCACTGATGCCCTGGTAGCGCGACGAGATGACGGAGTAACCGAGGCCGTGGCGGCAGGAGTAGTCCTCCAGGTCGCGCTGGGTCGGCTGCCAGCTCGGGCTCCAGTAGTCGCCGGAGGTGTCGTCGCGGAGATAGAGGTACCGGCCGCCCAGGTCGAGCGGTGCGTTGTTGTACCGGTAGCG
>Ga0097691_1001017_pt1 | contig 21878 bp, 22 predicted proteins | sample NGESurdeep072012_8_FD_72858 | JGI IMG/M metagenome (GOLD analysis project Ga0097691, IMG submission 72858) | Arctic peat soil microbial communities from Barrow, Alaska - NGEE Surface sample 210-1 deep-072012 | ecosystem: Environmental > Terrestrial > Soil > Wetlands > Peat ... | reverse complement strand
CCGAACTCTGCCATGCACATTACGCCGCAAAACGATCAACTGATGTCGGAGAACCGCATTCTCTGCCTCAAGTCGGCTCTTCGACTTGAACGGCGAGGCCAAAACGGCCAGGACGAAACAGAACAGTCCGAACATGGTCCACAGACGTTAGGTGATTCCTTCGGCTAATCAATGCGGATAAGGTTTTCGGTACACACAGGTGGTCGCGGCGGCCGCAATCAGCCACGGCGCGGGCGGCACTCGCGGTAATGACAGATGCGACCGAGGTAGCGACCACTGTCGTCGGCTAAGAATATGAGGCGGCAGTTGCGTCGTCAGCGAATTCGCTGATTAAAATCAGCCGCATTGAGCAGAAATTGGCAACACACGCGGCAGGATATTGACGCAAGCCGCCAGCCGCCGCTCGACGATTTTGCGGCCAGCCGCCTCCGCCTCGACAATCGAGGGCCAAGTCGTATAGACGAGCACCGCGCGTTCCATAGTGCAGTCCTTAAGAGTTGGCCCCAATGAGCCGCCCGCCCCAGCGTTTCAAGCACATTGCCCTCGTCGCCGGTTCGACGCCGGAGGCGCGCGAAGCCTATGAGCGGCTGCAAGGGCGCTACGGCAATGTTGAGCCGAAGGACGCCGACGTGATCGTAGCGCTCGGCGGCGACGGCTTGATGCTGCAAACCCTGCACAAGTTCATGAATTCCGGCAAGCCGATCTACGGCATGCAGCGCGGCACCGTCGGCTTCCTGATGAATGATTTCTCCATCGACAATCTCATCGAGCGACTCACCGCCGCACAAATCACCATCATCCACCCGCTGGTGATGCGCGCGCGCGATTCCGCCGGGCGCATGCATGAGCATCGCGCCATCAACGAGGTGTCGCTGTTCCGCCAGAGCGCGCAGGCCGCGCACCTGCGCATCCTGATCGACGGTCAGGAGCGGCTGGCCCAGCTGGTCGCCGACGGCGTGCTGCTGGCGACGCCGGCCGGCTCCACCGCCTATAACCTGTCGGTGCAGGGCGCGATCATCCCGATCAACGCTCCGCTGCTCGCGCTCACGCCGATCAGCCCGTTCCGGCCGCGGCGCTGGCGCGGCGCCCTGCTGCCCGACAAGGCCAAGGTCACCATCGAAGTACAGGACGGCGACAAGCGGCCGGTGGCCGCGGTCGCCGATTCCGACGAGGTGCGCTCGGTGCGCAGCGTCGATGTCGAGATGGACCATGCCGTGTCGCTCAACATGCTGTTCGACCCCGGCCACAATCTCGACGAACGCATCCTGCGCGAGCAATTCGGATTTTGAGAACGGCGAATGGCGAAAAAATTCGATTTTCACGTCAATGGAAAGCCGGTCAGCGTTTCGCTCGACAATGAAGAGACGCCGCTGCTCAATATCTTGCGCAACGAACTCGGCCTGATGGGCACAAGGTTCGGCTGCGGGCTCGAGCAGTGCGGCTGCTGCATGGTGCTGATCGACGGTCAGCCTGAGAAATGCTGCGCCAAGCCGGTGTGGAGCGTCGCCGGCAAGAAAATCACCACGATCGAGGGGCTGGGCACGCCCGAGCGCCCTCACCCGCTGCAGCAGGCCTTCATCGACGAGCAGGCCGGCCAATGCGGTTACTGCCTTTCCGGCATTATTATTACGGCCAAGGCGCTGCTCGACAAAAATTCGTCGCCGACGCGCGCGCAAATCGCCGCGGCGCTCGACGACAATATCTGCCGCTGCGGAACGCATAATCGCATCATGCGGGCGGTGGCAAAGGCGGCGGCGCAGCTGCGCGCGGGAGCACGCGCATGATCCCGAAAAGCATGTCCTCGACTCCGATCGGGGATGGGAACCGGTTTTCGGATAAGATCATGCGCAAGATCGGAATCCTCCCATGAACGCGCCGCTTCCCGGCCCGCTCGCCGACAATCCGAGCCTCGATCGCTGGGTATCGTTCCCCTCGCCCGGCAAGGTCGGCATCGGCACCGGACGCGTCGAACTCGGCCAGGGCGTGCTCACCGCCATGGCGCAGATCGCCGCCGACGAGCTTGATGTGGCCATGGCGCGCATCGTCATCTGCTCCGGCGACACCGAGCGCACGCCGAACGAGGGCTACACCGCCGGCAGCCAGTCGATCCAATTCGGCGGCGTCGCCATGCGGCAGGCCTGCGCCGACGTGCGCGCGCTGTTTCTCGATCAGGCGGCCAAAATCATCGGCTGCGCGACAGCTGAGCTTTCCATCCGCGACGGCGGCATCCTGCGCAATAACGCGCCGACCGGCCAGGATTACTGGACGCTCGCCGGCGCGGTGAATCTGGCCGTCAAGGCGACCGGCAGCGGTGCGCGCAAGTCGGTCGCCGACATGAAGCGGATCGGCGAAAGCAGCGAGCGCCTCGACCTGCCGGACAAGATTTTCGGCAAGGCCGTGTTCATCCACGATATGGTGCTCGACGGCATGGTGCATGCGCGGGTGGTGCGCCAGCCCAACCGCGGCGCCAGCATCGGCGCCATCGATGAGCAGGCGATCAAGCGCGCCGCCAAGGCGCCGGTCGAGTTCGTCCGTCACGGCAATTTTCTCGCCATCGTCGGCACTGACGAGACCGCCGTCGATCTGGCGGGCGCCGCGGCGGTCAATCACGTGACCTGGCAAAACGTCGAGACGCCGACCGCGCTGCAAGCGGAGGCCTCCTGGCTGCTGCAACGGCCGTGGATCGACCGCGTGTTCGGGGCGCCGGAACCGGGCGGCGGCCAAGGCCGCCAGCGCTTCGAGGCCACCTATAGCCGCGGCTATCTCGCGCACGCCTCGATCTCGCCCTCCTGCGGCTTGGCGGAATATCGCGACGGCCATCTGACGGTATGGACGCATTGCCAGGGCGTGTTTCCATTGCGCGCTGCACTGGCGAAAGCGCTCGGCCTCGATGCCTCAGCCATCATCGTGCACCACGTGCAGGGCTCGGGCTGCTACGGCCACAACGGCGCCGACGATGCCGCCGCCGACGCCGCCATCATCGCCATGCAGATGCCGGGCAAGCCGATCCGCGTGCGCTGGCGGCGCGAGGAAGAGTTCGTCTACGAGCCGAAAACCCCGGCGATGATCGTCAAGGTCCACGCTTTGCTCGACGACGCCGGCAAGCCGACCGACTGGACGCAGGAAATCTGGAGCGGCACGCACAACAAGCGCCCCGGCGCCGGCGGCGTTCTGCTGGGCGCTGTTGCGCTGCCCAATCCGCCGCCGGAGCCGCCGCCGAACGACGTGCCAGAAGCCAATGGCGGCGGCGCCACCCGCAATGCCGAGCCGCTCTACGACATCGCGGCCAAGCGCATCGTCCATCATCTGGTGACGGAAACACCGGTGCGCACCTCGGCGTTGCGCAGTCTCGGCGCCATGCCGAACGTGTTCGCGCTGGAATGCTGCATCGATGAGCTGGCCGAGCGCGCCGGCCAGGATCCGGTCGCCTACCGGCTGTCGATCACCGCCGATAAACGCGCGCGCGCGGTGATCGAGAAGGTCGCCGCCATGGCCGGTTGGAAAGCGGGAACGCCGGGTGGCGCCGGCCATGGCCGCGGCATCGCCTTTGCGCGCTATAAGAACCGGGCCGCCTACTCGGCCGTGGTGGTAGAGCTCGACGTCGATGAGGAAATCCGTCTGGCGCACGTGTGGTGCGCGACCGACGCCGGGCTTGTCATCAATCCGGACGGCGTGATCAATCAGCTCGAAGGCGGCATCATCCAGTCGGCGAGCTGGGTGCTCAAGGAGCAAGTGCGGTTCGACAACGGCGTGAGCTCGATCGATTGGGAGACCTATCCGGTGCTGAAATTCAGCGAGGTGCCGGAGATCGACATCGAGCTGATCAATACCAAGGACGAGGTGCCGCTCGGTGTCGGTGAAGTGACCGCCGGCCCCACCGCCGCGGCGATCGGCAACGCGGTGTCGCACGCGCTCGGCACGCGCATCCGCGTTCTGCCGCTGACGCGCGAGCGCATCATGGCGAGCCTGTTGAAGGCTTAAGGGTCAGATTCGACGCAGCGGATTAGTGAGCGCGAAGAAAAAGCCCGCCGTCGTGAACGCCGCCATGGTCAGAAAAGCGGCGCGAAACGCTTCCCTAATATCGGCTTGGATGGCGGCCTGCTGACCGGACGGCAGCAAGGTTCCGACGTCTGCATGTTTGACCATCGTCGTGAAGATGCGGGCCGCTTCCGGATTCCTGATGGCGAGGTAGGCGAACAATACGGTCGCCACCAGCGCGGTCCCGAAGGCGGCGCCGATCGAACGCGAAAACTGCACCGAGGCGGCTGCTTCGCCGAGGCGCAACAGGCCCGCGGCGCTTTGCACACTGACCTGCACGACCCCCATCACCGTTCCCATGCACAGCCCAATGCATAGCAGCAGGCCGGCAAGCGCGGACGTGCCGAGCGCGGACGCCCAAACGGCGAGAACTATGAAACTCGCGGTGACCAGCGAAAGACCAACGATCGGGTAGACCGTGGTCAATCCGGTCTTGTTGACCAGCCGGCCGGTCAGCAGCGATCCGGTTCCGATTCCAATGGTGAGCGGGACCAGCATGAAGCCGGTCTCCGACGGCGAAGCCCCCCGCACCACTTGCAGGTAAACCGGAAGGAACGTGATCAAGGAAACCAAGGCGCCGCCGTGGCACGCAGCCAAGGCGTCGCTGTGCCAGATCGCCGGCTGGCGCAACAGCCCAAGCGGAATAAGCGGCGATGGCGTCCGGTTCTCATGGCGTATCAGCCACCCCAGCGCCACCAAGCCCGCCGCGAACAGGCCGGCGCCCAGCGGCAGCGCACTCAGATTGACGTGCTGAACCTGCTCCAGCGAGAGCAGCGTCGTCGCCACGAACACCGTGAACAGGATGAGCCCGCCCGGGTCGGCGCGCCAAGCCAGCCGCTCCATCTTCGGACTGGGCAGCCGCCAGGTCAGCGCGACCGCGCCCAGCCCGATCGGCAGGTTGACCAGAAAGATCGACTGCCAGCCGAAGTGCTCGGTCAGATAGCCGCCGGCGACCGGTCCAAATGTATTGGCGCAGACCGCGACCGCGGCGAGGTAACCTTGGTAGCGCGCCCGCTCGCGCGGCGGGAATGCTTCTCCGATCAGCGCCTGCGACAGCGTCATCAGCCCGCCGCCGCCCAGGCCTTGCAGCACGCGGGCCAGCGTCAGCAGCTCGATGCTGGGCGAGGCCGCGCACAGCAGCGACGCGATAATGAAAACGGCGAGCGCCGCGAACATCAGCCGGCGGCGGCCGAACGCGTCGCCGAGCCGGCCGTAGATCGGCGCCGCGATCGTCGATGCGATCAGGTAAGAGACGACGATCCATGACGCCCGCTCGAATTGGCCGGTGGAGGCTGCGATCGCCGGCAACGCGGTGGCGACGATGGTCTGATCCACCACCGCCAGGAACATCGGCAGCATGATCGAGGGGAATACGGTCAGGAACGCCGGATATTTCGCGGCTGCGGGCCCGGTGGGGCTTTTGCTTTGGTCGGGCCCGTTCGACAAATGACTGAGGTCCTGCTCTCGTGCGGCCGACAGGCTTATCAGTGCGCCATGAAGACCGGCAAGGTCGCGTTTGCGAGAATGTGACGCGTCGCACCGCCGAAGATCATCTGGCGCAACCGGCTCTGCGTGAAGGCGCTCTTGACGAGGAGGTCGCAGCCAAGTGAGGCCGCATGCTCGAGCGTGATTTCGCCGGTCGCTTCTCCGCCGGTGCGGGCGCCAGCCTTGACCGTCAACGCCGTTGCTTTGATGCCGTTCCGGCGCAGGTGCTGCGCGGCCTCCTCGCCCGACGGTCCGGTTATGGTGCCGCCTTCCACAGTGAACACCGTCACCTTGTCGGCGAGGCGCAGCAGCGGCAGCGCGAAGGCGTTGGTGTGCGCCTGTTCGGTGCTGCGGTTCCATGAAACGAGCACGTTGCGTCCGATTGTCTTTGGCGCGGTCGGCGGCACGATCAATACCGGCCTGCCGCTTTCGAACAGCGCGGCTTCCAATGGCGGCATGCGGGGATTTTGCGGCTCGGGCCCCGGCCGGCCGAGCGCGATCAGATCGAAGACGCGGCCGTAGCTGCCGATGAAGGCATCGTCCGCAAGCTCCTCCCGCGGCCAGCCATAGGAAAAGACCGCCGGCTCGGACACGCCCGGCGGCACGCCATGGGCCTGCATGAAGGCTTCGAACTGGGCGCGTGCCTGCGGCGCGCTGTCAGCGTCGAATGCGCCGGAGATCGCCAGACTGCTGACCGGCTCGACCGTCACATAGGTCGCGAGCGAAGGCCGGACCGCGAAGCCTTCCATGTAGCCGTCGAATTCGCGGGCAACCAGCCGGGCGGCTTCGAGAACCGCCGGCATCGCGTCGTGATCCTCGGTAGGTATCAAAATGGTCTTCATGCCGGAGCCGTGTGAGAGCAACGCCTACCCCCAACAATAACTGTCCTTGTCGCGGGGTCCAGGCGGAACGATGATTTTGACGCCAGCCGGCGCCGCGCCGGTATCCTAAACCCTTCCTTAACGGCACCCCAGTAGCTTTTATCGGACGGTATCGGGCTCAAGGTCCGAGGCCCGGGGCACCATGGTCCGCATCGAATTCAACCGCCTGCGTTTCCTCGTCATCGACGACAACGCCCATATGCGCCGGATGCTGCGCACGCTGCTGCACGGCTTCGGCGCGCGCGAAGTGCATGAGGCGGAAGACGGCGCGGCCGGCCTGGAAGCCTTCACCCACCACACCCCGGATATCGTGATCACCGATTGGGCGATGCCGATCTTCGACGGGCTCGAACTCACCCAGATGATTCGCCAGCCGGGCGCCAACTCCAATCCTTACGTGGCGATTATCATGCTCACCGGGCATTCGGAAAAGAAACGCGTGGTCTCGGCGCGCGATGCCGGCGTCACCGAATTCCTCGCCAAGCCGATCTCGGCCAAGGGCCTCTATCAGCGCATCGTCAACGTGGTCGCCAATCCGCGCCCGTTCATCAAGACCAAGACCTATTTCGGTCCCGATCGCCGCCGTAACGTCAATCCGAATTATGTCGGCACCGAGCGCCGCAAAGGCGGCAAGGCCGACATCATCAAGCAAGCTCCCTTGTTTGAAAAAGTCCGCTCCCAAGGCTGACAAGGCAAAGCACCATGGCCCCCCCTAAAAAGAATTCGGCAGCAGTCGCTACTTACGGCGATCACGAGGTCATTCAGCCGGAAAACAAGCTGCGCAAGGTGGTCAGCGTCAAGCCGCTGCCGCCCGGAGAGGATCCGGTCGCGCGCGCGGAAAAGGCGCTGGCCGACCTGTCGACGGAATTCTCATCCTGGATGGACTCCGAATGCGAACGGCTGGACCAGGCCCGACGCAGTATCGCCGCCGGCGGCTTCACCGCGGCGAGCAAGGACGCGCTCTTCCACGCCGCCCATGACATCAAGGGCGAAGCCGCGACCTTCGGATTTCCCCTGGTGGCGTTGGCCGCCGACAGCCTGTGCCGGCTGATCGAGCACACGCCCGACGTGACCCGCATTCCGGTCAAGCTGGTGGATCAGCATGTCGATGCGGTGCGCGCGATCCACCGCGAATATTCCCGCTCCGACGCCAAGGAATTGGCCGCCACGCTGACCAAGCGATTGCGCGCGGTGACCGACGAGTTTCTCATGCATGAGAACCGCGGCCGGCCGGACGTGCTCGCACAGATCAAGGGCCCGTCGATAGTGCCGGAATAGCCGCTGTCATGCCCCGCGCAGGCGGGGGAGCGGATGATGACGGGTGGCGCTACGCCACCAGCCGCGCGTCGTCGATGAGCCGGCCGGCGTCGATCGAATGATCGTTTGCGACCAGATCGTCGCAGAACATGCGCGCTTCCTCGCGCGCAGCCTCGACCACGAACCGCCGCAGCAGCGCCAGCAGCGACGTCAGATCCCGGCCGCGCTCGGCCGCGCAAGCACTCAGGACGCGCTCGACCATGCGCCGCTTGAGCCGCGCCGCCCCGCCCCGCTCGCCGACCAGCGCGCCCTCGCGCATGGCCGCGATCGCTGCGCGGAACGCCGGATAAGCCGTATCCGGCAGTCCGGCCTTGCGGTAGAGCGCGCTAAGGCCGGAAATATTTCGGTCGTGGATATAGCTGGTGACGCGGTCGATCGGCACGCCGGACAATTCCGCCAGCGCCTCCTCGAACAGCACCACATTACCGGAGAGCAGCGCGCGTAGGATCATGCCGGCGGTGAGCTGTCCGCTCTGGCGCAAATGCTGCACCAGGTGGCTGACCTCCTCGTAAGGCGTGTCGGCGGCGAGCGCGACGGTCGCCTTCTCGCAGGCCTCGCGCGCCGCGTCTTCCGCATGTTCGGGGCCCAGCCATTGCCGCCCGGCGACGAAGCCGGCCAGCGTCTGCGACAGCTTGCTGAGCAGCGCTTGGCGGGTCGCCATCGGCAGATCGGCGCGCGCCAACACGGGCTCGCGGATCGCCGCCAGATGGCCGAAGCGCTCGACGACGCGGTCGATGGAGAACGACGCGATGTCGGCGTCGGAATTTTCCAGCAGCGCGAGGCAGGCCTGTGCCGATCCGACTTCGGCAATGGCGGCGGCTAGCGAGCGCGGCAGCATGGCGCGGCTGGCGATGGCGGCCTGTGCCGCCGGCTGCGCAGTGGCCACCAGGTCGATCAGATCGGCTTCCTGCAACAGCGGCGAAAGCGCGAGCATCGCCATCGCGATCTCCGGCTGATCGTTGGCGAGCGCGTGCACCACCACCGGCGGCGCCTTCTGCGAAGTGGCGAACACGTCCGCGAGCGCGCGCCGCACCAGCGGCGAGGGATCGTCGAGCAGCATGATCATCGCGCCTTCAGCAGCGGCGATGTCGTCGGGCGACAGATCGGAATAGAGATAGGCGCGTGCGAGCGCCGATGTGGCCTCGGCCCTTTCGCCGGGCGGAGCATGGCGTATCCACTGCAAAAACTGACGGACAATCATTGGCACAACCTGACGCGACCGACAGCCATCGTGCACATCGACGGCATGGCTAAGCCTAATCGACGACGCTTAACAAAGCGTTCACCATAGAAATTATGGAGCCGTTAACAATGCGGTAAGCCGCGCGCTCTGTCTCAGATCTTGCCGCCGGCCGGCTTGCGGGGTGCGGCCGGCGTATCGGTGAACAGATTGAGCATGAGCGACGGCGCGGCCGGCGTGTCGGACCTGGCCGGCGTCCATAGATTGCTCACGGTTTGCGTCACCGCTCGGTTGCCGCGATCGCTGAACATGGTTTGGAAGAAAGGCCTCGCCGCGGGCGCTGCCGCTGGGACCGGCACCGGCACCGCAAGCGGCACGTCATTGGCTTGCGCGAAGGCCTGCGTAACGCCGGCGATGTCGGGAGAAGCGGCTGGCGCGGTGCTGCCGCGCACGGTGGGTGCAAACATGACCGAACGGGCGACATCGAAGCGGCCGGTCAGCGTGGCGTAGACCTCGCTGGTGCTGCGCGGCTGGCCGGATCTGTTCTGGAATATGCTCGGGTTCGCCGCCGCCGCTTGCGGAAACAGCTCGGCGGCGTTGGCGCGCGGCTGGCTCGCCACGGCGTTGATCAGCTTCGAGGCCCCGTCGGAGCCGAGGAAATGCGCGATGTAGAGTTCGCCTTCGGAAGGCTGCCGCCCGATCGCGGCAGCCAGCTGCGCGGCATTGGTCTGGGTGAAGGCGCCCGCCATGGTCGCGCTCACGGTCGGATCGCTGCGCAGGCGCATGATCGCCGCGCGCTGGTTCGGATCGGCTACGTCGTAACGGCCGTCCGCATTCAGCGTAATGGCGTCCGCATACTGGCCATAGCCGTGCGCCGGCCCGGCATTCTTGAGGGTCGCGAGCCAGGTCTGATCGATGAACTGGTAGAGCCCCTTCGCCGACGAGGTCGTTGCCTGCGCGGCCGGATTGAGGTTGGATTCCATGCGCGCGGCGGTCAGCAGATATTCAAAGCTGGCGCCGGTCGAACGCGCCGCGTCGCGGATCGCGCCCGCGACGCGCGCCGACGCATTGGCTATTATGGAATCGATCGCCATGACGGGCCTCAAGGTCGCGGGCCGAAAATATGGCCAAACCGGACACCGACATTCGCGAACTCTGTCGATCCTGGATAATTATGGTAAATGAATGATTAACGGCGGCGGCAACGAGATGCGGAGGACAGCGATGGTGGATACGATCCAGCGGCACAAGCGCGGCGGGCTCTATTTCGAGGACTTCGAGGTCGGCAAGCTGTACGAGCACCGCTACAGGCGCACCGTCACCCAGATGGACAACATGTTGTTCTCCAACATGACGCTCAACCCGCAGCCACTGCACATCGACCGGCATTTCTGCGAGACCGAGACCGAGTGGGGCCAGCCGCTGATGAACTCGCTGTTCACGCTCGGCCTGATGTGCGGCATCCAGGTCTCCGACATGACGGTCGGCACCACGATCGCCAATCTCGGCATGACCGACGTAAAATTCCCCAATCCGCTGTTCGAGGGCGACACCGTCAATTGCACGACGGTGGTCGTGAGCAAGCGGGCGTCGAAGTCGCGCCCCGGCGCCGGTATCGTCGAATTCCATCACAAGGCGTTCAAGCAGGACGGCACGCTGGTGGCCGAATGCCACCGCAACGCCTTCATCATCATGCGGCCGAAGTGACGCGGCAAACATGATGCGTTCTCTTTTGTTCGTTCCCGCCGACGGCGGGGCCAAGCTCGACAAGGCGATGGCGAGCGGCGCCGACGCCGTGATCCTCGACCTCGAGGATTCGATCACGCCGGAGCGCAAAGCGCAGGCGCGCACCGCCGCGTTGGAATTCCTCAAGGCCGCGCAAACGAAGAAACCGCGTCCTCGCCTCTTGGTGCGCATCAACGGCCTCGACACCGGCATGATCGATGCCGATCTCGAGGCGGTCGTGGCGGGCCGGCCGGACGCCATCGTGTTTCCGAAGGCGGAAGGCGGCGCGAGCGTCGTACATCTCGACGCCAAGCTGACCGCGCGCGAAGCCATCGCCGGCCTGCCCGAGGGCGGAATCAAAATTCTGGCGCAGGCGGTGGAATCGGCCGCCGGATTGTTTCTCGCCGGCACCTTCCGCGATGCGAGCGCGCGGCTGATCGGCATGACCTGGGGTCCGGAGGATCTCTCCGCCGAGCTCGGCGCCGAGGCCAACCGCGATGCCGCGGGCCAACTGACCGAGCCCTATCGGCTGGCGCGCAACATGTGCCTGTTTGGCGCGGCGGCGGCCAAGCTGCCGGCGATCGAGACGGTCTATGTCGATTTCCGCAATTCCGAGGGCCTGCGCCGCGACACGCAAGACGCCCGCCGCGACGGCTTTGCCGGGCGGCTCGCCATTCATCCGGCGCAGGTGGCGGTGATCAACGAGGTGTTCACGCCCAGCCCCGAGCAGATCGCGCAGGCGAAGACGGTGGTCGCCGCCTTCGCCGCGCGACCCGGCGCCGGCGCGGTCGGCATCGACGGCAAGATGTATGACCGCCCGCATCTGCTGCGGGCGCAGGCCTTGCTGGCGCGGATCGGCTGAACTTTATTCGGCCGCTTCTACCTGTACCGCTTCGCGCGCGTGGCCGTCCTGCGCGTCCTTCACCCGCTTGGCCTGCGCGATATAGGCTTGCGCCGCGCCGGTCCCGAACAATTCGTGCGTGTCGGCCTCGTCGTCGGCGACCGCAGTCATCGCGATGTCGGTATAGGCGTAGCGCTGCGGATCGTGCTTGATGCGCAGATAGATGCGGCGGAGCTTGAAATAGAGCGCCGTCCAGCGCACCAGCTTGGCAGCGAGCTGGGCGAAATATTTCGGGTAGAACCACCACACCGCCTCGCGCGGAAAACTGGCGCGCCGGTCGCGGCGGAATTTCAGCCGTAGGAAGCCGCTCTCGAGCGGATGGATGTTCTCGATATTGATGCTGCCCATGAACCAGGTGATGAGAAACAGCGCGTTGCTGGCGTTGGCCTTGGTCGTCGCCACCCGCCGCAGCACCGTTTCGACGTGCTCGATGGTGTAATAGCGCTGCCAAGCCATCTTGTAGGCGCGATCCCACTCCTCGCGCGACATGCGCGGATGCGTGGTGCAGATGTGGTTGAGATCGTACTTGTTCATGTCCGGGTCGAGTGGCGCGCCGGCCTTGAACAGCTTGAGATGATCCTCGGAACCCGGCAGCGGCGTGAGATAAAAGAACTCCAGCAGATCGACCGGCAGTTCGCGCTTGATCACGTCGATGTCGTGCATGATCGACTCGACCGTGTCGTTCGGGAAGCCGAGGATGTAGCCGGCATAGGTGATCACGCCGACATTCATCCAGGCTAGCAGCATCTGCCGGTATTCGGTGATCTTGTTCTGCTTCTTCTTGGCGCCGGCCAGATTGTCCGGATTGATGTTCTCCAGCCCGATGAATACGCGCTTGACGCCGGCGCGCGCGCATTTCTCGATGAAATGCGGCAGCTTGTGGCAGAGCGTGTCGACCTGGATGACGAAGCTGATGTTGAACTTTTCCACCTCGCGCAGGTAGATCAGGCGGTCGAGGATCGACTCCCAGTCCTTGTTGCGGGCGAAATTGTCGTCGGTGATGAAGAAGGCGCGCAGCCCTTGCGCGTAATTCGTCCGCACGATGAGCTCGACATCCTCCGGCGAGCGGCGGCGCGACTTGCGGCCCTGCACGTTGATGATGGTGCAGAACGAGCACTGGTAGGGGCAACCGCGGCCGGCGTCGAAGCTGGTGGTGCCGCCGGCGGTGCGTTGCGCGCGCTCGACCGCCATCAGCGGGATCGGCGTGCCCTCGATGCTCGGCAGGTCGTCCATGTAATTGTACAGTGGCTTGAGCTGGCCGGCGGCCGCGTCGTGCAGCACCTCGTCGAGCCGGCCTTCCGCCTCGCCCGCGAACAGCGACAGACCCAGCGCCTTGGCGCGATCGAGATCGGCGTCGACGCCATTGAGCATGGACAGCACGCCGGAGACGTGGAAGCCGCCGATGCCGACCTGGATGCCGCGCGCGCGCAGCGGCCGCGCCAGATCGAGCGCGCGCGGAAACTGGTTCGACTGCACGCCGGTCAGCATGACCATGCCGGCACCGGCTTCCTCGATCATCGCTGCCAGGCGATCGGGGCGGATGCGGGTGTTGGTCTCGTCGAGGGCGTGGATCTCGATGTCGACGTCGTCCCCGAGAATCTTCCGGTCGGCGCAATCCTTGGCCAGGCCGAACAGCGAGGCGAGCGAATTCGACGGGATCGGCGAGCGCATCCACTGGAGCACATAGCCGTCGTCGTCGTAATGCGACGGCTTCACCAGCACGAGGCAGAACCGCCGCCGTGCGCCGACCTGAGTTGCCGTTGCCGCTGTCGCTTCCATACCGTCCCTTAAGGCAAAACCACGCGAAACGAGGATATATTCATAACACTATCTGCGATTTTCGCTCAGTGAAACCGCTATCGTCGCTTAACGGCGTGGCTTGCCGGCCGCTCCGCCATAGACCGCGTGCGGGTCGAACGTCTTGTCGGCACTACGGAATTCCAGCGTCATCGCCCCGCTCTGGCCGAGCGGGACCGCGCGGTAGAAGCATGAGCGCCGGCCGGTGTGGCAGGCGCCGGGGCCGTCCTGCTCGACCTTGAGCCAGAGCGCGTCCTGGTCGCAATCGACGCGCAATTCGACCACGCGCTGGACGTGGCCGGAGCTCTCGCCCTTCTTCCACAGCGCCTTGCGCGAGCGGCTGTAGTACCAGGCCTCGCCGCTTTCAATGGTTCTGCGCAAGGCTTCCGCGTTCATGTGCGCGACCATCAGCACGTCGCCCGACTTGGCGTCGGTGGCAACCGCGGTGATCAGCCCATCGGCGCCGAATTGCGGCGCAAAGGCCAAGCCTTCCTCGATCTCGGATTTGTTAGCCAAACTCGCCTCGCGTCGGTTACGCGGGGCTCAGCGTTGCGCCCCACGCAGCATGGTCATGAAACGGACTTGCTCGTTGGCATCCTCGCGGAATGCGCCGGTGAAATGCGTCGTCACGGTTATCGCGCCGGGCTTTTCCACCCCGCGCAGCGACATGCACATATGCTCGGCCTCGATCATCACCGCGACGCCGCGCGGTTTGAGGATTTCGTCGATCGCGGTCGCCACCTGCGAGGTGAGATGCTCCTGCGTCTGCAGGCGGCGCGCATAGACGTCGATCAGGCGCGCCAGCTTCGACAGGCCCACCACCCGCTCCACCGGCATATAGGCGACATGCGCCTTGCCGTAGAACGGCATCATGTGGTGCTCACAATGGGAATTGAAACTGATGTCCTTCACCAGCACGAAGTCGTCATAGCCGCCGGTTTCGCTGAAGGTGCGGTCGAGCACTTCCACCGGGCATTCGCGATAGCCCTGGTAGAGTTCTTCATAAGCGCCGATCACGCGCTTGGGCGTTTCCAGCAGGCCTTCGCGGTCGGGATTGTCGCCGGCATAGGCGATCAGCGTGCGCACGGCGGCTTCCGCCTGGTCGCGCGAGGGACGCGGCTCGACCGGCGCGGGCGCCGCCCGCACATGCTCGGACAAGCCCTGCTTGGGCCACGGCTTTATAATCGTATTCTTGGCATCCATGACGGTCTCTCCGTTCGACCGGCACGCACCCATCAGGGCTGCACCGGGAGTGTCACCGGGGTGGCCGCGTCAGTAACCCGCCTGACCGCTTTGGTCCAATGCGGGGCGCCTGGACGCCGCATTCCCATTCGGCATGGCTCGTAAACCACGCCCCGGCGCCAAGAACCCCTTCTCGCGCCATCGGGTCAGCCCCTATATATTCGTTTGCGCGCCAGAGGCAATCCGCGGCAGCGGGGAAATCGGTAAAACTTCAATGCTTAACGAGGTTTACAACGCAAAAATCCTCGACCTGGCGGGCAATATCCCCCGCCTAGGACGCCTGTCCGCGCCCGATGCCAGCGCCACCGCCCATTCCAAGCTGTGCGGCTCCACGGTCACCGTCGATCTCAAAATGGACGGCCCGGTGGTCGCCGATTTCGCCCATGACGTAAAAGCCTGCGCACTCGGCCAAGCCTCGTCCTCGATCATGGCCCGCCATGTGATCGGCGCCAAGCCGGCGGAACTGCGCGAGCTGCGCGAGACCGTGCGCAAGATGCTCAAAGAGAACGGCCCGCCGCCCGCCGGCAAATGGGCCGACATCGCGGTGCTCGAGCCGGTGCGCGACTACAAGGCGCGCCACGCCTCGACCATGCTCACTTTCGATGCGGTGGTATCGGCGCTCGATCAGATCGACGCCAAGCGAAGCCAGAAGCAGGCGGCGGAATAAATTATTTCGCCGACGCCAAGCCGCCGGTCTTTTGCGCCGACAAATCGGCGCGGTCGCCAATCGCCTTCACGCAAGCCGCGGTCAGCCGTGGCAGGTTCTGCTGCGCGCCGGTATTGCCGAAGCGGATGCCGGTGACCATGCCAGCGCTCTTGGTCTCGATCAGCATCGAGTGGTTGCCGACGGCGGCAAACGCGCCGATCAGCGCGGCCGGCACCGTGCCGGCGGCGTAAGTGACGAGTTCGTCGGGCTGCGAGCGGCGCTCCGAGGAAACCACCTTGAGCGAGGCCGACATGCGGCCGACCGTCATAGTCACCGCGCCGAGCTTGCCCGGCAGCTGGATGCGGCCGCCGTCATGGCGCCGCTCGACGTAGCTCACGTCATAGCTGTCGCCGCCGCCAGCGCCGCAGGCGAGCATGAGATCGAAGCTGCCGATGTCCTCGCCTTCAACGGTCAGCGGCTGGCGGCGCGCCAGGGCTGTGACGCCGGCGCGATCGACCACCGCCCAGCGCCGCTCGCTGATCGTGGTCGCGTGGGCGCCATCGGTCATGCGCGGGATCGGCCGCGTCGCGGTTGGCGCCGGGGCTGGCGATGCTGCGACCGTGGCCGCCACCGGCGCGGCCGGCTGCTCGGTCGCGAGCCGCGTGCGCTGCGTCTCATCCGCCGTCAAGGCGTGCATCGGCTCCCAAGGCGGGATGCGCAGCGCCAGATTGAGAAAATCGATCGAGCCGCCCATGTCGATGGTGTATCGCGCCAGCCGCCCGATGTCGCGCTGGACCAGCACGAGGTCTTCGGCCGTGTAGTTCGCCGCGGTCGGATCGTCGCGGCGGTCACCGAGCCAGATCTGATGCACCATCACGCGCGCTTCCGGCGGCACTGCACGGTGCACGCCGCCGAGCAGCACGAAGCCGCACATGGATTCGCAATCGGCGCGCGGCGAGAATTTTCCGCGCGATGCATCTTGATCCGAGCCATTGACATCGACGATGCGGCCGACCGTGGTGTCGAGGCCGAAGCGGCGGATGTCGCGCCCGAGCGCGATGGCGCCGAGCACCGAGCCGCCATCGGAATCAAGCACGACCGTGGCGCCGGCGAGGTCGCGGCCTTGCACGAACAATTCGAAGTCGCGCGGCGTCTCCGCGGTGATGGCGCCGCTCGCCGAAATCCACAGCCGGCACTGGGCGCCGCAGGCGTCGGCCGGGCCTTGCAGGCGCAGATCGAAGCGCATCGGCAGCGTGCGATCGGTGACTGCCGCCGATGCCGGCAACAGCGAAACCAGCGCCGCCGAAGCAAGCGCAATAGCGAACGCCGAAGAGCGAGTCATTCTTCCCCTTCTCGCCGTCGAGCCCTTAATGGTTGGCGCGGTTGTCCGCGTTCGTATCGGGCTGTGGCGGCTTTCAAGACCCCCGGTCTAGGTCTTTTTTAATGAGCGGGCGGATTCGGGTCTAGTGTAAAATGATCCTATCGAGTCCTGTTTTGATTAAATCCAAACAGCTCCCGCCCGATGGAACTCTTTATGGAACTTTTATGGCGGTGATATGGCGGTGAAGAGCGAGCGCCCAAGCGGCTTCGCGCGCCTGCCGCGGCTCGTCGGGCGCGGCCTGGTGGCGCTCTATCGCTATACGCTAGCTCCGCTGATCGGCCCGCGCTGCCGGCATCTGCCAGGCTGTTCCGACTATGCCGACGAGGCGATTGCCCGCTTCGGGCTATGGGCGGGCGGCTGGATGGCACTCGCGCGCATCCTGCGCTGCCAGCCGTGGGGGACTTCGGGGCTCGATTTCGTGCCGGCCGAGGTGTCGGCCAAATGGCGCTGGTGGCTGCCCTGGCGCTATGGCCGCTGGCGCGGGACAAACGAGCAGGCGCCGCGATGAGCAGACGCGCGCGACATATTCTGGTGGCAGTGATTGCACTGAGTGCGCTGGCTTCAATATTTTTCGGACTGCGCAGCTACAGTTCATACCTTCTGCTGCGTTCCGCCTATGAGGCGGGCCGGCCGCAAGTCAGCAGTCTGCGGGCCTGGATGACGCTCGACCATGTGGCGACGACCTATCGCGTACCGCTGAACGAGTTGCTCCCTCGCCTCGGCCTGCCGCCGGATGCAAGCCGCGACGAAAGCCTCAGGGCAATTGCCGACCAACGCGGCGTGCCGCGTTTCGATTTCGTGCGGCAAGTCCAGCGCGCGCTCGGTCAATCGGCGCCGGTACCCGAGAGCGGTCAAAGCACCGGTGGCCTGACCGACCGCATCCTGTCGGCGCTGCTGATCTACGGTTATCCGGCGCTGGCGCTGACGCTGCTGCTCGGGGCGATCGGCTTGCCGCTGCCGATCGGAGTAGCAGCCGTGCTGGCCGGTTCGCTCGCGGCGCTGGGAAACCTGCGTTGGGAATGGGCCGGAATGATCGCCGTCACCGCTTCATTCGCCGGCGACATGATCGCCTATGGAATTGGCCGGGCCGTCAGCGATAACTTCCTCGCACGCCATGGCCGCTGGATCGGCTACAGCCCGCAGCGCCGGGACAACATCCAAGCGCTGCTGCAAAGGTGGGGCGGCGTCACGGTGATCATCTCGCGCACGCTGACCTCTTCGCTGAGTTCGGTCGTCAGCATCTTCGCCGGCGTGAGCCGTTATCAGTTCTCACATTTCCTGGGGTTCGCTCTGCTGGGCCGGCTGATCTGGACCTCGGCCTATCTGGGCTTAGGCTACGGGATCGGCAACAACATCGACGCCGCCAGCCAATTCCTCGGCAATCTGAGCGGGCTCATCATCGCGCTCGGTGTTCTGGTGGTGGCGGGCGCCTATCGGGCCGGCATGATGCGCCCGGAGGCGGGCTAAGGCCCCTACGATAGCGCGAGACGAATGAGAGCAAGGATATGGCTTCTCCAACCTAAGGAAGCACAAATCCGCGTCACAAAATGCTAAGTTAGTTGCAGCCATCCCACTTCGACATCTTCGAGATCGGGCGTCGCGCTTAGATGCGCCGGCAATACAGCATCACCAACCGGACAGTTTCTGAGAAACGCACGTGTTATGTCCGCGTACGCATCGAAATATACTTTGCTGCAAATGATGCTTGATTGAGATTCGAACGAACCATTGGCATCCCACAGGCCCTTGGCCATTCGTAGTCCCATTTTGAAGGCCGAGATCGTCGCATATCGGGTGCCAAGCATTCGCAAGGCACGGAGCGCTATTTGATATCGGTCCGTATCGGCCAGCCCAGACTTTCGCCGCACCCGTAGAATTCGCTGCGGAATGTCGGAATAAAGCGTGCGCGTGCGAACGCCGTGTCGCGGAACCGCTTCGACGACAAAATCTTCATAGAGGAAAATCTCGGCGTGGGTCCAAGCACTATGTTCCGAGGCAAATCCTGCGCCGCTCTGCGCGCGCGCAATGAGTTGGCTGGCGCGTGATGGAGCCGCATCGCGAAATAATACCAGATCGCCTGGCATGCATTTGGCCAAATCAGGCACAAAGCCAAATTCGCGAGTTTTAGTTGGAAGCACACTGATTGAAATTTGGTCGACCGCAGCCGTTGCATTACCGGGATCGATAATGCGTTGCGCCACAGGAAACTCGTCCTTGATCCGCTGCTAAGATCCGATATCGACGCGCACTGTCTTTATCGCTGCAAGATCGCTTTCCCCGGCCTCGGCGGTACCGGAAACGTGAACCCCGGGCTTCAGATCAAAAAATGGCACCGTCGCAGTCCCGGTCGAACTAGAAATAAGCCCGAAATTGTTGGCACTAGGACCGACCGGAATATCAAATTCAATAATGGCGAATCCATCCGCCTCGGTGCGGACAACTGTTCCAGCAAAGGCAATTTTATCGCTCATGCAATCTATATACGCCAACAGCGTGTGATTTTCCAGTACGCTATGGAGCCCGCAGCCATCGTTCTACCTCGGCGTGGATAAGCTTGCACCCTCCGATTTTCTACGTTATCTCATTGTTTTATCACGCTTACCCGCGCTCGTTCGCGGGAGTGAGCCACAGGAGACGCTGATGGTCGCGCTGACCTTTCCCGACGGCGCGCGTCGGGACTACCCCCCAGGCACCACTGGGCTTGATATCGCCAAGGGCATTTCGCCCTCGCTGGCCAAGCGCACCGTGGCCATGGCGCTTGACGGCGCGCTCGCCGATCTGGCCGACCCGATCGAGCGCGACGCCAAGATCGAATTCCTTAATCGCGAGGACCCGCGCGCGCTCGAGCTGATCCGGCACGATGCCGCACACATTATGGCCGAAGCGGTGCAGAGCCTATGGCCGGGCACGCAGGTCACCATCGGCCCGGTGATCGAGAACGGATTCTATTATGACTTCGCGCGCAACCAGCCGTTCACGCTGGAAGACTTAGCGGTCATCGAAAAGAAGATGAAGGAGATCATTGCGCGCGATAGACCGTTCTCTAAAGAAATATGGTCGCGCGAGCAGGCCAAGAAGACGTTCGCTGACAAGGGTGAGAATTTCAAAATCGAATTGATCGATGCGATCCCGGCCGACCAATCGCTGAAGATTTACAAGCAGGGCGACTGGTTCGATCTCTGCCGCGGCCCGCACATGACTTCGGTGGGCAAGGTCGGCAACGCCTTCAAGCTGATGAAGGTGGCCGGCGCCTATTGGCGCGGCGACAGCAACAACCCGATGCTGACCCGCATCTACGGCACGGCTTTCGCCAAGCAGGAGGAGCTCGACGCTTACCTGAAGCAGATCGAGGAAGCCGAGAAGCGCGACCACCGCCGCCTCGGCCGCGAAATGGACCTGTTTCATTTCCAGGAGGAAGCACCCGGCTCGGTGTTCTGGCACGCCAAAGGCTGGACGTTGTTCCAGGCGCTGGAGAATTACATCCGCCGCCGCCAGCAGGACGCCGGCTTTGTCGAGGTGAATTCGCCGCAGATGATGGACCGCGAAATGTGGGTCACCACCGGCCACATCCCGACTTATTCCGACATGATGTTCCTCACCGCCAAGCGTGAGGGGGACGAGCGCGTCTATGCCATCAAGCCGATGAACTGCCCGGGCCACGTGCAGATTTTCAAGAACGGCTTGAAGTCGTATCGCGATCTGCCGCTCAAGATCGCCGAATTTGGCAAGGTGCACCGCTTCGAGCCGTCGGGCGCGCTGCACGGGCTGCTGCGGGTGCGCGCCTTCACGCAGGACGACGCGCATATCTTCATCACCGAGAGTCAGATCGCCGAAGAGACGCTCAAGGTCAACAACCAGATCCTGTCGATCTATTCCGACTTCGGCTTCACCGACGTGCGCATCAAGTTCTCCGACCGGCCCGACAAGCGCATCGGCGACGACGCGGTGTGGGACAAGGCGGAGGCCGCGCTGATGGCGGCATTGCAAGCCTCCGGCCGGCCGTGGACGCTCAACAAGGGCGAAGGCGCCTTCTATGGGCCCAAGCTCGAATACGTGCTGCGCGACGCCATCGGCCGCGAATGGCAATGCGGCACCGTGCAGGTCGATCTCAATCTGCCGGGACGGCTGGGCGCCTTCTACATCGACGAGAATTCCAACAAAGTGACGCCGGTGATGCTGCACCGCGCCATGTTCGGCTCCATGGAACGCTTCACCGGAATATTGATCGAGCACTATGCCGGTCACCTGCCGCTCTGGCTGTCGCCGTTACAGGCGGTGGTCGCCACCATCACCTTGGACGCCGACGATTACGCCCGCGAGGTGATCGCGGCCGCGCGCCAACTCGGCCTGCGGGTCGAGGGCGACCTGCGCAACGAGAAGATCAATTACAAGGTGCGCGAGCATTCGCTCGCCAAGGTCCCCGCGCTGCTGGTGGTCGGCAAAAAGGAAGCAGCCGAGCGCCTGGTCTCGATCCGCCGCCTCGGCCAGGAAAAGCAAGAAGTGATGCCGCTCGACGAGGCGCTTGCCGCGCTCGCCGACGAAGCGGTGCCGCCGGACGTGCGCCGCGCCAAGGCAGCTTGAACAATCGCGGCCGATCTCGTGTCTTATTCTTGCCTGGGCAGCAACAGCGTCGAACCCGCCGCGATGCCGAAGATGTCGAGGTGCGCCGTCGTGGTGCGTTGCTCATCAACGTAATGCGAGTGGAAGTAGTCGCCCCCATGCGTGATGACGCCCTGCAAAGCGGGCGGCGCATAAAACCCGACCACGGAGCCGGCCAAGCGCGGCCCCTTGGCCAAACCGGTGACCGCCATCTCGTCGAACGAGCCGTGGCCCTTGAAGCGCGGATTGGGCGCGGCGTTCACGTGCATGACGAAGTCGGTGATCGCGCCGTTGATGCGAAATGGGAACGGTTTGGTCTCAATCAAGCCGTTGGCTTTGGCTTGCTCCCGGATGAAAGTCTCCACGCCTTTGGCGTCGAGATTCTTGTCGATCGGAACGGAGCGCCAGTGTTGCGCCGACGCAGTCGCCAGCAAAGTCGCGGTTTCGGTGGCGGCCGTTGGACAGGCAGCGCCGCAGTCGACGCCGTAGCTGACGATCAGGCGCCCCTCGATCATTGAAATCTCGCCGCGTAGACCGGACACCGCTCCCACCGCGTCGGTGGCACGACCGTCGGCGGCATCCTTCAGCGCAACGACGGCCAGGTAGTTTCGCTCGGTTATCATCCGGCTGAATACGCCATAGGCTTTGAAGCCGAAGGGGACTTCCGCCGATGGCGCGTCGGCGGC
>Ga0097691_1001016_pt1 | contig 21879 bp, 19 predicted proteins | sample NGESurdeep072012_8_FD_72858 | JGI IMG/M metagenome (GOLD analysis project Ga0097691, IMG submission 72858) | Arctic peat soil microbial communities from Barrow, Alaska - NGEE Surface sample 210-1 deep-072012 | ecosystem: Environmental > Terrestrial > Soil > Wetlands > Peat ... | reverse complement strand
GTCCTACCAAAGCATCGAGGAGCGAACGGGCCTCTCGCTGGTGCACCTCGCGGAGAAGAACCGCGGGGTCCGGATCAGCTACAAGGAACTGCAATCCCGCATTCAGCGCCTCATCAACAGCCCGATATGGTCGGGTCTCACTGAGAACGGTCGCGCCTATTCGCCGTTCACCTATAACGTGGAGACGCTGGTCCCGTGGCGCACTCTCACGGGACGGCAGCACTTCTACCTCGATCATCCAGGCTACATTCAATTCGGCGAGCACCTGCCCACATTTAAGCCCAAGCCGTTGCCGAAAGACTATGGCGACTTACGCTTCAGCAAGGAAGCCGGCAAGACGCTGATGCTCGCCTATTTGACGCCGCACGGTAAGTGGCACATCCACTCCACCTTCGGCGACAACCAGCGCATGACGACGCTATCGCGAGGCGTCGAGCCGTTCTGGATCAACGACCGGGACGCCACGGAAATCGGCATCGTGGACAACGACTGGGTGGAGGTATATAACGATCACGGCGTGGTGGTGACTCGTGCCGCCGTCAGCGCACGCATCCCGCGAGGCATTTGCATTCAATACCATGCGCCGGAGCGCACACACTCCGTCCCGAAATCGCCGCTGCGTGATTACAGGCGTGCTGGCAGCACGAACAGCCTCACGCGCGCGCGGCTTAAACCAAACTTGATGATGGGGGGGTACGGCCAGTTCACATACAATCTCAATTACTGGGGCCCCACCGGGTGCAATCGCGATACGCACATTCTGGTGCGGCGCCTGCCCGACCTGAAGTGGTAGAGGAGAATCAGCGATGAATGTGCGATCTCAAGTGTCGATGGTGTTCCACCTGGACAAGTGCATCGGTTGCCATACGTGCAGCCTCGCCTGCAAGAACATCTGGACGGACCGCAAGGGCGCCGAGTACATGTGGTGGAACAATGTCGAGACCAAGCCCGGCACCGGGTTTCCCACGGCTTGGGAAGACCAGGAAAAGTACAAGGGCGGCTGGAAGTGCGTGGACGACGAACTTCGGCTCAGATCCACAAGTAAGTCGAAGACGGTCGTCAATATTTTCCACCATCCCAACATGCCGACCATGGACGATTATTACGAGCCATGGACGTACGATTACCAGCACCTCTTCAACGCGCCGGAAGGCCCCGATCAGCCGGTCGCCGTCCCGATCTCCGCGGTGACCGGCGAGTTGATCAATATCAAAGCCGGTCCGAACTGGGATGACGACCTGGGCGGATCCCCGATTTACGCGGAGCATGACCCGAACCTCGCCGGATTGACGGAGGAGCAGAAGGAGCAGATGTTCGCCGTGGAGCGGCTGGTGTTCTTCTACTTCCCGCGCATCTGCAACCACTGCCTGAACCCTTCGTGTGTCGCGTCCTGCCCGTCGGGCGCGCTGTACAAGCGCGGCGAGGACGGCATCGTGCTGCTCGACCAGAACCGCTGCCGCGGCTGGCGTAACTGCATCTCAGCCTGTCCCTATAAGAAAGTGTTCTTTAATTGGTCCACCGGGAAGTCGGAAAAGTGCATCCTTTGCTACCCGCGCCTGGAGACGGGGCAGGCGCCGGCTTGCTTCCACTCCTGCGTCGGACGCATCCGGTATCTGGGCGTGCTTCTGTATGACGCCAGCCGTATCGAGGAAGTGGCCAAGCGGCCGCCGGAGGAACTGGTGGAGGCGCAGCGGTCGCTGATCCTGGACCCGAACGACCCCGAGGTAATCGCCGCGGCTCGCGCTAACGGCATCCACGATTCCGTGATCGAGTCGGCGCAGAAGTCGCCCGTTTACCAGTTCGTCAAGATCTGGAAGATCGCGCTCCCGCCTCATATTGAGTTCCGGACGCTGCCTATGTTGTTTTACGTTCCGCCCATGGCTCCGGTGATGTCGAGCCGCGACGATGGCGCGGTGAAGAACATCAGCGACGATTTGTTCCACGACATCGATGACGCGCGCGTCCCCATGAAGTTCTTCGCCAATATGTTTGGCGCCGGCCACGAGGGCGTAGTCCGGTATGCACTACGTAAACAGAAAGCGGTGCGCTGGTTCCGTCGTGCGGTGACTGTAGGGGACGTGCCTATGGCGGTTGCCGAACGCATGTTGCGGGAAGCCGAATGCTCTAACGACGAAGCAGAGGCGATATACCGGTTGACTTCGCTTTGCACGTTCGACGACCGCTTCGTGATACCGCCCATGCACCGCGAGGAGGCCATCGAGATGATGGAGGACCCGCTCGAACATAAGCAGAGTGCCGGATTCGGTTTTCTCACGGCTCCAAAGAGGGGGATGTGATGCTGGACTTGGCTTCCACCCTGGATGTGATAGCGGAACTGTTCGAGTACCCCGCCGCGGGATATCGGGAGCATGTGGAAAGCGCCGCGGCGTCCATCGCGCGAACCGACGCTGCCGCCGCTCAACATGCACAGGCGTTTGCGGACGCGGTGCGCGGCCGCAGCCTCTCCGAAATGGAGGAACTGTACATCCAGACCTTCGACCTTAACCCGGATGCGTGCCTGGACATCGGGTGGCACCTTTTCGGCGAAGACTACGCGCGAGGCGAATTTCTGGTTAAGCTCCGGCAGGAAATGCGGCGCTACGGCGTCGCCGAGCGGGAGGAACTGCCGGACAGTCTCCTCACTGTTTTGCCGCTAGCGGCGCGTATGCCGGAAGAAGAGGCGGCGCCGTTCCGTGCCAGGTTTTTGCGGCCGGCGGTGGAGAAGATCCGAAAGGCCGTGCCGGCGGAGAGCAATCCGTACGCCAAGCTTCTGGCGGCATTGGCCGCGCTGCTGGGTGGTGCGGAGACCGGGACGGCACATCAGGAAGGAGGAGAGCATGAATAACGCGGGCCAATATCTCGATCAGCTTCTGTTCAACGCGTTGCCGTACATGGCGGTTTTCACCTTCTTTCTGATGACTATTCGCCGCTACCGGGCGCGGTCGTTCAGCTACTCGAGTCTCTCGTCGCAGTTCCTCGAGAACCAGCAACATTTCTGGGGGCTGGTACCGTTCCACTACGGCATTCTCGTGGTGCTCACCGGCCACTTTGTTGCATTTCTGGTGCCCCGCGGGATTTTGCTGTGGAACAGTCACCCCCTGCGGCTCTACATTCTCGAGGGAGCAGCGCTGGTGTTCGGAATTTTGACGGTGGTAGGCCTCGGCGCCGCGATTGTCCGCCGGATGACGGTAAGCAAGGTGAAGATGGTCACGAGTCCGTTGGATTGGGTGCTGTTCGCGCTACTCATGCTGGAGGTTATCGTGGGAGTTGCCGTGGCACTCTTTCATCCCTGGGGATCGTCATGGTTCGCGGCCACCGCCGTGCCGTACTTCTGGTCGCTGCTGAAGCTCAATCCGGACATCAGCTACGTAACTCCCATGCCGTGGCTGGTGAAGGTGCACATCATCAACGCCTACTTGCTGATCCTGCTGTTTCCCTTCACCCGGCTGGTTCACATCCTGGTGGTGCCGAATCCATACCTTTGGCGGAAGCCCCAGGTGGTCCGCTGGTATCGCAAACCGGCGCGCACCTGAAGAGGGCCCACAGTCATGGCTACATTGAAAGGTACACCCGGGCAGGGCTTGTTTGGCGCGACTCTCGGCTTCTTCATCGGCTTCGCCGCGGTGGCATTGTTTGGCCCCACCGCGCAACGCTTTCAGCAAGCCATGAACCTGAGTCCCGTGGCGGTGGGTTTCCTCATCGCCATGCCGGCCCTTTCCGGATCGCTACTGCGCATCCCTTTCTCGGCCTGGGTAGACATCAGCGGCGGACGAAAACCTTTCCTGACGCTGCTCAGCCTCTCTGTCGTGGGGATGGCGGGACTCGCCGGCGTGGTCGGCTTCCTCTATCCGAACAGGATGACTCCAGGGATGTATCCGGTGCTGCTGATTCTGGCTCTTCTTTGCGGTTGTGGCATCGCAACCTTTTCCGTTGGTGCGGGGCAGACGGCCTACTGGTTCCCCCAGAGGAAGCAAGGTGTGGCTCTGGCGGTCTTCGGTGGCGTTGGAAACCTGGCGCCCGGTATTTTCTCGTTCCTCATCCCCATCGCATTAAGCGCGCTGGGCCTGTCTGGCTCCTACATGGTGTGGGTTGCGCTCCTGGCAACGGGGCTGGTCCTGTATTTCATGATGGGCAGGAACGCTCCCTATTTCCAATTGCTGGAGCAAGGAAGTGCGCCCGAGGAAGCGCGCCGCCTGGCGCGCGCCCGTGGGCAGGAACTGTTTCCATCGGGCAATCTGAAAGAGAGTCTCCTGGTGTCCGCGCGAATATGGAAAACGTGGGCGCTGGTCGCGATTTACTTCACCACATTCGGCGGATTTGTCGCCTTAACTGCGTGGTTGCCCACGTACTGGACCGGCTTCTTCGGCCTGGGCGCGATGGCCGCTGGTTTTCTGACGGCGCTGTTTTCGGTTCTCACTTGTGTTCTTCGAGTGATTGGCGGCATTCTCTCGGACCGGCTTCTTGAAGGCGGTGAGAATACGACTATCCTGGCCCTGCTCATCATGATGGTGGGAGCGATCGTAATGGTGGACGCCCACGAGTACGAACTGGCTATCCCTGGAATCGTCCTGCTGGCGTTCGGCATGGGCGTCTCCAACGCGGGCGTGTTCAAGATCGTCCCGCAAGCCGTGCCTCAGGCGGTCGGCGGGGCAGTGGGCTGGGTGGGGGGACTCGGCGCATTCGGCGGTTTCGTGATTCCGCCCGTGCTGGCCTTCGCAGTGAAAGACCTGGGCAAGCGCGGCTACGCGATCGGCTTCATCATATTTGTCTTTCTGGCGCTGTTCTCCCTCTCGATGGCCTGGGTTCTGAAGTATATGCCTGGGTCCCCCGGCGGGCGAAGTGAGGTCGAGGCGCAGGCAACCGCCGCGCAAAGGAATTGAACATTTGGTGCACCGATGACTAGCCGAGTCCTCACAATCGTTCTGGCAACCGGGTTGTTCTTCAGCGCGCTCTATTTGGCGACGAGGGCCGGGACCGCCCACATTCCTGGCAACCAGCAAGACTACGAGCCGGTACAACCTATCGCTTATTCGCACCGGTTGCACGCCGGAGAACTTCAGATGCCGTGCCTCTACTGCCACTTCAACGCGGAGAAGAGCCGGCACGCCGGCATTCCGCCGGCGGCGGTTTGCATGAACTGCCACACCCTGGTGACGGCCACCTTCGGCGCCGTGCGGGCCGAAGAGGAGCTGGCCACGAAGGAACAGCGCAAACCCCGGACGCTCGTCTCGCCAGAACTGCGGAAGATCTACGATGCTCTCGGACTGGATGCCAATCGGAAGCCCGATCCGGCGCGCGCGATGAAACCCATTGCCTGGACACGCGTGTACAAGCTACCCGATTTCGTGTACTTCGATCACCGCGCCCACGTCAACGCCGGCGTCGTTTGCCAGACCTGTCACGGGCCTGTCGAAGCCATGGAGCGGATGAGACAGGTTCCCGATCTCAGCATGGGTTGGTGCGTCAACTGCCACCGCGCGGCCACCCGGAACGGCGTGGCAGGTAAGAAGGTTTACGCTTCGATCGACTGTTCCACCTGTCACTACTGAGGAGCTGCCACCGTGAGTGCCGACGACAAGAAGTACTGGAAAAGCCTCGAAGAGTACGAAGGGGGCAACGCCTTTGAAGCGCGGGCGGCGATCGAGTTTGCCGATACTCCTCTCGGTGAAGCATCCGAACCGGGGCGCCGGGAGTTCCTGCGGGCCGCCGGCTTCGTATTTGCCGGAGCCGCCCTCACCGGATGCGGGCGTGCGCCGGTGGAGCAAGCGATCCCGATGCTGCGCCAGCCGGAAGGCATCGCGCCGGGGCGTCCTTATTACTACGCCGGCGTCTGCGGCGGGTGCAGTGCATCCTGCGGGCTGCTTGCCAAGTGCCGCGATGGCCGGCCCATCAAGTTGGAGGGAAACCCGGAACACCCGGTGTCGCGCGGTGGCCTTTGCGCCGTCGGCCAGGCCTCGATCCTCGGGTTGTATGACAGCTTGCGCCTTCAACAGCCGATGGCGCGCGGAAAGAATGCCTCCTGGCTGGATGTCGATGCGGAGATCTCCACGGCCCTCGACGGCCTTCGAAAAGAGAAGCGCGCGGTCCGAGTACTGACGCAGACTGTCGCCAGCCCGGTTCTGAACGCGCAGATACGCGGCTTCCTGAAGGGCTTCCCGGACGCGCGCCATGTCGTCTACGATGCCTTGTCCGCTTCTCCAATCCTGGACGCTCACCGGCAAACTCACGGCGCGAGAGTGCTGCCGCGCTATCTTTTCGCGAAGGCCGATATCATCGCCAGCTTCGACGCGGACTTCCTGGGTTCCTGGATTTCGCCCGTGGAATACACGTCCGCTTACAGCGAAGCGCGCGCCGTGGAGGCCAGTCCCCCCCGTACCGCGTGGCACGTCCAGCTTGAATCGCGGATGTCGTTGACCGGTGCGAAGGCGGATCGCAGGATCAAACTGGCTCCGCCGGAGATCCCGGCCGCGCTCGAGCATCTGGCGGTGAAAGTGGCGCGTAAAGCCGGCTCCCCCATCCTGCAGGCGGCCGGCTCGCCAGTCTCGCTGCCAGAAGAGGTACTGGACGAGTTGGCCAACCGCCTTTGGGAGGCGCGGGGCCGGAGCCTTGTAGTGTGCGGACTTCCCCGTACGGACGCGCAGGTGCTCTGCAACTTCGTGAACCATTTGCTCGGCAACTACGGAGCGACGCTCGATATCGCGTCGCCGTCGTACCAGAAGCAGGGCGACGACCGGGAACTCGCGGGCTTAGTGGACGAAATCAGAGCCGGCAAAGTGGCCGCACTGTTTCTCCAGGGCCTGAATCCGCTGGCGGACCTGCCAGGCGGAGACGATCTCGCAAAATCGCTGGCGAGCATCCCCTTGCTGGTGAGCCTGTCGCCGCGTCCCGATGAGACCTCGTCGCTGGCTCGCTTCGTGTGCCCCGAGTGCGATCCTCTGGAAACCTGGGGCGATTCCGAGCCGGTCGCCGGTGTGGCCGCCATCAGCCAACCTGCGATTCGTCCCCTCGGCCAAGCCCGGCCTGCGATCGAAAGTTTCGCGCGATGGTCCGGCGTCGGCGCTCCCGTCCATGAACTGGTCAAGGGCTTCTGGAAGGAGAACGTCTACCCGCGCCAGGACGGCCAGGAGGCCTTCGAGGCATTCTGGAAGAAGTCCGTCGAGGCCGGTTTCGCGCGCGTGCGGCCGCAGCCCTCTCCCCTGAAACCGTTCGACGTTCAGGCGGTCAAACCCATCGCCGCGGACCAGTCCTCGGGCGGTGAACTCGCCCTGGTGCTCTACCCCAAACCCGCCATGCCGGATGGGCGGCACGCTTACAACCCATGGCTGCACGAACTTCCCGACCCCGTGACCAAAGCGACGTGGGACAACTATGCCAGCCTCGCTCCGGCAACCGCGGAGCGCATGGCTCTCCACAACGGGGACGTCGTCCGGCTCCAGGTTTCAGGAACCGCCATCGAACTGCCGGTTCTTATCCAGCCCGGACAGCATGAAAAGGTGGTCGCCGTGGCGCTTGGTTACGGGCGCTCGGTTTCCGCGCGATTCGCCAACACTGGCCCCAAATGGCTCGAACGACGGCCGACTCTGGGACCGAATGGAATGATCGGCGCCAATGCCGCACCATTTCTCCTCATGGAGAGCGGGAGCGTCCGGTACTGGCGCGACGATGTGAAAGTGACTTCCGCTGGCAAACGCCAACCGGTGGCGGTAACGGAGGGCTACAACAGCCTCACGGTACCGAAACACCTGGATCCGGGCGGCGGTCCACGTCCGATTGTTCAGGAAACTACGCGGGAGGCTTTGGGTTCCGGCGCGGCGAAACACGAGAGCGTTCACGAGGCACCCGCGTTGGATCTCTGGCCCGAGGACCATCCCTTCACCGGCCACCGCTGGGCCATGACCATCGACCTGAACGCATGCACCGGATGTTCGGCCTGCGTGATCGCGTGCCAGGTGGAGAACAATGTACCGGTGACGGGCAAGGATGAGGTGTTGCGTAACCGCCAAATGCATTGGATCCGCATCGATCGCTATTACTCGGGACCGCCCGGGGACGTCGAAGTGGCGCATCAGCCGATGCTGTGCCAACATTGCGAGCACGCTCCCTGCGAGACCGTCTGTCCCGTGCTCGCCACAGTGCACAGCGGTGAGGGACTCAACCAGCAAATTTACAACCGCTGCGTCGGCACCCGCTACTGCGAAAATAACTGCCCCTACAAGGTTCGCCGCTTCAACTGGTTTGAAAACTCGCGGGACGATCGCCTGGCCAACCTGACGCTCAACCCCGATGTGACCGTGCGGTCACGCGGCGTCATGGAGAAATGCAGTTTCTGCGTGCAGCGCATTCAGGACGCCAAGGCCGAGGCCAAGCGCCAGAACCGCAACCTGCGCGATGGCGAGATCCAGACCGCCTGCCAGCAGACATGCCCCGCCCAGGCCATCGTCTTCGGTGATGTCAACGACCCGAAGAGCAAGGTCGCGCAGCGGATGAACAGCGGCCGGCGCTATCGCGTGCTGGAAGAACTCAACACTCGCCCCTCGGTGGGCTATCTGAAAATTGTCCGCGACAAAAAGACGGACAAAGGGGGAGACCATCGTGGCTGAAGTTCAGGCCGTTTCGCGGCCGCCGCTGATTCTGGGCGACAAGAGCCTCTCGCAGATCACCAGCGATATCTGCGCCGCCATGCTCCGCCGTCCCAATGCCCTGTGGTGGATCGGTTTCCTGATTGCATTTTCCTTGCTGGTAATGGGTGCAGCAGCGGTCACCTACCAGGTCGCCACGGGCATCGGCACGTGGGGATTGAACAACACGGTGGGCTGGGCGTTCGGCATCACAAACTTCGTCTTCTGGATCGGCATCGGGCACGCCGGCACGCTGATCTCGGCGATTCTGTTTCTCTTCCGGCAACGGTGGCGAACCTCGGTCAACCGCTCGGCCGAGGCGATGACGCTGTTTGCGGTGATGTGCGCCGGTGTCTTTCCACTGATTCACATGGGACGGCCCTGGTTGGGGTATTGGATTTTCCCCTATCCCAATTTCCGCGGACCGCTGTGGATGAATTACCGTTCTCCGCTGGCGTGGGATGCCTTCGCCATCTCGACCTATTTCCTTATTTCGCTCACATTCTGGTACCTGGGCCTGATACCCGATCTGGCCACGATTCGCGACCGGGCGCACCCGGGACTGCGTCGCCGCCTTTTCGAGTTTTTCAGCCTCGGCTGGGACGGATCTTTCAGAACCTGGCAGCGCTATGAGACCGTCTACATGCTGCTGGCCGGTCTCGCCACGCCGCTGGTGGTTTCGGTGCACACCATTGTGAGCTGGGATTTTGCCGCCGCCGTGATTCCCGGCTGGCACGCGACTATCTTCCCGCCCTATTTCGTCGCCGGAGCTATTTTCTCGGGGATGGCGATGGTGCTCACGCTGATGATTGTCGCCCGCACGGTCATGAACCTCCAGAATTACATCACCGTGCGTCATGTCGAAGTGATGTGCAAGCTGATCCTTCTGAACGGCAGCATCGTCGCTCTCGCCTACGGCACCGAGTTCTTCATGGCTCATTATTCGGGCAATCCGTACGAGCAGTTCGTCTTCCTGAACCGGGCGTTCGGCCCCTTCGCCTGGGCTTATTGGACGATGATCAGTTGCAATGTGCTTATCCCGCAGCTCCTCTGGTTCAGGCGAGTCCGAACGAGTATTGCAGTGGTATTCGTCCTCAGTCTCCTGATCAATGTCGGGATGTGGTTTGAGCGGTTCGTGATCATCGTGACCAGTCTCCATCGGGACTTTCTCCCATCCAACTGGGCAAGCTACCGCCCCACCAGCATCGAAGTCGCAACATTATTGGGGAGCTTCGGGCTCTTCTTCACCTGCTTTCTGATCTTCTGCCGCATTCTGCCGATGATTGCGATGGCGGAGGTGAAGGGTGTCGTGGCGCACGAACGTGCCGAAAGGAGGCACCACAAATGAGCGGGCGCGTGATGGTCGGCATCTTTCAGGACGAGGACGACATTCTTTCGATCACCCGGGAGGTTCGGAAGGAGGGCTATACCATCCTCGATATCTACACGCCTTACGCGGTCCACGGCCTCGACAAGGCGATGGGCCTCCAACCATCGCGTCTGCCTTGGGTCTGCTTCGCGCTGGGCTTGGTTGGGGCCGTGGCCAAACTCTGGTTCGAATACTGGGCAACCGCTGCCGACTGGCCCGTCAACGTGGGTGGCAAACCGTGGAACTCATTACCCGCCTTCGTCCCGGTCACATTCGAGGTGATGGTGTTATTCGCCGGCATCAGTACCGTGATCGCGTTATTCGTGGTAAGCCGCCTCTATCCCGGCCGCCGGGCGGCAACCGTCATTCCGGGCGTGACCAACGATCGCTTTGCGCTGGTGCTCGAGGAGACCGACGCCGCCTTTGAGCCGGTACAGGTTCGCCGCCTGCTGGAGCGGCATGGAGCCGTCGAGGTTATCGAGCGTGCCGAGGAGTCCTTACCGTGAAACTCAACCTGTTGCTGGCCGTTGCGCTGGCGCTGTGCGTCGCCTGCGGATTCCTGATCCGGCCACAGCCGTCCCGCCCTAATGTGGAGGTCCTTCCCGAGATGGTTCGAACCGCCGCCTACAAGGCGTATTCGGCGAATCCCAACTTCCCCGACGGAAAGACCTTGCAGGCACCCCCTCCCGATACTATTCCGCGCGGTTTTCATCCCGTGGATTACGAGGCCACGGAGGCCGGTGCGATCCGTGCGGGCGAAGAGTTGAGCAATCCCTATACCTTCGAGGATCTTGCGGCATTCACGCGTGGTGCATTCGTGTTCCGCACCTGGTGCGTGCCCTGCCACGGGGGGGCCGGACGAGGTGACGGGACCGTCGCCATGCGCGGCTTCCCGGCGCCACCTCCTCTCACTAGTGAGAAGACACTGACACTGAAAGACGGCCGGATGTTTCACATCCTCACATACGGACAGAAGAACATGCCTTCTTATGCCTCGCAAGTGTCTGAAGACGATCGATGGAAGGCGATTCTCTACGTGCGATCCCTGCAGCGGAGCGCACAGGCTACACAGGCGCCCGCGCCGCAGTCGGCCCTGACGCCATCGCCTAGCGGCCCGGAGGTACGGAAATGAACGGGCAGTGGCGCTTATCCCCGTCATTTGAGCGCTGGCTCTACGGGATGGCGGCGGCCGGCTTTCTCACTCTCGCCACCGGTTTATTCCTCTCACCCCAACGAGCGCTCGGCAGCCTGCTGATGGCCGGCTTCGGTCTCATGTGCCTGGGCCTGGCCGGCATCTTGTTCGTTGCGATCCTGTACGCCAGTGGAGCGGCCTGGGGTACTGCCTTCCGGCGCGTGCCCGAAGCGATGAGTGCCATTCTGCCCTATGGCGCCGCTGTCCTGGCCGTTGTCTTCCTCTTTGGATCTTCGCTCTATCCATGGATTCACAACCGCGGAGAGATGACCGGATTCAAGGCGGTCTGGCTGAACTTTCCTTTCTTTCTGACGCGGGCTGTCCTGTACGTTGCGCTGTGGCTCCTGTTCACGAGGGCCATTCTGAAGACGTCGCGGCTTCAGGACGACACCCGCGATCCGGCGGCCAGCCGCAGTAACGCGAAGCTATCGGTTACCTTCCTCGTGGTTTTCGGCATCACCTTCTGTCTGGCGAGTTTCGATTGGGTGATGTCGCTAGAGCCGCACTGGTCGAGCACTATTTTTGGAATCTACAATTTCGCCGGCCTGTTTTCGTCGGGCTTGGCGGTGATCATTCTGCTGGTCGTTTGGATGCGCCGCGCGGGACCGCTTCGCGACTTCGTAACCGACGAGCACCTGCACGACCTGGGCAAATTGCTGTTCGCCTTCACGACGTTCTGGATGTACATCTGGTTCAGCCAATACATGCTGATCTGGTACGCGGACATCCCCGAAGAGACCGTACACTACATCGGGCGGCAGCACCAATACTGGATGCCGCTATTCATCCTGAACTTGTTGCTGAACTGGGCAGTGCCGTTCGTGGTCTTGTTGCCCAAGCGCACGAAGCGCACCGGGGGCCTGCTCGCCAAGGTGGCCGTGGTCGTTTTGCTGGGGCGCTGGCTCGATCTGTACTTGATGATTGAGCCCGCCACTGGAGGGTCGAACCCGCAATTCGGACCGTGGGAAGTCGCGGCGATAGCCGGCACATTTGCGCTGTTTATTTTGGTTTTTGCGCGAGCTATGGGGAGCGCTCCGCCAGTGCCACTGGGGGATCCCTTTCTCGCCGAGAGCCTGCATTACCACAATTGATTCGACTAAGGAATCACAGTGAATCCACGATTTGATACGACTTGTCAGTTGCCGCCCATGATCGAGATTGTGGGCCTGTACATTTCCCGCGGACACAACTACTTTGGGCATCACGGCCAACCCCCCGGCGAAGAAGCGGCTGTCGAGATGGCTTCAGTCGAGTGTACAGCCGGACGTGGGCTGCGCGGGGACCGCTTCTTCGACTATAAGGAGGACTACAAAGGGCAGATTACGTTCTTTGCCTGGGAGGTCTATGAAGACCTCTGCCGCCAGTTCAAGATTCACGACAAGCACACTGGCGTTCTCCGCCGAAATGCCATCACGCGCGGGATTGATTTGAATACCCTCGTGGGACGGAGATTCTCTGTTCAGGACATTCAATTTGAAGGGATGGGTGAGTGTAGTCCCTGCTACTGGATGAATGTGGCGTTCGGGCCTGGGGCAGAAGATGCCCTGCGCGGACGAGGCGGTCTGAGAGCCCGCATTCTGACCAGCGGGATTCTGCGGGCAAATATCCCCAGTAGAGCCGGGGCTTTAACGTTGCTGGCCCCTCAAGGGGGCCTGATCGCAACCGATCAAAAGCCTGACACCACAGCTTCGTGAGGCCGCAATCCGAACGCCACCTTGCAAATGCAGAGTGGTAAAGCACAATGCCGGATCTGTCAAACTGTTACTGCCTCCCCGGCAGAGCCGGGGGATCTCTCCACGGATTGCCGGTGAAGCCCTTGCACACCTCCGGCGCATCATCCGAGTTAGCCTCCGACCTCGTTCATCGCGTCTAACGCGAGGTTCGAGTGGGCAACGGCGGCGCCAGCGCGCATCTCGGCGGCCACCCAGATGGCTTCCATCACCTCTTCGCGTGTCGCTCCGGCTCGGAGCGCCTGTTTGGTGTGCCCACGAATGCAGTAAGGGCACTGCGTCACGTGTGCCGCCGCGACCGCGATGAGTTGCTTGGTCTTGGCGTCGAGCGCGCCCTCTTTGAACACACTCTTGCTGAATGCGGCAAATGCGTCGTTCGTCTCGGGCGCGAGCGCCTGCCGCGCTTGGTTCAGCTCGCGGCTCGCTGCTGGATAGAGGTTGTCTGCCATTCACGTCACCCTTCCTTTGTTTCCTGCGCTGGGCGCCTGGTTGTAGCGCGAAGCACCCCTCCAAGGTAGCTGTCGTGCGATCTAATAGCCACCAAACTCCTCCGTGCGAATGTCATCGTCATCGATGCCCGCATCGTTGAGCATAGCCCGCAAACCTTTCGCCATCGCAGGCGGTCCGGCCACGTAGTAGATGGGCACTGCGACGGAGGATTCCGGAAGACCATTCAAGTGACGGGTGAGCATTTCCGGATCGATGTGCCCGGTCTCTCCAGTCCACTGTCGCTGCAAGCGGCTCACGGCTGTCATCGTCGGTATAAAAGTGAAGTTGACATTCTCCTTCTCGATGGCACTCAACTCCTCCAGGAACGGTGCATCTTCCGGGTGCCTGTTTGCGTAAAAGAGGAAGAGTTTATGTGGCAGCCTTTCGTGCGCGGCGTGGCGAATCATGCTGCGAAACGGGGTGATACCAATTCCGCCGGCCAGCAGGACAGCGGGACGGCTCACATTGTTATGGAGCGTGAGGTCGCCGAAAGGCCCGTCTACTTTCGCAATACTTCCAATCTGCGTCTTCTGTAGCACCCGTTTGAAGGCGGTATCGCGCAGGCGCGTCGTAAACATCAGGCGATCCTCATAAGGAGCGCTCGCAATGGAAAACGCGCGTGCATTTCCCTCGGCGTCGGTCTCCGGCGGATCGATCCAGGTGATTTCCGCGAACTGGCCGGCCTTGAACTCAAACCCGAGTGGTTTTGTGAATTCAAACGCCACTGTGCGCTCCGCGACTTCGCGGCGGCTATTCAGTTTCAAAACTTGGGCGGACGAGTTTGCTACGGTAGACATAGCTGCCTCCTGCTCTCATGATCTGGTCCCGGCGCTGCGCCTGCGGTCCAGAGTGGTCAGTACATTATCCAACGACACGGCGAGTGCGGCCACGCTCTCCGCTTGCCACTGTTCCGTGATCGTGTCGAGATCGACACCCACTCGTTGTAGGTCCTCCAACACAGTTTCCGCTTCAGCCGGATTATGGTGAAGCGTGATGCCGCGAACCTGTCCTTGCTGGCGAAATGCATCGAGAGTTCCCAGTCGCACGGTAGTAACCGTATCCGGGCCGATGAGTTCCTCAACGTAACGGACCTCGGAATCGGCGCGATTCTCTGTCGTGGCACTTACCCAGAGCATTCGTTGTGGGTGAACGCCGCGAAGCCGGAGACTCGCAAAGCGGTCGCTGTGGAAGATGTTGCAGAATCGGCGGAAAATGCGCCTTGCGTTGGCGATGGCGATCTTTCCACGCAAGGACAGCGCCGTCGGCGTGCCGATGCGCAGTAGCTCGCCGTCAACCTTGCTATCGATTCGGCTGACGGGAACGGAGACTACAGACGCAATGCGCCTGGGGTCGGGTGCGCGCTCAATGCCGCGAAGGTATGCCCCCACGACCGCTTCGTAGTGTGCGGGTGAAAACACGAGCGTGACATTGACATTGATGCCCTCAGCGATGAGAGCTTCGATAACGGGGATGCCCTGACGTGTTGCCGGCACTTTGATCATCAGATTCGGCCGATGCACTCTGTCGCAGAGACGCCGCGCTTCGGCAATGCTCGCTTCGGTATCGTGCGCCAGGTAAGGAGACATCCCGATGCTCGCAAAACCATCCACTCCGTGAGTTCGGTCAAAAACCGTTCGCAGCGCGTCGGCCGCCATCCGGACGTCTACAATCGCAATGCGTTCGTAGATCGCTTGCGCGTCGATGTGGGAATCGATCTGAGCCAATCCTTCAAATGCATCGTCGTAATCGCGGCCTTCGGCGATGACCCGATCGAAGGTTTCCGGATTCCCCGTCACCCCGGTTGGACCGTCATCCGCAATCAGGCGTTCGAATTCCCCCTGACGAACCACCCCGCGGCCGATAAAATCCAGCCATATCGACTGGCCGTGCTGCTTCAACTGCTCGATTGAAGTGGTAGGCCTCGAAACTGTTTGGTATACGCTCTGCCTCGGCATCTCGCCCTTTTCTAGGCTGAACCCTCCGGCAGAAATGGGCAATGATCCATTTGTCATACAACCCGGAACATTTGTTTGGTGGAGGAAAGGGCAGGGCACGGGACCCTAGATGAGGCCGCGCTGCATCGCGTGCATCATGGCTTCGAGCCGGTTGTGGGTCCGGAGTTTCTCGTTAATACTGTGCAGATGATTTCGTAGGGTCGGAAGGGTGATGCTCAGCTCGCGGGCGATCTCAGCCGAGTTTTTCGCCTTGGCGAATAGCCGGAGAATTCGCTGCTCCTGTGTAGAGAGGGGAGAGACCGGAGAAATGCCGTCCGCCTGCACGGAAGCGGCCACCAATTCCTTCGAGAGCGCTAGCATCCTGACAAGGAGCTGCTCATTCGCTTTCCGGTGGGAAATATCCCGCGCCAGATGGACGATTAGGCGACGATTCCGGCGAGTAGGCTCGTCGAAAACGATCGTCGAGATATTCACCCACAGCCGGTTCCCCGAACTCGTCTTCACTTCGAGGTCGAAATCAGGAATCGGTAGGTCCTTCGCCGCGCAAGCTTGAACACTGCAACCCCCAGTGCAAACTTCCGTTCCCAATGCGCCCCGGCCATCCAGGGCTTCATGACACGTGCGGTTCACGACTTCCGATGCCGGGTATCCGAAGAGCCTTTCAGCCGACCTGTTCCAGGAACGAATCTCGCCTTGCTCGGTAACGGCGAATGCCGCATCCGAGGTCCGCTCCAGGAATGCAAACAACTCTTGTTCAAGCATCGTGCCCCTCGCGTGTCGGTACCATGGACTCCCTCCCATTATCCATCCGCGACCGCGATGCAGTCATGATGGGCACTGGGCTACTGAGCTGATCCAAATCTAAAAGGCGGCGTAGGGTAATTAAGGATCACGCCGCTATCCGAGTTGCGTCAAAACGGCAGGAGTAGGGGGCGGCAGCATCAACGTGATACTGAGATTGAGCACAAACAAGGTCACCCCTGTCAATTCCGTTATGGCCGAAACCGGCAGAACGGTCCACGCGGCCCGCAGATTGAATTCGTAAGCGGGAACCTCAGAGGCCACGCGAAGGAGGCAGCCGAGATTCAAGACGGTCAGAGAAGCGAACATCAGCTTCTTGCTAAAGAGCAGGCGCATTCCGCAGAACGCGGGTAGGACTCTCTGACCGATTGCGAACACCATCGTGGCAAGGAATCCGACCGTGAGCGCATGGCGCGAGGCGCCCCAGATGCCGCCGTTGGCATCGGAATTGGCCGCGTACACACCGAGTGCAGCCGCAACCAGAAGCCAGGCGTAGGCGCCGCGCACGAAATAGGGAAAAGAGGGGGAGACCCCGCGAGTCTTGGCCGGCTTTTGTGACGGCTCGAATACTCTCAAGGCGATGGAGGCGAGGATGCCGGCGGTCAGCAGCAGCGCGGTTGCCAGCCGGAAGTGCCCGAGAAGCGCCGCTCCGAGGCCGCATCCGCAGGCTCCCAGCGCTGCCATCAGACCGCCGCCTAAAGGCTGGCGAAGGCCCAGGAAGACCGGCAACCACCTGGCGTTGAAGCCCCATACCGCCAGGACGGGGAACCCCCATGCGGCGAGAAACAGATAGCGTTGGTCCAGCCAGTGCGGGATTTCAGGATGCATGCTGGTCATGGACACACTGATGCTCACCGCCTGGTTCATCAATAGCGCAAGCAGGAAGGCGACGGTGGAAGCCATGACGAGCCTCATCCACGTCTCAACCCCGGTTGTCGGCGCGGAAGGGGGCCTGGACCGGTGGCGGCTCACGGTCGCGAAGAAAATCAGGAAGCCCATGAGTTGCAGCGCAGCCGATGTCGGCAGCAGGAGGCGCCAGTTCCACTCGCTGACGTTGGCCACCCAGCGCAGGGTGACGCCGCCGGTCCAAAGTGCCCAACTTGCCCAGCCCCGGCTGGCGGTAAAGGGCATGAGCCGGCCCATCTTCGACAAGGAGTAATAGCCAATGCCTATGATGAAGGTGCCAATCCAGCCGAAGATCTGGGCGTGGCCGTGGGCCTGAAGCCAGGACGGGGAAAGGCCGGCCAGGGAATGCCGGCCGCTGATCGAGATCAGATTCCAAACCCCCAGAAAGGTCCCCGGTAGCAACAGGAATAGCAGGCCGGTGACGATGTAGACCATCACCAGCCGCTGCAATGCGATTTCGGTCGCTGCCGGACTCTTATCGTTCATAGGACAGCCATCGGTTTCAACGAAGCTGGTCAATCGGAGAAGCCGCGCCCCTATCTTTTCTCCAGCGCTATTGCGCGCGGAAACAGGATGTTGTTCTCCAGGTGAATGTGCACATGCAAGTCCGCCTCCAGTGCTTTCAGTCCATCGAACAGAGCGCGGACTGTGCTGCAGGCGTAGGACGGATATTCAAAGCCGCGAGTGAGCTCACGGATCTCAAGGAGCGCCCCGCCAGCGCCCTCATGCTCACGTTCCATCACCCCGATGGGGTTGGCGACGGACCCGAAGGGAACCGGCGGTAGAGGTCGGCCCAGGGTTTCGGCGCGGCCATACTGTTCCAGGAAGGGGAAAAGCATCAATTCTTCCTTGTGCATGTGCATCTCCATCTCGGCGCGCAGAGATCCGAACACGTCCGCCAATCGGCTGAGGGTCTGCTGATCTTTGGTGCCATGGACTGCGAGCACCTTGTTCATGCGGTTGCCCAGGGCCGGCAGTTCGAGCTTGAGGTACTCGTGGTGCGTGCCGACGATGTGCTTCACGATTTCATCCAGCGGCGCAGTCTGCCAGTCTCGTTCGGACGCGTCGGGCGCTTGAGGCCGCTCGATTTCCTGCATGACGGATTCCGGTTTGAGTCCTTTGGCGGCGCACGCCTCGTCGAACGGTTGTTTCCCGCCGCAGCAATAGTCCAGGCCGTGACGCTCGAGTGTGCGCACGGCGCTGAGCGATGTGGCGGCCACATCGGCCAGAGTTGTGGTTGTTGTCATCGACATTTCCTTCCTTCTGGCTTGATGATGCGCCTACCGAAGGGCTACATCAGTGACTATAGTCACGCGGCGCTGCGGTTTCGCGGTCAGTATTGCCGAAACCTCTCCACGCCAGTACGCAGGAGCTACGCCGAAGCCCAACATTGGCACCAGCGTTCAGCGAGGCGGGAGCATCTCAAATCTGTTTGTCATGCGTCCCCGAACGTCTGTTATAGCCGTCCTCCACCGGAGCTCTTCAGCAATCGGTAGCGCCAGCTCGAGCGCCAGCAAAACTTCTGCAAGGCCTCACAATAGAATCATGAAGGACTCTTTCCGAATCGAACGCGACACTATGGGGGACATGCAGGTGCCCGCCTCGGCACTCTATGGGCCGCAGACAGCGCGAGCGGTCCAAAACTTTCCGATCAGCGGAAAGCGCTTCCCACGCTCGTTTATCCGCGCGCTGGGAATGATCAAAAGCGCTGCCGCGACCACCAACGGCCGCATGGGCCACCTGCCGCCGGCTCTGGCCGCAGCTATCGAAGCCGCGGCAGAACAGGTCGTGGAAGGGCGATACGACAATGAGTTCCCGATCGACATCTTCCAGACCGGCAGCGGCACTTCTACGAACATGAACGCCAATGAGGTAATCGGCCATCTCGCAGGCGCCCACCCTAATGATCACGTGAATCGAGGGCAGTCGAGCAACGACGTGATCCCCACCGCCATGCACATCGCCGTCGCCGAATGTCTGGCGGCCCGGTTACTGCCGGCCATGCGACAGCTCGGCGCGTCGTTGGAACGCAAAGCTGTGGAGTTCCACGACATCATCAAGATCGGGCGAACTCACTTGCAGGATGCTGTACCCATTCGCATGGGTCAGGAATTTAGTGGCTACGCTCGTCAGGTGGAAGCAGCGCGTGAACGCATCGAGGCCGCGCTACCCGGCATCTATGAACTGCCTCTCGGCGGAACGGCGGTGGGCACCGGCTTGAATGCGCCGCCTGGGTTCGCCCAGGGCGCCATTGTTGAGATCGCGCTCCGAACCGGACTGCCATTCGTCGAAGCTCGCAACCACTTCGAAGCGCAGGCAGCGCGCGACGCAGCCTGCTTCCTGAGCGGCGCCCTGCGCACGTACGCAGTTGCTCTGACCAAGATTGCGAACGACATCCGGTGGCTCGGTTCCGGGCCGCGTTGTGGATTGGGAGAATTGAAGCTGCCAGCCGTCCAGCCCGGATCGAGCATCATGCCGGGCAAGGTCAATCCGGTGATCGCTGAGAGTTTACTGATGGTCTGCGCGCAAGTGATTGGCTATGACGCCGTCATTGTCTGGTGTGCGGCAGCGGGGAACTTCGAGCTCAACGTGATGATGCCTGTGATGGCATTTGACCTGCTTGACGCCATCGAACTGCTGGCCGCCGGCACCAGAACCTTTGCGGAAAAACTGGTAGACGGATTGGAGGCTGACCGGCTGCGCGCCGAGGGCTATGTCGAACAGTCACTGGCGATGGGCACGGCGCTGACTAGCGAGATTGGCTACGAGAAGGCTGCCGTGCTCGTGAACGAAGCCCATGCCACCGGCCGTACAATTCGCGACTTGGCACGCGAAAAATCAGGGATTCCCGAAGAGCGTCTAAGCTCCCTGCTTAATCCGCTTTCGCAAGTAGGCAGTTGAGGTTGTCGATTCAAGTGACCTGCCGAGACAAGCCCACTACTGCGAGCTGCGCGCTAAGCCGTGCAGGCGCAACGCCTGAAAATGCAATAGCGTAGTAATGTATACCTAACGGCGACGGGGTCGATACAGCCGCGAACATAGAGGCGATCGTAACGTCAACCAGGCGGTCGGGCGATTTCGGGTTACCGTAACGCCCGCCTGAGGATCGGCGGAGACTCGCACGCCGCCCGAGGAGTGGCCCTTGCCAGAAATCATCCGCACGTTGATCGACCGCCGGGAAAGACCCAAACCTTCCGTTCTGCCGGAGGAATTACGAATTGCCTACGGCGGCGATCTGTGGTTCCCGCCATCCGGCTCCCAACGGCCCTATGTGATCGGCAACTTCGTGAGCACGGTTGACGGCGTAGTCAGCTACGAAATCGCCGGCAAATCGGGGGGAGGCAACATCAGCCGATTCGACGAATCGGACCGTTTCATTATGGGACTCCTCCGGGCCTCGGCAGACGCCGTCATGGTGGGCTCCGGCACGCTTCACCAGACCACCCCGGAGCATCTATTCGTCGCCGATCACGTATGTCCGGAAGCCCGCGACCTTTATGCGCACTACCGATCAAGGGCCTTGAAGAAGACGGCGCCGCCGCTCCAGGTCGTCGTGAGCGGAAGCGGCAGAATGGACCTCACAAGAGCCATATTCCGGACACCCGGCATACGAACCTTGATCGTCACCACCCAAGGCGGCAGCGATCTTCTCGCGGCCAGCGGAGTAGGATCGCTGATCTCAACGGAGGTTAGAACACTCGAAGGTCCGATCGTTGCGCCGGCTCCCATTCTCGAACTTCTCCGCGCTGAATTCGGCGTATCTCTCCTTCTACATGAAGGCGGCCCTACCCTGTTCGGCACATTCGTGGCGAACGGCTGCGTCGACGAACTCTTCCTCACCATTGCCCCTCAGGTGGCCGGCCGAAACAGGCAACCACTACGCCCGGGACTTGTCGCAGGAGTGGAGTTTCTACCCGAAGCGGCGCCTTGGCTGGACATCGTCAGCGTGAAGGAGCGAGGGAACCACCTGTACTTGCGGTACAGCGCGGTGTAGCGGGGTTACGAATCGTCTCGGGAAGTGACGATCCAGTTCGCGGATTCGAACCACCGGCCTTTTGCTCCGGAGGCTTCCAATCTTGTTACGAATCAATAACTTACGTTCATCACAGCCCCATTCCTCCCTGGATTTCTCAACACTTTTGCAGAGTCTGCCGCATGTTGGTGAGGTATTTGGTGGGGTACTGCCTTCTGGTGCCTTCCCCATCGGAGGCAATCTGCGGGGCGCCGCGAACAAGAAGTCGCTGCCTGAACGATCAGCGCCGTCGTAAGATGGTGTGGCTGTGCGGAAGTTGCTGCTACTGAGCGCGATGGGGTGGTATGCATTCGGCGTCCTGCACGCTACTCGTCTGCCGATTCGCACCTACACGACGGCGGACGGACTGGCGCGCGACCATATCCTTTGCATCGCGCAGGACTCTCACGGGTTTCTGTGGTTCTGTACGGCGGAGGGGCTATCGCGATTCGACGGATACCGGTTCGCCAATTACACCACTGCGCAAGGGCTGCCGAATAACGAGATTGAGGATTTTCTGGAAACTCGTGCCGGCGTGTACTGGGTGGCGACGCGGGGCGGACTTTGCCGGTTCGAACCGGCCGGCACCGGCGCTTCACGATTCCACTGCTATGCGGTGACGGGAGTTGGAAGTATCCCCGCACCGCTGGTGCTCTATGAAGACCGGGGCGGCGCCGTGTGGGCGGGGGGCGCCGGCGGCGTGTTTCGCCTGGATGCGAAGGGCACTTCGTTTCACGAGGTCGAGATGCCGCGCGGCGCGGACGCCACCGTCACCGCGATCCTGGTGGACGGGCGCGGAGTGTTGTG
>Ga0097691_1001015_pt1 | contig 21882 bp, 21 predicted proteins | sample NGESurdeep072012_8_FD_72858 | JGI IMG/M metagenome (GOLD analysis project Ga0097691, IMG submission 72858) | Arctic peat soil microbial communities from Barrow, Alaska - NGEE Surface sample 210-1 deep-072012 | ecosystem: Environmental > Terrestrial > Soil > Wetlands > Peat ... | reverse complement strand
ATCCGTTCGCCGGTGACCTTGGCCGCCCGCTCCCAATAGGAGCGGAACATCCCGATGTCGAACGCCCCGTCGCGCACCCGGGCCTGGTCGAGGAGGCGGGCCGGAGGGTTCTTCAGATCCCGCACGACGTGGACCGCGGCGAGGCCCTTCAGGAGGTACCACGTCGGGTCGAACTCCCACCAGCGGAAGCCCTGGCGAACCGAGGCGGGCAGGTAATGGTGGTTGTTGTGCCACCCCTCGCCCCCGGTGATGACGGCGATGACGAACGAGTTCCGGCTGGTGTCCGGCGTGGCATATCGGCGCCGACCGATGATGTGGGCCATCGAGTTGACGAGGAACGTGCCGTGCCACAGCAGCACGGTCGACAGGAAGAAGCCGATGAGCAGGCCGCCCCACCCGAACAACCCGAAGGACGCGATGGCCACGGCCCACGGCCCGATCCAGTTGTACTTCTCCAGCCAGCGCAACTCGGGGTAGGCGGCGAAGTCCTTGATGCCGTCGAGGTCGGTGTCCTTGTACTTGGTGGACAGGATCCAACCGACGTGGCTCCACCAGAATCCTTCGCGGGGCGAGTGCACGTCACCGTCCAGGTCGGTGAAGCGGTGGTGGATCCGGTGGTGGCTGGCCCACCAGAGCGGTCCCTTCTGGACCGCCGTCGTGCCACCGAAGGCCATCAGGAACTGCGCCACCCGACCCATCTTGTAGGTGCGGTGGGAGAAGTACCGGTGGTACCCGGCGGTGATGCAGAACATCCGGGTGACGTACAGGAATGCGCACAGGGCCCAGTCCTGCCAGGTGACGGCCACGAAGAAGGCACCCAGGGGGGCCAGGTGGACCAGAAAGAACGGAGTGGCCGACACCCAGTCGGTCCGCGCCCCTCGGGTCGAGGACGTTGGTCCTGGTGTAGCCGGGGTCTGGGCGGTGGCTGCGGTCATGGATGGGGGCCGCCGCCAGCATGCGACAACACGGCCATCGTAGTGGACGCCACCACGGTCCGATGGACGCCCATCAGACGACGTACAGGTCCCCGTTCGACCCCTTGATGACGGTGATCGTGGTCAGGCCGGACGTGGCCGGGCCGTTGAGGACGGCACCGGTCGTCGGATTGAACTCGGAGCCGTGGCAGGGACAGGCGATGATGTTGGCCCCCGACTGGTAGGCGACCGTGCACCCGGCGTGCGGGCAGATGGCGTCGAATGCCACGAACTGGTCGGCGGTGCGCTGGATCACCAGTCCCGGGTCGCCGGACTTCGGATCGGTGAACGAGGCCGAACCCCCGACCGGGATCTGGGAGGCCGGGCCGATCGCCGTGCCCTTCGGCGCGCCCGCGACCGTGGTGGTGGTCGACCCCCCGCCGCCCACCGCAGCCGTGGTGGGCGTGGTCGTGGCCGACCCCCCGCCCAGGGTGGCCGTCGCCGTGTTCGGTGCGGGCGCGAAGAGCCGGCCGATACCGGCGACCGTGCCCACCAGCACAGCGGTGCCGGCGGCCACGATGCCGATGAAGGCTCCGCGGGACATCGCCCCGGTCGCGGACCCGTCCCGCGCCGCCGACGGGGACCCCCGGTCGGCCAGCCACGTGTCGAGCGCCGGGGCTCCGCCCGCTCCGGCCAGGACGAACGGCGTCCACGCGAACACGAACACGATGTCCGAGCCCGTGTAGAAGGGGTGGGTGTGGAAGGAGATGGCGAGGAACAAGCTGAGTGAGACGAGCACCCCACCACTAGCCGCCACCCGCGTCAGCAGGCCGAGCAGCGCGCCCACCCCGATGGCCACTTCGGCGATGGCGATCAGTGCGCCGATCAACGTCGACATGCCAGTCAGGTGGTTCAGCAGTCCGCCGATTGGGCTGGTGTGGGTCGTGCCGACCAGCTGGGCATGGATCGAGATGGGACTCGAGCTCCGGAAGAAGTCCGGGTTCGACAGTTTCTGAAGGCCGGCGAACGCGAAGGTCGCGCCGAGGAACAGGCGGAGGGGGAACAGGTACCAGCCGGTGGCGACGGTTCCGTCTGCGCCACGGATCTGCCACATGTCGCCCGGTGTCGACGGATCGCCCACTTGTGTGGCCCCGGAGCGCTGTGTCGCCGCGTGGGCGCGACGCGAGGCGTTAGACGTCATGACAGGAGACCCATCCCCGGGACATTACCCGGGACCCCGGGCTGCGGATCGTCACCCCCGGGGGGCTACAATCGTCGTGTGGACCAGACCTTGACCACGGCGCCGACGGTGTCGACAACCAAGGAGCGCTCGAGGGCCGACGAGGCCATGCGTCATCTGCTGCGCGTTCCCGACCAGCAAAAGCCCATCCCCGAGTCGGCCACCCACAAGATCTTCGGCACCTCGATCCTGCTGTCGGCGACCCGTTGCCTCCTCAGCTACATCGTGCTGCCGATCCTGCTGCCACTACTCGGACTGGCCAAGGGCGTCGGTCCGATCATCGGGATCCCGGTCGGCGTGCTGGCCCTCACGTTCGACGTGCTCGGCATCCGGCGGTTCTGGTTGGCCGACCACCATCAGAAGTGGCTGTTCTCAGCCGTCTACGCCGTCGTGGGCGCCATGGTCCTGACGCTGCTGATCGTGGACCTCGTCGACCTCTTCGGCTGACCGGACCCCCGCCACTCCGCCCGGCGGCCGGGGATGTCGGCCTCAAGGCGTGACGATGGCGAAGTTCCGGTCGGGGAACTCAACCACCTCGAGCAGCCGTCCGACGGCATCGAGGTCCCCGACGGCGCCGATCCCATCCAGGCCGGCACCGAACAGGACGCCGATCATCTGGGCCTTGGTGAGCTCCAGGGTGAGATCGGCAATTGCGAGCCCCTCCCCCACCACCCGGTGGGTCAGCACCCCGTTGCCCAAGGTCGCCCGGTGGGTCTGGCCGAGATCGGTGAACCGCCAGTCGATGGTGAGACACACGTCCCAGGCTTCGGGTCCGTTGATCCGGATGGCGATGGCGTCGAGCAGCTGTCCGACGGTCAGGGCCGACAGCAGCTCGGCCGATCCCACTGTCGCCGGTGCAGCGTTGATGCCGTGGCGGAGTTCCTGGGCGCCCATCAGGTAGAAGTTCCGCCAGGTCCCGTTCTCGGCGCCGTAGGCCAGGCGCTCGTAGACACCGGCCAACGCCTCCTTGGCGGCACCGTGGTCGGGATCGGCGAACACCACCCGGTCGAGCAGCTCGGCGGCGAACCGGAGGTCGGCCTTGGCTGCGTAGCCCGCCGCTAGCTCCACCACTGCATCGCTTCCACCCATGCAGTCGACGTAGCGGGACGAGGCTTCGGCCGGTGGGTGCGGCCACAGCCGGGCCGGGTTCCCGTCGAACCAGCCGAGGTAGCGCTGGTAGATGGCCTTCACGTTGTGGCTGACCGAGCCGTAGTAGCCGTGGGTGTGCCAGGCCCGCTCGAGGGCTGGCGGCATGGCCATCACCTCGGCCGCCTCCGTCCCGTTCAACCCGGTATTCATCAGGCGCAGTGTCTGGTCGTGAAGGTAGGCGTACAGATCGCGCTGCAGCGACAGGTACTCGACCACCCGGTCGCCACCCCAGGTCGGCCAGTGGTGGGAGGCGAACGCCACATCGGTCGCGTCGGCGAACAGCTCGATGGCATCGTCCAGGTAGGTCGCCCACACCCGGGCGTCACGGACCACTGCGCCCCGTAGCGTCACCAGGTTGTGGAGATTCCGGGTGGCGTTCTCGGCCATGCACAACGCCCGCCGGTCAGGGAAGAGGAAGTTCATCTCGGCGGGGCATTCAGTGCCCGGGGTGAGTTGGAAGACAATCCTCACTCCGTCGAGCACCTCTTCCTGCCCGGTCCGGGTGATGTCGACCGTCGGGGCGACGAGCCCGACGGTGCCGGTCGAATTGGTCATGCCGAGTCCGCAGCCGATCTGTCCGGCCGGGCCCTTCACCAGTGCGGCGCCGTACATGTAGACGGCGCGGCGGCTCATGGCCACCCCGGCGTAGACGTTCTCGGATACCGCGGACTCCATGAAACCGTCCGGCGCGAGGATCGGAACGTCGCCTTCGAGGACGCCCCGGACCCCGCCGAAGTGGTCGACATGGGCGTGGGTGTAGATGACCGCCGTCACCGGCCGGTCCCCGCGGTGGCTGCGGTACAGGGCGAGGGCCGCGGCCGCCGTCTCGGCCGAGATCAGCGGATCGATGACGATCACCCCGGTGTCCCCCTCGACCAGCGTCATGTTCGAGAGGTCGAGTCCACGCACCTGGTAGATGCCGTGGCACACCTCGAACAGCCCCTGCCGGGACACCAGTTGACCCTGACGCCACAGGCTGGGATGGGCGGTGTCAGGGCACTCGTCGGCCAGGAAGCCGTAGGCGTCGTTGTCCCACACCACCCGTCCGGTGGCGTCGGTGACGATACCCGGGTCGAGTGCGCCCACGAAGCCCCGGTCGGCGTCTTGAAAGTCGGAGATGTCGTCGAAGGGCAGGTCGGAGAAACTCGTCGCTGACATGGGCGAAGTCTCCCAGACACCGTGGCGGGCTGTCCTACGCTGACGTTGCCGGCGCCGGGCCTTCCGAGCGCCGCCAATGCCTCGCCACCGACGACAGGAATCCTCCATGCTCACCATCGGACTCAACCACGTGGCCACCCTGACCAACGACGCCGTCCGGCTGCACGCCTTCTACGAGGAGGTCTTCGAGGCCGAGATCGTGCGCGACGCGCCCGAAGTGGAGGGGAACGACGCCGTCCGGCTGTCGGTCGTCAAAATCGGCCCGTGGTCCGAGCTCAACGTCTTCCAGATCGAGGGGAACACCGAGGCCGACCACCAGGTGCCGATGTTCGGCCGTGGGCGCCTCGACCACTTCGCCCTCCAGGCCGCCTCGATCGAGGCCTTCGAGACGATCCGGGAACGCCTGATCGCCCGCGGGGCGGCCGACTCGTTCGTCACCGATTTCGGCCCCGTGCTCAGCGTCTTCTTCCGCGATCCCGACGGGCTCGAGGGAGAGGTCTGCGTGGACAACCCCGATGCCGTAGCCGGGGTGTCCCATCCCCCGGGCACCCCGGCGACCCGCTACGTCGTCACCGAGGTGTAGGTCGGGTACCGACCACCACCCGGGAATGGCAGGCGCCATTGGACTTCCGATTCCTCGAGCCAGCAGGAAGCGTCCCGCCGTGCGTAACGTGTCGGTCGCAACGGGAGGAGGACACCGATGACGGGTAGTGCGCCAGTCAGAGCCGACCAGCCGAGCGCCACCGACACCCGCGGCGGTGCCTCCGGAACTCCCGCCTGCCCACTGAACGGAGCCGCCTGACCATGGACACACCCCGCTACGACCAGGACACCCTGGTGGATACGGCGATCGCCGCAGCCGGCAGCAACGACCTCGGCGAGGACTCGTGGCAGGAGGGTCTCGGCTACCTGCTGGAGGACCTCGACGGACCCGCCCAGCTCAATGCGCTCGGCCGCACCGTGGCCGAGGCGGACGTGGTCGGCTACCTGACCACCCGCCTCCGGATACTGGAGTGGCGACGCACCCATCCTGAGGTGGCCGACGGCACCATCACTCGGCCCATCGTCATCGTCGGACAGCCCCGCACCGGCACCACCATCCTCTACGACCTGCTGGCCCAGGATCCGGACAACCGGGCCCCGCTGACATGGGAGGTCGACCAACCCGTCCCGCCGCCCGAAACGGCGACCTACGACACCGATCCCCGCATCGAAGAGGCGGACGCCATCGCGTCCATGCCCGACCTCATCATCCCGGGGTTCACCGACTTCCACCCGTTGGGAGCGCGTCTGGCCCAGGAGTGCGTCCGGATGACCGGCGGCGACTTCCGCTCGATGATCTTCCCGACCCAGTACGACGTGCCGGAGTACAACCGCTGGCTGATGTACGAGGCCGACATGGCCCCCGCCTACCGCTGGCACCGCATCTTCCTCCAGCACCTCCAGAGCCGCCACGGCAGCGACCGGTGGCTGCTCAAATCGCCGGCCCACCTGTGGTGCCTACGCGCCCTGCTCGACGAGTATCCGGACGCACTGATCATCCAGACCCATCGGGACCCGGTGCGGGTGATCTCGTCGATCAGCGCACTGGCCGCACTGCTGCGCCGGATGTCGACCGACCACAGCTCGGTACCCCGGGCGGCCGACCTGTTCAGCGAGGACATCTTGCTCGGGCTCGACAGATCGGTGGCGGCCCGGCGCGACGGGACGGTACCGGCCGACCAGGTCGTCGATGTGCAGTTCGGGGAGTTCATGGCCGATCCGTTCACCACCATCGGCACCGTCTACGACCGTCTGGGTCTGACGTTCACCGCCGAGGCCGAGGCCGCCATGCGGGAGTTCCTCGCCACCCACCCGGGCGACGGGGGCGGTGGGGGCAGTCGCTACACCTTTGCCGACACGGGACTCGATGCCGCAGAGATGCGCGAGCGCAGCCGCGCCTACCAGGAGTACTTCGACGTGCCGAGCGAGCCCATCGCATGAGCCTTCCCGCCAACGCCCGGCCCCGGTGACCGGGCCCGATTCGAGCGAGGCGCCTGGCGAACCCGACCACCAGGTCGGCCTCGGGACCATCGCCAAGGAGTGGGGGCGCATCGGCTGTATCGGCTTCGGCGGTCCCCCGGCCCACATCGCGCTGCTCCGCGACCTGTGCGTGGAACGCCGGGGCTGGTTGACCACCGAGGAGTTCGAGGACGGGATAGCTGCCACCAACCTGCTGCCCGGCCCGGCCTCCACCCAGCTGGCCATCCTGTGCGCCTGGCGCCTGCAAGGCCCGGCCGGTGCGCTGATCGGCGGGCTGTGCTTCATCGTGCCCGGGCTGGTCGTCATCCTGGCCCTGTCGGTGCCGTTCTTCGCGCCCGATGCCCCGCTGTGGGTGCGGGGTGCCGCAGCCGGCGCCGGGGCCGCTGTCCCGGCCGTCGCTCTCCGAGCGTCAGTCGGCCTGCTGCCGGGCAGCTCGCGCCGGGCAGGTGCCGAACGCAGCGCCCGGTCCCGCTGGGTCGTGTATCTGGTCCTCGGCGCGGTGTCGGCGGCCACCGTCGGGCCTTGGCTGGTACTGGTGCTGGCCGCCTGCGGCGTGGTCGAGGCCACCGTGCGGTCACCCGGGAGACGCCCCTGGCCGACCCGTCGTGTCGCCGTGCTGCCGCCGGCGGTGGTACCGGCCCTGGCCACCGGCGGGCTCGCCGCCCTGTCCTGGGTGGCACTGAAGGTGGGGCTCTTCTCCTACGGCGGCGGATTCGTGATCATTCCGATGATGCAGCATGACGCCGTCCACACCTATCACTGGATGACCGCCGGGCAGTTCCTCGACGCGGTGGCCCTCGGCCAGATCACCCCCGGTCCGCTCGTCCAGACGGTCGCCGTGGTCGGCTACGCGGCGTCGGGCGTCGTCGGTGGCCTCGTTGCCGCGTTCGTGGCATTCGCCCCGTCCTTCGTCTTCATCCTGGTCGGCGGCCCCCGGTTCGACCGCCTGCGCACCAATCACTGGGCCCAGGGGTTCCTTACCGGAGCCGGCGCCGCCTCGATCGGCGCCATCGCCGGAGCCACCGTGCCGCTGGCTCTCTCCTTGGAGCATCTCTGGCAGTTCGGCGTGCTGGCCGCTGCCGCCGTCTGGGTGTTCGCTCTCCGGCGAGGGGTGGTGTCGGCACTGGTGGGTGCCGGTCTCCTCGGCGTGGCCGCGGCCTACGCCGGGTTGCACCTTCCCGCCTGAGCCGATCGGATCACCAGTCGGGCCTGGCTCCTGCTCAGCGGCGGGACCACCGCCGCCATCGGCCCCCGACGGGACCGGCGGCGATTCCGGCCTCGGCGGCCAGGGCCACTACGCGGTGGGCCGACGGATTTACCAGGATCGTGCCGCCGATGGCCACCGTGGGAACCGTCTCGGAACCATTGGCATGGACCCGCACGAAGGCGCGGGCCTCGGGGTCCGACCAGATGTCGATCTCCTCGGTGGCCAGACCGGCGCGGCGGAGGCCGCGGCGCAGGGAACCGCAGTACGCGCAGCCGGGACGCCAGTAGACGGTGACGACCGGCGGGGCCGACTCTTCGGTCGCGCTCATGGCGCCCGCCAGTCGGGGTGTAGGTCCTCGACGAGGGCGAGTTTCTGGGCCCGGACGGTCTGACCGTTCTGCAGGGCCTCGGGATGGTCGACCATCCAGGCCATGGCGGCAGCCGGCACCGACGGAGGCGCGCCGGTGTAGTGGCCGACCAGGCCCAGGGCCGCGGCGTTGACCACCTGGCGCTCGGTCTCGACATAGCCGGGGTCGAGGTTGTAGGCCCGGATCCCGCGGTCGCCGAGCTCCACGGACAGCAGCGGGGCGAAGCGGTGGGCGGCCGCCTTGGATGCGGCATAGGCCACGCCCCAGCCGCCCTTGCCGACCGGTCCGGGCGGGTCGGCGGTGGCGGTGTGGGAGGTGACATCGATGATCGTCCCGCCACCCCGCTCGAGCATGCCGGCCAAGACGGCCTGGATGAGCACGAACGGTGCCACCGCGTTGGCGGCCAGCTTCGCCTCGAGTTGGGCAACGGAAAGTTCGATGATGGGCACCATGCTTCCGGGTGCCGTGTCGACGGCGTTGTTGACCAGCAGATCGACACCGCCCCAGGTCTCCTCCACCGTGGCCACCGCGGCCACCAGCCCGGGATGGTCGTGGAGGTCGGCCACCAGCTCGAGGGAACGTCGTCCGCGGGCCCGGATCTCCTCGCCGGTCTCTTCGAGGCTGCCCGGCAGTGGACGCCCGGCCCCGGTATCGGAGTCGTCCCGCCCTTCGCCCCGTCCGACGGTGCGGCCGGTGACGGCCACGTCCCACCCGGCTTCGGCGAGAGCCAGGGAGGTTGCCCGACCGATGCCCCGGGTGGCCCCTGTCACCAGGGCCCGACGTCCGGGGGCGGTCACCGCGCGCTCCGGACCCGCGACGCCGGTTGGTAGTTGGGCCCGGCCGTCTCGTCCACCCGGACCAGGAGGGCCTCGCAGGGGGGCTCGAACCGCTCGGCGAATTGGACCGACCGAGCTTCGCCCAGGACCTCCCAGGGGCGTGTGGTGAGCCGATCGGTGTCGTCCTCGATCTGCTGGCGGAGCGCGATCCCTCCGCTCGTGACCGACCGGCCGGCGGCCAGGCCCTTGGCCTCGAGCGCAGCCCAGCCGGCCTCCAGTTCGTCGGAGGACGTCCCCCGGGACCGGGCCAGCCAGTCGTCCTCGTAGCCGAGCCACGCATTGTGGAGGATCGACGCTTCAGCATGGGTGAGCCCGGCGGCGACCACCAGTGCCCAGTGGGTGTCCCCCCGCCACTCCCGCAGGCAGTTCACGGCGTGCCACCCGGACAACAGCGGGTCCGATGGTCGCGGGACGGCCAGGTGGGCGGCGAAGAACACCCGGCCGACCAGTGGCAGCGCCTCCACCACCGACCACAGGTCGGGACCGAATTCGACCAGCGGCTCGATGATGTCGGGCGCGTGAGCGGACAGGCCCTCGACCACCGCTTCGTCGCGGGCGGCCCACATACGGGTGAAGCCTTCGGCGTCGAGCAGGTCGAACACTGCGGCGATGCCGAGCGGGCTGATCGACCCGAATGCGGCGATGACTGCGGCGGGCCCCACCGGTGCGAGCGGCGCGCACCGTGACGCGATGTAGCCCAGCGGCCCGGCCAGATCCTCGGGCAGGCCGGTGGCCTGGTAGCGGGCCACGGCCCCCGGATCCCAGAAGATCCACCCGATGGTGGTCTGCACCGACCGGGCGTTGCGGGTGGTCACGGCCGTCCAGTCGGTCATGAGCCCAGTCTGCCGGACCCCAGCACCACCCGGCGACGTGGTTTGGGGGCGGGCCGTCACCCGTCGAAGGGCAGGGTGAGGGTCGCCGAGCCCGTCACGTGGTCACCGAGGTCGGTGACCGCCCGGAAGGCGACCTCCACCACACACTCGTCGCCTGACGCCGTGACCCCGGCCACCTCTCCCGTGTACGTGAGGGTGTGCCCGGGAAAGACCGGGACGCCGAGCCGGATGGACAGATGTGTCATCCGGGCGTCGGGTCCCGCCCAGTCGGTGAGGAACCGGGAGCAATACCCGGTGTCGGACAGGATGTTCATGAAGATGTCCGGTGCCCCCTGTTCGGCGGCGTACTTCCGGTCGTGGTGCACGGGCATGAAATCGCGGGTGGCGATGGCCCCTGCCGCCACCAGCGTGGCCGTCACCGGGATCTGGAGGGATGGCAACACGTCTCCCACCGAAACGTCCGCGGCGTGCGGCGTCATGGGGACACCCCCGAAGGGTCGAATTTCAGGATCCGGAAGGTCTGACGCCCGACCACCTCGTCCGTTCCCACTGTGTATGTGGTCACCCAGGTGACGAACCGGCCGCGGCCCATCCGGGTCTGTTTCTCCTCCGAGATCGAGGCGAACACCGTGGTGGAGGACACCACCTCGCCGAGGTGGAGGTAGCGGACGATCTCGAACTCGGAGTTGGTGGCCAGCGTGCCCACGTAGCCGGCCCGGTCGAGGACCGACAGGGCCGTGTCCCCCTCGAGCTCCACCGGCGAACCTCCCCGTTCGGCGATCCCGGCGAGCGTGGGCGTCGGCATGGTCCAGGTCTGGAGCATCAGCGGGGGTGCCACGATCTGGCCGAATCGCGACCGGGCGGCAGCCCTCGGGTCCACGTAGACCGGGTTATCGTCGCCAAACGCGGCCGCCCAGTGCCGGATCATCGGCTGGTTGACCGGGTCGGGAGCCACCGAGGCTCCCCCGCGTCCGACCGGTTGCCCGACCAATGCCTGCAGCTCCTCCTCCAGCGACTGGTCGCCCATGGCGTGGCCCCCTTCCGTGACGATCGTCCACCGTTGCGGCGAGGACGCTCCCATACCGCCGGCGCCACTGTCCAGCGGGAGCCGATCAGACACGCCTTCCCCCATCGTCGAATCGTGTCGCGTCAACCGACGGGTGGCGCCCCTGGGGCGGTGGTCTGCCACGACCAGGCGGCGCCGTCCCACCACCGGAGCGGAGCCACGGCCCACGGGTCCGGATACCAGCCAGGTGCCATGGTCGGCCGACCCGGAGGTGAAGGAGGTGGCGGCGGAGGTGGCACCGGCGGTGGCGTCCGGCCGGGGGTCGCCGCAACGGTGGAGGACCCATCAGGAGTGTCCGGCGCAGCCGCCGGTGTCGGGCCACCAGGTTCAAATGGAGGCGGAGGTGGCGGGGGTGCGACGTCCGAACCTTGTTCGGGCTGCCCGATGTCCACCGGCTCGGGTCGGGACGCGTCGATTGCCGCCAGGTCGGCAACCAGGCCGGCCACCAACTCGTCCACCGTTCCCCGGAAGTTGGCGAGGGCCAGGTCCAGGCGGAACTCGAAGGTTTCGGACACGCCCGGTCCGTACCGCACGGTCACCGGCGTCTTCCGGTTGGACAACGAGAACGTGGTGGCTCCGGTCGCCGCATCGTGGTGGACCCCGATCAGCTTGGCGAACGGGCTCTCCCGGGTCTGGGCTCCCCCCTGGAAGACCACCCGGGAAGAGGTGACGGTCACCGTACCGGTGTCGATGACCGTCGGCGCCGGATCACCCTGAACGAAGTGCCCCTTGGAGGCCCCCACCCGATAGCGGATCGGGCGGCCTCCGATCCGTGCCACCGGGATCGAAACACCGTGGGAGTGCCCGACGTAGGTTCCTGCCCCCCGCCGTTCTTCGATGAGCGCGCAGCCACTCACCTGGAGGTACACGGACTCACCGGTTGCGAGGAGGACCCCCTCGGCGTCGACGCCTCGAAACGTCCGTGCTGCCTCGATCAGGTCCACGTAAGCGTCGTGGCGGGTCTGCCACTCGAGCTCGGCCTGGTGGACCGCCTGCTCGGCTTTTCGCTCACGGTGTCCTTCGAGCACGGTGTCGCCTCCGTTGTCCGCCGACCGCGAGCGACACTAGGTCAACCACGCACCTGGCACTCCGGTCACCCGGGGACGGCCACCGCGGTGCAGGAGGTTCGTACCTGCGGCCCCGAGGTCGGACCGATTATGGTTCAGGCCGCGGCCTTCTTGAGTTCGGATCGCAGGACGAAACCGCCCACGATCTCGAGCAGGCCCATGATCAGGAACCAGATACCGAGCAGTGTGGCCAGCGCGTTGACCGAGTTCGAGGGCACCGCGACGACCACGATGCCGGCCACCAGGCTGACCACGCCGAACCCGATGACCCAGCCCCGCTGACCCTTCGTACCCCCCATGATGCCGGCCATCAGGGCGACCACACCCTGCACGATCCAGACGATGCCGATGAACAGGCCGATGGCCGCCTTCGTCAGGTCAAGGTGGCGGATCATCACCACGCCGATGACGACCTCGAGCAGTCCGGCCACGGCGATCCACGACCGGTGCTCCTCGTCGTGATCGAGAGCCCGGATGAAGTGGAAGAGACCCCCCAGGATCAGCAGGATCCCGATGATCACGCAGATGACGTTCAGCGAGGTCGACGGGTGGAAGGTGAGGGCGATCCCGAGTCCCACGGTGATCAGCCCCACGATGAGTTCCAACTGCCAGACCACCTTGGATGGCAAGCCCCCCTGGACGACCACTACTTCGCTCTCCGTTGCCATGTCTGGCTCCTTTCGTTCCGCCGACCGGCCGGGAACAACGGTAGTGGTGGCACCGAGCCGTCAGGGGGACCCGTCGGTTCCGGCCCAGCGGTCAGGTGCCCGACCACTGGGCCGTGACCAGCGTGACGGGGACGGGCACACCCGGACCACAGAAGCGGTGGTAGGCCGTCTCGGGATCCGGCGGTATGCGGACGGTGGTCTGGGACACCGAGTGAACCATGTTCGAGATGAACGACCCGACGGTCAGGGGTCGGTTGGGCCCGTACTCGATGGAGTGGATGGCCGGACAGGACAACGCGGCTCTGGCCCATGCCGTCTGGATCGCCAACGCCCGCCCGGTCAACTGGGGGATCAGAGCGGTGTAGGCCCTGGGCCGGTTGATCTGAAGGTCGCCGATCTGCACAGTCGAACTGCCCGGCGCGGTAAGGAGGGCCGAGATCCAGGGTGTCGGGAGGGGCTTCTCGTGGCCGGTGAACTGGCCCCGGTGGGTCAGTTGTAGGTGGGCGGTCAATGGGTCGGAGAGCCCGAGCAGGTCGAGGATCTGGACGCCGGGGCCCAACTCATAGGGTGCGGTGCCGATCTGTGCGGTGGCGACCACCGGGCTCCGGAGCCCGGGAGCGGTGGGTGCCTGAAGCCGGACCGGGGCCTTGCCGGCGTCGAATTGGAGCCAGGCAGCCTCGCCCGTGGTCGGGTCGGCGAAGGCGGCCTGACTGGTCCACGCCCAGACAGTCGGGTTCACATTGCCGTGGCCGTTGGCGGCCAGTAACGGAGACAGCGAGAACGGCTGCCCGTCCGTCGAGCGCAATCCGAACGAACACAGCAGCGCCCACGGAATCACCAGGAGGGAGATCACGAACCGTCGTCCGAGGGGAACTACAGCCACGGGTGCGACCAACGCAAACAGCGGGGCCACCAGCAATCGACCGTGGACGTAGTCGCCCCCCATGATCACGATGTAGCCGGCATTCAATGCGCCGGCGGCCGGCAGCGCAACGAGGACGGCGAGGTTGCGCGTCCCCCGGTCGGTTCGTTTCAAGGCGCCGGCCAGCGGGGGGAATGCCCCAACGACCAGACACAGGGCCGGGACGACCATCCAGTAGGTCCCGGCGAAATCCATGAAGTACAGAACTCCTCGGCCGACCCGGGGGAGCGAGGCCTCCTTGGCCACCGCGGTGTTGGCCACGACCATCCCGTAGTAGCCCATCCGGAACATCTGGTACGCCAACGGGAGCGCCGCCGCCCAGGCCAGGATCCGCACCTGCCCGCGCCACGTCCGACCGGCCCGATCGACCACGAGCAGCAGCCCGACGAATACCAAGCTGTCGATGCCGAGTTCGGGTCGCACCAGCGGTCCGAGCCCGAGGACGATCAGTGTCCCCACAGGGACGGCGGGGCCGGACCGACCGGCCCAGCGGACGAGCAGGGTAAGACAGGCGCCCAGCCAGAAGAATGTCAGGCCCGTCTCCAGACCGAGCGATGCGAGCGACCAGACCGCCGGCACGGCCACGAACACCAGCGCACCGAGCGGCAGCAGAAACGCGTCTCGCTCGGCACGTCTGGCCAGTCGCGCCGAACTCACGATGGCCAGGACGAGTCCGGCCAGGGTCAGGGCGATGCCGAGATCGACGGCGATGGTGGTGAGCGGGAACGGCGTGACGAATGCCACCAGAGCGACCAGGGCCAACCATGCCGGACTGGTGAACGCCTCGACCCGTTGGCCGGCGTTGAAGACGGGCCCGTGTCCGGCGAGGATGTTCTGGACGACATGCAAGTAGATGAACCCGTCGTAGAACATGGAGCGGTGGGTCCAGGCCAGGACGGCCAAGACGACGACCGGTACCGCCAGGACGGCCACCTGCAGGCCCCTGTGCGGGCCCGGTCCCCCGCCGACGGATTCGGGCGCCGAGGCAGCGTCCACCAGGGACGGGTCAATGGCAGCGACGGCATCGGGAGCGGGTGGTGCCTCGATCATGAGATCAGGCGAGATCATTGTCCGCTCACTTCCTGGATCGGTCGTTCGGCGCGCAGGTCACCCCTCGTGAGGGGAACCAGCCCGCAGACGGGACAGGTCGTCCGCCGGGGATCGCTTATGGCGCGTACCCAGTGGTCACGTCTGTCATCGTCGGAACGACGCACGCACTTGAGGGGCGCCAAGCCGTCACGGACCGGGGTTCGGACCGTTCACCCTGGTGGATAAGGCTGCCGGCCGGAGTGCGGCCGGGCCCGGGTTCACTCTTGGCTGCTCCGTCGACCTGCCCCGTTCGGGTGGCGCAGTCGTCGGAACCACGGACGTCCGTCGCCGGAGGTACGGATGAGGGTGTAGGTGACGAGGTAGACCACGGCCAGCACCACTGTCAGAGCACCCCACCAGAACAGCATTTGGCCACAACCTTTCCTGGCTTCCGTCGCCCATGCTCCCACCTGGCGGGGACGGCGACGAGCAGGCATGGCGACGGTGTGCCAGCATCGGCGCATACGCAAGGCGGGCCGCCGAGCCCGATCGAGGAGGTACAGACGATGGAGACCCAGGCCGCAGTCCTGTGGGGGCAGAACGAGGATTGGAAGATCGAGACGATCGAGCTGGATCCGCCGAAGGCCGGCGAGGTTCTGGTGAAGCTGGCCGCGTCCGGCATGTGCCACAGCGACGAGCACTTCAGGACCGGTGATCTGGGCGGCATCTACCCGATCATCGGCGGCCACGAGGGCGCCGGCGTCGTCGAGGAGGTGGGTCCGGGGGTAACCGACCTGGTGCCGGGCGACCACGTCGTGTTCGGCTTCATCCCGGCGTGCGGCAAATGCCCCTCGTGTGCGCGCGGCCATTCCAATCTGTGCGACGTCGGGGCGACCCTCATGATGGGCACCCAATACGACGGAACCCACCGCCACCACTCACTCAGTGGGATCGATCTGACCACGGCGGTCTGCCTCGGCACCTTCGCCCACCACACCGTGGTGAACCAGGCGTCGTGCGTGAAGATCCTCCCCCACTACCCCCTGGACAAGGCCTGCCTGATCGGCTGCGGCGTGACCACCGGCTGGGGTTCCGCCGTGTATACCGCCGAGGTCAAGCCCGGCGACGACGTGGTGGTCATCGGCATCGGCGGTCTCGGGATCTCCGCCATCCAGGGCGCCAAGCTGGCCGGAGCGGAGCGGATCTTCGCCGTGGATCCGGTGGCGTTCAAGCGGGACGAGGCACTCAGGTTCGGGGCCACCCACGTGGCTGCCAGCATCGAGGAGGCCACCCCGCTGGTCAACGAGGTCACGTGGGGGAAGAACGCCGACAAGGTGATCATGACCATGGGTGTCGGCGACGGCTCGCTCATCGAGAGCGTGATGCAGCTGACGGCCAAGCGCGGCCGGGTGGTGGTGACCAACATCCACCCGATGGCCGAGACCACCGTCACCCTGTCACTCACCTGGCTCACCCTCTTCGAGAAGCAGCTCGTCGGGACGGTGTTCGGTTCGGCCAACATCCGCTATGACATCCCCCACCTGCTGCGCCTCTACGAGCAGGGTCAGCTCGACCTCGACAGCATGATCACCCGGACCTACACGCTCGACGGCGTGAACGAGGGATACGCCGACATGCTCGAGGGCCGCAACATCCGCGGCGTCATGATCTACGACTGATTCACAATCATCCCGGGTAGTCCGGATCGTCAACCCCTGTTTCACAGGATGATATGTTGACCGGACCATCGGCCCCGGAGCTGGTCCCGCCACCCGTTCCGGGGCCGGTGGCATAGTCTGTTTCCCTACTTAGCTCACAGGAATAGGCGGCAACATGACCCCTCCAGACGTGGAGTTGATGTCGATCATCCAGGGGATGATCGAGGCGACAGAGGGGCTACAGGCGGCCCTCGAAGCCCAGAATGAGAACCGGCGGGAGCAGTTGCGTCGCCTCGGGGAGGGTGAGGAGTTACGGGACATCGTCGTCTCGATGCCCGTTGTCGGCACCCGCACAACTGCGAAGGCGGCCCAGGAACGGATGGAGTCCCAACGGAAGGCCCTCCGCAGCGCAATCATGTGCCGTTGCATCGATGAGGGGCTGACCAACAGGGACATCGCCAAGATCTGGGGGGTGTCGGTGCAGTTGGTCTCCCGCTACACGGGGACCAGGCACGTGCCCGGCTGAGCCCACCGCTCCGGGTCAGGTATCTGCACTGTTCCCCACCCGCAGGTGACGCCGCCGGATGCCGTCCACCCTGGCTCCCCGGCGCAGATCGACCGATCGGGTCACCATCTCCTGGGCCACCCGGTTCTGTTACAGGCTGCCCCCGGCGGCACGCAGCCTTGCGTCGGGCACATCCATTGCCGTTTCGGCCTCCGCCGACGGCGCCGGCTCATCGTCGAGCGCCCGGTCCCAGGGTCCTTCCGTCCTGCCACATCGTCGATGTCCAGTCGACGCCGGGCCTGATGACCCCCCACATCGCCGACCACCGCTGGTCCCGCGCTGGACGCGATGCACCCGCACCGGACGCCCCCCCGGGGGACAACCCGGTGCTCACGACAACGCGGCCACCTCGTCGACCGGCACCACCGTGCACGTGATGGGTCCGGGGCGGTCGTCGGCGAGGAAGAACCGCCAGAATACGATGCCGATCTCGTGGCCCTCGGTGTCGAGCCAGTTGGGCACGCCCGGATCCCGGTGGGCCACCACCACCCGGTAGCCACCGTCGGGGCCCAGCTCGAGCTGGGTGCGGTTCAACCAGGTCTGGTGGCTGCGGTACTCGAACGTCTGCATGAAGCGGTTCCACAGCGCGACGTTGGCGAACGCACAGTCCGGAACGGTGCCCTCGAGCACGAGCGCCTCGTCGGCTCCCAGCACGAAGGGGCCCATCGAGTAATGGGCGTCGACGGCGCCGGGTACATCGAGACCCGAGTCACGGAAGCTGTAGGGCTGGGGCAGGACGTTGGGCTCGCGGGACACGAAGGGGATGGGACCCTGCTCGTCGGGCGAGGGCATGCCCCGGGTCTTGGAGTCCACGAAAGCGCCTACCGCAGCGGTCCGGGCGGCGAACAGCTCCTCCGTCCACGGGGGCGCCGGACCGGGGTCGTGGACCGGCTCGATGGTCAGTTCCAGATGGAGGTGGGGGTCGGACGCGGCCGGCACGGTCCGTTCGAAGTAGTGCCGGGTAACGATGGAATGCGCGTCGGGTGCCCCGGTCAGCCAGTTGCCAGTGAATCCCTCCGGCGGCCCGTCCGGGCTGATCGTCAGCTCGTAGGTGCCATCCGCACCATGGATCAGCGACTCGAAGTTGACATCGGCGATCACCCGTTCCTTGTTGGGGTCGTCGGGCTCCAGTCCATGCACCGTGAAGGAGAGGTAGCTTTCGCCGACGTTGCGTCCCCGGACGAGGTAGGTCGTTCCTCCGTCGATGGCCGTCCACTGGTAGACGGCGTCGGGGTTGTCGCCCTGGATCTTCCGGAACGGCGACACGATCCGGGTGAACATCGGCCGCTCGGGATCGCTCTCCAGGTGATGGTCGAGCCCGCAGGCCAGCAGGTGGGCAATGTGCCGGAATCCCTCGGTGCGGTCCAGTTCCCCCATCGGCTGGGTGTCGAGCCAGTCCGCCACCTCACCCAGGGACGCCAGTAGGCCCCGGAACGCGTCGCCGGCCGATGATGTCATCGGCCTACGGGTCCGGGCTGAGATACGAGGTGGCAACTCGGTGATGGATATGCGGCGGATGCCATGTCGGCTCCCTTTCGATCGGCTCGGTGGCCGACCCACGGTAGCCCCGGCCACCGGATCGAACCGGCTAGAGCTCCACCCGTCCCGCCGACGGAGCGCGGCGGCAATGATGCAGGGGCGACCGGTCGAGGTGATCCGACGAACCGTCGACGAACAGGAGGCCCCCATGCCCATCGATGCGCGCGGCCAACGAGACGGTGAGATCCTCGACCCGACCCAGATGGCCGACATCCGGGCCATCGAAGACCTCGGCATCGCCTATGCCTTTGCCGTCGACGACCGTGATTGGCGCCGGTGGGAGGCGCTCTTCCTGTCCGACGGGCTGGTGGACTACACCCGGGCGGGTGGGATCAAAGGGACTCCGGCGGAGGTAGCCGAATGGATGGTCGGTGCGATGGCCACCTTCGCCTTCACCCTGCACACGACCTCCACCCATGAGATCCGCCTCACCGGCCCCGATACCGCCACCGGGAGATCCCACGTGTTCAATCGCAACGGGGTCGAGTGGGAAGGTCGCCGTGAACTCTTCGACGTCGGCGCCTGGTACGAGGACACCTACAGCCGGATTGGCGCCGGGTGGCGGATCGCCAGCCGGATCGAGCACACCACCTACATGGCCGGCGGGTCGTTCGCCGACATGATCCTGGGGATGGTCAACAATCCGGAATCGGGTCTTCCGCCCGTCTTCGGCTGAGTCCCCGGACGACACCACGGGCCAAACCCAGTGCGATCGTGCGACCGCTCGGGGTCCGTTGCCAACTACGGTCCGATGCTCCATAGGCTTAACTCGATGACATGGTGATGGGACGACGACCAGGTGTGGAGACGGCATCGGTGCCGATCACCGCCCTCGACACCTTGCTCCTCGGTCAGCAGCTGACTGTCGCCCTGGCCCGGATCCCGTTCCGGCGCCCGCTCGAGGGTCACTCATCACGACTCTCGAATCTGGGTCAGAACGTGACCCGCGAGGTCATCCGCAGCTTCATGGGCTACGTCACCTCGCTGCCGGTCCCCGAGTTCCGTTCGATCGAGCTCCTCCTGGACGACCTCTGCCAGGTGGTGTTGCCGCCGATCGTCCATGCGCGCGGCGTCGATCGGACGGCCACCGAGATCGGGGGCGTCCCGGGCATCCTGTACGTACCTCGGGAAGGGACGCCCCGTGGGGTGATCCTCTACCTCCACGGCGGTGGCTATATCGGCACGTCACCGGCGATGTACGCCTTCTTTACGTCAAGGATCGCCGCCACGACCGGGTGCGCCACCTTCGTGGCCGACTACCGCCTCGCCCCCGAGTTCCCCTTTCCGGCCGGGCTGGACGACGCTGGCGACGTCCTCGATGCGGTCATCGCCGTTGGTGTACCGAAGGAGCGACTCTTCCTGGCAGGCGATTCGGGAGGAGGCGGGCTCGCCAATTCGCTGGTGCTGGCCGCCCGGGAGACTACGCACCTCGTCCGACCAGCCGGCCTGATCCTGTTCTCCCCCGAAGTGGACCTGGGGCTCGGCGAGCCGTCGGTCACCGAGAACGCGTCGCGTGACATCCTCCCGTGGAACATCCCCACGGTCCCCTACCTCCACGGTGCCGACGCAACCGAGGGCGAGGCGTCGTCGATCAACGCCGACCTCCACGGGTTCCCACCCACGGCGATCTCCTGGGGAGGAGACGAGATGTTCCGGAACCCCATCCGGACCTTCGTGCGCCACTTGGAGGACGCCGATGTGGAAGTGCACGCCCACGAGGTTCCCGGGATGTTCCACGTCTTCCAGATCCTCATGCCCTGGGCCGACGAGAGCCAGGCCATCTACGAACACGTCGGTCAATTCGTGGACGGGCTACTGACCGACGCGCCTCCCCTACCCGACGGGGCGGTGCAGAGCCTCCGCGGCACCTGACGACTGCTTACGACTTCACCCCGTTTCGGCCCGCATCGAGGGGCTGTGGAAGGTGCTCCACGCCTGACGCCGCTGTTCAACCTCCCTCCGCCTGCCACTTGACGTCGTTCTTGATTCGGGTGTCCCGACCGACGATGCAATGACCCAGGCAGCGGCGCCAGCCGGCAACGACCAGGCACTTCCCGTGTCGGAAGACCGTCGCCCACACTTCGACGAGCGCAACGAGGCATGGACGGAATCTGACGCTGCCTGGCAGCGTCAACGATGCACCGTCTACATGTTCGTCCCACGACGTCAAGCTGCTCCGGATGTCCAGGGGCGCATAGTCTGACTGTCGCACTTCGTGTTCCACGCCACTCTCTTGGGGGACTATGCCGGTGACCGGGCGACGAGTGGTGTCGATGGGAGTGATCCTAGGATTCGTGCTCTCAGTAATCTGCGCCCCTCCACCTGCGGCGGCCGCTCAGGGTGGCGTGGTACACACCAGTACCCCGCGGATCATCATCGATACCGACTTGTCCCTCTGGTGGGACGACGCCACCGCGATCGGCATGGCAAATGTTCTCGCCCAACGCGGACAACTTCACATCCTCGGCATCGTGTCCGACATTCGGAACCCGCTCGCGGTCGCGGCAATCGATGCCATCGACACCGCGTACGGTCATCCCAACATTCCGTTGGGCGCCGTCGCCCACTCCGAAGCCAACACCGCGCCCCACGGCTACACCAGTGACCTCATCCACAAGCTTCCGCATTCGGTCCATTCCAGCGCAAATGTCCCCGGTGCCGTAATTCTGTACCGGCAACTCCTGGCGGGCCAGCCCGACCACAGCGTCACCATTATTGCCATAGGGGCCTATACGAACCTGGCCGGCTTGCTCCGCTCCAAGGCCGACCGGCACAGCTCACTTGATGGGCGGGCCTTGATCCGAGCGAAGGTCAAGCGGCTGGTTATCGAAGACGGACTGTTTCCAGGCAGCGCCCCGGCACTCACGAACCAGAAGCTGGATCTGGTCTCGGCCCGTGAGGTCGTCAATGGTGCTGGTTGGCCGACATCGATTGCCTGGGTTGATGGCTCCACCGGACTACAGACCAAGGTCGGAGGGGCACTGTGCACGACTGTGCACTCCACTAACCCGATGCGGATCGTCTACGAATCGAGGTTCGGATGCGGACCGCCAGGAGACGGTGACTGGGATGGCCCCACACTGCTCTACGCAGTCGGAGGCAGGCAACAACTCTTCACTGAGCTCGGTCAGGGAGGTGCAGCATTCCTCAATGCCGCAGGCGGGCTCTCGTGGCGGGCAGATCCCAGTCGTCCCCACGACGTCTACGTTCACGTTGCCAATCAGCCAGCACTCAACGAGCGAATCGATGCCTTGTTGGGGGCTCGATAGCCTGTCGTCCCCGCCATCGACGCCGGAACTGATGGAGCGGTGGGCGCCGGCGAGCATCGCCGGCTCTAGACGGGGAGCCAATTCGAGGACCAGGACGAGTTCGCTGGACTGCCCCTGGTCATGGTCAACCGGTCGACCCGGTTACGGTCCTGATCGACGGATGAGTTCGGCGCAGTGTCGGAACCCTCGCAAGTGCCCGATGGAAGCCTTCAGGTACTCCCCCTTCGCTCCCGCCGCTCTAGCCAGCTCACGACAACGGACCGTGACCGCCCTGTCTGTCAGGCTGACGTGAGACACCTGCCGTAGCCGTTCCTCCCTCCAGGGCGAGACAGGAAGTACCGAAGCCATGACCTTGACCAACTCCACATCCTTG
>Ga0097691_1001014_pt1 | contig 21903 bp, 21 predicted proteins | sample NGESurdeep072012_8_FD_72858 | JGI IMG/M metagenome (GOLD analysis project Ga0097691, IMG submission 72858) | Arctic peat soil microbial communities from Barrow, Alaska - NGEE Surface sample 210-1 deep-072012 | ecosystem: Environmental > Terrestrial > Soil > Wetlands > Peat ... | reverse complement strand
GTCAGCCGCGGTCGGCGCCCCCGCCCCTGACGAGGTGGAGCAACGTGGTCGTCGATCTCCACATACAGTGCGGTCAGGAGGGTGTCCAGGTCTTCCGTCATAGACGATCATGGACACTCTCCTCCCGCTTCGGCCGTTAGCGACACGCCGTGTTCAAGGAACCGATCATCTAGTTGATGGAGGTTGGACTACATGCCCACAGGCCTGGATCCGGAAACGATCGGTCCGGTCGACGTCGCCCTGATCGTCTTCGAGGGAAACGACTTCACCGGCGACGTGGCACCTGCGCTCGCGGAGCTGCATGACAGCGGGACGGTACGCGTCATCGATCTGGCCTTCGTGCGCAAGGAAGCCGACGGCACCACCTCGTCCATCGAAGTCGGTGACGCGGACGTCGCCGACGAGTTCGAACGAGTCAACAACACAGAGTTCGACCTGCTGAGCGACGAGGACCTGACCGAGCTCGCGAGCGGTCTGGAGCCCAACACCTCGGCGATGGTGATCGTATGGGAAAACAGTTGGGCAGCCCGTTTCGGCGCCGCGGTTCGCGGTTCCCATGGTCGCGTCGCGACTCTCGAGCGGATTCCCCGTGAGAACGTGCTGCGAGCCATCGCGGCTCTGGACGAGGAATAGGATGGAGAAATGCCTCGACGACGTATGGGACGCCCAGGACTCATGGGAACCATGGCCCGCACGGCAGTGGTTGCCGGCACGGCCACGGCTGTCAGCGGAAGCATGCACAAGAAGTCCGCGCAGAACGCCGCACAGCAACGAGAAGCGGCCGCCGCACAGCAACAGGCGGCAACAGCACAACAGCAGGCAATGGTCGACCAGGCTGCCAACCAAGCGGCCGCACAGGTTCAGGCACAGCAGGCGACCGCTGCGCCCGCGCCCTCCACGGAGGATCGGATGGCCAAGATCAGAGAACTCGGACAGATGAAGTCCGAAGGTCTTCTGACCGACGAGGAGTTCGCTGCCGAGAAGGCGAAACTCCTCGCCGGCTAGTTTGGAGGGGTCCAGGATCGGCCCCGGACTGGGGCCCTCCTCGCAAGTCACATGACAAGTAGAAACAGGCTGTAGCCGGCCAGCCAGGTTCCTACGGCTGCCGCCAATACGGTGATAATCATGTCCGTGTGGGTCTCGAGGAACGACTGAAAGCGACTCAGCCGTAGGCGTGCCGCGGCCGGCGAGAGCGCGGCATACCCCTCGATGACGAGAAGGCTGGACGAAGCCAGCAAGATGAAACCGACAACGGCGATGACAGCCGAAAGTTGGGAGAGGTCCGCGGAGGCCACGGTGAGAGCCCCGGCTGCGACGAGCGGCCACGGCTGGAACAGGAAGCCGAACGACGCCGCAGCGAGAAACGTCATGTGCTCCAGCTTGGACCGCCAGGCGGGCGGCGACGACGGCTGGTTCCGGCGGGAGTACCGCATCGCGGCCAAGCCCAGCAGGGCGAGCCCGATGACGATCTTGGCGATCACGAGCCAGGCGGCCGGAGACGAGTCGGGCTTGGGCGGCTTGCCGCCGGTCAGCACGAGAGTCACAGCGACGACGAGCGGCCAGCGAAATGACCCAGCCGATGATGAAAGCAAACGCCCGCCGGGTGCCGCCGGTTGTAGCGAGCAAGGATGAACACTCTCGTCACCCTTCTCGTCCGCAAGCGGCGCCTCTTCGAGCTGCTCGCCGCCCAGGGCATGTTGGCCAACCAGCAGGTCACCTTCCTCACCGACGGCGCCGACGACGTGCGCGACCTCCCGCTCTACCTCAACCCACAAGCCGAACACCTGCTGGACTGGTTCCACGTCACGATGCGCCTCACCGTGCTGACCCACGAGATTTACTCCGCACTGGCGTACGACGACGACTGCCCCAGCGTGCTCGACGTCGAGGGCATGGCCGAGCGCACCGTCTTGCTCGACGGCTGGTCCAAGACCTACGCGATGACCGGCTGGCGGCTGGGCTACGGCGTGTTCCCGCCGGCGCTGGTGGAGCCCGTAACCCGGCTGGTGGTCAACTCGGTCTCCTGCGTGCCGGCCTTCAGCCAGTACGCCGCGATCGTCGCTCTGGAGAGCCCGCCCGAGCCGGTGGCGCAGATGAAGGCGGCGTTTCGCACCCGGCGGCAGGTCGTCGTTGACGGCTTGAACGCCATCGACGGCATCTCCTGCCAGCTGCCCGGCGGTGCGTTCTACGCCTTCCCCAACATCACCGGGCTGGGCCGACCGGCCGCCGCTGTCGCCGGCGGGCTGCTACGGGACGCCGGCGTGGCCTGCGTGGCCGGCACTGCCTTCGGCGCCGCCGGCGAGGGCTACCTGCGGCTGTCCTACGCCAGCTCGGTGCCGCGGCTGCAGGATGCGCTAGCCGGCATCGACGCCTTCGCCCGGGCGACGGCCGGCTGAGATCCTGCCGGGACCTGCCGGGCCCGGCCCAAGGAGTGGTCAGCTGGTCTGGCCGACAGCGCCGGCCATCCGCCGGACGGCCTCCGCCAGCAGATTGGGGGAGGTCCCGAAGTTGAGTCGAGCCCAGCCGAGGCCAGGGGAGCCGAAGCGCGGCCCGGGGCTGAGTGCCACTCGCCCCCCCTCCAGGAACACCTCGGCCGGATCGTCACCGAGCCCCAGCGCCCGGCAGTCCAGCCAGGCCAGGTACCCAGCCTGCGGCGGCTGGTAGCCAACCGCCGGCAGCTGCGCCCTCAGCAGCTCGGCCAGCATCACCCGGTTGCGGTCCAGTTGCCCCACCACGGCGTCCAGCCAACTCACCCCGTGCTCGAACGCCGCGACCGAGGCGATTCCGCCGAGGTGGCCGACGTGGAAACCGACGCCGGGCGGGATGGCTGCGAGCCGCTCCTGCATCACTGCGGACCCCGCGACGATCAGCGCGCATTTCAGCCCGGCGATGTTCCAGCCTTTCGACGCCGAGGTCAGGGTCACGCCGCGAGCAGCCGCCTCCTCGCCCAACCCGGCGTACGGCGTGTGCCGCGCGCCCGCCAGCACCAGCGGGGCGTGGATTTCGTCCGCCACGACGGCGACGTCGTAGCGGTTGGCCAGCTCCGCGATCCGCCGCAGGTCGGCCTCGGCCAGCACCAGGCCGGTCGGGTTGTGCGGGTTGCAGAGCAGGTAGGCGCGCGCTCCGGCCGCAAAGGCTGCCTGGAGTGCGTCGAAGTCGAGCCGCCATCCGACCGACGTGGGCAGCAGCGGCACCTCGACCGCCGGCCGCCCGGTGTCTTGCAGCACGGCGTAGAACGGCGGGTAGATTGGTGGATTGATCACCACACCGTCGCCGAGGCTGGTGAGCACCCGGAGCACCTCCGCCACCCCGGTCATGACGTCCGCCACCAGCCGGACCCGGTCGGCGTCAACGATCCAGTCGAACCGGTGGATCGCGAAGCGGACGAAGGCGGCGGCGACCCCGGCCGGCCAGGCGTAGCCGCAGTCGTCCCGCTCGATCGCTGCCGACAACGCCTGCTTGACCGCCGGGGCCAGCGGGAAGTCCATCTCGGCCACCCACGCCGGCAGCACGTCCGGCGGGTAACACGACCACTTGGCGCTGCGCCGGTCGCGCAGCCGCTCCAGCGACAGGCTGGCGAAGTCGAAAGTCTCGATGTTCACGACCAACCCGGCTACGCCAGCCCGAACCGGACGATGGAGACGGCGCCGAGCAGCAAGCAGTAGATCGCGAACGGGGTCAGCGTGCGGCTGGTGAAGTACCGGGTGAGGAACCGGACCGAGACGTACGCCGCGGCGCCGGCGACGATGCTGCCCACCAGCACCTGACCGTGAATGCCTCGACCGTTCGGCCCGAGCAGGTCCGGCACCTTGTAGACGCCGGCGGCAAAGATCACTGGCGTGGCCAGCAGGAAGGAGAACCGGGCGGCGTCCTCGTGCGAGAGCCCCCGCAACAGACCACCGACCATCGTCACCCCCGACCGGCTGATGCCGGCGAACAGGGCCGCGATCTGGAAGCAGCCGATGCCCACGGCCGAGGGCATCGACAGCGCCGCCAGCGTGCGCCGGTCCGTCATGGTCGCGGTGCTTCCGTGGGCCGCGGTCGTTCGTGCCGGCTCGCCATCGTGGGCAGCCAGGGCCGGGTTGCCCCCATCGGCGCTCGGCCGGCGACGAAGCCGTTCGCCGGCCAGCAGGATCCCACCATTGATGGTGAGGAAGACGGCGGCGGCCAGCGGCTTGGCGAACAGCGTGCGCAGCGGGTGCTCGAACACCAGGCCGGTCAGCCCGACCGGAATCGTCCCGATCACCAGCAGCCAGCCGAGGCGGGCGTCGCTGTCGGGGATGCGACGTTCGCGCACGCTGCGGCCGAGACCGGCGAGCACTCGCACCCAGTCCGCCCGGAAGAACCACAGCAGCGCCAGCGCGGTGGCCACGTGCAGGCCGACGATGAAGGCCAGGTACGGCGACTCTGGCGCAGACTGGTCGGCGACCAGTCGCTGCCAGCTACCGCCGACCCAGGCCGGGACCAGCACGCTGTGCCCCAAGCTGGAAATCGGGAACAGCTCGGTGACACCTTGGATCAAGCCGATGACGATGGCCTCGGTGTAGTTCAGCATGGATGCCTTCCGGCCGGTTGGGGCGGAGCGCCGTCCCGGTACGCCGACCGGATGGTCACAACGAGCTCCAGTGCGCTTGTCCGAACGGTCGCCAACACCCGGAGTTGGAACCCGTTGACCGCTGCGCGACGCATCGGTCACCCAAAGTGTGGGGCGCGGCCCCGGGGGACCGCGCCCTCATCACTCGTCTTTGTTGCCGACGAGTCGCCGGCTACACGAACTCAACCAGCACCTGACCGCCGGTCACCGGCTCACCGCTGGCCACCGACATCGCCGAGACGGTGCCCGCCACCGGTGCCGTGATCTCGGTCTCCATCTTCATGGCCTCGAGCACCAGCAGCGTGTCCCCCGGCTCGACGACAGTCCCCGGATCGACGTTGACCCTGGTCACCGTGCCCGAGATCGGTGCTCGCAGCACCTTCTCCTCATTCGCCGGCGCCCGCGCGTGTGCCGGCCGCAGCGGCTCGGTGCCCCCGGACGGCATGACCGAGGACATCACGAAGTTGGCCAGGGACGGCATCGGCTCTGGCTCCACGTCCACGACGACGTCGTAGTCGGTTCCGTTGACGCTTACCTTCAACTTCATAGCCATCCCTGATCAGGCGAGTCGTGGTGGGGGTGCGGCCCGGCGAGCCGGCTACTGGTGACCGTGTGCGACGTGCGGGGCGTGCGCGACCATGTGCGAGGCTTGAACCTCAGCCCGGCCCTGCTGCGCCCAGGCCCGGGAGTGCGCGAAGTGGATTTGGCGGACAGTGGCCCGCTTACCGAGGTACGCCGCGACGGCCGCCGAGATGGCCAGTACGACGTCGATGGGGGGTGGCCCGGTGTCGGCCCGCGCGGCGGCCAGCTCGGCTTCGAGCTTGTCCACCCGGCGGGTGAGCTCCGCCACCAGCTGGTGCAGCTGGTTGAGCTGGCCGGTGTCGGTGTCCGTTCTGGCGCTCACAGCGGGATCAGACCGTGCTTCTTGGCGGGCCGCAGCTCGCGCTTGGTGGTCAGGGCCTCGAACGCCTCAGCCACCGCCTTGCGGCTGGCGGACGGTTCGATGATGTCGTCGACGAGCCGGCGGGAGGCGGCGACGTACGGGTTGGCGAAAGTCTCCCGGTAGTTGTCGATCAGCTCCGCCCGCTTGGCCGCCTGGTCCTCGGCGGCCTCGATGTCGCGCCGGAAGACGATCTCGGCGGCGCCTTCGGCGCCCATGACGGCGACCTCCGCGGACGGCCAGGCGAAAACTCGGTCCGCCCCCAGGTCGCGGCTGCACATGGCGATGTACCCGCCCCCGAAGGCCTTGCGCAGGATGATCGTCACCTTCGGCACCGTCGCTGCGGAGTAGGCAAAAAGGACCTTGGCTCCGTGCCGGATGATGCCGTCCCACTCCTGCTGGACGCCGGGCATGAACCCGGGTACGTCGACCAGGGTCAGCAGCGGGATGTTGAACGCGTTGCAGAACCGGATCAAGCGGGCCGTCTTGTCCGAGGCGTTGATGTCCAGGACCCCGGAAAGCACCATTGGCTGGTTGGCGATGATGCCGATCGTGCGACCGATCATGCGGGCGAAGCCGACGACGACATTGGCGGCGTAGCCGGCCTGCACCTCGAGGAAGTCGCCCCCGTCGACGATGTTCGCGATGACCTCGCGCACGTCGTACGGCTTCTTGCTGTCCTCGGGGATGATGTCGTTGAGGTGCGGGTTCGGCTCGACGTTGCCGTCGTTTTCCAGCTCGGGCGGGTCCTCGGTGTTGTTGGACGGGAGGAACGTCAGCAGCTTCTTGGCGATCAGTACCGCGTGCTTGTCGTCCTCAGCGATGAAGTGGGTGACGCCCGAGTGCGCCATGTGGGTGTCCGGCCCGCCGAGCTGCTCGGCGGATACGACTTCGCCGGTCACCTGCTGGATGACGTTGGGGCCGGTGATGAACATCCGGGCGGCCCGGGTCTGGATGACGAAATCGGTCAGCGCCGGGGAGTAGACGGCGCCTCCCGCGGTGGGGCCGGCCACGATCGTGATCTGCGGGACCACGCCGCTGAGCAGCACGTTGTTGAAGAAGACCTTGCCGTACCCGGAGAGGGCGTCAACGCCCTCCTGTACCCGGGCACCACCGGAGTCGTTGACAAAAATGAACGGCGACCCCGTCTTCAACGACTCCTGCATCGACTCGGCGATCTTCGTGCAGTGCACCTCGCCGGCCGAGCCGCCGGAGGAGGTAAAGTCCTGGCTGGCGACGTGCACCAGCCGGCCGAGGACGGTGCCTTCGCCGGTGACCACGCCGTCCGCGGGCACCTTCGTGCCGGCCATCCCGAACAGGACGGCCCGGTGCTCGGCGAACATGCCGGTCTCTTGGAAGCTGCCGGGGTCGATCAGCTCGGCGATGCGCTCGCGCGCGGTCAGCTTGCCCTGGGCGTGCTGCCGCTCGACCCGCTTCTCCCCACCTCCAGCCTCGAGCTGCTCCCGGCGCTGCCGGAGCAGCTCGATCTTTTCCTGCATCGTCAGGTTCTTCACGACGTCCTCTACGCGGGGGCGACGGACACGCTGTGCGACGTGCCGTTCACGGTGACGGAGTACTTGATGGGGGTGCGAACCGGGCTGCCTGGGCCACCGGCACCGGCAGCCGCCGCGCTCTCCGCGGCCACCTCCGCCGGGTCGCGGCTGACGTTCTTGGGACCCTCGGGCCGGGACTTGAAGAAGCTCGGTGCCACCTGCGGGAACATGGCGGACGTCAGCACGTCCTCCTCGGTGCCGTTGAAGCCCTCGGTGGCTTCGGCCGTGGCGCTCAGCAGGTCCCACTCCGGCTCCTGCATATCCGCCGGTCGGACGGTAATGGGCGACTTCTTCATCTGCTTCTCGGCGGTCTCCACGACCTCGGGGGAACGCTCGCCGATCGTCCTGCCGTAGTAGCCGAGCATGAGGTCGGCAAACTCGCCGGTGAGCACCTTGTAGCGGCCCATCAGCACGTTGAAGACCGCCTGGGTGCCGACGATCTGGCTGGACGGCGTCACCAGCGGGGGGTAGCCGGCGTCCTTGCGGACCCGGGGCACCTCCTCGAGGACCTCCTTGAGCTTGTCGCCGGCTCCCTGTGCCCGCAGTTGACTCTCCATGTTGGAGATCATCCCGCCCGGGATCTGGCTCTTGAAGATCTCCGTCTCGACTCCGACGATGTTGGATGCGAACTGCGCGTAGCGCGGCCGGACCTCGGCGAAGTGGTCCTTGATCGGAAGTAGCTCGTCCACGTCCAGGCCGGTGGTGTACGGCGTTCCGTCGAGCATCTCAACCAGGCTCTCGGTCGGGTTGTGCCCGGGGCCGAGGCTCAGCGAGCTGATCGAAGTGTCGACCGCGTCCGCGCCGGCCTCGATCGCCTTCATCAGCGAGACGAGCGTGACGCCGGTGGTGGCGTGACAGTGCAGGTGGATGCGGACGTCCTGGCCGAGGTCTTCCTTGATGGCCTTGACGATGTCGTACGCCGGCTGGGGCTGCAGCAGCGCGGCCATGTCCTTGAGGCAGAGCGAGTCGCTGCCCAGGTCCATGAGGTCGCGCGCCATCTGGACGTAGCCCTCGACCGTGTGCAGCGGGCTCATCGTGTAGCAGATGGTGCCCTGGGCGTGCGCGCCTTCGGTCTTGACCGCCTTGATCGCCCGCTCCACGTTGCGGACGTCGTTGAGCGCGTCGAAGACTCGGAAAACGTCCATGCCGTTGGCGACCGACTTGCCGACGAACCGGTCAACGACCGAGTCCTCGTAGTGGCGGTAGCCCAGCAGGTTCTGCCCGCGCAGCAGCATCTGCAGCCGGGAGTTGGGCAGCAGCTCCCGGAACTGGCGCAGCCGCTGCCAGGGGTCCTCGTTGAGAAACCGGATACAGGCGTCGTACGTCGCGCCGCCCCAGCACTCCACGCTCCAGTAGCCGGCCGCGTCGACGTCCTCGCACACCGGGACCATGTCTTCCATGGCCATCCGGGTGGCGCACAGGCTCTGGTGCCCGTCGCGCAGGACAAGCTCCGTCACGTCGACCTTGCGCTTCTCGCTCATGCTCCTCCTAAACCCCAACCACGGTGGTGCTCCGCTGGCGTCGAGCCCGCCTTCGGCTGCCCGACCCTAGCCTGACGGTCCTGCGTTTTGTGGGCGCCCATCCCGCTTGCGCCCGGTGCTCGCCGACCGTGGGCGCCGGGGCGAGCGTCGGCGTCGGTGCAGCAGGAGCCGAGCCCGTGCCAGTCAGCTGACCGCGGGTCGGTGGCGTCATCCTGCCGCATCTTAAGAGAAGTTGTGGTCACCCCCCTTCGGTCGACCGGCGCCTAGCTAGCTGCCGAGCAAGGGTGGCCACGATATCTGCGGAGTCCGTGTCGTCCGAGAGCCCTCCCGATCCGGCGGGCCGCTGCAGGTGGCTGGCTTGGACCCGGTGGCGTCGGCGGACTGGTGGGTGTGCTGCTGGCCCGGGCTGGCGACGCCGGTGACTACCCGGCTGGTCGAGGATCTGCGGTCCCGACCCGTTCGCCGAGGCCGAGCCTCAGTCCAGCGGAGAGTCGGTTTCGCGCACCACCAGCTCGGTGGGGGCGTTGTGCACCGCCGGCACGCGTCCCAGCCGACCGGCCTGGAAGTCGGCGAAGGCCTGCCGGATCTCGGCCTCGGTGTTCATCACGAACGGGCCGCGCCAGGCGACCGGCTCACCGATCGGTCGACCCCCGAGCAGCAGCATCTCCAACTGCGACGAGCGGCTCTCCGGCTTCTCGCTGGCGGCCACGGTCAGGGCGTCACCCGGTCCGAAGACCGCGAGCTGCCCCATCCGCACCGGCCGGCGCTCCGGTCCAACCGTCCCGTGCCCGGCCAGGACGTAGCCGAGGGCGTTGAACTCCGGCCGCCACGGGAGCACGAGCTTGGCGCCCGGGCTGACGGTGGCGTGCACCATGGTGATCGGGGTGTACGTCGAGCCGGGACCGGCGAACCCGGCGACCTCACCGGCGATCACTCGCACCAGCGCACCGCCGTCCACCGACGCCAGCAGCTGCACGCTTTCGCCACGAATGTCCTGGTAGCGCGGCTCGATCCACTTTTGCGCGCGCGGCAGGTTGACCCACAGCTGCAAGCCGTGGAACAGCCCGCCGCTGGCGACCAGCGCCTCGGGTGGGGTCTCGATGTGCAAGATCCCCTGGCCGGCGGTCATCCACTGGGTGTCGCCGTCGCTGATCACCCCGCCGCCGCCGTTGGAGTCGTTGTGCTGCAGCACCCCGTCGATCATGTAGGTGACGGTCTCGAACCCGCGGTGCGGGTGCCACGGCGTGCCCTTCGGCTCACCCGGGCCGTAGTCGACCTCGCCCATCTGGTCCAGGTGGATGAACGGGTCCAGGTCGGCCAGGTCGGCGCCGGCGAAGGCTCGGCGTACCGGGAAGCCTTCACCCTCGAACCCTCGGGGCGCAGTCGTGACGCTGCGCACCGAGCGTTGGCGAGATCCGGCGGCGTCCGGTACGGCGACCCGCTGTAGCGCGGTGATGTCTTCGACGGTGACGGCGGGCACGTGGACGACTCCCTGCTCGGGGGTGGTGGTACGGGCGGCCGCTGAGCGCTAGGCGGCGGGCGCCACGGCCGGCCGGCGCAGCGGGCGCAGCGCCTCGGTCCAGCGCGCCAGCTCGGCCAGCATGTCGGTGGCTGCGCCTTCCATCACGTCGTTGGGCTGCAGCTTCCGATCGGAGTCGAGGAACTGCGCGACGAACGGGATGTTGACCGACTCGAACACCGGAACCATCTTCAGCGTCGTCACGACCTGCTTGAGCATCTGTACGGCGCGGGTGCCCGCGGCCACACCGCCGTAGCTGACGAAGCCGACCGGCTTGTGCGCCCACTCGGCGTGCAGGTAGTCGATGGCGTTCTTGATGACGGCGTTGAAGCCGTAGTTGTACTCCGGGATGACGAAGACGAAAGCGTCTGCCCGGTCGACGGTGGCGCTCCAGTCCTTCGTGTGCTGGTGGGTGTAGCGGCGCAGCCGGGGGTGGTTGGGCTCGTCCAGCAGCGGCAGGTTCACCTCGGCAAGGTCAATGACCTCGACGGCGAACCGGTCATCGGTCACCGCCCGGGGCGCGAACCACTCGGCCACCGACGGCCCCACCCGACCCGGCCGGGTGCTGGCGATGACGATCTGCAGGATCGGCTTGCTCACTGATGCGCCTCCGAGGTGTTCGCGGTTGCCTGTTGATCTCGGTCCCGCTTCGGATGCTGGAACGCCTCAGCGCTCGAGCCCTATTCCGACTCCCGTCCCGACCCGGCACGCGCCGGCCTGGTCAGCCGCGGCGGCGCATTGCCGCCAAGACGACCCGTCACCGATCCGCCGCCGGCTCGTTGAACTGGGTGACCGCGGCAGACGTCGCCGCCAGCCTTCCGCTCAGCCGGGCCACCGACCGGGCGGCCGCAGGAGGGGTTCTTCGTGCACCAGTTGAACTCGGTGTCCGCTCGAAACTGTTCGGGGCCGTTGACGGCCGCCGCGGTGGCACATGCGGACGATGAGCGGCTGGTGAAGCGGGCCCAGGACGGAGACGAGGCAGCGCTCACCGGGCTGCTGATCCACTACCGACCGCTGGTGTACGGGCGTGCCCGCTCGTACTTTCTCGTCGGCGCGGATCACGACGACCTTGCCCAGGAGGGAATGCTCGGGCTGTGCAAAGCCATCCGTGACTTCGACGGCCGGGCGGGGGGTTTCGCCGCCTTCGCTACGGTCTGTGTCCATCGGCAGGTCATGTCTGCGATCCGGGCGGCATCCCGACATAAGCATGGGCCGCTGAACAGCCGCTGAACAGCCGCTGAACAGCCGCTGAACAGCTACGTGTCCTTCTCCGCCCCGGTCCTGAGGACAGCGATGGAAAGATCACTGTCGCGATGGACACGCCGGCGCGGAGCCACAGCGACCCGGCCGAGAGTGTGATCGCCTGCGAGCGGTTGCGGGCGCTGCAGCAGCCCGTCGAGTCAACCCTCTCCAACCTTGAGGCCCAAGTGCTTCAGCTGCGGGTCGAGGGCCGAGGCCAGACCGAGATCGCCATGCACCTGCAGCGACATGCCAAGGCCGTGGACAACGCCCTGCAGCGGGTACGGACGCGAGGTGGAGGATCACCTCGAGGCCTGGGAGCTGGAGGCCGCCGGCTGATCTCCGCGGACCGCGTACTATCGGGCCGCTCGGACGCGGGCGGACCGATAGTATCTGCGCTGCCGCCGGCGTGGCGCAACTGGCAGCGCAGCCGACTTGTAATCGGCAGGTTCCCGGTTCGAGTCCGGGCGTCGGCTCCTCTGTGACTTGGCCTTTCGTCTCGGCGGCTTGGTCGGTGATCGTCTCTTGGCCTCGTCTTGGCCTAACCCATGACCTGCCTCCGTCGAGATCAATTTGGTTGACCATCGGCCATCGGCCAGACCTCGGTCGGCCCTTCGAGCTCGCCTGCCCTGCCCCGTTCGAAACCGGTCAAGATGATGACCGCGTGTCGTCGGCGATCGTGGGCGTGGAGCACGAATGATGAGGCCCTTTTCGTTCCATGGCGTTCCATGGCATCGAGCGTTGTGCGGAACCTTGTCGGCTAGTTCGATGCCTTCCGTTTCGAAAGCGCCGGCGACACCCGATGGGTTCGATATGCACGCTCAATGTTTGGATCGCCGGACTTGCTAAAGCGAAGAGGATGTCTGTCCTTCGTCCAGGAGACGTAAACAGTCTCGCTCGGCAGCAGGGAACAAGAGTCGGCCCATCGAGCAAAGATTCGCAACGCCGTACCCAACTTCTTCAAGTTTGCGCCCGCAACCCGTTCCAGGTACGGCACCTGTCCTCGTCGCCACCGTTCGACTTGGGGCGGATCGAGCCATCCGATTCCCACCAGCACGTCGACAGCTGTGACGTAGCCGGCTCGAGCGAGAGCGGAGTTGCCCACTTGCGCTATGCGTTGTTGGAGCTTGCGCTCGTTGTCAGGGTTCACGGGACGGACCGCCAGCGCTCGAGAACCTCATCGACGCTCCGCCGTACCTGCTCGCGGGCGACAGCTCGCTCAGTACCTGACATGAGCAACTCGTCGTAGTCGGTGTCTTCGTGACGAATCGAAGCGACAACGGCCGACCGGACAGCACGCTCATCAACGGCACGGCCCGCGGCTGAGCGCCCCACGCGACCACTTCCCCGCTCTACAGCATGGCTGGAGATCCTAGCTGCCCGCCACGCCGGGCAGCTGGGAAAGAGCCGGCTGATCTCTCGCGCCCATATATCTCGCAGCTTCCCATCCTCTTCGGATCGCCGCTCACGATCCCGGGCAGCCCGCCGTGCTCCGGCGTCTTCATCAGCCAGACAAAGTCTCTCGGCGTCGGCCAGCGCAGCTTCCTCGACGAGGACACCCTGGCGCTCGTACCGCTTGCGCGAACGGCTGAAGCGCACGACAACCGCGCAGAGACGACTCGCCTTCTTCGCTCGCCTGCTCAAAGCCGCGTCTCCCGCCGGAAGAAAGACGAGATGGTCCATGTCGGCGCAGCTCAGGCAGAGTGGGCCATCTCCTTCCATGAACAACAGCGAACCTGTTTCCCCGCAGATGGTGCACGTCCATGCCTGCAGCGCGGAGATGACCACCAGGTCAGGCGCGCGACTCGTGCGATGCGTGATCCGGTCGCGATTGGTCACTGACACCTCAGGCGAGAACCAGTGCGTGCGATACGCGCGTTCGAGAGACTCGTTGCCACCGCTCGTAAAATGAAGCTGTGAACGGTCTCGCGACGCGGCTACATACAAAGACTCCACGGGTATGAGGCCTTGCCGGGTGGCGTGGCGATCCAACACTTCCAATACCAAGGCGAGCTTTTCTGTCGGCACCGCGGCCGCTTGCTCCAAGCAGGCGATACGGGCATGTCTCCAAGCCTCGATCGAGGATCGAGAAAGCCAGCCGATACCGACCAGAACCTCCAGTGGTGAAACGAACTTGTCGTGCTGCAGCGCCGCCTCCATGGCAGACGTCACGCGGCGCTCGAGCTTGGTCAGGTACTCCTGGTCCATTACGAACAGCGAAGGGCGTCGATGGCGCGGGCAGAGACGGCGGGGCAGGATGAGCTCATGTAAGCAGCGGGCGAACTCGTCGCAGCTTGACGGAGACCTTCACCGCACGGCGAAAAGGGAAAGCCACTGTATACAGCCGACTGGAACGGAGATCCCGACACTCAGGGGTACACGTTGCCGACCTCGACCACGCGCCAAACGCCTTCTAGTCGAGCCACCACAATGTTCACCGACCATCCCGCCGTTGCGATCCTGCCGACGCCGGGAACTATGACAGGTCCGACCTCTCCTTCGAGCCACAGCGCATCGGGCTCAACTCGGTCGATCATGAGATAGTCCTCAACCCAGTCCTCATCGGCGATGTCATCCGGATTGAACCGTGGCACCGAGCGGGTCTGCTCGTAAAGCAAGCTGCTCAACTTCTCGGCCTTCGGCAAATCGACCGACGCTTCGGTCGCACGTTCGACGGCAACTGCGCTGTCGTCATCGGTTACCAGACCTCGCTCGGCGAGCCACTTGGCCAGCTTCTTGGTCACGGTGCCTGATGCCTTGAGCAGTTCCTGGCTGGCCATCACCTTACGGATCATGAAGTAGCCGAGGAACTCCCCGTAGTTCTCGATGATCTTCTCTGGGCCGAAGAGCTTGGAGAACGCCTCCTCGTCGCCATCTTCGAACGCTTTCTCCCAACGCTTCTTCTCAAGCCCATAAAGTGACTGGTAGGCGTAGCCGTTGAGAGAGTGTCGAAGCAGTTCGATGACCTCCTCGTACCTCGCGATCGTGCGAGGAGCGAGCTTCTCACGCTGCTCAGCGAGGAACTGTTCGAGCACGATGTCAATCGAGGGTGCATGACCTGCCATGCCGTCCATCCTGGCAGACCACGGCCGGGACCAAGTGCCGGGCTGATGGAAGGATCGCCTTTGGGGACCTCTGATTTCCCATGGGGGCTGGCCTGTCAAGGGGGTCGGCGGCGGGGCGCTGGTACGGCCCGCCCCACGCGTAACGGGCGCTGCGCGTCCCTGCGGGACCGGCTGCGGCCTCTTGACCCGCGGGCCCCTGCCCCTGCCGGTCCTGGGCAGGGAGAAGCTGCGGTGTGCTGCAAGCCGGCCCGGCCTCGCAAGGGCCGGCCCACTTCCCTCATCCGGGCCATCCGTGACCGGGACGGGGCCAGCGGTGGCACTTTGACGTACGGGAACACTGACGAGATCATTCAATGGGTTTCCTGCAACTGGGGATTCGACACTGACGCTGCGCGCTCAAGCAATCGTCGAAAGCAACTGGGTCGCATTCTCAAGGACTTCATAACGCTCAATCGCGTGGTTTTGATCAAATGCTTGCCAAGGCCGCAGTCAGGCAAACAGCTCGATCCGGCCGAGCAGGGCCTGGCAGACTGCTGTGGATGACCGGTACAGACGACGCTGGCGCACCCCCGCACGGGCACCCGCATTCGGCCGAGGCGGACGTTGCCTGCGCGATGGCGCACGGCGAGCTCCCCGCCTCGACCGGTGATCGCCGGTTGGTCGCGGTGTTCGCCTCGTCCGTCGCCGTCACACTCGCCCACATTGCGGCGCATGTCGGCTATGACGTCGTCGTGCTCGATCCTGATCCCGAGCGGCCATGTCCAGGCCTCGCCCGAGTGTCGGACGTGGCGGCCGTTCATCTCGACGACCGCACCGACGTCGTCGTGACCGACCACGATCGCGCCGAGCTCGGCGACGTACTCGCTGCCGTGCTGGCCGGTGCCCCGCGGTGGGTCGGCGTCTTGGGCAGCCCCCGGCACGCCGCCCCGCACGTATCGGCGCTGCGCGAGCGCGGCATCGCCGACGCCGACATCGCCCGGGTGCACCGTCCGACCGGGCTCGACATCGGCTCCCGGACCCCTGGCGAGATCGCCGTGGCCACCGTCGCCGGCCTGCTGGCCGACCGCAACGGCCGGTCCGGCGGCTTCTACGACACGGTTACGGCTTCCTGACCACCGCCGGCACGCCACCGGCCGGTGGCATACCGGCCGGGCGGGCATGACAGCCACCGCGTGGGTGAAGAAGGCCGGCGCGCCCGCTTCACCCACGCGATTGCTGCTATTCGAGCCGTTTCGAGGCCGGAAATGAGCAATGTCGTGGGTGAAGCTGATGATCAGGCGCCCGGACCGGGTTGGAACGCTCGACTGGCCACGACCGCTGCCCCATACGGCCTTGTTGCTACAGCCGGTCGAGCGGCAGTTACGGCCGCGCGGCTAGGGTGGTTAGGTGATCACGACTGGTCGACTCGACCAGCTCATGCGTCACGGTTGGCCGGCGCTGCTGTCCACCGAGAGTGCGGTAGCCACCGCCATGGCCGCCGCCGCCGTACGGCGATCGCCCAGGCCTGCTCGAGGCGCTGAACGCGACGACTTTCCTGTCGACCGGTGCGAGCCGAGAGTCCGGGGAAGAATCACAGCATGATCTGCATCAACTACACGGCGTCCCTCGAGCTACGCGGCACCCAGCGGGCACATCCGCGGCAGCAACGGCGGTGACCCGGGCTACCCCCGAGGCCGGCAAGGCACCAGCCGACACCTCGGGCACCGGCGCTCTCCCGGCCATAGCCTCACCCCGATCCGACGTACCGAAGGCAACTGCGGCGGTCCCATCGCCGGCGCCGACCGGCTTGTTGCCGCCGTATCGCAACGCCGATCAAGACGTCCGGTACGGCGTGCGAGTCGCAGCCGGCTACGCCTGGCGACTGATCGCCATCACCATCGCCGTCTACGGCATCTTCATCTTTCTGGGCCGGATCCAGCTCGTCGGTATCGCGGTCTTCGTCGGGCTCGTGATCAGCGCGCTGCTGCGGCCGGTTGCCGACCGGCTGGAGCTCGTGCTGCCCCGGGCATTGGCCGTGGCGGTGGCCGTGCTGGCCGGCGTGGTATTCGTGGCGGGCGTGTTCGCCTTCATCGCCACGTCGGTGGCCGGCCAGTCCGCGACCCTCAGTGCCCAGTTGAGCAACGGGGTCAACGAGATCGACCAATGGCTGCGTCGGGGACCGTTGCACTTGAGCTCGTCGCAGCTCAGCGGGGCGGTGGACCAGGCCCGGTTGTGGATCTCTGGGCATCAGGCGGCCCTGATAGGCCAGGCGCTGGGCCAGGCCAGCTTCGCCCTGGAGGTACTCACCGGGTTCGCGCTCGCGGTGTTCTGCTCGATCTTCTTCATCCACAGCGGTGACCGGATGTGGGCCTGGTTCCTCCGGGAGACTCCACCCACCATGCGGGCCAAGGTCGACATCGCCGGTCGGGCGGCTTGGGAGACTTTCGCCGGGTACACCCGGGGCATCGTCATCGTCGCCGCAACGAACGCCCTGCTGGTCTGCCTGGCGCTGCTGGGGCTGCGCGTGCCGCTGGCCCTGCCGCTGGCCCTGCTGGTCTTCTTCGCGACCTTCATCCCGATCATCGGCGCCCCGATCGCGTTGGCCGTCGCCACGGTCGTCGCGCTGGCCGGCCGCGGTCCGTTGGTCGCGCTGCTTGTACTGGTCCTGATCGCCGTCATCGGACAGATCGAGGGCCACGTGCTGCAGCCACTCGTCATGAGCCGGGCGGTGGCCATCCACCCGATTGTGGTCGCCCTGGCGGTCGGGTGTGGGACGGTGCTCGCCGGCCTCGTCGGCGCGATCATCGCCGTACCGCTGGTGTCTGTCGCCTGGTCGGTGAACCGGAAGCTGCGGCCGATCGAGGACTGACCGCTACGGCTTGGGGCGCGAATCCGGCGCCCGCTACGCTGATGTTGAGGCCAAGTGCGGATCGGCGCGCGGGATACGCACGTGCGCTCAACATCGCCGAGGAGGGCCGGGCCGGGCCGGCACGGCGGTGATAGACGGGAGTACGGCGTGCCCGAGGCGCCGCGCGAGTACGGCGCCGCCGCAGCGCGCTACCGCAGGTGCACGTACTCGTATTCGAACGGCTGGCCGTTGATGCCGGTGCTTGGCGGCGCCACCCAGCTGGCGATCTTGCCTGGCTCGAGGACCGGGTGCATGAGCGAGGCGACGTTGGCCAGGTCGTCGGGGCTGGGCAGCCAGCGGTCGCGCTGGCGCTCCCACTCCTCCTCCGGTATGACCTGTCCGTCGGGCGTAACCCCGGTGCCCGCGTAGACGCCGACCTTGCGGTTGAAGCCGCGGTGCGGCAGCTGCAGGCGGTCGTCGAGGCCCGCGGCGGCGAGGATACGGTTCCACCGGACGACGCCGTTGCCGCAGTCCGAGATGTACTCGGTGCGCAGGTCCTGGTTGAGCACCAGCAGCGTCGGGGCTTCGACCTCGGTGAGCCGGCCGTGCACGACCGCGTCGACGACGCCGGTCGAGGCGGTCAGCTGGTGGTCGTCGCGCCGCCGGCCCTCTTGCCAGCGGCCCTTTAGCCCGGCGGTGTAGTAGTTCGCCACGTTGGTCGAGGTCTCGCTGCCGAACAAGTCCAGCGACACGCTGAAGTGGAAGTTGAGATAGCGCTGGATGACCTCCAGCGGAATGCCGCCGAACGGGCGCACGTCCGCGGTGTCGTGCGCACGCATCAGCTGGGCGGTCCTGGTCACGACCCGGTCGATGCCGGTCGTGCCGACGAACATGTGGTGCGCCTCTTCCTTGAGCATGAACTCACACGTCCGCGACAGCGGGTCGAAGGCGCTCTCCTTGAGTGTGCCGAGCTGGTACTTGCCGTCCCGGTCGGTGAAGTAGGTGAACATGTAGAACGCCAGCCAGTCCGGGGTCGGCTCGTTGAAGGCACCGAGGATCCGCGGTGAGTCCGCGCTGCCCGAGTTGCGCAGCAGCAGCGACTCGGCCTCCTCCCGGCCCTGCCGACCGAAGTAGGCGTGCAGCAGGTAGACCATGGCCCAAAGGTGGCGGCCCTCCTCGACGTTGACCTGGAACAGGTTGCGCAGGTCGTAGAGGCTCGGCGCGGTCAGCCCAAGGTGGCGCTGCTGCTCGACGCTGGCCGGCTCGGTGTCGCCCTGGATGACGATCAGCCGCTGCAGTGCCGAGCGGAACTCGCCGGGCACCTGCTGCCAGGCCGGCTCGCCGCGATGCGCGCCGAAGCCGATCGTGCGGTCCGGGTTGCGCTCGGCCAGGAAGATGCCCCAGCGGTACTCGGGCAGGTGCACGTGGCCGAAGTTCGCCCACCCTTCCCGGCCGACAGCGACAGCCGTCCGCAGATAGACGTCCTCGGTGTGCAGCGTCGGTCCCATGTCGTTCCACCAGTGCAGGAACTTCGGCTGCCAGGCCTCCAGCGCCCGCTGCAGCCGTCGGTCCGACGCTAGGTCGACGTTGTTCGGGATCCGCTCGGTGTAGTCGATCGACGTGGTCGCGGGGGTGCTCACCGGGTCACACTCGCTTCCGGTCGAAGGTGGGCCGCCGGCCGGTGCCGAACGAGCGCAGCGCGCCGGTCTCACCAGCGGCGTTGGGACGATTGAAGATCCAGTTCTGCCAGGCGGTGAGCCGACCGAAGATCTTCGTCTCCATCGTCTCGGGGCCGACGAAGCGGTGGTTGGCCTCCATGCCGGTCAGCGCGTCCGGGCTGAACGACGCGCGCTCCTCCAACGCGATCCGGACCTCGTCGGCCCAGTCGATGTCGTCCGGGGCGAACGTGACCAAGCCGAGCTCGAGCGCCTCCGCGGCCAGCAGCGGCCGGTTGAGCTCGTCGCGGAGCCGGGCCACGTGCGCCTCGTTGCCGTAGAACCGTGACTCCAGCCGGGTCAGGCCGTTGCCCATCGGGAAGGCGCCGAAGTTGCTTTCGGTCAATAGGATCGGCGCCGGGTCGCCCTCCTCGCTGAACTCGCTGTCCTCCAGCGACCCGTCCAGCATGTACTGGCGGTCGCAGGCCAGCGCCAGCTCCAGCAGCGCCCCGGCGAAGCAGCTGCCCGGCTCGATCAGCGCGATCAGGCTGCGGCTGGTGACGTCGAGGCGCTTGAGCACCCGCTTGAAGTAGTGCCGGATCTCGTTGACGAACCAGTCGGTGCCACTGTGCTCCGCGATGATCCGCTCGAAGGCCAGCGCGCCGTCGATCTCGCCCTTGGTCTTGATCACCCAGATGCCGAGCTCGAGCTCGTTGGCCCGCAGCCGCAGGATGAGGTCGTCGAGCTCGCGCGTCATCGCCAGCGGCCAGAAGGCGGCACCGAGTGCGTGGATGCGCTCCAACGACTCCGGTACGTCGCCGTGCGGGCCAAAGACGGTGATCGTCACGATGCCGCCGGGCCGGTCGAAGACGGCCTCGACGTGTCGGTAGCGGATGCCGTCGGGCGTGACTGTGCGCTCCAGCGGCGGCAGGTCGACGCCGCGGGCCGCCCGCGGCCGGTCCGAACGGTCGGCGGCCGCGGCGGCGCGCTTGCGCACGGCCTGGTCGAACCGCCCGCGCGGCACCGCCTCGTCGACGAGCTTCCAGCTGGCCGCCGTCCGACCCTTGACGCCTTCCGTCGTGGTGGCGAACACGTCGGCGAGGTCCTTGCGGACTCCGCGCTTGTCCACCACCCGGGTCAGGCCGCCGGTGCCCGGCAGGACGCCGAGCAGCGGCAGCTCGGGCAGGGCTACCGCCGAGGACCCGTCGTTGGCCAGCACGATCTCGTCGCAGGCCAGCGCCAGCTCGTAGCCGCCGCCGGCCGCGGTGCCGTTGATCGCCGCGATGTAGGTCTGGCCGGAGTTCTCGGTGGCGTCCTCGATGCCGTTGCGGGTCTCGTTGGTGGACTTGCAGAAGTTCACCTTCCACGGGTGACTGGACTGGGCCAGCATCCGGATGTTCGCCCCGGCACAGAACGTCTTGTCCTTGCCGCTGGTGAGGACGACCGACCGCACCTCCGGGTGGGAGAAGCGCAGCCGCTGCACCGCGTCGTACAGCTCGATGTCGACGCCGAGGTCGTAGGAGTTCAGCTTGAGCTCGTAGCCCGGGACGATGCCGCCCTGCTCATCCACATCGAGCAGCAGCCAGGCCACGTCGCCGTCAAAGCGCAGCCGCCAGTGCCGGTAGCAGTCCGGCGCGGCGTCGAAGGAGACCTCGACCGGTCCGGGCTGCGGCTCCTGCGCTGGCGCTGGCTCTGGCACGGCCAGTTCTGGCGTGCGCTCGAAGCCGTCACAGACATGCGCTACCTCCGCCGAAGCCAGCTGTGGAAGCCACTATGTTGGACATACACATGTACGTTCGTCAAGAGTCTGTCGAACCTGGGACTTCCGACTACTGACGCGCGGCGGGTCGCCTAGGGCACGCCTAGGCGACGTTGACCTGGTGCTGACGCTGGTGCACCCGGTCGTCCGAGCTCACATGCCGTACGCCGCCGCCGAGGCCGCCGTCTGCGACTCCGTTCGGCTGACCTACGCCGAGCTGACCGAGCGCACCGGCGCCGTGGCCGCCGCGGTGCGCGACCTCGGGCTGGCACCCGGGGACCGGGTGGCGCTGCTGGCGGCGAACTGCCACCGCTACCTGGAGCTGCTGCTCGCCGTACCGGGCGCGGGAATGGTGCCGGTCCCGCTGAACACCCGGCTCAGCCCGGCGGAGATGCGCCACGTGCTCACCCGGCACCCTGGGTGCTGGTCACCGACCGGGACGTCGGCTCGCTGGTGAACCTGGGCGAGCACGTCGTGACCATCCCAGACGGCTACGAAGCGTTGGTCGATGCGGGTCGGCGGCTGGCCGGCCAGGTCCCCGCCCAGCCCAGCGAGAACGACCTGGCGGTGCTGAGTTCCTAACGGAGGTCAAGCGCTCTTGCGTTGGCTCGCAGCCTCGTGGTTGTACTGCGCAACCTGGACGGGGAGGTGCGGTCGTTGCCCTTGGGGCACTGGGCCCCGCTGGACCCGGCCAACACGCATCCGGGTCTCGTCTCCCAAGAGGTCCTTGACACTACGGGTTGCTCGAACACAGTTTCGGGATGCCGGTAAGGCACGACGCGGCCCAGCCAACCCTGGGACGGCGACAGCGCCCGCCGCATAGGTCGGTCGGCCAATGCCGATGCGCACCCGGCCCGGACCCGACCGAGACGCCGGTCCGGTCAGTTGCGCGGCGGCGCGGCGGTGGACTTCGGGTCGGCGTCGGCGGCGTCGATGGTCTTGGGCTGCCCGGCCGGTTCGGCGGTCTGGGTGACCTGGATCCGGCGCGGCTGCGCGGTCGCCGCGACCGGGATGGTCACGTGCAGCACCCCGTTGCGGTAGTCGGCCCGGATGGCCTGGGTATCGAGCTCGTCCCCGAGGATGAGCTGGCGGGAGAAGGTGCCCACCGGTCGCCCGGCGATGAGCACCTCGTCCTGCTCGCCGTAGTCCGCCGCGCGCTCGGCCCGGATCGTCAGCCCGTTGCGCTCGCAGATCAGCTCGATGCGCTCCGGGTCGACCCCGGGCAGGTCGAGCGCCACCCGGTAGGCGTCGCCGCTGCGCCAGGCGTCCAA